>Ga0315277_10006587_pt1 | contig 15161 bp, 15 predicted proteins | sample YL17G05_15_MG_FD_203695 | JGI IMG/M metagenome (GOLD analysis project Ga0315277, IMG submission 203695) | Sediment microbial communities from Yellowstone Lake, YNP, Wyoming, USA - YL17G05_15 | ecosystem: Environmental > Aquatic > Freshwater > Lake > Sediment | place: USA: Wyoming | collected...
CTTCGACGTCATCAACAACCCCAAGCGGAAGATCGTGATCAACGACGGAGCCAACTACGTCAAGGCCACTCGCAAGCAGTACGACATCATCAGCTCCGACCCCATCCATCCGTTCATCCTTGGCAACGGCATCCTCTACTCCGCGGATCACTGGAAGATCTGTCGAGATCGCCTGAAAGACGGGGGCGTGCTGGCGCAGTGGATCCCGCTGTACCAGCTCTCCGCAGACGACTTCGCCTGCATCGTGCGCAGCTTCATGGAGGCCTTCCCGAACGCCACCATGTGGTACTGCGGCATTGACGTGGTGTTGATCGGGGCGAAGGGCGAGCTCAAGATAGATCCTGACCGCGTCGCCGCCCACATGTCCGATCCGCAGATGGCGGGAGACCTCCTGTCCATGGGCGCGCATAGTGTGGGGGATGTGCTGGGCTGGTTCATGGCGGGGCCGGAGCAGCTCCGGGAGATGAGCGAGGGCGCACGCATCAACCGTGTAGAGCGGCCGGTGTTGGAGTACACCGCCCCCAGGGCGCTGGAGCTCGCCGGTGTGTCGGCGACCATTCCCGCGCTGCTGAAGGCGGTGGGAGAGCTGTCCGGCGAGGAGGGAAGGGTGGCGCTGCAAGGCCTCTGCTCGCGGCGCCTGGAGGCGCAGACTCTCCTGGACGCCACCACCATGAGGCAGGCGAACATGTGGATCATGCGCTCACAGTGGCTCACCTCCTACGATTACTCCGACCAGGCTGTGGAGGCGTGCCGAAATGCGCTCTCCCTCCGGCCCAACGACCGCTTCATGAGGGAGGCGCTTGCCGATGCCCTGGTGGGCGTGGGAGACGGGCAGCAGGGAGACGGGGACTACGGGCCGTCGCTGCGCACCTATGACGAAGCGTATGCGCTCGACCCCCGAAGCGTGAGCGCGCTCGCCGGCGCCGTCTTCTCTGCCCTGCAGCTTGCCCCAGATGGCCTGCCCGCCCTGGTGCAGGGCCGTGTGCCTCCCGCCGGACAGGCACTGCTCCCGGAGACTCTCCAGCGCGCCTCATACCAACTGCCGTTCGTGCAGGTGAACCCGGAGGAGTGGAGGCAGTTCACCCCGCTGGAGTACGCGGAACGGATCCATGAGGCGGCCGCTCCATCCCAGAGAGACGCTTTCCAGATGAAAGTATACGAGGGCTTGATCGCTCTGAGGAAGCACGACTTCGGGGATGCGCGCACCGCCTTCGAGGAGGCGGGCAAGTGGGGAAAGGACCGGCCTGGTGAGTGGAGCCAAGAGTCGCCGACCATGCACATCGGCCTGGGCGTGGTGGACCTGAAAGAGCGCAAGCCGCGAGAGACGGCCTACCGGTATTTCGACCGCGGGATCGCTATCGCCACCATCCGTATTGACGCGCTCTACGACATTGTGGACTTCTCGCTCAGCGCGGGCGTGGAGCGAGACATTCGGCACTATGCTGAGATGCTTCTCTCCGCCTCCACCGCGGCCATCGCCGAAGACCCAGGGAGGCCCAACTTCTACCGCTACCGTGTGCTAGCCGAGACCGCACTGGGCGATCACGCCGGCGCCAAGCGAGACCAGGCGACCGCCGACAGCCTTGGCAACTGGTGGTAGTGACGGGCGTGACCGCTTTCTCTGGGTTTGGCGGATGCGTCTGGAGCGGCCGTTGTTGTCATGCTGAGCGCAGCGAAGCATCACGCCGTGTCGAGAGGTGAAACGGCGGGGTTCTTCGCTCCGCGCTCGCTCAGAATGACACAATGGGGGTCAGCCCAGACTTTGGGGTCACACCCGTAGTGACGGGGCCTCCGCGGGGTCGGTCAGTTCCGGAGCCGGCTCAGGCCAGCGCCCAAGGGGTTCTGCTGAGGGGTGGACTCAGGGGTCCTCGAGCAGGCGGTCGCGCAGCGGCGCGAGGCCGAGTTGAAAGCCGATCTCGCCGGCCAGCTCCGCCGCCGTCATCTCCGTTCCTCTCTGCCATTGCGACCGAAGCCATCCGCCGGCCTCCGGGGATCGGAACCAGGCGCGGCCGAACCGCTCTCTCAGGTGGAGACGCAGGCAGGCGTCCAGCATGAATGCGCGCAGGTAGCGCGCGGAGCTGAACCAGTCGTCCACATCGAAGAGATGGGCCTCGGGTGAGACGCGAATTCCGAACGCATCTCCGACCAGACGGGCGTAGCGCTGCCCCATCTCCGCCGGCCGGCCGTCGCCGCCGTGGAGCTCCAGCTCGTAGGCGATCTTCCCGACGCAGCGCCGCACGCACCAGTGGTCAATTAACCGACCGGCACGGAAGAGCGACTCGGGCGGAGCTTCGACGCCGAGGAAGTGCCGCAGCCAGTCGCGATCGAGCACCACCGACTGGAGCAGGAAGGCGAACGCCTCCGTGAGGGCGTCGTCTCCCATCACCCGGTAGGCGCAGGACAGCTCGGCGTTGGCGCCGGCGAAGTGCTCCGCATGCCCCAGCTCGTGGAAGAACGAGAGAAAGTCGGCATAGCCGCCGCGGGGAGACGCGACTATCCATATCTCGCCCGGCACTGAGATGGGAACGCAGCAGGGCCTCGGGTACTTCTTCGGTCTGGGCTGAAGGTCAAGGTGAACGTTTGCTTGGTCGGAAAGGCTCACGCCGAGCACCGAGAGGGTCGCCTCGGCGGCCGGGATCAGTCGCTCGCGGGGGAACATCTCCATGTACTGCGGGGCGAACATGACCCAGCGCAGGTCCCAGTCCGTCGCGCCATGGGGAGCGATCTCGACTCGGCCGAGCGCCTCTTCGAGGTGCGCGCGGTACGCGGATTGCGTGTCCTCTACGAAGCCGGCCAGTTCCTGTGCCAGAGCTCGCAGCGGCTGGCCGGAGAGGTCCTCACAGAGCGCCCGGTAGTCCGGGAAGCCGAGTTCCTGGGCAATCTGGCGCTGTCCAGCTACGCGCTGCGCCCGGTGGTGATTGTGGCGGGACATCGCCTCCGCCACGGCGTCCTCGAGGGCGCCGCGGCGCGCCCGGTCGGCTTCTTGTGTGACCTGGCCCAGGGCGGCGAGGAAGGGCATTCGCTGACCATTGCACTCGACTTCGGCCGCGCTCTCAGCGTTCGCGATGTGCTCGGTCAGCTCTCTGAGGCGTTCCTCGATGTGGCCCCGCACCGCGAACTCCGCGAGGCGCCTCCCCTCTCGGTCGTCCCGGTCTTCCAGCCGGGCGAGCACGGCCTCCCGCGAGAACAGGTCCGCGAACTCCTCGAATATCTCCTGAGTCCGGTACTCATCCTTCAGGCCGGAGAAATGGAGGTACTCCTCCCGCTGAAGGCCCTCGGTGAATTGTTCCGCTCGCAGCAGGTACTGTGCAGTATCCATCGGCTGGGTTGCGAGCGCGGCCTGCCGGCCGTTGGGTCGGCGGCACGCTCTCTGTCCACATCTTGTCGTTCCACATCGCCCTTCAGGTTCCGTCTGCGCTCGAGCATATCCGGGTGCAGACCGCCGCGCAACGAGTCGGCGGGGCCTCGCTTCGACCCATTCGGCAGGCTGAGGGCAGGCCTCGCTAGGCGTAGACCCGCCTCAGGCGAGTTAGGCTGCGCGCGCCCCGCCGTACAAGGGGCTACCTGGCGTGTCTATCGGTAGAGAACCCGCACCTCTGGCACAGCGAGGTCTGCTTCTTCACACCCTGGTCCCAGAAGGCGCCCCAGTCGTGGGCCAACTCACCGCAGCGGCGGCAGCGGCACTTGTCGTCCGGGTCATGCTGGGCGGCGCCGCAGCGGGTGCAGACGCAAGCCTCAAGCTCATGTCGCGTCTCGCCGCAGCGCTTGCACGTGCACTCGTCCGCGGCGGAGAAGATGTGCTCTCTGGTCGCTCCACATCTCCAGCAGATGCATCCGTCCCATTCGTGGCCTTGTGCGCATGGCGATGTCATTGACGCACCTCACGCGCGGCAGACTTCTCGCCCAGGGGCGCTCCCGTAGCTCCAGTCGGCACGCCTCCGCGATCATGCTCCGCTCGCCAGCCTGCGCGTCCCTGTCTACTTCGCCTTATTGCTCTCGCCGCCCTTTCCCGCCCACCCCCGAAGTGCTATCATCGCAAGGGAAGCTGTCGGATGGCTATCACGGCCACAGGAGGTTCGGGATGAGAGGCGTGCGGACGGTCCTTTGGGTAGCACTGATGGTGCCGATCACGGTCTGCGCTGGGGCGGCCGCGGGGGAGACTGGGGCGAAGCTCCGCCTCACCGTCACGGAAACCTGCCTCGCCAAGATCCACACCGGAAACATCTCCGGCGGTCAGCGTTTCACGGCCAGCCCGGACAACCGTCACGAGGCCCATATGGTGGCGCCGTTCGGGAAGCCGATGACGATCGCGCTGGACGGGCAGGCATACGGGCCCGGGTGCCAGGGCATCTGGGATGGATCGGTTCTCTTCAGCCCCGACAGCAAGCGGCTGGCCTACGTGGCCGGCGCCGCCGCGAAGGCGCGCCGGTCGGTGATCCTCGATGGCGTGGAGGGCAAGCAGTACGATGACGTGGTGTCGGGCAGCCTGATCTTCAGCCAGAACAGCGCGCACTTCGCCTACCTCGCGAAGAAGGGGGCGCGGTGGCTGGCCGTGGTGGACGGGGTGGAGATGAAGGAATACGATGAGGTGCTGGTCGCCATCGCCTTTGACGCGGAGGGGAAGCGCGTCGCCTACGCCGCCAAGGCCGACGGCCCTTCGACAGGCTCAGGGTCGCCCCCGGCTGTAGCGGAAGGGACACCGCGAGCGGAGCCGACGGGCGGCAAGTGGTTCATGGTAGTTGATGGAAAGGAGGGGGACCGTCACGATCTGGCCCTTTTCCCTGTCTTCAGCGATGATGGGAACCGCCTTGGCTACGTCGCCAGAGACGGGGATCAGAGCTTCGCGGTTGTGGACGGCGCACGACAGGAGGGCCACGGGAATCTGGCGATGGTGCCTCCGGTGTTCAGCCCCGATGGGAAGCACTTCGCTTACGTCGCCAAACGCGAGGAGGCGTGGTCTGTCGTGGCGGACGGGATCGAGGGGGTGAAGTATGACGCGGCCTACGGCATGACCTACAGCCCCGACAGCGCGCGGCTGGGCTACTATGCCAGGCGGGGCGACAAGACCATGGTGGTGGTGGATGGCGTCGAGGGCCAGCTCTATGACAAGGCCTCGTGGCTGACCTTCAGCCCGGACAGCCGCCGGGTCGCCTATGCCGCGGTGGAGGGTGAGAAGCGTGTTGTTGTGGTTGATGGCACGGCAGGACAGGGGTACGAGGTGGCTGCCGCGCCCGCCTTCGGCCCGGACAGCAAGCGCCTGGCCTACATCGCCATGAATGGGAGCAAGGTGATGGTGGTGGTGGATGGCGTGGAGAGCAGAGCCTATGACGGATTCTTCTCGGGCACCTTCCCGGTGTTCGACAGCCCCACGCACCTGCACATGCTGGTGCGCTCCGGCCCGGATCTGGACGCCACCTGTGTGGAGATTGAGATCGTAGAGGAGTAGTCCTGCATCGCCGCGACTGGCTGCGGATGCCAGGTGGAGATAGGACCCCCGCCGCCTATTCCATGGACGCCTGCGAAGACATTCCTGTTGAGTCGTCAAGCGCCTTTTGAATCATCGAAACAAGATCTGACGCTTCGAACGGTTTTTCGAGGAACCCTGCAGCGGCGTATTCCTCCAAAGCCTTTGCCCTGAGGCCAGGCTCCTTGCTGGCTGTTATGAAGATGATGGGTATGGCGGCCGTGTTAGGCATACTCCTTGTCCTATCGGCCACCGACCACCCTCCGCCAAGTGGCATGGCTATGTCCAGCAGGATGAGGTCGGGCTCGTGCTTCACGGCCTGACATACTCCGGCCAGCGCGTCGTAGGCCACGAGCACGTGGTAACCGCTGGACTTTAGCCGCACCGCCAGCGCAATGGCAAGCTTCTCGTCATCTTCGATGACGAGGATCGTTCTCACTCTTTCACACCGATTCCGCTGGAGCATCTCCAGCAAGCTGTTCTGTGCCGCGACTCACTGGAATGGTGAAGGAAAAGGTGCTCCCTTTTCCTGGTTCACTCTCCGCCCAGATCTCGCCGTTGTGGAGCCTGACTGACTCCCGGCAGATAGCCAGGCCGAGCCCCAGCCCTATGCCGTGCAAAGACCCGTCGCTGCCAATCTGGTACAGACGATCGAAAATGCGCCCGAGATGGTGTTTCTCGATGCCGCATCCCGTGTCGCTTACCGACACGAGGACGGACTCTTGGCCGTTGACGCTGGCGCGCACAGTGACCACGATCTCTCCGCCTGCGGGAGCGAATTTCACTGCATTGTTCAACAGGTTCCTGATGACCTTCGTGATGAGGTGTTCATCAACCAGAACCTGCGGCAGACCTGGTTCCACCTCGCGCTTGAGGCAGATCCCCTTGCCTTCGACTGCAACAGCCATCGAATCCAGCACGCGAGCGACGATATCCTCCATGAAGGCAGGCATGAGGTGGATGGTCATCTTTCCCGTGTCCAGCCTTGCGGCATCAAAGAGGTCCTCGATCAAGGCAGCCATTTGATTGCAGCTCTCCTTGGCAAGCGTGAGCTGCTTGAACTGCTCTGGAGTGAGAGGGCCGTTGAGCCCGTCTAGCTGGATGGCCAGAAACTCCCGGGCCGAAGATAGAGGGGTCTTGAGCTCGTGGGCGAGCGCACGGTACCAGTCCCGGATCTCTCCGTTCATCCGCCGCAGATCGTGGTTGGCGCTCTCCAAATCCCGGCGTTGCTCCTCGATCTTGCGAAGCATGAGCACCTTGTCAACAGCATTGCGAAGGCCTCCCGCCGTAACGCGCCCCTTGACACAATAGTCTTGCGCGCCCAGTTTCAAAGCCTCTGCCGCGACCGACTCATTGCCGTAGGCTGTCAGCATAACAACCGGCAGCGGCGCCGAGGTGCCGTTCTCACCTTGCAGCGCCTTTAGCAACTCTAGTCCGTCGGAACCCTCGAGCTGGTGCTCAAGCACGATGCAGTCCGGCTGCTCGGCTCGATACAGCCGCAACGCTTCCTCCGCCGAGGCCGCCTCCGAGAAGACGGTTTCGCGGTCGGGACACGCGGCGATGGTCTGTTGACATGCCTGACGGTCAGCCGGGTCAGCATCAACGATGAGAATGTGAGCCCTTGTCTGGCCCAAGTGTGTTCCCCTTTTCGTGGGAGGATCACGATTTCAAACCAGAGTTCTTTCAGTCGCCGCACCGCCTCAATGAACCGATGCAGGTCAACCGGCGTCTGGAGGTGACTGTTCTCGCCTGCGCTGTAACACCGCTCGACGTCGCGTCCATCAGAAGAGGTGGTTAGAACGATGACCGGAATGGTCTTCAGGCTGTCGTCACTCCTGACCGCCGTGCTCCGCTCCTCTTCGTGGTGCCCGGTTACGGCCGGCGGGATGCTAGAGGAGCCGGCTCCAACAGTCTAGGCATACCATATTCACCGCCACATCCGACGTACTCACTGCATGCCCCATTGTCGTGAAACTCAGCAACCCGCACGACTGCTTGTTGCATGGTGTCAGAGGGCTGGGCTGGGAGATATCTCACAGACGGCACGGGTGCCAGAGTGGAGTGGCGATGGGACATCCCAGGGCGCCATCTGAGCTTGTGTGGCGGCCAGGATCAGCCTAGCATGGGGATCATCGGGCGGCGTCCTCGGGCGCCGCTTCTTCTTGCAAAGTGTGCCCGATGGAGGTCTTCCGGACAGCCGTCGTCCTGATGGTGGGTTCCATGGGGTTGAGTGCCGAGACTGCTGCCGAACAGCGGTTGTCCGTCCTGCAGCAGGTCCTCGCGGCGGATGAGGAGAGCACCGGCCACGGCGAGCAGCGGAACAGACCGGAGGAGTTCGCCAAGACACCGCCGGCCGACCTCGAGCGCCGCGGCTTCCCCGACACTGGTACCACCGCCTATCGGCTCGCCGCCTGACCGCCCAGCCGACCGCGGCCGGTGTAACCTCGCCGCCCGGCGTGTCTCGCCGCGCCTGCGCGGTTCCTCTTGGCCTCGCCGGACGCATCGGCGATCCATGCGCACACCACTGTCTGGCTCACATCTGCCATCGCGCCGCTGACTGTGCGAGTCAGAGCCAGTCCGGGCCGCCTAAGGGGTGTCCCAAGCCTACTTAACACGCACAATGAGTTTCTGGACAGGACGGGGACGGAGGTCCCTGCGCTACAGCGGCCGTCCCTTGGTGAGAGCTGTCTCCAGCTTCTCTACCCGCGTCAGCAGCTCACCGTTCTGCTGCTCCAGTTGCCGGGCGCGTGAAGAAAGCGCAGGATCGCTCTCCCACCAGTCAATGCCTATCTCCTTCGCCTTGTCCACCGAGGCGATGAGCAGGCGGATCTTAATCTTGAGGAGCTCGATGTCGGCGAGGGAGATGCAGATATCCCCAGCGACGACAATGCCCTTGTCGAGGACCCTCTCCAGGATCTCGGCGAGGTTCGTGGCATGAGTGGGATGCACGATCTGAGCGCCGTAGCTGCTCGACATGAGGTCTTTCCCTCCTACATCAGATTCCCCAACGGCCCTAGATCAAGGTTCAGCTCTTGCCCGGTCAGCCCAAAGACAGTCCTCAGCTCCTCGACCTTCTGGGAGAGCCTTTGGAAGGCTCTCCCCATCCGCTCGATCTCGGCCTCGGCGAGGGAGCCGCCCTCCATTCTGCGGATGGCTTGCTTCTCGAGCAGGCGGCGTAGGAGCTCGACAACGGTGAGCACTAGCTTGGCCAGACCTTGCTCGACCTTCTCGATGTCGGCGGGTGGATGGGGACTCGGAACTGGGGACTCGGGATTAGGGACTGGGAACTGGGGGTCGGCGACTAGGGCCGGCCCGGGGCGCGGTGTGCTTGTGCCAGTCCCAGGCCCCAAGTCCCTAGTCCCTACCCAGGCGCCGGCAGTGGGGCAGGAGTTGAACTCCTGCCCTACCCGGTGCCCGCGCTGGCGGGAAGAGGCGCGCCATGACTCCATGGTCTCGACGGAGGCCAGCACAAGCTTCACACCCAGGAACACCAGGTCCACGTCGGCGACGGAGATGGTGGCGTCCCCCTGCACCACGATCCCCTTGTCCAGAGCGGTATCCAGCAGATCGAAGAGCGTGACCTCCCTCGCCTCGGCGGGGCTATGGTAGACTGACATGCTCGTGCGCCTCTGCCGCGAAATGATAGGGGGGCCACGGACCGGTCACCTGGAAGCGCCATCCATTGCCCGCGAGCTGATTGCCCAGACCCTCGACTCGCTGGCGGAGGGCATGGAAGTCGGGCTTGGGGACCAGGCAGACGGCGTCCCAAACGAGCTGGAGATCGCCGGGGAGGCTCTGCGCAGGCAGCGGTTTGAGCTGCACCTCCGCCACGCACCCCGCCAGCGCCTCGAAGCTCTCCTGGGCCTCGCGGGCAATGCGACAGCTTTCCTCTTCGCCTCGCAACGTCTCGTCTCGCTTCCTCAGCAGGTACTCTTTGCCGGAGGAGGCAATGGTCGCCGCAGGCTGAGAGCCTGTGCCACTCGGGGCCAGGTAGAGGCGGACCTCCCACTCCTCCTTCCCCCGCAGCCGTGCCAGGGCGCGGCGGAACTCGTGCTGGCGGGTCCGCAGCAGCTCCCTGACCTTGGCGCCGGTTCGGAAGATGGTGCAGAGCCTCATCGGGAGCACCGTTCGGCTCTCCATCACCTTCTCGATGACTTGCTCGTGGGCGCGCGCTTCGCTCTCCAACCAGCAAGCGTCCGCCAGGTGAGCAGGAAGGGATTCATCTCCGAACTCCTCTTCCGGGACGCGGCTGACCACGGCGACCAGGTCTTCGCAGACCAACGAGTAGACAGACCGAGAAGGGTGTAACCCATCGGCCGCCGCGATGGGCTCGCCCTCGGTGATGCAGTAGGTGTAGATCACTCCCGCGTCGCGCCTGGGCATCATTCCCGCCCTTCCGCCGCGCCCGCGCCCACCAGCGCGCCGACCCTCTCCAGGAGCTCGTCCTCTTTCCTGGCAAGCTCTTCGTCTGCGGCGGGATCGAGATCGTGCATGAGCTGGAGCTCGAGGAGCTCGGCCTGGAGGGCAGCGAACTCGGCCTCTCGCTCCTGGTCAGCGCGCTCGGCGATCTGTTTCGCCAAGCCGACCAGTCCCCTGACAGGGGCGAGAGGAAGGCCTGCCAGTGTGCTGAGAATCCCCACGTCAGTAACCTCCTGTGAAGGTAGCCTTAGAGATCAACGAAGTTGAAGGGAGGGGCCGGGCCGACGTATCGGAAGAAGAGACGATCGGCCTGCTGCTCACCCAGGCGAGCGATGCACTGGTCGAAGTTCGGCTCCCGCTGCCGCTCGACCAGGAAGGCAGCGTTCAGCACCATCCGGTCTCCCACCAACGGCCCGGTCCGCACCTGCGCGGCCAGGGGAGCGAGGGCGTCGAGGATCTCCGCCCCTTCTGAGGCTTTCTTCTGGGCGAGGGCCTCGGCGACCATCCGGCCGAGCTCGATCCTCTGCTGGTGGGTGTGAGCTGTAGGTCGGGCGGCAATCCACTCCCGCAGAGCGCGGATGCGCTCATGCTCGGCGGCGATCTCCGAGAAGACCGACGGCAGGTCTCGCCACAGCGCCCGCACACCCAGCTCGATCTTGCCTTCGAGATAGGCGAGCGCGGCGTGCAGCTCGTCGTAGCGAGCGGCGAGCAGCCTATCGCGCACCTCCGTCTCGGTAGTGGCGATGGTGCCGAAGCCGGCGGGGATGACGGTCTTGACCGCCATCACCTGCTCGATCACCCGGAGGTGGCCCACCAGGTGGTCGCGGGTTGGCGCCGGAGGAGGGAGGGGGGTGTCTCGGACGACGGCGGCGAGGTCCCGATAGGGGATGGTGTAGATGGCGCTGTCGCCCATATCCGCGAGAGGGCCGTCCTCCATGATGCAGTAGACGTACTTTCCTGCGCCGCCCACTAGAGGTCCCCTATCCCGATCTGGCTCACCTGCGCCCGCACCAATGCGAGCGCCTCCTGGCAGTGCCGCTGGGTGATGTGGAAGCGGCTGTAGTCGGAGGTCTGCGCGCCGTCGGTAGCCAGGAAGTCGCGGACGGCGAGCATCCCGGCTTTCTTGCAGACGCCGGCGATGTCCGACCCGACGAAGCCCTCGGTAGCATCGGCGAGGGAGTCCAGGTCCACGTCGCCGGCCAGAGGGACCCCGCGGGTATGGACATGGAAGATCTCCCGCCGCGCTTCCCCGTCCGGCACAGGCAGGGGGATCAGCGAATCGAACCTGCCTGCTCTCAGGAGCGCGGGGTCGAGAATGTCGAGGCGGTTTGTGGCGGCGAGCACGACGACGCCTTTCAGCTCCTCGATGCCGTCCAGCTCGGTCAGCAACTGGCTGACGACGCGCTCTGTGACGTGGGAGTCGGCGCCCCCACCGCGGCGCGGGGCAATGGCATCTATCTCGTCGAAGAAGACGATGCAGGGCGCCACCTGGCGGGCCTTGCGGAAGATCTCTCTTACCCCCTTCTCCGATTCGCCGACCCACTTGGAGAGGAGAGCGGGGCCCTTGACGGTGATGAAGTTCACCTCGCTCTCGTTGGCGACGGCCTTGGCGAGCAGGGTCTTGCCGGTTCCGGAGGGGCCGTAAAGGAGCACCCCACGCGGCACCTCAATCCCGGCGAAGGCGAACAGGCCTCCGTACTTGAGAGGCCATTCAATCATCTCGCGGAGCTCCTGCTTCGCCTCCTGCAGGCCTCCAACCTGATCCCAACGGACATTGGGCACCTCCACCAGCACCTCGCGGATGGCGGAGGGCTCCACCTCCTTCAGGGCCTCGGTGAAGTGGTCGCTGGTGACTTCGAGCTTCGCCAGTTCCTCGTAGGGAAGGGTCTCGAGCTCGAAGTCAACATGCGGAAGGAAGCCGCGCAGACAGACCATGGCGGCTTCCCGGCACAGCGCGGCGAGGTCGGCGCCGACGAAGCCATGGGTGATGGCGGCGATGTGCTCGAGGTCCACATCCTGGGTGAGGGGCATGCCCCGGGTGTGGATGTTGAGGATCTCGAGACGGCCCTCTTTGCCTGGGATGCCGAGGGAGATCTCGCGGTCGAATCTGCCAGGCCGGCGCAGCGCGGGATCGAGGTTGCCGGGGATGTTGGTGGCGCCGATCACGATCACTTTGCCCCTCTGCTCGAGGCCGTCCATGAGGGCGAGGAGTTGGGCAACCACTCGCTTCTCCACCTCCCCGGTCACCTCGGCCCGCTTGGGAGCGATGGCGTCTATCTCGTCGAGGAAGATGATGCCGGGGGAATGGCGGGCGGCTTCCTCGAACACGCCGCGGAGCCTGGCTTCGCTCTCCCCGTAGAACTTGTGGATGATCTCTGGCCCGTTGACGGCCACGAAGTAGGCATCGGTCTCGTTGGCAACGGCTCTGGCGATCAGGGTCTTGCCTGTCCCTGGAGGGCCGTGCAGGAGGACTCCCTTGGGGGGGTCAATGCCGAGCCGCTCGAAGATCTCCGGGTACTTGAGCGGGAGCTCGATCATCTCACGTACCCGCTGGATCTCCTTGCGGAGGCCGCCGATGTCCTCGTAGGTGATGCCGGGCCGTCGTTCTGCGGCCTCCTGCTCTCGCATCCTCACGGTGGTAGCTGGATGGACCGAGACCACTCCGCGGGGGGAGGTCTCCGCCACGACGAAGTCCTGGAAGCGAGCGCCGAACAGGGTGGCCCGCACCCGATCCCCAGCGGTGACGGTCAGACCTTCCAGCAGCCGGCCCAGGTGGCGAGTATCCTTCTCGCCTCGCCCTGCCTTGGCCCCGCCCATGGGGGAAAGGACGATGGTCTGGGCCGGCCGGCATCCGGCTTTCTCGACGACCGCCTTCTCGTCCAGGCCCACCTGGGCGTTCTCGCGGGTGATCCCATCTATCTGGAGCAGTGCCTTGCCCCGGTGCTCGGAGAAGGCCGGCATCGCCCGCACCGCGGTCTTCCTCTTGCCGCTGACGAGGATGGTCTCTCCCACCTGCACGCCCATTCTGTCCATGTCGGCGGGATCGACGCGGCCGATCCCGCGGCCGACATCCTTGCTGAGGGCCTCGGCAACACGCAGGGTCACTGCTTTTGAGACTTCGGAACGCTTCTCCACCCCGTCTCCTTCTGGGGCTGGGGTCTCCCAGCCAAGGCACCGGAGGGCCAGAGCAAGCTCGTGGGGCAGGCCTGCCCGCCCTCCAAAGGCGGGTAAACCTCTGGCGGGCTCCCAGCCCGCGCACCCGGGTACCCCTTGAAGCTAGTTGCTCTCAGGCAAGGCCTTCGTCAGCCGTATCTCCAGCACGCCATTGCGATAGGAGGACTTCATGGTCTCGGCGAGCACGGCGCAGGGCAGCAGCACTTCCTTGCTGTACTTGCGGTCCTGGTGGCTGGCGGAGATGAGGAGGATGTCCTCCTGTAACTCCGAGCGGACATCGCTCTCCTCCACCCCCGGGATCTCGGCGATCACGACGACCTCGTTCCCTTCGTCGAAGACGTCCACCAGCGGCTCGCGCACTTCCTCCACAACGGCTCCCAGCTCGGTGTCCCGCACATTCCCGAATCTCTCCACGCGGGGAACGCCGCCGGCCCCAATCTTCACCGTGAAGCCGTACATGGCACGGGTGCGGCCGGGCCCCTGCACCTCCCCGGTGCGGGTCACCTCGTTCTCGCCGCGCTCCGCCATCTCCGACAGCAACTCGACGAAGCTACCCAAGCCCTTGAAGAGTCCCCCGAGGCCCAGGCCGATGCTCGCCTCGGGGGACTCGCGCTCCTCCTCAGTGCGTTTCGGCGATCGCCTGCTCATCGCGCGCTCTCCTCCTTTTTGGTGCGCCTCGCGGGTCAGTACTCAAGGGTCACCTTCGTGACGCGGGCCCAGTCTCTCGCTCGCTCTGCCGGCAGGGCAGAGGCGGGGCCTCTGATATCTTCGCGGTCGGCGAGGGCTCTCATCTGCGCCTCCAGGTCGGCTACGCGCTGCCAGCACTGCTGGCACCTGATCTCGAGGAGAGCGGCCTCTTTCTCCAACCTCTCCTTCTGCTTGGCCATCATGTGGCACTCGAGATAGGGAGAGCGATGGCTGGGAGGGACCGAGTGAACGTGTTGCCGCAGGCTGGTGCGGATACCAGCCGCGTGTGCGGCATGGAACATACCTGTGCCTCCTTCCAGGCTATCGTACACTGGTTGCTTCCAGTGCCGTCCTTTCCCTGAGTCCCGTTCGGGTGTAGGAGATGACCTGCAGGTTGTGGTCCACGTGAACCTCGTAGAGGCCGAGGATGTCGCTCTTGCCAAGACGACGCAGGTAGTCGCTCTCCTCGATGCTCTCGACGAGGACGCGCCAGCCTTCTCCGTCTCCCTCCACGGAGACGACCTTGCCGCTCTTTCCGACAACCTGCTCGAAGAACTCCAGCACGGTGCGGGTTACGTCGGCGATGCTCATGTGCTCGTCTCCTCGCCTCTCATGCCTCGAACGTACCCGAGGGCCCGGCAACTGCGATCTCGTCGCGGGGTGTGCGAACCCGCCGGCCTGAAGGGCCGCCGGCGCCCGAATCCGCGTAGCACTCCTGGATGAGGCGGCGGATGAGCTGTCTGGTCCCGTCGCCATTGGCGCCGATGCCACTGCGGCTGCTCTCGGAGCGCAACACGTCCAGGCAGATCTCCTGAAAGCACGAATCCGCCGGATCCATGGTCACCTGCCGCACTCGTGCCACCTTGGCGATCATAATGGGGGCGCGGACCGTAGGAGAGAACTCGTACTTGCCCCTGGCGCGAAAAGCCCTCACCAAGTCAACCACCCTCTCCGCCTCCTCCCGGGCGATGCCGGACTTGCTGGCGGTGATGGCGATCTCCGTCTCGCGGTCGAGATGGCCGAGGTCAATGGTCACCATGCGGTCCCGCAGGGCGTCCTGGGCCTTGTGGGTGCCGGCGTACTCCTCGGGGTTAGAGGTGAAGATGGCGCGGAACTCCGGATGCACCTCCAGGTAGTCACCCTGCCCCCTCTTGCCGACGGGGAATTCCATCATCCGCTCCTGGAGGACGGAGAGGAGGACGTTGTTCGCCTCCGGGCGAGAGCGCGTGAACTCGTCGTAGACCAGGGTGAGCCCGTACTTGCAGGCGAGGGTGAGGCGGCTGTCCACCCAGCGATGGACGAAGTCCTCCTCGGTCTTGAGCACGGAGTGGATGAAGTTGTCCACTACCCTGCGCATGCGGTAGCCCTTCGCGTCTCCAACGAGATGGGAGGTGCTGAACTCCTCGTCGCCGTGGAT
>Ga0315277_10006589_pt1 | contig 15160 bp, 11 predicted proteins | sample YL17G05_15_MG_FD_203695 | JGI IMG/M metagenome (GOLD analysis project Ga0315277, IMG submission 203695) | Sediment microbial communities from Yellowstone Lake, YNP, Wyoming, USA - YL17G05_15 | ecosystem: Environmental > Aquatic > Freshwater > Lake > Sediment | place: USA: Wyoming | collected...
AGGCTTAAATATTTTTTCCACCGGAGACACGCTTTCGGAATCTATGCTTACTCTATTGGTTCCCCCTTACCTTGCGGGACGCCAGAGAACGATGAAATTCCCCCTCCTCCCCACCTCCTCCCACCAAGGGAGGAGGATGATTATGGAGGGCAGGATCCGGGAGAGGGAAGTTTTCTGGGCAATCCCCCTTGCCCCCTTAGGGAATTAAGGGGGAATCAGGAAGGTGTCTCCGGAAAGGTCGGAGTTCCGCAGCGCCGAGAAGAACGTCTCGGGAACGGCGTTAAGAACCTGAGTGGGAGCGCCGAGATTCCCAAGTCTTTTTTGTATCTCTCGAGGGCGGATGTGGAGGCGGTCGGTGTGCCGATGGAACGGATTATCGGCGCCGTTGAGGCGATGTTCCGCGAGAAGGGGGAGGAGCGCACCGAGATGCCCCCCAAGCCGGGCATCCACCCGCGTCCCGATTCCTTCATCCACGCTATGCCCGCTTATATCCCCAGCCTCCGTTCGGCCGGTTTGAAATGGGTGAGCGGGTATCCTGAGAATGTCGGAAGGGGGCTGCCCTACATAAGCGGTCTGATCATCCTTAACGACCCGGAAACCGGGCTTCCTCTCGCCGTCATGGACTGCACCTGGATCACGGCCAAACGCACCGGGGCAGCTACGGCAGTCGCCGCTAAATACCTGGCCCGCCCGGACTCCAAAGTCATCGGCATCCTCGGCTGCGGCGTGCAGGGGAGGAGCAACCTGGAGGCGCTCAAGTTTCTTTTCCCGTTGCAGCGCGTTATGGCCTACGCCACCCGAAGTAATGCTCGCGAACTATATGCCAAAGAGATGTCCGCGGCGCTTGACCTCGATGTCCGCTCTGCCAAGAACCCTCGTGAGGCCGTAACCGGATGTGACATCGTGGTCACGGCCGGCCCGATCCTCAAAACCCCCCATGCCACCATCCAGCCTGGTTGGTTGGATGAAGGCGCCTTTGCTTCGCTGGTCGATTACGACTCCTACTGGCATCGTGCGGCGCTCAAGGAAGCCGACAAATTCTGCACCGACGACATCCCTCAACTCGAATACGCCAAGACAACCGGCTACTTTCAGGACATCCCGCCCGTCTATGCGGACCTTGGCGAGCTGGTTACTGGACGGAAACCAGGTAGAGGAACCCGGCGTGAGCGGACGATGGCCTGCAACCTCGGGCTGGCCCTGGACGACATGGCGACGGCGCCGCTGGTTTTCAAGCTCGCTGAGGAGAAGGGTCTGGGAACCCGCCTCCCGCTCTAATATTTCACCTTCAATCCCATATTGTAGAACATGAAGGACCACATGTCCGTCAGTTGTTCGATCGCCTTGGTGACATTGCTGGCGCCGTGCCCCGATTTGGTGTCGATCCGGATCAAAATCGGATTCTTACAGATCTGCTTTTCCTGCATCGTGGCGGTGAACTTGAAGGAGTGAGCCGGCACAACCCGGTCGTCGTGGTCGGCCGTATTCACCAGCGTCGCTGGGTAGCAGACGCCGTCCTTAATGTTGTGAAGCGGCGAGTAGGCATAGAGATACTTGAATTGGTCGGGGTTGTCGCTCGATCCATATTCTACGGTCCAGCCCCAACCGACAGTGAACTTGTGGAAGCGCAGCATGTCCATGACCCCCACGGCCGGGAAGGCGACCCGATAGAGCTCCGGCCGCTGGGTCATGCAGGCGCCGACAAGCAATCCGCCGTTGGACGCCCCGGAGATGGCCAAAGTCGCCGACGAAGTGCATTTCTCCTGAATCAGATATTCGGCGGCGGCGATGAAGTCGTCGAAGACGTTCTGCTTCTTCTCCAGCATCCCGGCCTTGTGCCAGGCGTCGCCGTATTCACCGCCTCCTCTCAGGTTGGCCATGGCGTAAACGCCGTCGTTCTCGAGCAGGATGAGGTTGGAAATATTGAAATAAGGGGTCGAGCTGGCGTTGAAGCCGCCGTAGGCATAAAGCAGCGTCGGGCGTTTTCCGTCGAGCCCGAGGCCTTTCTTGTGGACGATGAACATCGGTATCTTCGTTCCGTCCTTGCTCGGATAGAAGACCTGATTGGCCTCGTAGTCGTCCGGGTTGAATTTGACTTCTGTCTTGCGGAAGACCTCGGATGTCCCCGTCGGGATATCGTACTTGTAGATCGTCGGCGGGTAGGTGAAGGACGTGAAGGTGTAGAAGGCAAGAGTGTCCTCTTTCTTGCCGCCGAACCCTCCAGCCGTACCGAGAGCCGGTAGCGGGATCTCTTTCTCCGGGTTGCCGGCCAGGTCGTGCTGGTAGATGTGCGTGCTGGCGTCCTTCAGGTAGGAGGTGAAGATCTTGCCGCCGACGATGCTGACGCTCGTCAAAACCTCGGGTTTTTCGGGGATGAGAACGGTCCAGTTTTCCAGGGCCGGCTTCTGGCTGTCGACGAGCATGACCCGGTTGTTCGGGGCATCCATATCCGTGATCAGCAGGATTTTATCTTCGAGGTTGTTGACGACACCGGTGCTGTGGTCAAACCCTTGGACGAGGGGGACGAACGCAGGCTTTTTCGCTTTCAGGTCCTTGAAATAGAGCTCGTTCCCGTAGGTCCCTTCAGAGGTCGAAAGGAAGAGGAAGCGCTCATCTTCCGTTACATCCACATTATGATAACGGCGCGAATGGGCGGGGTCTTCGTAGATCAACTGGTCTTCGGCCTGGGTCGTCCCGAGCTTGTGAAAATAGATCTTCTGGTTCTCGTTGGCCGCGGTCAGTTCCTTGCCCTCGGCCGGTTTTTCGAACCCGGAATAGTAGAACCCGTCACCCTGCCAGGCGGAGCCACCGAACTTGGTCCACTGGATGCGGTCCTCGAGCTCCTTGCCGGTTTCGACCTCCATGACTCTTATCTCGGTCCAATCCGACCCGCCCTCGGACCGCGAGTAGGTCGCATAGCGGTCGTCATTGGAGAAGCCGCTGAGAAATGCTCTCGTGGTTCCGTCCGGGGAGAGGGCATTGGGATCGAGGAAGACCCGCGGTTCGCCAGCGAGCCCTTCCTGGATATAGATAACGCTCTGGTTCTGAAGCCCGTCATTTTTCATGAAGAAGTAGTATTTCCCGATCCGGAAGGGGGCGGAATAGCGGGGATAATTGTAGATCTCAGTCAGGCGAGTCCGGATCTTCTCCCGGAACGGGATCTTGGCCAGATAATCAAAGGTGACCTTGTTCTCGGCTTCGACCCATTTCGCTGTCGCCTCGGACTTGTCGTCCTCGAACCAGCGGTAGGGATCGGCGACTTTCGTCCCGAAATAATCATCCACCACATCGCCCTTCGCGGTTGCGGGGTAAGTGATGGACGCCTGCCTTCCCTTGCAGCCGAACGGCAGCAGGGAAGCCAGGAGGATCAGGACCAGGATGAGGGATTGCCTTTTTCGCATGATTTCTCCTTTCCGTGCGATCAGGGCGCGATTTAAAGAGATATTTTAGCCAAGTGAGACGTCGATAGCAATCAGTCCGGTACGCTCATCAAGGCTCTTTTTCTTTTTGAACTTTAATGCCCTGCTTACTGCGATTGGCAATGGCCAGGTCGCCGCACGTAATCCCGCGGGGGTTGAAGCACTTGTTGCAGGAAATACACTCGGATTTGGACTCTTCTCCGAGCCGGAATTTCTTGACCAGGTCCGGTTCGCGGATGAGCGGCCGGCTCAAGGATATCAGGTCAGCCCGGCCCTCCTCGACCGCTTTCTCCATCACGGCGAAGGTCCTGAGGCCGCCGAGACCGAAAACGGGAATTCCGAGCGCGGCCTTGAAGCGGGAAGCGGAATCGACGAAGTAACCTTCCTCCTCCTCGGACCGCAGCCCCTCCCAGACAGAGCCCCTTCCCGCCTCGGACATTCCCCCGCTGACCTCGACTCCATCCAAGCCTTCGGCTTCGAGCATCCGGGCGATCTCGATGCTTTCCTCGACGACGAGTCCCCCGGGAAGGAAATCCTGGGAGTTGAGTTTGACTATGACCGGGAAGTCCGGTCCAGCCAGGCTTTTGATCCCGCGGAGGACCTCGAGCACGATGCGGGCGCGGTTCACGAGGGTGCCCCCGTATTCATCCTCGCGCCGGTTGGTATGGGGAGAGATGAAGCTGTTCAAAAGATAGCCGTGGGCGACATGGAGTTGAACACCGTCAAACCCGGCCTGCCCGGCCCGGCGTCCAGCCCGAATGAACTCGTCTCGAGTGGTCCGAACCTCCTCATTGGTCAGCGCCCGGGGCATAAGCTTAAATACCGGTTCATAAACGGCTGCCGGAGCCACCGGGACGCAGCCGCAGATCTTTTCCTTGGTCTGCCGGCCGGAATGAGCGATCTGGAGGAAGACTCTTGTCGGGAAATCGTGGACGGCCCGAGGGATCCGGCTCAAGCCTTCGATCATCCGGTCGTCATGGACTCCGATCTGGCGCGGACTTGCTTTGCCGGCCGGATTGACATAGGCATGGCCCGTGATGAGGAGCCCCACCTCACCCTCGGCGAGCCGTCGGAAAAGATCGACCTGACGGTCCGTGACCGACCCGTTCTCCTCGGCCATGAAGTCGTGGGTGGCCGAACGGACGAAACGGTTCGGGATCGTGGCTTTTCCTATCTTGACAGGGGTAAAAAGGATCGAGGTACTCATTCCATCCGCCGGCTCAGGGCGCCTCATCTCTTGTAGGCGAAGATGGTATGGTCTTGCCCCGTTCCGTCCTGCAGAGTGATGTAGGCGACCTCTTTGGATTCCCAGCCGGGGATGGAATAGTTGTGGGAGACTACGGGAGTGCCCGGCTTCAGTTGTTCCTCTAAAAGCGGCCGGAGAAGAGCATTGGACTCCGGAAGAAGATAAAGGGTGACGACGGTCGCCTCTCTGATATCCGCCTTCATCACATCCTGGAGCCGGAAGTCAACCAGGCCGTCGACACCCGCCTCCTTGGCGGCCCGGAGGGATTCCTCGATGCGCTGGGGGTCGATGTCTATGCCCACTCCCCGGGTGCCGTACTTCTGGGCGGCCGTTATGACGATCCGGCCGTCCCCGCAGCCCAGGTCAAAGAGGAGATCGTTCTCATCGACTTCGCCCAGCTCGAGCATTTTATCGACGACGACCATCGGCGTCGGAACGAACGGGGCCAGGTCGGCCACGCCGAACAGGCCATGGGAGCCGCTGTAGAGGTCGAGGTTATCGTCCTCGTCGTAGCGGAACGAGTAGGGGAGTCCGCATTCAAGGCGGTAGCTGGCCGGCTGCCCGCTCCGCTCAAATGAGACATCGAGCGGGCTCTCACAGGGCCAGCGGTCGAGAGCGTCCGGTTTAAGATAGCGAACGATGGGTTGCTGGTCATGCATGAGCCGCCGGATCGTATAGCGGACGGTCTCCTTGGTCAGGTTACGGATGGTGGTTTCTTTCTTGCTCGCAGGGAGGAGAGACTTCTGTGCGGAGGCAGCCGGGAGGGCCGGAGCGGCTGGGACCCAAACCCGGATCGTCAGAAAGATGAGGAGAAAGGTCTTTATTTTCATCAGAAATGGAACACGAGCCCGGCATCAAAAACCAGGGACACTTTGTTCTGCAAGTATTCCCAGGAGGTCGTCGTATAAGCGGCGCCGACAGCGGCCGTGATCCCGAACCGTCCTTTTCGGAGTTCTATACCGCCGAGAAAAGAAGGCCCCGATAGGGATTTCTGTTCCTGGCTGAGGACATAGTTATAATCCCATATGCCGATGACGACCTGGGCCGCCTCCACCTTCTGACCGCCATACTGGAGGTCGACAAAGGGAAAGAAGGAGGAAGAGGAGAGCGGAAGATAGTACTTGAGACCGACCGACCACATCATCTCATTCTTGACCCAATCCGTTTCCGAATAGATCAGGCTGGTCGGATAAAGGCCGATCCCGGCATGGGGGGAGAGCCCCATCCGGGTGTTCAATTGAAGAGAAGCTCCGGCGCCGCCGAACGAGGGCCCATAGCCCAGCCCCACCGAGATGAATCCTGGACCTTTCCGGGGAGGGCTGACCAGGGGCGAGGTGGCCTGTCGCGGCTCGGCGGGATTGGGCTCCGGCTTCTTCTCCGGGGGAGGCACCTTGGCCTCGGGGGGCTTGGGCGGAGCCTCCACCTTTACTTCCGGCTTTGGCGCGATGACCGGCTGAAGAACCGGCGGTTTAGCTTCCTGGAGCAGAGGTTTTTCTTCCACCTTCCAGGCTGCTTCCTGAAGGGGGACTTCCTTCCGGGGGAAGCTGAAGCTTCTGTTCCGGGGCGGGGTAGTAAAGGCCAGGGATTCTACGGTCTGCGGCGGGGCTGGAATCTCCTTCACTACCTCTTTCTTTTCTTCGGCTTTAGGAGGCGCCTCGGGCTTGGCCGGAGGGGCCTGTTCTGTTTCTTTTATTGGCGGGGCTTCTGCTTCTTTCTTTGGCTTCGCGGGCGGGGCATCCGTGACCGGCTCGACCATAGTCTCCAGGATGAAACCGGAGATTCGCGACCCGTAGCGCGGCGAATAGAAGCTGACATAATACCAGACGTCTTTGACTTTCCCTTCCTGGAGCAGGTTGAGAACCGTCCCTTTGGCCACGACCTCGATCTGAGAGCTGGTGCGGCTGGGTTCGATATAGAGCCTCGCTCTTTCGGCCGTCACCCTGACCTGCTTGACGGCGGAAAGCAATGGCCAGACGGTGAGTGTGATGAGGAAGGTGACGATAAATATCCGTTTTTTGGCCATATAACCTCTCGGGGACCTCCCACTCAATTTAAACCAGAACTCGGGAATGGTCAAGTTTTTGCTATTGTCTTCGATCTATGGTAAATAAAATTCATCAGGTCAAGGATCGGTGTACCCATGAAAGCGATCGCCGCTTTTGGAGAGATCATGCTCCGGCTTTCTCCGCCGGGAAACGAGAAACTTTTCCAATCTCCCTTCTTATCCGCCCGCTTTGGAGGAGGAGAGGCAAATGTAGCCGTTTCGTTAGCCGTTTTCGGCCACCGGGTGCGCTATGTCTCCGTTCTCCCTCCCCATGAGATCGGGGATGCGGCGGTCTCCGAGCTCCGGAAATGGGGAGTGGAGACAGACCATATCCTCAGGCAGGGAAAAAGGCTGGGCGTCTATTTCGCCGAAATCGGGGCCAACCAGAGGCCCGGCAAAGTCATTTACGACCGGGAAAACTCAGCCGTCGCCGAAGCCGGCTCCATCGACTGGGAGGCGGCGTTCCTGGGCATCGATTGGTTCCATACGACGGGAATCACTCCCGCTATAAGCGCGGCGGCGGCGGAGCTGACACTCCAGGGCGTGCGGACTGCCAGGGAAAAGGGGATCCGGGTGTCGGTTGACCTCAATTACCGCGGCAAGCTCTGGAAATACGGCAAGGCGGCCCCCGAGGTGATGGGGAAGGTTGTCGAGTTCGCCGATGTCGCCGTCGGCAACGAGGAGGATTACCAGAAATCCCTGGGGATTCCGGTTGACGCGGATGTCGAATCCGGATCACTTCCCCTTTCAGCCTATGAAAAGCTGACGGCCCAAGTCTTGGAGCGATTTCCCAACCTCGGTCTCGTGGCCGTCACTCTGCGGGAAAGCCGGAGCGCCGATCAGAACACCTGGTCAGCGGTCCTCCGGAACAGGGAGAGATTCATCCCGGGCCCGCGCTATGATATAACGGATATCGTGGACCGGATCGGGGGCGGGGACGCCTTTGCCGCCGGCCTGATCCACGGGCTCGACCTTTTCGGCGACGAGGGGAAAGCGCTGGCCTTCGCCGTGGCCGCGTCTTGCTTGAAGCATTCTCTGCCGGGGGATTTCAACTTGACTTCAGAGAGTGAGGTTCTCGCCTTGATGAAGGGAGAGAGGTCCGGCCGGATCAAGAGGTAAAAAGGGCTATCGCCGGGAGGAGCGGAGATGAGAAAAGACGAAGTCCTCGATATCATCCTGGCGACCAAGGTGATCGCCGTCATCCGGATGTCGGATGCGGCCAAGCTGACGCGGGTCGTCGAAGCGATAGAGAAAGGGGGGGTGCGCGCCATAGAGATCACCATGACGACTCCGTCCGCACTCCAGATCATCGCCGATATGGCCAAGAGGAAACCGGCCGAAATCCTGATCGGCGCGGGGACGGTCCTGGATGCGGCGACGGCCGAAGCGGTCATCCGGGCAGGGGCTGAGTTCGTCGTCTCCCCGATAACTAATTATGATATGATCGCATCATGCCGAAAGAACGACATCTTTGTAGCGCCGGGCGCCCTTTCTCCCACCGAGATTGTGGCGGCCTGGGAGCACGGGGCGGACGTCGTCAAGGTGTTTCCGGCGACTTCGGTTGGGCCCAAGTACTTCCAGGACCTCAAGGGCCCGCTCCCCCAGGTCCGTCTGATGCCCACCGGAGGCGTCAGCCTGGAGAACGCCCGGGAGTTCATCCGGAGCGGCGCCTGCTGCGTCGCCATAGGCACGGCGCTGCTTGATAAAAAAGCAATTGCGGTCGAGGACTGGGATGTTCTGACCGAAAAGGCCAAAGCCCTCGTCGAGTCGCTGCGATGATTAGGAGGTGAGACGATGGACCGACGGAATTTTCTGAAGGCATCGCTTTGCAGCCTGGCTGCTGTCCCGGCTTTCCGTTTCGGCGGGCCGGAAGCGGAGGCGGGGGAAGGGAAGACGATAATCGCGATCGTCAAGACCCAAGACCGGGCGTCCGGCGTCAGGGACGCAGTGCGCCTCCTCAACCCCCCGCCTATGAAGGGAAGGCGCATATTCATAAAACCCAACTTCAATACGGCCGAACCGTTCCCGGCCGGCACACACAATGGCACGCTCAAGGCGCTCGTTGAAGAGATCAAGTCCAGGGGAGCGGCCGATATCACCGTGGGAGAGAGAAGCGGTCCTCCGCCGACGCAGAAGGTGATGGACGATAAGGGGATATTCGCTCTGTCCAAGGAGCTCGGGTTCAAGGTCATCAATTTCGAGGATCTGGGGGAAGACGGCTGGAAACACTTTAATCCGCCGGGAAATCATTGGCCGGAAGGTTTTTTTGCGCCCAAACCCCTTGTCGAAGCGGATTACATCGTCGCCACATGTTGTCTCAAGACGCACCAGTATGGAGGCGTCTTCACCATGTCCCTGAAGCTGGCCGTTGGAGCCACACCCAAAAAATTGATGAGAGAACTCCATAGCTCGGCCGACCAGCGCCTGATGATCGCCGAGATCAATACGGCCTATTCCCCCAAGCTCATCGTTATGGACGGCCTGGAGGCATTTGTCGACGGAGGCCCCTCGACGGGCAAGAAGGTGGCTGGAGATGTCGTCATAGCCGGTACCGACCGCATCGCCGTGGACGCCGTCGGTGTCGCAGTCTTGAAAGAACTGGGATCCAATGAGGCCATTATGGGTTGCCGGATCTTCGATCAGGAGCAGATCAGGCGGGCCGCCCAGCTCGGCCTGGGTGTCGCCTCGCCCCGGCAGATCGAGCTTGTGACCCGGGATGAAACCAGCCGCCTCTACGCCGAAAAGCTGACGTCCATCCTGGGCGAAGGATGACCCGATGAGCGTTTTGGATCTTATCCTCCGCCGGCGCACGATCCGCCGGTTCAAGCCGCTCGCCGTCGACCGCTCACTGCTCGAAAGGCTCGTGGACGCCGCCAGGCTCGCTCCCTCTGCGGCCAACCTCCAGCCCTTGGAATTTATCGTTGTCGACGACGCGGATGTCCGCCGGTCCGTCTTTCCCTGTCTGAAGTGGGCGGCTTACATAGCTCCGAGAGGAAATCCCCGGCCGGGGCAGGAGCCGATGGCCTATATTGTCACGCTCGTCAACCTCGGCGTGCGCGAGAAGGGTTTTGAATATGATGTCGGGGCGGCCATGCAGAACATGATCCTGGCGGCCAGGGAAGAAGGGCTGGGAAGCTGCTGGCTGCTCTCCGTCGAAAGAGAGAAGCTGGCGGATATCTTGAGCGTTCCCGGGGGATTCAGGATCGATTGCGTGCTGGCCATAGGTTATCCCGACGAGGCTCCGGTCGCCGAAGAATCCACGGAGTCCGTCAAATACTGGCAGGATGACGGAGGGACACTTCATGTTCCCAAGAGACCTCTGAGTTCGGTCCTTCACATCAACCGGTTCGGCTGAGCTTACTCTCCGGCTACGGTCAACGCTCCGACCTTAATAGTGGGACCACAGACGGGGGAACGGAAATCCAGGTCATTGCCCACCATTTCGATCTGGCTCAAAATTTCTCCCAGATTCCCGGCGATAGTCACCTCGGAGACAGGGAAGGTGATCTCTCCTGCTTCCACCCAAAGACCGAAAGCCCCCCTGGATATGTCTCCTGTGACCGGGTTGAGTCCGTGCCCGATAGTCCGGGTGAGAATGAGGCCCCTGTCCATTGAAGCGATCATTTCGTGGGGGGAAAAGGTCCCCGGGACAAGGAAGAAATTGTTCGGACCGACCCCTCCGCCGTCCGAATTCCCGGTTGTCGGGAGCTTCAGCTTGCGGCCGGCATAGGTATTGGAGAGGTATCGCCGGAGGACTCCCCGGTCGAAAACGGTCGTCTTGCGGCAGGGAACGCCTTCACTGTCGAACGGCCGCGAACCGAGCTTTCCGGGCATCAGCGCGTCGTCGACGACCGTGACATTTTCGTTCCCGATCCGCTCTCCCTGCCGGCCTGCCAGAAAACTCGTTTTCTGATAGACGGCGACCGCCGAGATGCAGGAGAAGAGGAACCCCATCAGCCAATCGGTCATATCCGGCTCGAAAATGAGGGGCACCGTTTGGGTCCGTATCTTTCGGGGGTTGAGCTGCCGGACAGTCCTCTCGACGGCCTTTTTCGCCACCGTCTCGGGTGGCTCCAGGTTTTTAAAGAAGCGGTCCACGGACACCCAATAATCTTCGACCCTTTCATCCGTATCTCCGGCCTGTAGCCCGACGCTCAGACTGCAGAAGGTCTGGTCGTAGGAGCCGAGGAAACCATTGGACCCGGCCAGGACGGTCGTGACCTCGTTTGTGATGAAACTCGCCCCGTGGGAATTGGTGATCCGCTTATCCCCCAGGGCGATCCGTTCGGTTTCCAGGGCCAGACGGATCTTCCGGGCCGGCTCGAGGCCTGAAACTTCAGGGTCGAAGAGCCGGAGCGAAGGGATATCAACCTTTTCTGAAGAGAGATGAGGAAGGCCGGCGTATTCGTCAGGGCTGCCCAGCGCCGCGCGGCTGACCGCGTTCCTGACAAGCCTCGCGATCGTCTCCTCCTGGAGGTCGGAAGTGGCGGCGTGGGCTGTTTTCTTGTCTTTGATGACGCGAAAACTCAGCCCACGCGAGCCCGCCTCGACCAGATTCTCGATCTGCCCCCGGCGCACATCAACGCTGAACTCGCGGCCGTCGCTCACGGTGGCCTCGATCTCGTCGGCGCCGCAGGCTTTTCCGCTGCGGACGACGCTTTCGGCCAGGTCAAGGAGAGAAGGGCCTTTAGGTCCTTCCGTCATGATTGGCCTCCCACGGTCATCTTGGAGATTTTGATGGTCGGGCAGCCGTCCGTTACGGGCACTTCCTGGCCGTCCTTGCCGCAGGTCCCCGTCTGGAGGCCGAAGGTGAGGTCGGCGCCGACTTTCTCGATTTTCTGGAGAATGTCGATATTCGTGCCGATGAGCGTGGCCTGCTTGATGGGTGCGGTCAGTCGTCCCTCCTCGATGAGATAGCCGGCGCTTATTGAGAAGGTGAACTTCCCCGAGTCCTCGACCTGCCCGCCCTCGAATTTTTCCGCATAGATCCCTTTGGTCACGGACCTGAGGATTTCCTCGGGATCGTCCCGGCCCGCGTCCACATAGGTGTTGGACATCCGCGGAATAGGGATACAGGTGTAATCTTGCCTCCGTCCGTGTCCGGTGAGCGGACGGCCCATCAAGCGGGCCGACAACCTGTCCTGAAGGAAGGAATGAACAATGCCGCGGTCGATGAGCAGAGTCTTCGATGGAGGGGTGCCTTCGTCGTCTATGTTATAGGAACCGCGGAATGAAGGCCGGGTGGGATCGTCGTAGATCGTGAGAAGGGGAGAGCCGACGGGCTTTCCGAGCTTGTCCCAGAAGATCGACGTTTTCTGGCGATTGAAGTCGGCTTCGAGCAGGTGGCCGACCGCCTCGTGGACGAGGACCCCGGCGTGCCCAGGCGCAAGGACGACCGGCATTTCCCCAGCCGGCGCCTCGACCGCCTCGAGGAGGAGCAGCGCTTCCTCAGCCGCCTCCAGGCCGATCCGTTCAGGAGAAAGCGTTTGCTCAAAGTATTCCAGTCCGACCCGGCCGCCTCCTCCGGAGAATCCCAATTCCTTGCGCCGTTCCTTTTCGGCGACCGCGGTACAGACCAGCCTCATCTGAGGCCGGGCGTCCTCGGCCTCCCATCCCTCCGAATTGACCACGGAAACAAACTGAACATGGTCCTGGAAGAGGACCTTCACTTTCTTGATCTTGGGGTCGGACTTCTGGCAGGCCAGGTAGCCGCGCTTGACGATTTCGATCTTGTCCTCGAGAGTCGCCAGATGGACCGGCCGGGCCAGCGGGTAACGGTCCTCAGGCGGTTGGATTTTCCTGAAAACGGGGAGGGAGACCGTTTTCCCTGAATCGGCTATCGAGGCTGCGGTCAGGGCAGCCGATGTGATGCTGTCGATCGCGGGGTCGTTCGTATAGCCGTAGCCGGTCTTCTCTCCCGAGATCACCCGGACCCCCACACCGAGGCTTACGCTCTCGGCGGTTTCCTTGATGATGTCCTCTTCCATATAGATCGAAGTGTAAAGACGGTATTCGGCATAGATCTCGGCGAAGTCGCCGCCGCGGGAGAGGGCTGTCTCGAGGATCTTCTTTTTGAAGGCATCGGATATCCCCAAATGATCTTCAAAGGCGATCATGTGTTCCTCTTTTTCCGGAGATAGGGCCAGGCGAGAATCAGGATGCTGCCGAGGCCCAGCGAATACTCGAAGACGTTGGTGATAAGGTGGACTCCGATTCCCGAGAGGATGGCCAGCCGGGGGTCGAAATCCATCAGCCTGAAGGTCAAGGCCCAGGCCGATTCCCAGGTGCCAAACCCGGCCAGGCCCTTGATGGGAAGGGCCGAAGTCAATTCCGCTCCGCTCAACCCCAGGATGAAAGTCCAGAAGCTGAGGTCGCCGAGCGAAAAACCGTGGCTGCGGAGAAGCGCAAAGAAGAGGGCGTAGACAGATATATATTTGGCCAGCCGTATGAACAGGGACAGGATGAATATCGGAACAGCCTGTCCCTGCCGGCGGACAGCTTCCAGGCTCTGGATGGTCAGATCAATTTTTTGAACGGCGGTCCGGGCCGTTGCCCGCTCTTCCAACCTCCCCAGCCGGAGCACCCGCCGGAAAACGGCGAGAAAGATCCGGGAAGCCGGAATGAGCTTCCAATAAACCAGGAAAACGAGAAGAAAAAAGGCGGCGGCGATAAGGAGGAGAGCCGGAGTGGACAGGGTGTTGGCGCCCAGGCCGACAGCCAGGACGGAGACGATGAGGAAGGGGCTGATAGTCAGGAAATCGAGGACAAACGCCAGGACAAAACTCGAGGTCGCTGTTTCGAAGGGAAAGCCCAGCCTCTTGTTGAGCACGTAGATATAAGAGAGAGACCCGAGCCGGGCGGGCAGCAGGTCGATCAGGCTGTTCCGGATGAAGGTGACGAGAAACATGTTCGGCCAGCTGATCGGCTGAGGCCGGAGCAGCCACTTATATCTCCAGGCCCTAAGCCAGGCGGCCGTAAGGGCTGTCGCCAGGTAAACCAACAGGGCCGGGACAAAGATCCGGGACAATGTCTGCACGACGTCCTCTGTTTTGACATTGGAAAGCAGGAGCCAGAGCAGTCCAACGGAAACGAGGACGGACAGGGCGATGTAGACGAGCCTGTTCTTGAGCATGCGGGCATATTCTATCCGCCGCCCCGTGATTGTCAAACAGCCCGCTTCCATCGGCCACCCCGCAGTCAAGTTATTTGTGGGACGCACCACTACTTTGATACAATGTCGCCTATCAACCTGATCCAAGGAGGGAGCCGATGCGTCTTTCACCTAGTGTGGTCATCTTGCTTCTCACCGTGTGCACTTTTCTTGCTTTTGCCGTCCTCTCGCATGCTGAGGAAACAAAGGGACCGCAGCCGCCGACGGGTCTGCGCTGTGAATACTTGATCAATCCACTCGGAGTGGATACACCCAAGCCGCGGCTCTCCTGGATGCTCGAGCACGGGGAAAGGGGACAGGCTCAAAGTGCCTACGAGATCTTGGTTTCCGCCGGGTCGGGCACTGAACGGGGAGAGATCTGGGCGAGCGGCAAGGTGGATTCGGCCGAGTCCGTCCATGTCGTCTATGCCGGGACGGCGCTCCAGAGCGGCCGTTCCTATTATTGGAAGGTCAGATATTGGGATAAGGACGGCCGTCCCAGCCCTTTCAGTCAGGTTGCCCTTTTCGACACGGGACTCCTATCCCGGGCGGACTGGAAGGGCCGATGGATCGGCGGGAAGAGCCAGCTCCGCAAGGATTTCGAACTCCGGAAAAAGCCTGCCCGGGCGCGCGCCTATGTCTGCGGCCTCGGCTATTCCGAGTTTCGTTTGAACGGGCATAAGATCGGCCGGAGCGTTCTTGACCCTGCCTGGACGACCTATGATAAACGTGCCCTCTATGTGACCTACGATGTGACCCGCTATCTCCAGCCGGGCCGGAATGCCGCGGCCGTTATGCTCGGCCAGGGCTGGCTGAAGGCAAAGGTTTTGCTTGTCCAGATCGATATTGAGCTCGAGGGCGGGGAGAGGTTCGAGGTGGTCAGCGACGGCTCCTGGAAAGCGACGGATGGTCCCATTGTCGCCGACAGCATCTATAACGGCGAGACATATGATGCCCGCCTCGAGACGCCGGGCTGGGACAGCCCGGGATATGACGATAGCTCATGGAGCGCTGCGGAAACGTTCCCCGGCCCGAAAGGCGTTCTCTCGGCTCAGATGATGCCTCCCATTCAAGTAGTGGACACCCTTGTCCCGCTCAAGATGGCCAGCCCCAAACCGGGCGTTTACGTTTACGACATGGGCCAGAATTTCAGCGGCTGGGTCGAGCTGCGGGTGCGGGGGCGGCGGGGGACGGCGGTCAAGCTGCGGTTTGCCGAGATGATTTATGATGACGGCATGATCAACCAGGAGAACCTGCGGGGAGCTCGTGCCGAGGACGTCTACATCCTGAAGGGCGAAGGG
>Ga0315277_10006590_pt1 | contig 15159 bp, 13 predicted proteins | sample YL17G05_15_MG_FD_203695 | JGI IMG/M metagenome (GOLD analysis project Ga0315277, IMG submission 203695) | Sediment microbial communities from Yellowstone Lake, YNP, Wyoming, USA - YL17G05_15 | ecosystem: Environmental > Aquatic > Freshwater > Lake > Sediment | place: USA: Wyoming | collected...
ACCAAGCTTGGAGCCATGTAGGGCATCTTTCTTGCAGCCTCAAGTTCCGCTTTCGCCTCACGCAGATAACGTAGGGCCCAGCCCCTTCTGTATCCGTCCATCATTCGGTTTCGCCCTCTTCTGCGGAGGTTTCTTCCTCTGAGATTTCTTCTTCCTGTCCTGCAAGATACCTCGCAATGTAGCCTGCGATTTGATTCCTAACCTTTCTCGACGGACCTTGCACGAGCTTGCCGACCAACAGTTTATTCTCCTCGAAATTATCTGAAAATTTGTCAGGGAAGCGCCTCACCAACTCCCTAGCTGTACGCTTGACCTGATCTGTTCGCACGTTTCCCAACTATGTTCCTCCAAGCATCTAATGGACCCTTCCTAGTTCTCAACTGTTCGAATCGTGTTAGAGTGTGCTCTCTATGAGGGAGGCAAGCCTAATTTAAGTTTACTCTGAAGAACCTTTCGAAATTCTGTACTATCTGCCCGGCGACGTCCTCTATGTTGAGTTCTTTGATTTCTGCGATGGCCTTGACTACCGATGGTATGAATGCAGGCGTTGTTTTCTTGCCTTCAAACGGAGGCTTGAAGAAGCTTGTAGGACCATCCGTCTCTGTCAGGAGGTTGGCCAAAGGAACGTTTTTCACGACTTCGCGAATGCCGTTCGAATAGATCGTTGGTGGCCCCTCTGTGATGTAGTATCCCCTCTGTGTAGCCTCGGACAGTGCCTCTATCGGGTGGCTAAACCAGTGTAGCAGGACTCGCTTGAGGCTATAAGACGGGAGCATATCGAGAATCTGAGTTGTCATGCCGCGCGAATGGATGACCACGGGCAAATCCAATCGTTCAGCCGTCTGCAGCATTCTTTTGAAAACGTTTACCTGAGTTTCCATTATGCTGTTGTACTTGCTGTCCAGACCGATTTCGCCGATTGCGACCAGCGCCCTATTCTGTCTCTGTTCTTCAATCAACTTCAACGTCTTTTGGATCTCGTCCTCCGTTACTGTCTGCACGTTCCACGGGTGAATTCCCAATGCTGCATAGACGATTTCAGGGTATTTTTCGGCAAGTTTCAAGTTGTCGCGACAAGTTTTGAAATCCACAGAATTTGAGACCAAGGCCGCAACGTTTGATCGTTTAGCTTCAGATATGACCGCATCAATTGACCCGGCGTATCCTTCGTCTGAAAGATGAATGTGAGCGTCGACAAATCTCATGAAGTTTCCGCGGCCTTCACTAGAGTAGTGCTAATGTGCTTTTAATAGCTAAGCGATGGAGATATCCCCCACAACTCCCCCTTTTTCTAAGATTAAACCGTCGAGTGAAGAGCATCTGAAACGCGCTCGATAGTGAAGAGTATCGTAACGGACGGAGCAGACGGGACTGCTGCCTATTGGTTCGTTTTTTCTTCAAGATTTTTCGACGATTGTCGCTGAGCTCTCGTGTCTAAGGACTTTGAGAACGGACGGCTGGACCATCGCGCACAAACTCTCAGACGGCGAAGTTATCGTCAAGCGCGTCCGGTGACCTATCGCCTAGGTATTTTTCCGAGCTTCAAAGAGTCTCCCTGCCGAAGCTTAAACGTCGGCAGAGAGAGAGCGCGCGCTTTCAATGAACCTCTGGCCATCCACGTAAATTGCAGACTTCATTATAACTTCCCCTCGTTTTTGTCTTCTTGAAGGAGTGAGTTATAGTTCTCTCTAGTCAAATATTCACCAACCATGGAGATGGGCTTGTTGTATTTGATGCCCTTTGGATATTTTTTTGGCTTTGACAAAACTAGGATCATCATCTTCTTTGAAGTTGTCCTTGACGACCGACGTGAAGCATAATTCATCAATTCGTCTCTGTTCAAAAACACCTTATCGCCATGCCGTTCCAATAATGCTGCAGGTGTAAGAAACTCAATTTCTCTGATTACAGCTTCACCAACTATCTCCTTTTGTCCACGAGATGCATAGAAGAGGATCTTGTTTCCTTTGACGAGTTTTGTAGAGGTTGAATGTGCAAGATATTTTGTGAACACATTCCTTTGTTCAGCAAATATTCTGCCAACAAACTGCAGAGGAATTGGATAGATGACCCCCACAATCTTGCTCATGGAGAAGCTCCCTGTGCTGCTCTACTGCTCAAGACGTAACATTTCTTACTATTAACACATTTCATTTCCACGAGAGACAAAGCCACTATTTTCCTCACAAATAGAAGAAGAAGCGTAAAGTTTTTCCCAAGCTATAACAAAGGAATGTTGAGGGTAACTAATTGGAAGATGAGTTTCTTGTTTTCCTGAAAGGCAAGATGAATGATCGTTTGGTCATGTCATTTGACAATACCGACTTGTTGTTGTGGGGAACAAGAGAGAATAGCAGTGTGAGACTCCTTGGTCTCACTCTTGCTGTTGGGGTTAGAGATCCTAGAACTGCAAAAAGCAATCCACACAGTCTTGACGATCGGTTGGGCAGTGTTATGAAATTGGCTTCTCTGCTTAGTCATAGAAGTAACTCTACTTTCTTTGTCGTTTTATATCCGATCTCAGGTGAGTCCCCATTCGTGGTGACTGATCCCAAAAACCCCCATGATTGGTCAAAGAGCTTTGAAGTCCAAGAGGCAGAGATGCCCGAGTTGGTAGAGAGCTTCTTCAAGACAAGTTTCGGGAATAGAGGGACTGCAAAGCCTGTCAATAAGAGTACATCAGATTGGTTTCATGTTTGGACTAGAGCTAACCTTCCCAAAGAATACGTCAAAGCGAACGTGGATGGGTTGATAAAGGACAAGGCAGGAATGCCAAGGATACTCTTGGAAACAAAGAGGTCTTCTGCTTCTGCATATTCTTGGAGCCCATATAAGGATGACTCTAGAAACTATTATCTCCAACAGTTGTTAGCCAATCTGTCAGATCTTAGCTTTTGGACAGTCTATCATGTGAAGGGGGTAACTGTGGACGATAATACCGCAGTTGCCCTGTTCCAAGTCTCTGATGTCTCCCTCAAAGCAGGAGACACGTGGATCACCTATGATCGTCTCAATACCAAGGCTTCTGAGGTCATAAGATTGGCAAATGAAAGGTGTTAGCAAGATGATGGGCAAGACAGTATCGTTCCATTGTCTTGCTCACTTCTGCCAAAGAGATAAAGCCACTAAACTTCACAATAGAATGTAGAAAGGAAGGGAGTGCGGCTCTTTGACTAATCTGGTTCCTAGAGAGGCTATGGTGGAAGAAGAACTTTTTCACCTGATCAGAGTAGTGTTGGACAAGCATGGTTTCAAGTTGGATGGTGTAGAGTTTGGAAGAGTTCAGGCCCAGCATTCTGTCAATGGCGGAATAGCTGATCTTGTTCTGCCTTTTGCTGATGGCGATCACTTCCTTGTAATTGAATGCAAGAGAAAGATCCAAAAGCCCTCTGGCGTCCAGATGATAAGAGACTTTGACATCTTTGGCTCCAATGTCTTGAACCAAGCCTTGAACTATGCCATGAGACTAGGAGCCCTTGCTTTTGCCACGACTAATGGCTCAAGGTTAGCCTTGTTCAGGACTCCAAAGAAGGCAGGAGAACCCTTCAGGATAGACACTCACAGGCTTCTTGTCCTTGATCCTTTCAGACTTGATGAGAAAGGTGTTGAGAAGGTTCTTAGCTTTCTTGCAAAGTGGCATATTGGGGTCCCAATCAAACCGATTGAGATTGATTGGTTCTTCATATCAAGATTGAGGAGTTTTGTGGACTTTCTTTCAAAGTCGTTTAAACCTGTCATGGAAAAACTTGCTTCTGACAAGACCACTTCTCACAAGGTAGCAGAGTTCTCAAAGAAAGTCGGTGGAGTAACAACCGAGCAGCTAGCTAGACAGGCAAGCTATCTCTTAATGAACAAGATCATCTTCTACAAGATCCTTGAGAGGCATTATGATGATCTTCCAAAATTGAAGCCTATCTCAGCTCCCGATGGTGAATACTTCATAAAATACTTGGAAGGCTATTTTGAGAAAGCGATGCAGGTGACAAAAGACTTTGAACCTCTCTTTGTCACAGACTTCTACGATGAAATCCCGTTGCCTGACGTAGATTATGTCTTGGATGAGGTGAATTGCTTCATTCAAGAAATGGGAACGTACAGGCTTGAAGAAGTTGGATCAGATGTTGTTGGGCACATCTATGAGGAGCTTATTCCTGATGCTGAGAGACACAAGCTAGGGCAGTTCTACACTCCACCGGCTATCGCAGAACTGATTGTTAAATGGGCTATAAGAAGCCCAAATGATGTGGCACTGGATCCTGCTGTTGGAAGTGGAACATTTCTAGTCAAAGCATATCAGAGACTGATGGGACTCAAAGTAAGGGAACACAAGAAGGCTAGACAGCAAGCAGATAGTGGAGTTATCCACAAGGAAATACTGTCACAACTGTATGCAGACGACATCAATCCATTTCCTGCACATCTCACCTCAATGAACTTGGCAATGAGAAATGTGCAGTCTCCAACAAGTGAGATGAACATCATAGTTGAGGATTTCTTTAATCTGAGATCCAAGATGAATGTCTTTGCTCCATTTGTCATGAAGACTCCAAAAGGCGAGGTCAGGAGAAGTGTCTCTGTTCCAAGTTTTGACGCGATAGTTGCCAATCCACCATATACAAGAGGTGTGGAGATAACTGACAAGACTCAAAACTCAATCAACATCAGTCTTGGAGAACTCTTGAAGAAGTATAAACTGTCAGGTGGAATAGGAAAGGAGACAGGGATCTATGTTTATTTCATGATGCATTCTTTGGAGTTCCTGAAAAAGCATGGCAGAGTAGGAATGATAATCTCAAACAGTTGGCTTCAATCAGGTTATGGGATAAACTTCTGCAACTTCCTGCTGGCCAACTTTAAAGTGAAGGCTGTAATTGACTTCAATCAACGGCTGTTCAGAGTTCCATTGGTGGCAACATGCGTTCTACTGCTAGAGAAAGAAGAAGATCCACAAGTGAGGAGCAGGAACAACACTGTTTTCCTTTACGTCAATACAGAAAGCAAAGTTGACGAAATACTTGATGCTCTAGACAATCCTCAGGGATGGAAGACGAAGTTCCTCATAAACACAGTCAAACAGGGTGACCTTCCCAAAGATCAGAAATGGATAAAAGAGTTCTTTGAAACAGAAAGGATAGAAACAGCAATACTCAACTCTCCTCTATCAGCCTTGACGAATGCTTTGTTTGAGTCAAGATATGGCAACATGTTGGGAGTGGCAGCCAGAGGAGGAACAGGAGCTGACAGGTTCTTTTACTTGTCCAAGCAAGATGTAAACAAGTGGAACATACCTGATGGCTATTTGTCACAACTCTTGGTCAGATCAAGGTATAGCAAGTTCTTTACTTTCACTCTTGACGATTGGAAGAAACTGAAGAACTCAGGAAAGCCATGCTATGCCTTTGTGTGCCATAAACCAAGAGCATCGCTACCAAGGAGAGTGAAAGAGTTCATACAATGGGGTGAAGAAACTGAGCTTGTGAGAGTCAAAGCAGATGAGGAGCCAAAGACTGCAATTCAGTCAATGGCTTCCACACAGAGAGAGAAGGACAAGAAACAATTCTTTGGATGGTATGATCTAAGTGGAGTCCTAAAAGCTCCCATATTCACCTCAAGAAGATCACAATATCACCACAGGTTTGTCATGTCCAAGACTCAAAAACTTGCCATAGACGATGGCTTCATCACATTTATTCCAAAAGAACAGCTGTCAGAAATACAACTGACAGCCACATTGGCTTCTCTCAATTCAGACGTAGGGCGACTGTTTACTGAGATCTATGGAAGATCAACAGGTGGTGGCGTAATAGAACTAGATGACAAGTCAGCAGGAAAGGTTCCAATACTGAATTGCAACAAACTGTCTTATGAGCAGGTTAGGGCACTAAGCGAAGTTTTTGATAAGCTTGAAGCTGAAACTAGACGCATTCGGGGAGCTGAGACGCAGGAGAGCCTTGAAAGACTTCAGCCAATCATTGATGAGATAGACTTGAAGATAGCAGAGATCCTAGGACTTAATGCAACAATGATTGAAAGAATAAAAGAGATTGTGAAGTTCTTCTTTGAAAGGAGAGTCTCAAGGACAGAGAAAGCCAGCCCTGAGTCAGTCAAAGGAGCAGAGGAACCAAAGATAACTCCACCAAGAAAGGTAAGGAAACAGCAGAAAGCATGGGCTGACAAGCAACTCACTAGATGGATTGAGAAGGCATGAATAGCTTTTTGGCTTAGAGCGCGCGCGGCATCCAGGCGTACTGCGATAATAACACAATCTGGCCCTCAGCGGCGAAGAAACAATCGCTCTACGCACGAGCCTTGACCATTGAGCAGTCCTATGGAGAATTGAGAAAACCGACTATAATATAATACTTGATTTTGCCTGTTTTCCATAGGACAGCCTAAGCAGCCGATGCAGTCCTTGCACACGGTAAGATTTGAACAGCACGAAACCAGAGAAGGGGGGTTGGAAGTGGGCTCTGGCTCGTTTTGCATTAGAAGTCTGGGGTGAGGCAGAGCTTCCTAAGCCGTGGATCAGAATCGAAGAGTCGGGTCATTCTCTCAGGCTTCGGACACCTTTCATGCGCATGACGATGAAGGTTCTGAAGACGCCTAACGGGTTTCTCGAAGGCCTGCCCGGACCAGAAGCGTGGAAGCACCCACGCAAGACGTTTTCGGTAAAGCTTAAGTCGATGTTTCTAAACAGGTTTCAAGGGTCTCGTGTTCATCTTGTCCAGCCAAAGGATTCACCTCCTATGCTTGGACGTATCACAAAGTACGAGACCCCAACTACAAAAATAAACATTGACCTGATTTAGAGACAAACCAGCGCGCGTCTTAAGGTACGTCGATTTCTACTTTACGAGCTACCAAAGCTAGACTTCATTCCTTTTGAGCACGTATGAGGCACTTCATAGTCTCGGCTTTTTCTTTTGTGATTCCTGAAAGATTCTTTCGATTTCCTCGTATGATTGAAAGGAGCAGGCGACATTTCTTAAAGGTTTGAAGGTTCCGGAGTCTATTTTTTCGTTGAAGTCGTTCCTTGTTGTTTCTGGTCCAATGATGTAGAATCTTTGTTCCTCTGATCTTGGATAGACGAGTGCGACTTCATTTAATCTATAAAGTGATTCAGTCAGAGTTGCCAACGTATCTACAACCTCGACAAGAATTCTCGGTATATTGGTCTCCGAGAAACCGATGCAATCAATTCTTGAAGCAATGTCGCGGATACGTTCATTATGAAACTCGGGTATGCCGTCTAGAACATCTTCCCCTTTTTCAATAATTTTCGCCTTGTCATTTCGAGCGACATGAACCTTGAGGCCATAGCTCTTCAGTATTCTTACCAATTTGAACTGGTTTGTCAAATGATCCCTTGAGAATTTCGGTACTGTTACAGGTTCTTCAATCCCAAGCTCTTGGGGTTGCTCTAAGGCGCTCTGAATGATTTCGAAATCGTGTGAGCTGATCGGCTTTATGTAATTCCTTCCTCCGATCGACATTCCCCATTGTTTCTTCAAATTGTCGAGATGTCTGAACATTTCCAAGGAATTCTTTCCAGAGAATATTATGTTTCTGAAGTCAACATCGGTTTTTGGTTTTATGAACGGTTCAATCTTAAACTGAACGCCATGGCGCGACCAATCCTTGGCTCTGCGGGCATCTCCTTCTTCGAGTTTCTCTTCGACCGTGAAAATGCCTCTTATTAGGTGGTCACCACGAGAATAATAAATCACCTTATCGCCCGTTTTCAATCTAGCCACTATCAAATTATCTGGAATCGTTCTGCCGCTTTTGTTACGAATGGGATTTCCATCAAGATCGGTTCTGACGCCAAAGCCTATCAAGTCAGGATGATTCTCAAAGGAATCTTCGTCATGCACGATAAAGAATATGCTCTCACGCATTTGGTTCACGAGAATTTAGTATGCCTCTAGATTATTTATTTTTTCAGCATGTGCGCTTTGTTCTGATAGAGAAGTTTAGGTGTATATCACGGATGTTGAAGGAGCCAAAATATTCAAGAAAAGAAAATAGAAATCCGGTTTTTTCGATGAGATTTGACCCTACCAGAAAACCAGCGTATAAGCGCGTGATTAGTGCACACCTGAGTTTTATTCAAGAACCTTAGATCCGGTTCAAGAATCTTTCAAATTCTTCAACGCTTAATATCATGCAAGGTAAATTCGATTCTACGTACCAAGGAACACGAGTCACTATCACTCCAATGATCTCTTCAATACTAGTCGCAGACAGACCTAAGCGCTTAACTAGTGTTTGGGCGTTCTCTCTTGCCCATTTGACCTTTCTATCATGCGTTTGACACCATTCCCTAGATCTTTCAAAATGCCATTTCGCCTTGTCCATAGAAAGGTCGATTTTTGGAGCCTTTGCTTCGGCAACAAGAAGAATCTTCTTCATCTCACAGAAAGCAACGGCGTCGATCTCGCCAACTTCAGGGGGAGGATCGGTTACTCGAATTACTTTGAATCCATGTTGGGAAAGAATAAGCCTTACGTTTTCTTCAAACTCGTGACCTTTCTCGGCTGCCCAACGCTCAGCAACGTTGCCTAGTTGGATTATTCCTCGATCAATATCCGAAAGAAGGAGAATTATCGCTCGAAACAAAGCATTTGGACCAAAATAAACAGTATCGCCCTTTTCTCCAACGCCGCTAAACAAACGAACAATCGGCCGCCTAGATACGCTCACGGGTACGTCTCTGAACTTGTAATATTGCCAGTTCTCAGAAAGCATATCTTTGCCTATTTGAAGGTACTGAATCGCCTTCTTGACTGTTCCTTTGTCGTAGGACGTTTTTCTCATGATTTTTTTTAGCAAAGCATTTTGTGAAATGCTTACAACGCCATACGCCTTATTACAAATGTCAAAAACAATAGATTCAGCCGTCACTACTACACTCGATAAGTCAAGGCCATAAGTTTTCCTGAAAACCGAATCGTAACACAAGGCATCTTCTCGAAGGGAGGCCCTCTTGGGATTGTTTACAAATTCCAGCTTTTCTGTTCCTGAAACAATTTTTTCGCTTAAGAGACCGATTTTTTCAATGAAGGATTCCTCAGATTTCTGTACTTGGTCATTAACTCGAAAACTTATGCCTCCATCCTTGCTAACAGTAAATCCTCCATTGAAATCGTTTCGATACAAATAATTCGAATATGAGCAGGCTTCCAAGAAAACTCCAGAACTAAAAACCAATGAAGACAGATCTTCTTCTGTTAGATCTCTGATTGGTTGAGTTTCGGAGCATTGAATCGTGACTTCTAAGAGATAGCCAAAGACCGTTGGAGCTTTCTCCAACTTCCTGACTATCGACAGGTCATGGGTTCGGAAATGTTCACCTGCCAGCGAGCGATAGATTGATTCATCGAATAATGCATAGAAAACTTGCACTAACTTGGTTTTTTCATAATTTCCGCAATTGTTCGCAATTGCCTGATTCAACTTCCCAGATATGAGATTCAGGAGAGAGTGAGCTTCTTTACCTACGTACTCTTTGGGTTCACACACGCTCAGAACAATTTCTCTTGTTTGCATTAAGTTAGACATGCCTACTTCTCGTTGCCATTGAATGATAACGATAGAATACACTATCCAGAAGTTTATGTGTATTGATACCCCAAAATGCGTGCCAGTTGTCGATCAATCGAGAGAATATGTTGACCTGCACGCGTCTGATTCGGTTTTCTGATGATGAATACGTCTCAGCCGTCACGAGGACTGTTGATGAAGCGAGAAAGCCGGTGGAAGCAGGATTTGAATGTGTGGCTGAAGCGGAAGGAGCAAAGTTCTTCAAAAGGAGAGGTGAGAGATTATTCGAAATCCTTAAAAGACATCCAAATAACAATTCTATTGAAGACACGCCTCTAATAGAAACGCAAATAGGTAAAACAATCACACAACCATAATCTGGCCGAAAAGGACCCCTCACACACAAATCAAAGGGAAATTTTCGGTGTTATGTTGAAATTAGGAAAATAGGAAAATACGAAAGGAGGCGGTCCTTAGAAGGCTAGATATGGTTAAAAATCGGCGACACATAAAGAAGAATCAAAACAATAATGATAACTTTCTGATTGAGGCAATGTTATCAGTATTTGGCCTATTTTTTGGGTACCTCGAGTACTTTCTGAATATGAGACCTCTGCTCGCCGCCGAAGATGTGTACGCATTGGGTTTTGTGGATTGCGTGCTATTCATATTGTCTCTGTCTCTTATAGCATTGGTTGTCAGGAAATTATTTTGCCGCCATTAGAATTCTTCGAAATAGAGATTGAAATCTGCTTGTCCTATTTTGATCTGTATTTTTGGACATTTGACGTTTTTCCCGATTTCATGAGATATTCTCTGCAAATGAACCTTGTTGAAAGTGTCATAGCTGTCGGAATAGATCGGGTAGAAAGCGAACAATACTAGTCTTCGAATGTTGGCACCTGTGACGCTCTTCATACGTTGTACGTCTTGTATCACTTGGTCAGCACCATTCGTGATTGCTTTTGCGTGTCCAAGTTTCCGATAGTTGGTTGGTCTAGTTTTGATTTCCATCCAGAACTCGATTCCATTACGAATTTTGAACCAAAAATCGCATTTTTCTTTGCTTTCCGAATCATAGAGCTTCTCTGGCAGATAATCTACGACTTCTGGATTCTGAGAGATTATGTGCATGGTTTCTAATTGCAGCAATTTCTCATTGGCAAAGCGTTTTTCTATCAAGAAGGAAAGATAGTCGTGTCTATCTTCAATTTCCTGCAGGCGAATTTCAAGTTGTTTCAAGAAGCTCTGCAATAATCCTTCTGTTGTCATAATCAAAACTGGACTGCCGTGGGTCTTATTTACTTGGCGCACTTTCCCCGAGGCGCGCGCAAGGAAACCGTGGAAGCGGGATTTGAATACGTTACGGCGGTTACGATGTCAAGGTATTTAGAAAAAGAAAATAGTGTATCTTATCTTGTCCATGGATTTTTCACAGAACTACTTCGCAATGTTCGCTGAATTCATCTTTGAACCACTTTGGATTCGATGTGTGAACGGGTAGAATTGTTTTTGGCTTAATTTCATCAACCATTTCTTTGATCTCATCAATTGTCATATGTCCTGAGGAGTGAAAACCGTTTTCCATTTCCACCTGGATGTCTTCATCCTCAGTTTTTTTGATCTTGAACCCTCTTATATCCAATCGGTAAAAAGAAAGCCAGTTGTAAAGCCTCTTAAAATCTATGATCTGCTCTTCGTCATAGGGTTCACTTGAACTGTGAATGTAGGTTCCGCCCTTGGGCTTAATGTCATTCAGATATTTCATGTCGAACAGCGAAAAGGCGAGTATGTATTCGCCTGGGGCCCCGGCAATGTCTGCTGCAGATACGAGATGATTTGAGTAAGCATTGTAAATCCATTCCTCCCATTTGTCTTCTTTACCCTTTGGTGTATCGTAAACCAGTAATGAATCACATGGTTCTGGAGTGCTTGGCTCGATTTGCCGAAGGTAGTTCAACAAACATGCATCTTTCGGCAGAATCACAAGTCGTCTGCCACATGAAAGTCCGACATTCAAAAACATGATCAGTCTTTCAATATTCTTTGCTGAGAAATCCGCTATCACTAGTTTGGTTTTTGCGCGGGGGATGACATCCTCACACTTTTCCCTACATTCCTCTTCATTCGTTTTACATTGGTTTTGCCTGGCAACCTGGGTTCCTTCTGTAATCAGAACGTCAACATCGAGTTTCCCAGCTTCCTTGACAAATTGCTTTGACTCTGCTGCTTTGGTGCCGCAAAATCTGAGGTCGCCAGTGTATGCGATAACAGAGTTTTCAGTCTCTATGGTCACGGCACAAGCACCTGGAATTGAGTGATCGACAGGGTACGCTCTGATCTTCCACCGTTCTGTGATTTCATCCACTGTTCCTATATTGCCGCTTGCCATATTCCGGCCTGATCCATCAGGGTTTGCCTTTCGTTGCCACAGATTCTTGAGTTCTGCTGAAAGCGCACCATGCATAACAAATGCGTTGCGTCCTTCATGTGGACAAGTCCGATAGTCACCCGTCTTTAAGATTTGATGAATTCTGCATGTGTCTTTCTGATAAGGCGATCCATAAGCCGCATCGGAATAGAACTCGGTTCTACCTGAGTCTTGGTGGGCTCTTAGAAGGGCCAAAGTAACAGCTGAAGAAATCACAGGGACATCGAGCTTAATGGTTCCTACTAATCCAAAGTGATCCAAATGGGCGTGAGATATTACAATGCCATCTACTACATCAACAGGCAGTTTTCTTGCGTCTGAGAAAGCGCACTGCACAAGTTCAGGACGATACAGATCCAAATACGGGGGAATCAGACGCATCTGCCACAAATCCGCCAGACCAACTACCGGGCGGGGTTTCATATACTCCTCGAAGAATTGTCCATATAGAGCAAAGTTAAGGCCGAAATCAAGTAACAGGCCACGCCGATTTTCGTGAACCAGTATTTTTGTACCGCCAATCGTGTCTTTGCCATCAAGAATTTCAAGTGGAAGCTTCGATGTCATTCAATTTCACATTACTAGATAGGCTGACTGGTTTAAGAATTTATGCTAACGCGCGCGCTAGCCTATGATAGACTTCCTCAAGTTCATGAAGAAGTAGTAGCGCGCGATTCTTCTTTCTCGCCTTGAAATCAGAATAGACCTTGTGTGTATTGCTTAGGCGAAACCGCAAAAGCCACAAAATCGCAGTGTCGGTTGCTCTAACTATAGGAGCAATTTTGATGATTGTCTACTACATTTGGTCGTTCATGCATTTCTTATAACACCAAAAAAATAGAAAAAAGGGAAATTAGGGTTTTAATACGTGCTGATTCCGCTGGCCAACTGTGAGGAAATTGCTTCTAAAGCCTCTGCACATGTTACGCTGTTGACAAGCAAACAAGGAAGCTATATTCGCTGATAACCATGACTTACAGCAAATAGTGAATGCTCCAGCGATTTTACGAAATTTCTCCTTTTTTTGAGGCATGCTTGTAGCCAACTTTCATGTGCGCCTTTTTTTTCGCACGTTACACTTGGTTAGGATGCCTACCCTACAACAAAGTGATTCTGATGCAACGTTCTTATTCTACACTGCATGGTGCGCGCCGCGAGTTGACGCAGCATGGATAAGAAAGACTGTCTATCGCCCCAACAGAATGCAATAAAGCAAGTCCCCCGTGCAGAAGGTCGCCGGTTCGAGTCCGGTCCGACCCACTTTCACATTCTAGCCCATCCAAGTCATGGTCATTGCAGCCGCGCCAAAGCATGGATAGGCTGAAGGAGCCCTTGGACCTGAACCGCGCGCGCTGACTACAAAAAGACTTTGTTGTGCCTTAACCAAGCGGGGTGTTTCGGTCGAAATAACTGGTCTCCTGTTCAACGTGTACTGTGAAGCCTGATTTGGTTAGGAAATCTTCCACCGTGTGAACATAGGAGTCGTGGGCACCGTAGGAGATTCCCAGAAGCCCAGACCCTGCAGCGCATGCGATAATCTCGAGTCTCGTCTCAGTGCTCGTGACTTCTTCTAGGGTGATCAACAATGCTGCGTCGTTCTCAGCTCTGAAAAAATAGTGTTCTCCCAAGATGACTCCTGTCAAGGATTCTCTGGCCTTCCCAAACTTTCTTGCGTATATATCCCCAAATTCCGCTCCCAATTCTTGGAAGACATTCTCGAAAGAACCGTTCACAGTACACCTCAGATAATGAGATGTCACGCGGTATTCGCCTCTAGATGTGCGTTATAAGGTTCGTGCACTTAAGTACTTGCTCGCAGGGTCGGGGGCAATAAGTCATGGCTATCGCGCGCGCTCGTTTTTGTTGGAGCGTATTCTCACCCAACTCTTAAATACAGTAGAAGTTGAGCAAAGAATGCGTGCGCTGACATCTTTGGGGAATTGAATAGAATGAAGTTTCTCTCATTTCTCCTTTCTTCATCGCTTTTTTTGCTGCTAACGGCAATTCCGTTTTTAGGAATAATCCCTCTCTCTCATGCCGATTCTCCAAACGTCAAATATGGGACTTTCTATTATGTATGGTATGATGGATACGGCGGCACTTCACACTTTAACGGAACACCACCTAACTATACGAGACTTCCCCCGACATGGTGGAGGGTAATTGATCAGCCTCTCTTAGGATACTATTTCTCAAACGACACAAGAATCATCAAAGCTCAATTCGCCATGATGCACGAAGCGGGAATAAATTTCGTTCTAGTCTCCTGGTGGGGTTGGTCGGATGAGACCGACAACAACACCAAAACCGTTTTCGACACTATGAAGGACATTTTGCCCTCTTACGGCATGCAGATAGCGATAAGTGTAGAACCCATTAACGAATCTGGAGTCTATGACTTCACAGCTATTAAAGACTACATCTATCAAAATTTCGTTTCCCCATACCCTTCCATCTATATGAAGCTTGACGGAAAACCCCTCTTAACATGGATGCAAGGGGAAAACATGACGAATCCCCAAGAAAACCAAAATACTATCCATTCGGACAGTCGGTACACTAACCGCATAATCGGGGATATGCCTTATGCAGATTGGTATTGGTGGTTTCCAAACAACGAAAAACCTGACCAAAAAGGACCCCTCTTATCCCCTGAGGACGGGGGCGAAACGTGCATCTTGCCCCGCTATGATGATTCAAGATTAGGGGCGGGAAGAAACACCACGGATGACCCCGACTATTCAGAGGGTCTATACCAGAAGCAATGGAACGTAGCAAACGCATGGATAAAGAAGGGACAATGCGACATCGTCCTAATCGGGACATGGAACGATTACACGGAGAGAACTCAGATAGAGCCATGCTTTGACGCGACATCCTTCACACCATACCCCTTCTATTTGTTAGACATCACTAGAGTCAACATTCAAGCCCCCAACACTACCCCTCCAGCCTGGTATCAGGACCCCTTTGCCATCGTAACCATCATCTTGGCAGTTGTCCTTGGCGCAATGATTCTTGTTTGGTGGGAACGACGATAACCTAACGCGCGCGCACTGTTGATCGCGCGTGCTTCGGTGCATTTCCGTAAGATATGTAAGCCAATTTGGGGGTAATGGGTTTGAATGGGTGGCAACGTTGGAATTCAAAGAAGTAGTCGTCAAGTGGAGGAGCGTTAGAAAATT
>Ga0315277_10006591_pt1 | contig 15159 bp, 16 predicted proteins | sample YL17G05_15_MG_FD_203695 | JGI IMG/M metagenome (GOLD analysis project Ga0315277, IMG submission 203695) | Sediment microbial communities from Yellowstone Lake, YNP, Wyoming, USA - YL17G05_15 | ecosystem: Environmental > Aquatic > Freshwater > Lake > Sediment | place: USA: Wyoming | collected...
CCGATCTCCCATGGCGATCGGGTTTTCGCCGGCGGCGGTGAGCATCCGCCCGGGATGGTCGGCCGCCAGCAGCACCAGGCGTCCGTCGGGCGCCAGGTCCCCGCGCCTCTTCCGCCGCTCTGCCTCTTGCAGGATCACCTGGGGCCGGCGAACCCGGACCTCCGTGATGCGGTCGAAGATGGCCATCGGCAGGAAGTTGGATAGCTCGAAAACGTAGTTTTCCAACGTGTACGTGATCACGCCAGCACCTCCGGGTTGACGAGATAGGGCGGCCGCTCGCCCTTCAGTCCGGCCAGCAGATTCGCCACCGCCATGCGCGCCATGCGAGTGCGGGTGGCGACACTCGCCGAGCCTATGTGAGGCAGCAACACCACATTCTCCAGGCCCACCAACTCGTCATCGAGTGGCAGCGGCTCGCGCTCGAAGACATCCAGCCCGGCGGCGAAGATGCGCCCCTCGCGCAGCGCCTTCGCCAGCGCCTCGCCGTCCACAATCGCTCCGCGCGCCGTGTTCACCAGCACCGCGGTTGGCTTCATCAACACCAGCTCCTCCGCGCCGATGAGATGGCGCGTCCGCTCGTTCAGCGGCGCGTGGATGGACACGAAGTCCGACTCGCGCAGCAGCTGCGGCATCTCGGCGAACTCGGCGCCCAGCGCCTCTTCCGCCTCCAGCTTTCTCTCGGGGTCGTGGTACAGCACGCGCATCCCGAATCCCTTGGCCCTTCTCGCCATCGCCTGACCGATCCGGCCGAGGCCGATGATGCCGAGGGTGGCCCCGTAGACGTCCTGCCCCAGCAGCAACTGCGGAGACCAGCTTCGCCACCGGCCTGCCCGCAGGTAGCGGTCGGCCTGGCACAGCCTCCGCGCCGCTGCCATCATCAGCGCCCAGGCCAGGTCTGCCGTCGTCTCCGTCAGCACGCCCGGCGTATTGCAGACCATCACCCGCCGCGCCGTCGCCGCCGCCACATCCACGTTGTCGTATCCCACGGCGCAGTTGCTGATCACACGCAGGCGCTTCCCGGCCGCGATCACCTCTGCGTCAACCGAGTCCGTCAGCAGACACAGCAGCCCGTCCGCCTCCCGCACCGACCTGACCATCTCCTCGCGAGGCGGTGGGGCTTCCGGGTCGGGCCACACCGTCACTTCTACCTCCTCACACAGCTCCGCCAGGGCCTGGTCGGCAAGCGGACGAGTTACGTACACCTTCTGCACGGGGCTCTCCCCCCGCCCGAGGCGGGCCAGCTCGCCTGAGGCGCTTCGCCGTGCCGGCGGGGCGCAGAGACCTCGCCTCACCATCCATGCGCGCCTCTTGGGCAGGCCGCAGAGGCCAGCCTGCCCCGAACTGCAGGTATTTCGGCGAACCCCCCGGGAATCCCTCTTCCGCGCACAGCCTTCCGCAGGCCGCCGTCGTTCTCGACCCCGGCCGCTCCCGCACAGCAGCAGACAGGCGCTCTGCGGCGTGGTCCAGGCGAGAGGCCTGCACCCCCCGGAATCGGGCGTTCTACAATCGCGCCCAGGCGTGAAGGAGCGCTCGCTTGGCGCCGGCGATCACCATCTCCGCTGTCTCGTCGCCAAGAGGCTGCACCTCGAAGCTGACCACGGGCATACTCGTCGGCGTGTTCCGCTTGAAGTAGCCGGCGTAGACCAGCGCCTCCAGGAACCGTTTCAGCTCCTCCGCCCCAACCGCGCTGCTGGGATAGCCAAACCGCGGGTGGCGATCTCCGAACATCGGGCTGGCGCTGTCGGTGGGAACGCAGTTGCCGATGTGGACGTGGATGAGGCGGTCCACAGCGGACAGCACCATCTCGTCCACCTTCTCTCGGAGCAGGGCCTGATGGCTCAGGTCAATGGTGAGCCCCGAGTTGCTCGCCTCCTGCCACACCGCCTCCGCCACCATCGCCGCCTCACGCGTCGGGCCGATCAGGCACTTCTTATCCACGGTGCGGTCGAAGTTCTCCAGCGAGATGGCGAGCATGTGCTCTCCCGCCTTCTCCTGGGCGTCCGCGCACAGCTCCTTGAGAGAGGCGATCAGCGCCTTCGTCGCCTGCTCGCGGTGAGCTTCGCCCGGGTCCGCACCGCTCGCCACCACCAGGATCGCAGCTCCCAGCTCATACGCCTGATCAACCAGCCCCTTGCACAGATCAACCGCCTTCTGGCGGCCGGACTGGCTGAGGTCGCATAAGCTCACCTTGCTCTGGAACAGCGGGCCCTGTGCCCCGAAGATCACATCCATTCCCGCCGTCGCCAGCATCGTCGCCGCCTCCTTACGCACCTTGGCGTCCTTCATCCACGTCACCTCAACCGCGGAGAAGAACGGGTCGGCGGCAACCTTGCCCAGCGTCTCCAGGATAGGCCCCTCGCCCTTCGCCACCTGTGGGAAAGCCATCGGATGGACGATCCCGATATTGCAGTACGCCTCCAGCGGCTCTTGCATTGTTGTCTCCTACCTACTTTGATTCGGATTCTTCACCCAGGCGTGGGCCGGGTCCTCTCGCCACTGCATGACGCGGCGCTCGCCCGCCAGCATCCACAGATAGTATAGCCGATAACCGGGCGCCGCGACCACGGGGTGGTAGCCCCGGGTGATCACCGCGGTATCCCGATCCTGCACCGCGTACGCCTCGTCGAACCCATCGCCGTACACCCGCTGCAGCCCGAAGCCCTGTGGCGGCTGGACGCGGAAGTGGTACACCTCCTCCAGGGCGGATTCCTGCCCCGGCTCGGCCCGGTCGTGCTTGTGCGCCGGATAGCTCGACCACAGCCCGGGCGGGTTGTACGTCTCCCCCACGATCAGACGCTTTGCCGGGAAGCTGTCGGCGGTGACGATGTCGTGGATCTCGCGGCAGAACGCCCCCTCCCCTACCTTCCTGAATCCCACCTGGTCCGGCGGGATCAGCGCCGCCTCTGGCCCGCTCTCCGCTTGCGCTCCGCACACCGCCGCCTCGACCTTTCCCCGGCCAGCAATCTCGAACTCACACGCGGGTGGCACGTACACGGCCGTCGGCCTGCCCCCGAACACGTCCGCACGCTCTCCGATCCCCTCCCACTTCCGACCCCCGGCCACCACATCGCACTTCCCGCCCAGCACCACCAGCACCGTCTCCTGCTCCGGAAACAGGTGCCGGCAGGATTCCCCATCGCCAAGCGCCACCACCCCGAACGACAGGTACCGGAGATCGGAGTCGGCGGGGCTGACGATGGGAGAGTAGCCCGCCCTGGCGGGACCTGCACGGAGAACGGGCATAGCGCCTCCTTTCAGCGCGGATCACGCGGCATGGTAGCAACGCCAGGCGCAAGTTGTCAACTGATCCTGCTCACCGCCGCGATCACCGCCGGATCCGGCCTGCCCCCATAGGCAAGGCAGATATGCTCAGGCTCCCCCGCAGCCACCGGTCCCACATAATGGGCCAACTGCCTCATGTGCCAGAGCACGCGTTCCCGCGTTACTCGCTTGGCCGGATGCAGCCCATCCAGATCAGTGAGCCAGTACGTCCGGCCCGCGCCAAGGGCACCAGACGGTAGGGGCACGGCATGCTTGCCCGCCGGCCGTGTGGAGGGCCGTGCCCCCACGACCAGCACATTCCTCACCAGGTCCCGCAGATACACGCCCTGGTCGTGCCAGAGGCGCAGGCTGCGGGCAAACTCGCAGAGGAGGGTGAGGCGCTCTTCTGCGCTCTTCGCCTCCCCGACGACGTCAGGAAACGGCCGCGCTCCCTCCAGCCACTCCGTTGCGAGGTACTCGATAATGCGCCCGTCCAATCCCCGCGCCGCGCCTGTTCCCACCGCGGCCGGGGTGTTGATGCCGAGCCTGGGCAACAGGTGCGCCGCTCGCCAGGCGCGATCGACGCGGGAGAGGCGCAGGGCACGTTCGAGGTCGTGGAGGGCGTGTTGCCGCGGGAACTCCTTGAAGAAGAACCGGCGCCCGTCTGAGCCTGCCCGGCCAGGAAGGGTGATCTCCGCGCAGCGATGGTTTATGCGGACCACCCGAGCCTCCCCGCCTTCGCCGCGGTACGTCAGCAGCAGCGCTCGGATCAGCTCAGGCTCATGCCCCACCGCCGCCCGCACCGAGCAGTCCGGGTAGCGTCCCCGTGCGGCGGAGGCGCCGAGGCCGAGGTAGAAGGGAATCGCCAGACGTGGATTCATCCTCTCCCTTTCCCAGGAAACGGCAGCGGGACCACCACCTCGCCGCCCAGCTCTGGGACCGAGGCCACCTCGGCTTCCCCCGCCTCGATCAGCCGCTTCACGATCTCGCCCACCGATCCCCGCTCCCACCCGAAAAGCCAGGCGGCGTCGGCTGTGGTGGTCGCCACCATGTTCTGGACATGCTTGCGCACCAGCGCCGTCCGTGCTGCCGCCGCTGACAGCTTCCGCGCCTCTGCGAGCGCCTCCGCCGGCGCCCAGCGCTCCACCAGATCCCAGCGGTGGTGGCTCCAGCCCTCGGTGTCGCCCCCTGCCGGGCACACCAGGAACCGCCGCTGCAACTGCACCAAGGTCTGCTTGACACGCCGGGTGTTCTCCTTACGCCGCGGGCCAAAAGCGAGACGCAGCGCCGTGGTCATCATGGGACCGTTGGCGTCGAGCAGATCGAGTATGCGTTTCTCAACGGCATCCAGCAGCCCCTCCCGGTACAGCCGCCAGTATGACCGCCCGTCGGCGTAAGCGGCGTAGAACCGCGGGAACCACTCCCAGGACACGAACACCCCACGGTTGCGCAGCAGCTTGGCGTAGTAGCACGCCTTCCGCTCTGGCAGCGTTTGCTTCCAGTCCCACCACGTAGACCAGTCACCTCCCGCGGCCCGGTGAATGCTCGGCAGCTCGCTGCCGGAGATCGGGATGATGAGCACGAAGCCCATCTCCCCGATGAAGCGCACCGCGCCGCTCTCGCCGCCGATGCGGCGCCCCGGCGCCGTCCGCCAGAGACGGCCTCGAACCCGTTCGACCTCAGCCAGAGGGCGGGAGACAGGGGAAACCCCTCGGGGACCCTGGAGGATCCCCCCCTCTGGGACCCTCAGGGACCCATTCGGAGTCCTGGAGCCTCGGGGTCCTGAACGGGTCACGCCATTACGGGTTCCCCCTGAGCGGCGGCCACTCCTCCCCAAGCCCCCCGGGACTCTTCGGCCCCTTGTCTCTGGCCGGACAGAGGGGGAGTGAAGAGTGTGCAGAATTGAGATTGTAGGGCGGGCGCGCCCACGTCCGCCGCCCGAGGGACTGCCAACATGAGCCGTCGTTCTCAGTCACATCCCCTCGACCGCGTGGCGAGGAAGCTGTGGGAGGAGGGCAACAGGGAAGAGGCGATTGCCTCCTGGCGGAGCGCGGTGGCCGCGGACCCGAACGCGCCGGACCTCCTGGTCAACCTAGCTTGGGCGCTCGGCCAGCAACAGCGCACCGGCGAGGCGCTCACACTGGCGAGCCGCGCGGTTGCCCTTGCCCCCGACGAGGAATACGTCCGCCACACCCTGGGGCAGGTCTACTACCACGCCGGCCAGTTCGAGGAGGCGCTGACCCACTACCAGGCCGCGCTGCAGCTGCGCCAGGACGAGGCCCTGCTCTACTGCGATCTGGCGGATGCCTTCTACTCGCTTGAGCGATACGAAGAGGCGGCCGTCAACTATCAAATGGCGCTCAGCACCGGTGGGGAAGATCCCTATTCCCGGCTCTGGCTCGGCTGGGCGAGATGGCAGATAGGTGACAATGACGGCGCGGAGGCGGAGTTCGCCAAGACGGTGGAGGTGCAACCGGACTGGCCCGCCGCGCTCCACGCTTTGGGGCAGGCGCGCTGCGCCCAGCACAAGTTCGAGAGCGCCAGAGACCTGCTCGAGCAAGCGCTCAGTCTCTATCCCGAGGAGGAGGAAGAGGAGCGCAGCAGCGCCCTCTGCGAGTTGGGAAACTCCTACCGCGGCCTTGGCCAACTGGAGGAGGCCGGCGAACGATACCGCCGGGCGTTGGTCCTGGATCCCACGCACGAGGATGCCCGCTTCAACCTTGGCCTCGTCTACGCGGACCTGGGCGATTCTGAGAAAGCGCTCTCCACCTTCGATATCGCCATCCAGCTCCAGCCGGAGGACGTGGATGCGCTGGTGGAGCGGGGCACCGTGCTCGCCGCTGTTGGCCGCCACGATGAAGCATTGGAGGCCTATGAGTCCGCGCTGGTGATGGACCCCAACCGCCCCGACGCGCTGCTGGGCATGGGGCGCGCCTACTACTCGCTGAGCCTCCATGACCGCGCCGTCGAGTTCTGCCGCCGCGCCGTCGCCGCCATCCCCGAAGACGGCTGGGCCTGGTACGGACTCGCCGTCTCTTTGGACGCGGCAAGGGAGGGAGAAGAGTCCCGGAACTGTATGGAGCGTGCCCTGGAACTGACCAAGGGCCCTGGGAGTGCATACCTCTCCCCTGCCGCGGGCGATCCTCAGCTGTGCATCCATATTGCCCGATGGGAGATCTCCCAGGGGCGCGATCCCGAGCTGGCGGTGCGAGCGGCCTCCACCGCCTGCGTGCTTGCCCCCGATGACGCAGATGCCTACGACGCCCTCGCCGCCGCTTTCTACTTCGCCGGCCGCTTCGAGGAGGCGGTGGCGCCGGCACGCCGCGCCACCGACCTTGCCTCAGACACTCCGGACCACTGGTTCGGTCTGGGCATGATCCTGGAGAGCCTCGATCACCGGCCGGAGGCGCGCCGCGCCTACCGCCGAGCGCTTGAGCTCGCACCCGAGTTCGAGGAAGCGCAGGAAGCCCTCCGCCGCCTCGAAGATGTCGTGTAGCGGCCACCTAGTGGGCCGCCCGCGCCCGCTCCGGCAGCCCAGGCCTGCCCCAAGACGAGCAACACTGGAGAGATGATCTCATGCAAGGCAAAGCAATCTACGCAGCCGCACCGAACGTGATCGAGCTGAGGTCCGCCGAGGCGGACGAGAAGGCCCTGAAGCCGAAGCAACTGCTGGTGAAGACGCATTACTCGGTGATCAGCCCAGGCACGGAGTTGGACTGCCTCTCCGGGCGAGAGTCGGGCTGGTTCCACATCCCCGCGCCCCTCGGCTACTGCGCGGTCGCGGAGGTGATAGCCGCGGGCGAAGCCGTGTCGAGCTACGCGGTCGGGGACATCGTGCTCTCCGCCACCTCCCACGCCACCTATGGTGTGGTGGAGGAGGATTGGACCCGCGGCAAGGTGCCGGCGGGGATAGAGCTGCGCCTGGCGCCGCTCGTACACATGGCCCTGATCTCGATCACTGCCCTTCGCAACTCCTCGGCCGAACTTGGCGACTTTGCCGTGGTCATGGGACAGGGATTGGTGGGCAATCTCGCGGCCCAGTTCTTCCTCCGCCAGGGGTGCCGCGTGATTGCGGTGGACCGCCTGGCGGGCCGCCTGGAGATCTCGAAGAAGTGCGGCATAGAGATGCTGGTGGACGCCTCGAAGGGCGACGCCGTGCAGGCGGTGAAGGGCCTGACCGGAGGCGCGGGGGCGGAGATCGTCATCGAGGCCACCGGGTCGGCGCCGGGGGCGCTGATGGGCATGGAGATGGCCGCCCGCAATGGTGAGATGATCCTCCTGGGCACGCCGCGGGGAAGCCATCAGGCTGACGTGATCCCGCTGCTCCGGGCCGTCCACCGGGCGAGCCCGAACCTGACCATCAGGGGCGCGCACGGAGGCAGCATCCGCTCCGTGCCCGATCCCTACGTCAAGCACTCCCTGGTCCGGAACGGCCGCATCGTGCTCGACATGGTCACTCGCGGCGAGCTGAAGCTCGAGCCCCTCGTCTCCAGGGTGGTGAAGCCATCAGACGCGCCGGAGGCCTACAAAGAGCTGCGCGAGCATCCCGAGAAGCTGATGGGGGTCATTTTTGACTGGACGGGGTAGCTGGCGCACGCGCCGCGGCATCATCGGCAAGTGCCTGCAACACCGCCCGCCCCACTTGCTCGAGTGAGGCGGGCGCGCACTTGTCCGGCGTGTCGGCGGTGGTGTGCCAGTAAGGATAGTCGAAATCTATCACGTCAACGCAGGGGATGCCCTTGTCCAGCAGGGAGACGTGGTCATCCATAATGGCAGGCCAGGGGTTCCGCACGAACGCCGTGCATCCGGCCCGGGCTGCCGCCGACCAAATCCGCTCCACCACCTCCGGCGCCCGCTGCTGCGAGATCAACTCCGGCGCCAGCCGCAGGTCCTGATCGCCTACCATGTCGAGCAGCACCGCCCAGTCCGGAGGGGGGTCCTGGTAGCGCTCGGCGAAGACGCGCGACCCGAGGAACATGTCTTTCAGTTCGCTCCCGTAATCCTCACCATCGAATAGCACCATCGTCACCTTCTGCTTCGGTGGCACGGCGGTGAGAGTCCGCGCCAATTCCAGCAGCACCGCCGCCCCCGAGGCGCCGTCGTTCGCTCCCGGAACCGGCAGCTTGCGCTTCTCCGGATCGGGATCATGGTCGGCCGTGGGCCGGCTGTCCCAGTGGGCGCAGAGGAGAACGTGCCCTTGTCCCTTGGGGTTGATGATGGTGACGAGGTTGACCATTGGCACCGACTTGCCCTGCACCTTCCTCTCGAACCGCTGCAGCTTGACCACGCCCGTAACTACGCCCAGTTGGTCACACAGCCACGTCGCGCAGTCATCGTGCGCCTTGGTCCCCGGCACCCGCGGCCCGAACTCGCATTGACTCACCAGGTTGCGGTAGGCCCGGTCGGCGTTGAAGGGGGGCAGCTGCGGGTTCCCTAGCGACGGGACAAGGACCTGACCAGGCACGGATGCTCCTGCCCAGCATAGCAGGCCGATGGCGACGAGCATGGTAATGCCACGACATGCTTGCCCGCCGGCTTGCCTTTCATCCGTGTGGCGGGCGGTATCGAGGGCCGCGAGCCCACGCCGATGATGTCGTGTCTGGGTTGATCTCATTTCGTCTCCATTCGGAAGTCCGGCACCAGGACCGCGGCGCCGGCCCTCTCCATTGATTCCAGTGCGCAGATGCCCGGCACGGTGTAGTCCAGCCCGCGGTAGACATCAATCGCCGGTGGCTGCTCGCCGCGAATGGCGGAGAGGAAGTCCTTCATCATCCAGTGCTCACAGGTGCCGTGCCCGCCTTGCCGCGCCTCCTCCCCCACCCTCAGCCGATCCGGGATGTACCGCGCCGCGTAATCCCACAGCCGGTGCCATCTGGCGCTGTTGAACACGTGCGATTCCTCATGCTCATCAGCCAACCATACCTTTGGCTCATCGCCAAACCCTCGCTGGCTCTCATAGCAACCCTTTGTTCCCTGTAGGCCGAAGTAGCTGGCGCCGTGCGGCCGCGGTGAGACGGTGTCCACTCTCACCTTCACCACCCGGCCCTTCGCCGTCCTCATCAGCATCGTGAAGTTGAACAGCCCCTTCCGGCCCGGCGCCACCAGCGACTGCTCGTTCGCCAACGCAGACACCTGCACCACCCGGTCCTCCAGCAGGTACAGGGCCGGCCCCAGGCTGTGAGTACAGTATACCCCGTAGCCGGGCGCCTTGCCGTGCTGCTCCCCGCGCCAGGTGGCGCTGCCATCGGCCGCCTGCCAGAGGTCCTTGCAGTCGTGGACGTACTCCCCCTCCGCGTAGTACGGCTCGCCGAACCTGCCGTCGGCGGCCATCCGCTTCACCAGCTCGATCTCGTCGAGATAGCGGATGTTCTCGCCGAACATGTAGACGGCCTTGCTCCTCCTGGCCGCTTCCGCCAGTGCTCCTGCCGCCTCCAGGGTGTGCGCGGCCGGCACCTCGGAGAGCACGTGGATGCCGCGCTCCAACGCGGTCACCGACTGCTCCGCGTGGACTCTCACCGGTGTGGCGACCACCACCGCCTCGACGCCCGAGTCGAGGAACCGCTCCAGGTCGGTGAACGCCTTCGCTCCATCCGCGTACTCGGCCGCCCGCTGTGCGTTCTCCTCGCTGATATCGCAGATCGCCGTCACCCGCGCCTGATCGGAGAACACCTTCAGGAGGCGGATGAAGCTATCGCCGCGCGAGGAGCCGACCCCCGTGTTGCCGGCTCCAATGATCCCGAACTCGACCTGCTTGCTGCTCATCTCTCTGTGGAGCGCAGCTGCTTGATCCCCGTCTCCGGGTTCGCCACTCGATCCAGCCGCACCCCTTCCATCCTGCCAATCGCGATCTCCGCCAGGTACAGCACCCGGCAGCCGGGCTCCAAGTGGCCCATGTATGTCTGCTCCTTAATGGAGATGCACGTGTGCAGGTGGGGCGCGTAGTCAGCGATCATCCCCTGCACGCTCACCAGCTCGATCGGCCCTTCGTACTCCACAAACTCATTCACCGAGGGGTAGCCGGTATGCGTGATGTAGTGCAGCCGGGCCCGGTCCAGCGTGCCGATGCCGGACAGCACCACGCCGGTGTGTACGTCATGGTCCTTCGCAGCCGCCTCGATCGAGCGGAGCACATCCTCCCCCTGGTCGAGACGTAGGACCAGGACTTCAGTGATATTGCCTCCGGGGAACGCGTCCAACGTATCGCCTCCTAGGCCCTCTGCAGGGTGGGGCTACCTAGCCTTGCCTCGGCGGGCATGGGAATGCCCGCCCTACAATACCGTCTCATCCAACTGCCGGCCCAACCTCTCGTACAGCTTGCGCCGGCCGCGCTTGTCACCGTCCAGCTCCTTCTTCGCCCACCTGGCGACTTCGGGGGCGATGCCCTGGGGCACAACGATCACGCCGTCGTCATCGGCCACTACCATGTCTCCGGGCGACACCTTGACCCCTCCCAGGTTGACCGTGTGGTTGAGGGACTCGAACTCCAGCCGGCCGATCACGGTGGTCTTGGCTCGGTGGCGTGCCCACACCGCGCACTTCTGGAGAGCCACCTCTGCGGTGTCCCGGCAGCCGCCGTCTATCGCCACTCCGGTGGCCCCCTTGGTCACCGCGTTCAGACCCACGTTCGACCCCCAGAGTCCCACCTCCAGGCCGCTCAGGTCGAGCACCAGGAAGTCGCCCGGCTTGAGAATCTCCATGAACGGGTACTGGCACTTCTCGTCATACCACCGTCCCGAGTACTCCGCGTACCCCTCCGGCGTCATCTGCGGGACGATTTCATTCGTTGCCACATACCGCGCCGTCACCGCCCGTCCGAAGCCGTAGGCCCCCAGCCAGATGGGCCGGATCGCCCCGTCCACCAGTCCCACATCCCTCCGCCCCACCGCGTCCATGCCGTCGGACACGTCCGCCACGCGCAGGCCGTTGTACACCTCCAGGAGCCGATCCGGCCGGCTCATCCCTGTCTCCTCTCTACGATCGCCAGAGCGCGTTCGACCACCTCCTCGATGCTCAACCCGTCGCTGTTCACCAGGACCGCGTCCGGGGCCGCCTTCAGGGGAGAGTGCTCGCGCTTGCTGTCGCGTTCGTCCCGCAGCTTGATCTCTGCCAGCACGTCGTCATACTCGGCGTTGAACCCCCGCTCGACCAACTCGAGGTGTCTTCGCCGCGCCCGCTCTTCAGCCGATGCGGTGAGGAAGACCTTCACCTCCGCCTCCGGCAACACCACTGTCTGGATGTCCCGCCCCTCCATCACGACTCCGCCGGCCCTTGCGATCCCTTGCTGCAGGGCGACCATGCGCTGGCGCACCGCGGCGATCTCGGAGAGCTGGGACGCTAGCTGCCCGATGCCCTGCGTGCGAATCTGATCCGTCACGTCCATACCGTCCACCATCACCCGGTTCCCGCCGCCCGGCTGCGGGAGCAGGCGGATGTCGAGGGCGTTCGCCAGCGCCACCGCCGCCGCCACGTCTTCTCGTGTGATCCCCTCCCGCTGCGCCGCCCATGCCAGCGCCCGGTACATCGCTCCGGAATCAATGTAAGTGTAGCCCAGGCGATCGGCCACTATGCGGGCAATCGTGCTCTTGCCAGCCGCCACCGGCCCATCTATGGCAATGCACGCGCGATGACTCACCGCCCGTAAACCTCCTTCGGGTCGAACACCTGCTCCTGGAACACCTTCATCTCGCCAGCTTCCAGCCGCCGGAAGAAGCAGGAAGGATAACCCTCATGGCAAGCCGACCTACCCACCTGCTCGATCTTCATCACCAGCGCATCCGCGTCGCAGTCCACCAGCACTTCCTTCACGATCTGCACGTTCCCCGACTTCTCCCCCTTCATCATCACCCGGCCCTGCGACCGCCGGTAGACGTGCACCTTGCCGGTCGCCAGCGTCTTCTCCAACGCCTCTCGGTTCATGTAGGCAAGTGTCAGCACCTCCCCGGTCTGCCAGTCCTGGAAGACCGCGGAGATCAGTCCCTTCTCATCCCACTTCAGCGAACCCAGATCGAACGCCATGCCTTCTTCCTCTTCCTCTGCGCCCCTGTGTCTCTGTGGTGGGGATCGCCCCTGGTCTGCAGTCACCATGAACCCCACATGTGGCCACAATGTATCCCCGCCCGTCAGTATACCGAATCGTCAGCAGCTTGAACAGCCGGCCCCAGCCTCACGGGTGTGACCCCCAACCCTGGGAGCGCAGGCGTCTCGCCTGCCGCGGCGCCAAAGGCGGCGAAGGATAGAGCCGTGACGTACGGTCGCTGGGCACAGCACTGAGGCCGGCGGCCCACTCGGCTCCTGCGGAGCCGTTGCAGGCGAGACGCCTGCGCTCCCAGCACAGCCTCCCAAGGAAAAGGATCACACCCAACCTCACGCTCGACCGGCCCATTCCATCCCTTGCCCAGTTCGACCCACTCCATCGCCAACCGGCCATCACTCACCGCACTCTGCTGCCGCGCCTCCGCCGCGAGCAGCGCTGCGAACGCCCTCCTTGCACCTCAGGCAATCCCTGCCGTCCTCAGCAAGCTCATTCCTGCCCCCCTGGAGCCGCCGAATCTGCCATCTCAGAATCCGCCTACCCCTATGGAATAGACACAATGTCGGCCCGCTGGGGCGGGCTATGACACAGCCAACTAACTTCGCTACCCGGCGAAGGGGAGGTAAAGAACCGAGATGATGAGTCGAATGGCGAATCGGAAGAGCAAGGGCTTCACCCTGATCGAAATGTTGATCGTGATCGTGGTGATTGCCATCTTGGCTCTGATCGTCATCCCGCGACTCCTGGGCGCTGGCCGCAAGGCCAAGGAAGCCACCCTCAAGGGCGACCTGCACCAGTTGCGGAATGCGATCCAGCAGTTCGAGGCTGACTGCGGCGACTATCCTCTTGCCATCGCTGACCTGCAGACTGCTCCTGCTGCTGGCAGCGTCGGCGGCACCGGCATTGCCATTGACGTAGCGGGCTGGCAGGGACCCTACCTGCGCACCCCGGACGGCAACCTTCCGGTGGATCCTTTCACTACCCATGCGGACTGGGTCTATGACGGCCCCACAGGCGACGTGCACAGCCTTTCGGCCCTGACCGCCATCAACGGCGAGAACTACAGCGACTGGTAAGCCACATCTGCCGGTCGTAGTCACAGCCAGCTTGGGCTGACTGTGAAGGACAGTCTGGGGATAGGGCGTCTCAGACGCCCTATCCCCTCTCAAAAAGGAAAACGGGGGCGGCGCCCGCCTCGAAGCCGTTCAGGACCCCGAATGGGTCCCTGAGGGGCGGGCTTCATGCGGCGGCGAGAAGGGCTGGACATGGAGCGCAGAGCGCGGGGCTTCAGTCTCATCGAGCTGCTCGTGGTCATCGGCATCCTCTCCCTCGGGCTCGCTGCCATCGGCGGCCTGTTTGTCGCCGGAACCATCTCCGCCGCCAAATCCCGGCGCATCAACTCCGCTCGCAACCTCGCCCAGAAGGAACTCGAGAGACTCCGCAGTGCCGGCTTCGCCGGCTGCATTGTTGACCCGGATGTCTTCACCCCGGCCGATAGCTATACCATCCTCCAGCAGAACTCCGACGGCACCGGCCGCATCGGTTTCCAGACGCCCGGGCTTCCTCCCGGCTCCCAAGGGACCGTCACCATCGCCTTCTACCACAGCGCCGCCGGCTACTACCCCAACCTGAAGGACATCACCATCGCTGTCACCTGGCCCGGAGGCGGTGCCACCGCGGGGAAGATCGCCCTGCACACTCTGATCGCCAACAGGCCGTGAAGGAGGGTTGCATGTCGCGCAGGAGGATCTCCAGTGGCACAGGCTCCCAGCCTGTGTGGGGCGTTACCCTCCCCGAGGTGCTCACAGTCGTGATGGTGCTGTCCCTTATCCTGGGCACGGTGAGCTCCATCTACATCAACTCCCTCCGCGCCTGGTGCCGCGGCTCGGCGGAAGTCTACTCGGAGCAGAAGGCGTCCTGGGCCGTTCAGCGCATGACCCCAGACATCCGCCTGGGCATGAGCGTGGTCCCCGGCGTGGCCCCCCACGAGGCGAGCTACATCGCCGTCCAGCTCCCCCAGCGCGACTTCGACTCCGGCGAGGACACCTACCTCAACCGCCTTGGCACCGATGCCCACGGCCGCCCCTATCTGGTGCCTGGGGGCTGGGTCGGCTACTACCGGGGCGACGCGGGCGGCGCCCCGGATGTCAGCGGCGATCACATCTGGCGCCGTCAGGTCGCCGCCGATGGGTCCGTCCTCAAGCAGGATTCCCTCGCCGATCACGTAGTGGACAACCCTCCCGACGGCTCCGGCAACCCCAAACCCACGTTCATCTACTGGCCCGATGTCTACCGCCTGAAGTCCGTCGAGGTCACCGTCACCGTACGTGAGAAACAGGGCGGCCGCACCAGCACCACCACCATGAACGGAGAGATCGCCCTGCGCAACCGCTGATGCGGCGGCGCCTCCAGGCCCCGGACGCGGGCGGCCAGAAAGCGAGAAGACTGATGATGGGAAACATGTGTGGAGGTACCAGAGGCAACCCGCCGCAGGCGGGGTCCGTCTTCCTGCTCGCCATCGTGGCCCTCGTCACCCTGCTGCTGCTGGGCACCTCTCTGCTGCAGATGGCTATCAACGGTCTGGCCAGCGCCTCGGAACAGAGCAAGCGCTCTGAGGCCTTCTCCCTCGCCGAGGCCGGTGTGGACATGGCTCTCGCCAAACTCTATGACGACTATGACAACGTGAACGAGACGCTTGCGAGCAGTGGGCGCTACGACGACTCCTTCGCACTGCCTGAGGGCTCAGTCAGCTACACCATCACCTCTCCCTACAATGGCATCTCTGACACCTGCATGATCACCTCCCGTTCCGTCTCCTGGAGGAACGAGCAGATCGCCATCCGCGTAGTCGCCTCCTACCTCAGGAA
>Ga0315277_10006592_pt1 | contig 15156 bp, 16 predicted proteins | sample YL17G05_15_MG_FD_203695 | JGI IMG/M metagenome (GOLD analysis project Ga0315277, IMG submission 203695) | Sediment microbial communities from Yellowstone Lake, YNP, Wyoming, USA - YL17G05_15 | ecosystem: Environmental > Aquatic > Freshwater > Lake > Sediment | place: USA: Wyoming | collected...
TCGAGGAAACCGGGGCGGGATTCATTCCACTGGTTGGTTTTGATGGGGATTTGGTTGCGGAGGAGAGTTCCGGGTTTGGTGGTCGATCGGCCTCGTTTTTTATAGTGGATGCGGGTGGGACTGAGGATGCGGTCGATGGTGGCTGGGGAGATGTGGGATAAGGCTTCTACGGCCTCTGGAGGCAAAGGGTCGAAGGATTGGATATAGCCAGGGATCCAGAGAGGCAAGATTATTTTTAGGCGTTTGGAGCAAGGCAGGTTGGCGGCCAGCCAGATTTTTTTAAGGGGTTTGAGGATGGAGGGTTGAGAGTAGAAAGGAGCGCGGCCTGGCCTTTTGGTTTTTGTTTTGCGGAATCGTTTAAACCTTTTGAGCATACGGATGGCGTGTTTGCGGTGGTAGCCTAAGGTGGCGCAGCATTCGTCGAGGATCAAAGCTTTTTGATTCCGAGAGGCATTTCGGTAACGGAGGTAGAGGGTTTCGATGTATTCTTTTTTTGACCGTGGACTCATCATTACCCTTTCTGTTAAGGATTTTTTGGGTAACCTCTATTATGAGTCAACGATCCCTTTTTATCTCCTATCTCGGTAACATTTAATGTGAGTCAATTCGCCCGACCATAACCGGTTGACAGGAATAATGACAAGAGATATACTGAAAACCGAAAAATTTGCGAAGGTGTATTGTCAGACCGCGCCTCGACTTTTATAGGTGTCTACAATAAACCTATGAGCCGCTTCCATACCACAACAATCCTGTTAGTCCTCACCGCCTTGGGTGTGGTTTTAAGCCTCGAAGGCCCAATTCACTATTTCATCCTTGGGTTATTCTTGACTGCATATCTCGTCATCTTCATTCTTGGCGTATCTATCCTCAAACTTAATTTTTTCCTCAAAGCTACTTGCCGGGGTGATACAACCGCAAAGCGTGTAGCTCTGACTTTTGATGATGGGCCGGACCCGGCCGCAACGCCAAATCTCCTGAAGGTCCTGAAACGCCACGAGATCAAAGCCGCCTTCTTTCCCATAGGAACAAAAACCAGGGACTATTCCGGAATTATCAAACAAATCGACCAAGAAGGCCATATTCTAGGGAACCATTCATTTAGACACGCCTGGTGGACCAATTTCCTAATTTCTGGAGCACTGGATCGAGAAATCATAATGGCTCAGGAAGCGATTGAGGCTGCTATCGGTAAAGTGCCAGCCTATTTTCGCCCTCCAATGGGCCTGACCAATCCACATCTTAGGAGAGGGCTGAAGAAACAGGGACTGTCGGTGGTAGGCTGGGACGTCAGGCCTTTCGACTTCAGGACTAGTACCGACAAGGTGATAAAAAGGGTACTCAAAAAAATGCGCAACGGAAGCATCATCCTCCTCCACGACACGGGCCGAGACCCCGCCGATTTGGCGCGATTAACCGATGAACTTGTGACTGAGATCAAGGCACGGAAATATACATTCACTGAACTGGAAGAACTCACCGGTGTCAGGGCTTATCAGACAGCTGAAGAAGTGAACAAGACAGAACCTAATATATTCATTCAATCCTGGCATGAGTCCGGGGTAGGCTGGCAGCGGGGTAAGCTCTGGCGGTTCTTGGCCCAAAAGTTAGCCTCCACCGCTTATGTAAGGAGAGCCATCAAGGAGCAGGTAACCTTGGATGCCTTCAAGACCTCCCTCTCTCGCAGATTCTTATTTGGCGTAGGTTTGATCCTGGTTAGTTACGCACTAGGATGGCCTATGGTGGGGCTGTTTATTGTCCTATCGGCCTATTTCCAGGCCCCGGCCCTACTGATGGTGGGTCCGGCTTTTTATGGGTTCTCCCATTTGGTATGGCTTTTCGGGATGTATTTGGCTGGACAGGATAGCATTAAATATGCTAACATTGTGCTTAGCTGGAGCCTGCGCAAGGTGGTGGAGATGACTGTGTATCGAGAAATCGGAAGGCCCTTTTGATGATAAAATGCTCCGCCTGAATGCACCGGCAAACTATGAGGTAAAAATCTGTAACTTAAAAATATAAATGATTTCGTCTGGATCGGAAGAATATTTGTGGAAATTGGTATTACTGGGCCTGGCGGCATATCTGGCCTCCTCAATCAACTTTTCCGTCATTCTATTTAGAGTACTTGGCAAAGGTGATCCAAGAGACAATTTCAGTGGCAATGCCGGGACCGTGAACGTTACCAGGCAGCTTGGCAAACTATGGGGCCTATTGATCCTGCTTCTTGACATGGGCCGTGCTGGAGCCATCGCCCAAATCGGGGTTTGGCTTCTGCCTGCCACGTTAGTGCCTATATTAGGGTTTATCCTCGTGGTTGGGAACCAAAAGCCGTTGTTTCACGGGTTCCGAGGCGGTAAGGGGGTAGCCAGCTATCTCGGATTTACTGCTTTTATCTCCCCCGTTTTGGCCGGGGGTTCTTGCTTGGCTTGGATCTTTGCCTATGGGCTGTTTCGCCAGCCCTTTATCGGATCTTTCTTTATGATCATGGTCTTAGGATTGGGTACAATAATCCATTACTCTTGGGCTGGGCCAGTGATTACCGGCGCAGGTTTGACAATGGTTCTAATCTGTCAAGCTCATAAAACCAACATCGTTGCTTATGGAAAAAAATTTGGTAAAAAAAATAATGTTGGTTTTTCAATTAGGTGAAAAGAGCACTTGTAATCTTCTACTCCCAAACCGGTCAGCTGAAAGAGATCGTGGATTCTGTCACGGCTTCTTTGGGGGAAGATTTTGAGCTGGTAATTGAAGAGCTCAAACCCGTTCCTCCCTACCCGTTTCCCTGGCGAGGGATGCCGTTCTTCCAGGCTTTTCCGGAATCCGTCCAGGAGATACCTTGTGTCTTGGAACCTTTCAAATTCAATCCGGATCAGGATTTCGACCTGGTCATCCTGGCTTACCAGGTATGGTACCTATCTCCCTCCATTCCGTTTACCGCATTTCTGCAGTCACCCGAGGCCAGGAAAGTCCTGAAAGGCAAGCCGGTCATCACCATTCTGGGGGTCCGGAACATGTGGGTCATGGCGCAGGAAAGGGTAAAGGAACGGATCCGGGGCCTGGGAGGCACGCTTGTCGGGAATATTGTTCTGGTGGACCCGAATCCGAATCTTGTGAGTGTGGTGACGATTGGGCGGTGGCTGATGAAAGGCGAGCAGAAAGGAAAAGGATTGATCAGCGGCATTTTTCCGCCTGCCGGCGTACCCGAACAAAACATCCGGGAGGCTGCGAAGTTTGGGGAGGTGATCCGGGGAGCATTTCGTATTGGACATTTGGATAAACTCCAGGGTCAGCTCCTGGAAAAGGGCGCGGTAAAGGTCAAACCCGTGCTGGTGTCCATTGAGAAAAGGGGCCGGATGATGTTCGGGTTCTGGTCGAAGTTCGTACTGAAGAGGGGAGGTTATGGAGATCCTGCGCGGGAAGGCCGGTTGAAACTCTTCAAATATTACCTGTTTGCCGTGATCTACCTTGTCTCTCCCATTGTTTCCCTCATCTTCTGGTTCACCCATAAGATTTTTTACAAAAGGACCTGGAGTTCAATGGGATATTATTCGCATGTGGAATAATCTCTAATCAAACAAGGGAAAATCAGTTCGGGAGGGGCGTCCTATTTATAACCTTGAACAATTAACCGATCAATCACAGCTCCGGAGGAGGGTATAGAATCCTCACCGGGCCGAAGATTGATGATCAATTATATCGCTGCTCTGCAGCTCAATAATTAATAGGATAACGCTTTGCTATCAATATTACGCTCCTCCAGAGCATGGCGTCATTTCCAAATTCCGTTAAAAAACCTCTACCCCTTGGTGAACAATTTATATATTTTTGCGTTTTTTTTAATGCCTGACAGAATCGATTAGCGTCTTTAACTATGCCGAACGAAGTTTATATAACCCGTTTAGCGAAATTCCTGCCCAACCAGCCGGTAGCGAACGACGATATGGAAAAATACCTGGGCACAGGCGATGGCAAACCTTCGAAAGGCAAACGGATCATCCTCCGCATTAATAAGATCAAAACCCGCTATTATGCCCTCGATGAGAATGGCCGGTTGACGCATACCAATGCCCAGCTAACCGCCGAAGCCATTCGGGCCTTGCTAGATGACCTCTTCACTGTTGATGACATCGAACTCCTGGCTTGCGGTACCACTTCTCCCGACCAGTTGATACCGTCGCACGCCGCCATGGTCCATGGTGCGCTGGGCGGGAAACCTATGGATATTATTTCACCATCAGGTGCCTGTGCCAGCGGCATGCATGCCATGAAATACGCATACCTGGCTGCCCTTTCCGGGGATAAGAGAAATGCCGTATGCTCCGGTTCGGAATTGTTCTCCACCTGGTTGCGGGCTCGTAACTTTGAAAAAGAGACGGAAAAGCTCCACCTGCTCGATCAACATTCCATTCTGGCTTTTGAAAAAGACTTCCTCCGCTGGATGCTTTCCGATGGAGCCGGAGCTGCCCTCTTACAGGATAAACCCAGCGAAAAGGGGCTTTCACTCAGGATTGACTGGATTGAAAATGTTTCTTTTGCCAACCAGCTCAAAACTTGTGCGTATGCGGGTGGTGAGAAACTTGAAAACGGTGACCTCAAAGGATGGCGGGAATTCGAAGCCCATGAACTGCTGGAGCGTTCGGTATTCTCGGTAGGGCAGGATGTTAGACTGCTGGACGAATATATCGTCCGCCAAAGCAACCAATTCCTGAAGGATATTGTTAGAAGGCGTAAATTAGATCTTGACAAGATCTCATTCTTCCTGCCTCACATATCCTCCGAACATTTCCGTTTCCGCATCGATGCAGACAGCCGTGACCAAGGGGTTTACATCCCACAGGAAAAATGGTTCACCAACCTTACCCGTCTGGGTAATGTGGGTGCGGCCTCCATTTATTTAATACTGGAAGAACTTTTCCATTCAGATAAACTGAAAAAAGGACAGCAAATCCTTTTGGGGATTCCCGAGAGTGCCCGGTTTTCCTATGTATACGCGCTATTGACCGCTGTATGATTTCTTTGCGTACTTTTGCACACCATTTTCCCCGGCAGTGGAAAAAAGAGGAACAGGGGGAAGAATTTATACACGCAAAGAAGATAAAGGCCTCTGCATGCTGACCGGGAAGAAAAAATGAGACAGATCCCCCAGCGACCTCCCATGGTTATGATCGATGAGGGGCTGGCTTGTGATGACAGGCACATCGTAACAGGATTCCGGGTCGATACAGGAAATGTCTTTGGGCAGCATGGAATCTTCACTGAACCAGGACTTATTGAAAACATTGTCCAGACCGCGGCAGACCGGACCGGCTGGCTGGCCTTTAAAAAGGCACCGGCGAAAAACCACGGATAGCGGTGGGGGTCATTGGAGCCGTTAAAGACTTCAAACTCCTTTTCCTGCCGGAAGCGGGATGGAAGCTGATCACGGTATTGGCAGTCAGGCATGACTTCCCGAAGGCCAGCATCGTCTGCGGTTGGGGGCGGGTGGATGGGAAAATCGCTACCGAAGGCAAAATGAAGATTTCCCTGACATCTTGAGCAGAAGAACATCATATGAAAAAGCACGAAGTACCACAGGATAATGAAGGCTTGCGGGAAGGCAAACAGGTGGACCTGTATTATGTGGTGGATGAAAACGGGAACTATGTGACGGTCCCGAGCTGCGGTTGGGCCCCCAAAAATGCGGCCTTGTTGCAGGCATGGGATATGATCCACGAAAAGGTGGAAGAGGTCAGGCAACAGGTCTTGCACGGCAAGCTCAGCCCGATTGCCTACTACATGGAAAAGAACATCATGGATGTGAAACTTCTGGCAAGCTATATCGGTCTGCCCAAATGGAAGGTCCGGAGACACCTCAAGCTTTCCGGTTGTACGAAACTGGATGAGATTATCTTGCGCCGTTATGCCGACATCTTCAGCATTCCGGTCGAAGCGTTGACGAATTTCAGAGAAAGTGCCGAGAAGAAATGAATAACAAGGATATTGAAATTGATTTTGATCACCGCCAGGCGGCCCATTGCGAGAACGGAGTTATCTCAAACCTCCTGAGGTTCCACAACATCAACCTGAGCGAAGCAATGGTTTTCGGGATCGGTTCAGGGTTGTTTTTCGCCTACATGCCATTCATGAAGCTGAACAACCTGCCCGTGATCTCCTTCCGGCCCTGGCCGGGAATGATCTTTAACCGGATCAATGGCCGTCTGGGGATCAGCATTCAGCGTTACAAATTCAAAGACCCCAGGAAATCCATGGAAGCGTTGGATAAAAACCTGGAGAAAGGCATTCCCACGGGTTGCCTGGTAGGGATATACCATCTGACCTATTTTCCCAAAGCCTACCGGTTTCATTTCAATGCCCACAATATCGTGGTCATCGGCAGGGAGAACGCAGAATATCTCATCAGTGACCCGATCATGGAAAACATCGAGAAGCTGAGCTATAATGACCTGATGCGGGTACGCTTTGCAAAAGGCACCTATCCGCCGAAAGGACGTATGTATTTCATAACGGAAGTTCCTTCATCCTATGATCTGAAAAAAGCCATTGTCCTCGGCATCCGGCAGACCAGCCAGGATATGCTCCGGATACCCATCCCTTTGTTCGGGGTCAAAGGTATCCGTTACCTGGCGCGCAGGATGCGGAAATGGCCCAAAACATTGGGACCGAAAAAAGCTTCCCTTTACCTTGGGCAGGTTGTCCGCATGCTGGAAGAGATCGGTACGGGCGGTGCCGGGTTCCGCTTTATATATGCCGCTTTCCTGCAAGAGGCAGCCAAAGAATTAAACCATCCCTGGCTGAACGATCGGTCAAAAGAAATGACCGAAGACGGTGACCGATGGCGCGAATTCGCCATCATCGCCGGACGCATTTTCAAGGACCGGGCTGGACTGAACGAATCATACAGCGCCGCGGCCGATGTCCTCATGGATATCGCCGGCCGGGAAGAACACCTATTCCAAAAACTTAGAAAAATCACACTGGATTGATGCCGGAAAAAACGCTAATAACGATCAAAAACCTTTCAAAAACCTACAAAGGTTCTGACGAACCGGCTTTAGACAGCATTTGTATCCGTATACTGGAGAAAGAGATTTATGGCCTGCTTGGCCCGAACGGGGCCGGAAAAACAACCACTATCCACATCCTCTGCGGCTTGCTCCAGCCGACTTCGGGTGAAGTCACCATCAACGCTTTGAAACTCGATAGAAACCTGGTTCAGATCCGTCGCATCATTGGGGTGGTGCCGCAGGAAATCGCCTTATACCCGACCCTTACAGCCTGGGAAAACCTGCAATTTGTCGGCAGCATGTACGGTTTGAAAGGCATGACCCTCCGGCAGCGGATCGAAGAATGCCTGGACATGCTGGGCCTGCTGAAATTTGCCGGAAGAAAGATCAAGGCATATTCCGGCGGGATGAAACGACGGATCAACCTGATCGCAGGAATATTGCATAAGCCCCGGATCTTGTTTCTGGATGAACCCACGGTTGGGATCGATGTGCAGTCGAGGACCGTCATCCTCGCCTATCTCAAAGAGATGAACAACTCCGGTACAACCATCATTTACACTTCCCAATACCTGGAGGAAGCGGAGAATTTCTGTTCCCGGATCGCCATTCTAGATTGCGGCAGGATCATAGCCGAAGGCCGGCCGAAGGAGTTGATCGCCAGTAAACCGGAATACACCGATCTGGAAAGCATATTTTTACATTTGACCGGAAGACATTTGCGGGACCATTGATTTTGCGACTCCTGGCATCCATACGGAAGGAATTTTTGCTGCTGGTCCGTGACCGGGCCGGGTTGGCTATAATGTTCCTGATGCCGATGGTGTTGATCCTGGTCATGACGCTGATCCAGGACGTTTCCTTCCGCAAGCTGGACGAAACCCGGCTCTCCATCCTGTTCATGGACGAAGACATGGATTGTCTTGGGGTTGCTGTCGGAGAAGGGCTGGAAGGATCCGGGTTTTTTCAGGTCGTGACAACGATTGACCGATCCGCGCTCACAACGGAAAAGGTCTTCCAGGAGATTGCCCAGGGAAAATACCAGATCGGCATCGTCATCCCTAAGGGAACGTCGGAGATCATCCGCAGCAGAGCAAGGGAATCGGTCCGGAGAGCCCTTTCCGAAGGAGACTCCGCCGTGCGTTCTGCCACCCATAAAGGTCAGGACCGGGCCAGGATCATTCTGTATTTTGACCCGGTCATCAAAAGTTCGTTCAGGCAATCCATCCGGAATGCGCTCGAGAATTTCACTTCCCGGATCGAAGCGAAGATTGCCTTCCAGGTTTTTGCTGGAGAGATTTCCTCCTTTCTGCCGGAAGGGCGGCAAATATTCCTGGAACCCAGGAACAGCGTAAACTTTGAGGAGATTTATGCCACCGATCAATACAACGAAATCGTTCCTAACTCCGTCCAGCACAACGTTCCGGCCTGGACGGTCTTTGCCATGTTTTTCATCGTGATCCCGCTGACGGGAAATCTCATCAAGGAACGGGAGAGCGGGACCGCGTTGCGGCTGCAAGTCATGCCGGGATCCTACATTCATGTGCTTTCTTCCAAGATCCTGGTATACCTCGTGGTGTGTCTCATCCAATTCCTCCTGATGATGCTGGCGGGAACAATCCTCTTTCCCCTTTTTGGACTGCCGGCATTGGACCCCGGGCATCAGAAGCTGGCGCTCTTTATCCTGGCTGCTTCAACGGCCTTTGCGGCAACTGGATATGGAGTCATGCTGGGAACCATTGCCACAACCCATGAACAGGCTGCTTCGTTCGGCTCCGTTTCTGTTGTCATCCTGGCAGCGATCGGCGGAATCTGGGTACCGGTGTTTATGATGCCCAACATCATGCAGAAACTAAGCGGGATCTCTCCCCTGAACTGGGGCCTGGAAGGGTTTTATGATGTTTTCCTGAGGGGTGGCGGGATGGTGGAGGTATTACCTTATGTCTCGCGGTTACTTGGATTTTTTATCGTTATGCTGTTGATTGCTTTTTATTACCATAAATTTAAAGTTGTTAGCGATTAGCTTGGGGCTTTTGGCTTTGCCCATCTTTGGACAGCTTATGGTGGATGTCTTTATAGGAGCCGGTAATACCATCACCTCCCTTGGCTTTTCCACGGCCAGCAATGTTGAGCAAATCAAGGCAGGTCAAACGGGTATTCGTATCTATCCGGGCGGGAACCTCTACCCTACCCCGGTTCCGTTGTCTTCCGTTGATAATGGACAATTACAGGATATTTTCAGTCAATATCTTGGTGAGACGCAGCCGGGTCTTCATCCGGGTTCGTTCACCCGCCTGGAAATGCTGCACCTTCTGGGGATTTCAAATGTATTGAAAAGCTGCGGCGTGAACATCCAGAACCTTCGAACCCTCATCATCCTGTCGACCACCAAGGGCAATATTGACCTGCTGGAAAAAGATAGGGACCCGGCCATTGAGCCCAACCGGATTTATTTATGGAAATTGGCAGAATTGCTGCAGCATTTCTTTGGCAACCCCAACAAACCCCTGGTGGTGTCGAATGGCTGCGTCTCCGGTGTGCTGGCCATGCTCACTGGTTCCCGGCTTATCCAGGCCAGCCGGTATGACCACGTCATTGCAACGGGGGGCGATCTTTTGACTGAATTCGTGGTGTCAGGCTTCCAATCGTTTCAGGCCCTCAGCCCCGGCCCCTGTAAACCTTTTGATGCGGCCAGAGACGGGCTGTCGCTGGGCGAAGGCTGCGGGACCATCGTGCTGAGCCGGGATCACTCCCGGTGCGGTATACCTGAAAAGATCATCCTGGCAGGCGGGTCCAGCAGCAACGACGCCCATCACATTTCCGCGCCTTCCCGCACGGGCGAAGGGCTTTATCTGGCCATCCGCAGAGCTTTAAAAGAAGCTGCCCTGAATCCACTGGACATTGATTACATTTCCGCCCATGGCACGGCCACCGAATACAATGACGAGATGGAAGCGAGGGCCCTTTCGTGGGCAGGTCTGGAATCGGTGCCCGTCAACAGTTACAAGGGTTATTTCGGGCATACCCTCGGGGCAGCCGGGATCCTTGAATCCGTTCTGGCCGTTGATTCAATGAGGAATAACGAATTATTCAGATCGGCAGGATTTGAAAACCCTGGGATATCAAAAAATATCAATGTCCTAACTGAGCACGTCGCCCAAGAAGTGAATCATTGTTTGAAAACAGCCTCTGGTTTTGGGGGTAGCAATGCGGCTATGGTCTTTAAGAAAATATAAATTCTTGTTGATACCACAGGCTCCATACCGGATTCCAGCGGATCAAGGTTTGGCGAAATCCTGAATCTATCGGCGGGGACTTCCCTATATGGGCTTCGAGAATGGAATTATTTATCACCCGATACATCCAGCTGAAAAACCATCAGGTGATTCTCAACGGAATCGTTGAATATGTATCCGAAGAGCAATCGGTGAGTAAATTCCTTGGTTCCGTCTACGGTCGCTCTACCCTCGACTACCCTAAATTTTTCAAAATGGACAACCTCAGCAAGCTAGGTTTTCTAAGCGCTGAGCTCTTGCTCCAGGGTACGGATATTCTCCAGAAATATCCCGGCGAAGAGATCGGGATCATCCTGAGTAATGCCAGTTCCTCACTGGAATCCGATGAGAAACACCAAAACTTCATCCGCGATCGGAACAATTATTTCCCGCGCCCCTCCATTTTCGTTTACACCCTGCCCAACATCATGGCCGCCGAGATCGCGATCCGGCATAAAATAAAAGGGGAAAATACGGTCTTTATCTCTGAACAATTTGACCCCGGTTTCCTGTATCATTATGTTTCTGAGTTATTCCGGAACCAACGGGTTCACTGTTGTATTCCCGGCTGGATTGACTGCTATGGGGATGGTTATGAATCCTTTCTATTCATCGCCGAGCGGGGAGATCGGATAAAAAGATTCCAAGACCTTCCGGAAGGTATTCCCTTTGACCCCTTGAACCTTGAAAAATTATTTAAAGGAGAGTCAATATAATGGAAGATCTAATTCTCAAACTCAAGAAAGAGATCATCGGTATACTGAACCGGGAAGACATCACCCCCGAAGATATTGACGCGGAAGCTCCCCTTTTCGGGGATGGGCTGGGGCTCGATTCCATTGATGCGCTGGAATTCATCGTGTTGCTGGAGGAAACGTACGGGATCAAGATCGAGGACCCCAAAAAAGGGCGGAAGATCTTCTACTCCGTAAAAACCATGGCGGATTACATACAGGAGCACCAAAAGAATTAAGGCCATGCGCGGAAGGATATTCGTAACCGGTTTTGGGATCATCAGCGCCATCGGCAGGAATGCCAGAGAAACCCTGGAATCGCTCCGGGACTCGAGGTCTGGCATAGGCCCTATTACCCATTTGGATACCATCCATAAGGCTGAGTTGCCGGTTGCGGAAGTGAAGCTTTCCAACAAAGAACTGGCTGAGATGACCGGGGTTACTGAATATCAGTTGACTACCCGGACCACCCTGCTGGGCGTCATCGCTGCCAGGGAAGCAGCCAGGCACGCCGGTTTAGACCCGTCCGACAAGCAGTTCCTGACAGGCATCGTATCAGCCACAACCGTCGGCGGCATGGACAAGACGGAGATCAATTTCAAGAATTACCAAAAAGGGTGGCCCTATAACCATTTTATTTCCACCCATGATTGCAGCGATAGCACGGAAAAGATCGCCGATTACCTTGGCATCCGCGACTACCTGACAACGATCAGCACGGCCTGTTCTTCTTCTGCCAATTCGGTCATCCACGGCGCCCAGCTCATCCGGCACGGGATCGTCGACCGGGTTCTCGCCGGTGGTACGGATTCCCTGTCGAAATTTACTCTCAATGGTTTCCACGCCCTGCTGATCCTCGATAAAAATCCCTGCAAGCCTTTCGACAAAGACCGGATGGGATTGAATCTCGGGGAAGGAGCCGCCTACTTAGTGCTCGAATCGGAACGATCAGCCAGCGAAAAAAAAGTCCTATGTGAATTGAAGGGCTATGGAAACGCAAATGATGCCTATCACCAGACGGGATCCTCGCCGGAGGGTCTTGGACCCTATCTTTCCATGAAAGAAGCCCTGGAAATGAGCGGCCTTGGACCGGAAGCCATCGACTACATTAACGCCCACGGCACAGGAACCGACAACAACGATCTGACCGAAGGCATTGCCATCGAAAAGATATTTGCTCCACACATTCCCCCTGTTTCTTCTACCAAACCCTTAACCGGTCATACGCTTGGAGCCGCCGGCGCCGTGGAAGCTGTGATCTCCATTATGGCCCTCACCCACGGCATGGTATTCCCGAACCTGAATTTCCGGACAAGGATTCCGGAACTGAGCTTTGACCCGGTAAAGGAATTGACCAAGATGAATAAAGTCAGGAATGTTCTGAGCAACTCCTTTGGATTCGGTGGGAACGACAGTACCTTAATATTTTCTGCTTGCTAAATGGAAGCCTTTATCCGGGGCGTAGGGAACATATCCCCCCAATACACTTACAACAACGCCTTTTTCCTGGAAGAGGTGGTGCCCCACTATTCCATTCGTTTGCTGAGCAGGGAGCCCGACTATAAGGAATATATTAACCCCATTCAGCTCAGACGGATGAGCCGGGCCCTGAAGATGGGGGTCACCGCTGCCGGGATCTGCCTTCGCGATGCGGAGGTCGGAACTCCTGACGCCATCATTACCGCAACCGGTCTTGGCATGATGGAAGATTCCGAAAAGTTTTTAACTTCTATACTCGACAAAGGGGAAAGACTCGTCAACCCGACGTCCTTCATCCAGTCAATCCACAACACGGTTGGGGCCTACATTGCCGTTATGTTGAAGTGCAATAAATACAATTTCACATATGTGCACAACTTCCTTTCCTTCGAAAGCGCCCTGACCGACACCCTTATGCGGCTGGAAGAACGGCCATCGGAACGCATCCTGGTAGGCGGCATTGAGGGGCTCGCCGAAGAGTACTTCAAGATCACGGATAGCGTCGGTTTTTGGAAAAAGGAACAGGTCGAAAGCCTGAAACTGCTCCGGTATGATTCGCCAGGAACCATCGCCGGAGAAGGGGTTGCTTTTTTTCTCCTGACGAAAAGGCCGGATCCCGGGAATTACGCCCTGATCAGGGGAGTCCGGGCGATCTATAAACCTGGCGACCCGAAGGATATTCAGGAAAAGATCGATCCCTTCCTGGATAAAAACAAACTGGAGGTCCGTGACCTTGATCTCGTGCTCCTGGGTTTGAACGGCGACGCGGAGCATGACGGAATCTACCACTGGCTACAGGAGAATTACTTTCAGGAAAACAGCCAGGCTTACTTCAAGCACCTCTGCGGAGAACATTACGTCGCTTCTTCTTTCGCCCTCTGGCTGGCTGCGAAAGTGCTGAAACACCAGCGGATCCCTCAGGTCATCGTGTTGAAAGACAAGGGAACACCAGGGAAATCCATCAGGAATATTCTGATCTATAACCAGAATAAGAACATTACCCACTCCCTGATGCTGGTTTCGTCATGCTGAATTTCAGGTCCACAAGTTTTACTTTTCTCTTCCTGGGTTTTTCACGATAGAAACCTGAACGGGGTCATGAAAGTGAATACCCTGGACATTCCAAAGGAAGGATATGAAATTTCCAATCATGCCCAAGGGGGCTTCGGACCTGCGAAATTCGAGGAGGCCGGTTTTCACCTAATAAGTTCGCCTACGGCCAAAATGGAAATGATCACAGTGGTGTCCAAATGAACCAAGAGTTTTCAAGATTACCTTGATATTATTGGGGTGTTGGGATAGGATAAAAAGCCTTATAAAAAAATCCAATTTCAAAAAAGGAGAAAAATTATGCTCAAACAAAAAACTTGTTGTATTTTGATCATCCTATGCGCCTCTCTATTTCTAGGAGGATGCGCCGTTAGCCAGAAGATACGCTACCATGATGCAGAGCCTGCGATAAACGCTTCTGGCAATATCACGATAGCCGTTGCTTCGCTTGACAGCCGTCCTTATATAAAAACAGGGGAAAAGGAAAAAACATACATCGGAACATTCAGAGGCGGCTTTGGCAATCCATTTGATGTGAGCACAGAAAGTCAAAAGCCTTTAGCCGACGATATAACCTCTGTCATCTGCGCATCTCTGCAGAAAAAAGGATTGACCTGTACGCCGATTTCAGTCGAACCAAACGAGACTCAGGTGCAGATTATTAACAAGCTTAAAGTCACCAAGGCAATGCGTCTGATATTGCTGGCTATCAATGAATGGCGTTCCGATACATATAGGAACACAAGCCTGTATTACAAAATCATGCTGACAATAATGGATAATCAGGGAGCCAGGCTTGCCGAGTCAAAGGAAGAGGGCGAGGACGACCTCGGGGGCAGTGCTTGGAATCCGCCGGGCCACGCAAAGGAAGCGGTGCCTAAGGCATACAATAAAAAGCTTGAATCATTGTTGAATGATCCACAGGTAATCAATGCCTTAAAGTAGATCACTACCGTCCAAATGTTATTCGAATAATTTTATTTGGTTACAAGGTGCACTATCTTGAAATGGTTAATCAAAGTTTGTAAGTAATTTATATAAATAAGTTTTTTAAAAAAGAGGCAAACTCAAGTTGGTAAAATTGTGTAGCGACCGCGGTCAATCCCCAATCGTTTCTTAATAATGGCTACAACGGGCGGCCCGCGCCTAGCCGCTCCTTTTCCTTGCTGAAACTCCCTATTCTCCGCCACCAGATATGCAGTAAAAAAACTTATTGACATACAAGGTCTACCTTTTTATACTTACCTTAAATAAAAGATGGTTCTTATCAGGTCAATTCAATTCCCCACTAAAGTCCGCAAAGGAGGTTGGTATGAAACGCTGTGCTCTTCTGCTTCTCGGTATGAGTTTGGTTTTCGCCTTGGCAGTCACCGCGTTGGCGGGTCAGAGGATCCAACTCAAGTCCAGTTCCTACACGCCGAAGGTTTCGGCTAAGGTTGCGGATCTGAAAGACAAGAAAATCTCCCTATCGGGGTTCTACAACCAAGCAAATGACACGAAGCGGAAAGAATATTTCAACATTCCCCAGGGCATCACCTACGACACCCCCGAGGAGCTGCTGCCGGACTACCTGTGGTATGGCATGAGGAAGTACTTGTGGGCCGCAGGCAT
>Ga0315277_10006594_pt1 | contig 15155 bp, 14 predicted proteins | sample YL17G05_15_MG_FD_203695 | JGI IMG/M metagenome (GOLD analysis project Ga0315277, IMG submission 203695) | Sediment microbial communities from Yellowstone Lake, YNP, Wyoming, USA - YL17G05_15 | ecosystem: Environmental > Aquatic > Freshwater > Lake > Sediment | place: USA: Wyoming | collected...
AAGCTCTTCTATGCTCGTTACCCCGGATACGACCTTTAGCAGCCCCTGTTTCTGGAGATTTGACTTTCCTCTCTGGTCACCCTCTTTTCTCAGGGCGACAATCGAGATGGCGTTGTTTGCAATGGCCGCCTTTAGGGTATCGTCCAGAGTAAGCAGGTCGTAGATTGCCGTTCTGCCGTAGTATCCGGTCTGATGGCACCTGTCGCAGCCGACTGCCTGGAAAATGTTGGTGTAATTTATCTTCTTTTTTTCAAACTCGCGTATCTGTGCCTGGCCGAGCTGCGCCGGCATCTTGCAGTATTTGCAGAGTTTTCGGACAAGCCGCTGTGAAACAATCAAGCTCAATCCGGATGACATCAGCAGAGGGGTCACGCCCAAATCGAGCAGACGAATCATTGCAGATGCGCTGCTGTCGCTGTGTAAGGTCGCCAGCACCAGATGTCCCGTCTGAGAGGCCTGAAGGGCTATTGCCGCCGTTTCCTCGTCGCGTATCTCGCCCACGCATATCACATCGGGGTCCTGTCTGAGGATGCTCCGCAGCGAGTTGGCGAAAGTGATATCGGCCTTGGGATTGACCTCAATCTGGCTGGTGTTGGGCAGGACATACTCAATGGGGTCCTCAACGGTGATAACGTTACGCGTATAAAAATCAATGCTGTTAAGCATTGCGTAGAGCGTGGTTGTCTTGCCGCTGCCCGTCGGCCCGCACATCAGAATCATTCCAGATGGTTTGACAATCGCGGCCTCGATAATCGCCTTTTGCTTTTCCATCAGTCCTATGCTGTCGAGCGTGAATATACTGGCGTCCTGGTTGAGGACTCTTATGGACAGTTTTTCGCCGTTGAGGACGCCCGCGCTGGCGACTCTGAAGGATACAGTTCCGTCGTTGGTTTTGGCGATGAAGGCGCCATCCTGAGGGCGGCGTTTTTCGGCGATGTCCATTCCAGAAACGGCCTTTATACTGTTTACAACGGCCTGGCAGGTGCCTGCCTCCATTCGTTCGATTTCCCGAAGGACGCCGTCAACGCGGAAACGAATGGTATAGGAGGATTCGGTTTTTGGGTCTATGAGGAGGTCGCTGGCCCGCTGTTCGAGGGCGTCCCATATAAGCTGCTCGGTCAGATTAAGGACGTGGCTGTCCTGGCCTTTCTTGCTGTGGCCGTATATTTGCTTTAGTTCGGTTCCGGATGAATCAAGGAGACGTATGGCGGGGGGCTTGGTACCGATGGGCACGGACTGCCGAATGCTTCGGCCTACATCATGCAGGCCTTCGGTTATCATATTCCAGACGCCGCCTCGCTCGGCTGCAGGCCGTTTAAACATCTCTGCTATCAAGAACCCCAGCAGGAGTACCGGCCCTATAAACAGAGTCAAGACGTTGGCAATCCCCTTGCAGCTCTTCGGCACCACGTTGCTGAACTCCACCCGCTGGACGCAATACAGGCATAGGTACACCCAGCCAATCAGCAGCAAAAGTTTAACCGGATTGAATGCCAGCGGTATGCCGAATAGCTCGCTTGCCCCTGCGGGGAGCGGCTGAACGCCCAACTGTGCGGGGTATAATGCCCAAAGCCAACCTATGGCACTCGATATTTCCATAAAATCCCCTCAATCCTCAAATACCGAGGAACAATTAACAGTGTATCTTAAAGTAACATACCCCCTGCCTGTTGGCAAGTGAAATGTTAGAAAACGAACCGTGGTTTTCTGGTCGCTGCGTCAAGATTCCTGTTGCAAACGGCGGACGTGACACCATAATCTGTGGCGAAATCGGCCCGCCGCAGGCGAAGCCGGGCATCCTGAAGACCACTCATGGCCAATAAGGAGACGCTTATGCAACTTCACAGCGTGGATATAGCCATTATTGTCGCGTATATTGTGCTTGTTATGATGGCAGGATTCGCGGTGTCGAAATTAGCGAGCCGCAACCTCAATTCCTATTTTCTCGGGGGCAACAAGATACCGTGGTACGTGCTGGGCGTCGCGGACGCTTCGGGTATGTTCGACGTGACCGGCACGATGTGGCTGGTGATGACAATTTTTGTTTACGGGCTTAAGGGGGCGTGGCTTCCCTGGGTGTGGCCCACCTTCAACCAGGTATTCCTGATGGTTTATCTGTCCGCCTGGCTTCGTCGCTCCAATGCTATGACCGGCGCTGAATGGATTACCACCAGGTTCGGCACCAGCACGGGGGCCAAACTCTCTCACGTCAGCGTCGTCATCTTTGCCATTGTTTCCGTCATCGTCCTTGTTGCCTATCAGTTCAGGGGTATGGGAAAATTCGCACAGATATTCCTGCCCTGGGACCTTTCCGCCAACCAGTACGCGACCATCCTGATGAGCGTCACCGCCGTATATGTAATCCTCGGCGGTATGGTCAGCGTCACAATCACCGACGTCATTCAATACCTCTTCACGACAATGAGCGCTGTCCTCATCGGAATTGTCGCCATCAAGAGGACGACCGCCGCCGACATTGCCGCAGCCGTCCCCACCGGCTGGGACAATCTGTTCTTCGGCTGGAAACTCAACCTCGACTGGTCACAGCGCATCCCTGCTCTTGCCGACAGAATCGCCGAAGACGGCTGGGAACTCTTTACCATTTTCTTCACGATTATGATGTTCAAGGGCGTCCTCGTCAGCGCGGCCGGCCCATCTCCCAACTACAGTATGCAAAGGGTCCTCTCCACGCGAAACCCCAAAGAGGCCGCCAAGATGAACTGGTTTGCGCAAGTGGTCCTGTTTTTCCCCCGCTACCTGATGATTACAGGCATAACCATCCTGGGGCTGGTCTATTTCAAAGACCAGATTATTTTGATGGGTCGCAATTTCGACGTTGAACAGGTCCTACCCAACGTCATTGCCAGGTTCCTGCCCGTCGGACTTTTGGGGATTGTCCTCGCGGGCCTGCTTGCCGCTTTTATGAGCACGTTCAATTCAACCGTCAATGGCGGCGCATCCTACGTCGCCAACGACCTCTACAAACGCTATATCAACCCGACCGCATCCGACAAGACCTACGTGCGAATGAGCTACCTGTGCTCAATACTGGTCGTGGTCGTCGGCATCGCCTTCGGCTTTATGACCGAGTCAATCAACAGCATAACACAGTGGTTTGTTGCCGGCCTCTGGGGCGGCTATACCGCGCCAAACGTCCTCAAGTGGTACTGGTGGCGATTCAACTCCCTGGGATACTTCGCCGGTATGATTGCAGGCATTGCCTCCGCCCTGGTCCTGCCCCTTCTCGTCCCCGCAAAGGTCATCTTCGGCCTCGAACGAAATATGGCCCTTTTTCCCATTATCCTTGTCGTTAGCGCAGCGTCCTGCGTCCTGATAAGTTTGCTCACTAAGCCCGACGACCTGGAAATCCTCAAGAAATTCTACAAGCAGGTCCGCCCCTGGGGCTTCTGGGGTCCAATCCGCGATATAGTATGTCGGGAAGACCCGTCCTTCAGGCCGAACAAGGCGTTTGGACGCGATATGGTCAACGTAGCAGTCGGCACCGTCTGGCAGCTCACCCTGGTGCTTGTTCCCATCTACATAATCATTCGTCACTTCAAGCCGATGTGGATTTCGATTGCGGTGCTGGCGGTAACATCGGTATTCCTGAAAATGAACTGGTACGACAAGCTCGAACGTGACTGACAAAATTTATACTTGCAAATCGGCAGGCATTGCCAATAATCTGGGGCTTTCGCGACCGGCTTGGCTGCGTGCCGCAGGCCGGGGCTGACTAATAAGGAGACGCTTATGCAACTACACGCAGTGGATATCTGGATTATCGCCGCATATCTGGTCGTCATTATGGCGGCCGGCTTCGCAATGTCGAAACTTGCCAGCCGAAACATCGGCTCCTACTTCTTAGGCGGCAACATCATACCCTGGTATGTCCTCGGCGTGGCAAACGCCTCAGGTATGTTCGACATCACGGGGACGATGTGGTGTGTGATGACGATTTTTGTGTACGGCCTTAAGGGAGCATGGCTGCCCTGGGTATGGCCCACGTTTAACCAGATATTCCTGATGATTTATCTGTCGTGCTGGCTGCGGCGCTCAAACGTTATGACCGGTGCCGAATGGATTCGCACAAGGTTCGGCACCAGCCGGGGCGCATACCTCTCGAATATCAGCGTCGTCATCTTTGCCATCATTATGGTCCTCGGAATGATTGCATACGACTTCCGCGGGATGGGCAAGTTTGCCGTCATCTTTTTCCCCTGGGACCTCTCGGCCAATACCTACGCAATCATCCTTATGGGCGTTACCTCGCTCTATGTAATCTTCGGCGGGATGTTCAGCGTTACCGTTACCGACGTAATCCAGTATATACTTATGACCGCCGCTTCGATTTTTATCGCCATAATAGCGATGAAGCACACGACCGCCGAGGCGATAACCGCCGCCGTGCCCAACGGCTGGCACGACCTGTTCTTCGGCCTCAAGCTTAACCTTGACTGGTCCGGCCACATCGCCTCGCTCAACGACAGAATTGCACGCGACGGCTGGGAGCTTTTCGGCATATTCTTTATGCTGATGATGCTCAAGGGCGTTCTTGTCAGTATTGCGGGACCTGCGCCCACATACGATTTGCAGCGAATCCTCTCCACGCGAAGCCCCAAGGAAGCGGCGAAGATGAGCTGGTTCACCTCGATGGTGTTGTATATCCCGCGATACCTTATGATTGTCGGCATCACCGTCCTGGGCCTGGTATTCTTCAGGGAGCAGATAAACGCGATGGGCAAGGAATTCGACGTTGAGCAGGTCCTGCCCAACGTCATCGGCAAGTTCCTTCCGCCCGGCCTCATTGGTTTTATCCTCGCGGGACTGTTAGCCGCCTTTATGAGCACGTTCACCTCGACCATAAATGCAGGCGCCTCCTACGTCGTAAACGACCTCTATAAAAAGCACATCAACCCTAACGCGCCGGAAAAAAAGTACGTCCATGCGAGCTACTTGTGTTCGGTCATCGTGGTGGTTGTGGGCATCGCCTTCGGTTTTATGACCGAGTCAATTAATACCGTAACGCAGTGGATAGTCGCGGGTCTTTGGGGCGGCTATACCGCGCCCAACATTCTCAAGTGGTATTGGTGGCGTTTTAACGGTATGGGCTACTTCGGGGGGATGGTCTCCGGAATGGTCGCCGCACTGGTCCTGCCGAGAATCTTCAACCAGCCCATCCTCTGGGGCATTGAGCGAAATATGGCCTTCTTCCCGATAATCCTGGCAATAAGCGCGATTGCCTCTGTTGTGATTAGCTTGCTCACTAAGCCCGACGATGAGGACGTACTCAAGAAATTCTACAGGCAGGTTCGCCCCTGGGGCTTCTGGGGGCCAATCCGTGACTTAGTTTGCCGGGAAGACCCAACGTTCAAACCTAATACCGGTTTCGGACGGGATATGCTGAATGTCGCAGTCGGTATCATCTGGCAGTTGACGCTCGTGCTCATTCCGACCTACCTCATCATCAAGGATTTCAGGAATATGGGGATTTCCATCGCAGTCCTGGTGGTGACGTCAGTAATCCTTAAATTCAACTGGTGGAACAAACTCGAGGAGAATTGAGGACAAATATGAACAGCAAGACCTTCCAAATCAGAGTCAAAGCCCTTTTCGCAGAGCACAAGCGACTAATCGCACGAAAGAACGCCAAGGTCAAAGAGACCAATGGCGTTTTCTATCGCTACAAGTATCCCGTCCTGACGGCAGGACATACGCCCATTTTCTGGCGATACGATTTGAATTATGAAACAAATCCGCATCTGATGGAACGGATGGGTATCAACTGCGTCTTCAACCCCGGCGCAATCGAGCTCGACGGCAAGATTTGTCTGGTCGCCCGAGTCGAAGGGGTCGATAGGAAGTCATTTTTCGCCATAGCCGAAAGCAAGAGCGGCATCGATGATTTTAAGTTCTGGGATTACCCCATTTTGCTGCCTGAAACCGACAACCCCGATACAAATGTTTATGATATGCGATTGGTCAAACACGAGGATGGCTGGATTTACGGCTTGTTCTGCACCGAACGAAAAGACCCAAACGCCCCTCGCGGGGACCTGTCCAGTGCAGTCGCTCAATGCGGCATTGCCAGAACAAAAGACCTCAAAAAGTGGCAGCGTTTGGATGATTTGAAAACCACCTCACCCCAGCAAAGAAACGTCGTCCTGCACCCGAAATTTGTCAACGGCAAGTACGCCCTTTACACCCGCCCGCAGGAGGGCTTCATAGAGGCAGGCAGCGGCGGCGGTATCGGCTGGGGACTGGCGGACAATATGGAGCACGCTGTAATTACCGGCCCCGAATCAATCGTCGATGACAGGCAATACCACACGATAAAAGAAGTTAAGAACGGTTTGGGGCCTGCCCCAATAAAGACCGACAAGGGCTGGCTTCAACTCGCCCACGGCGTGCGCAACTGCGCAGCCGGTCTTCGCTATGTCCTCTATTGCTTTCTGACGAGACCCGATAAGCCAAATGAAATCACCCACGAGCCAGGCGGCTACCTGCTTGCCCCGCAGGGTGATGAGCGTATCGGCGATGTCTCGAACGTCGTCTTCAGCAGCGGCTGGGTCGCAAAGGAAAATGGCGAACTATTCATTTATTACGCCTCATCAGATACGCGATGTCACGCGGCAACCACAACCGTTGAGCGGCTGCTGGATTATGTAATGAACACGCCGCCCGATGCGCTGCGCACTTATGGCTGCGTGCAGCAGAGAATAGCACTGATTAAGAAAAACCTGGCTATACTGAAACCGCCCATCGGCAAACACCGCTCGAAATAATCAGGCCTATCGCACAAGCAGCGGTATTGCCCGTAAAAGCTCGTGACCTTCAATGTGCCGATGTCATATTGTGTCACTGCAACGCGGGATTCAAATTGAAACCCTAATCCACAGCTTTTCCACAACGCCACTTACGATGTGCAAAACCTGTGAAGAATAAAAAATTTTCTTGCGTAAGTTCAGTACAGACAGAGACATCAATGCGGTGGAAAAGATTTTTTGAAAAATGCGATTGATTCAACTTGCAGCCCTTCAATAATAAGCTGTGAAGTTTTTTTTGTCACCGAGGCACAACTTGTATGTCGTATTAGTTGCAACATTGAAAGCTGTTTGAAATTTTAGATTGGTAGGGGAGATTACCAATGCAAGGCACAGTCACGGATGATGTTTGCAGAACTGAGCAGGCACAGACAATGGCAATCACTGAGGCAATCGCTCAAAGGATTGGGCAGCAGAAATACCGAATATGGTTTAAGAATTCGACGAGGATGGCGCTGACCGGCGGTTACCTGAAGGTCGGCGTTGCCAATCTTTTTATTGCCAACTGGATTGAGAGCCACTTTTCGAACGAAATCGCGCAGGCGGCCTGCGCGGTCACGGGAACTGTCCCCAAGGTGGTTTTTAATGTGGATTCGGAGCTTGCAGGGCAACACCGGCGAACACAACTGGATTCGACGGGTGCGGCAGCACCGGCGGCCGGCAATCGAATGCCGGAAAACAAAAACGCCGGCGCTGCAACCGGCAGGATAATAAGTAATCGGCTCAAACTATGTCTTGAGACATTCGTTGTAGGCCCGACAAATGAGCTGGCCTTTAACGCCGCTAAAGCGGTTATCAATGATAAGCAAAGCCCCTTTAATCCGCTGTTCATTCATGGAGGGTATGGCGTCGGGAAGACGCACCTGCTGCAAGGGATTTGCAACCAGGTGCACAAGACCCGACCCGCAGTTAACTGGCTCTATATGTCGGCGGAGGACTTTGCGAATCAGTTCGTGCTGGCCTTGAAGACGAGAAAGCTGGAGGCTTTTCGGGGTCGTTTGCGACAAACGGACTTGTTAGCAATAGACGACATTCACTTCCTGGCCAGCAAGCCATCAACGCAGGAAGAATTCCTGCATACGTTCAATACAATCGACCTGGCGGGCAAACAGGTGGTGCTCGCCTCGGACGCACACCCGAAACTGATAGGCCAAATCTCCGACAAGCTGGTCAATCGTTTCGTATCGGGTATGGTCGTCAGAATCGACCCGCCTGATTTTGCGACGCGATGCGAGATTTGCAGGCGATATGCCCACAGTTTGCGAAAGCACGTCCCGGAAGGGGTGATTGCGTACATCGCAGAGACCCTGCGAAGCAACGTCCGCGAGCTGCAGGGGGCGCTGGTCAAGCTGATTGCCTTTTCCTCGCTGCAAAACAAGAAAATCGACCTGCATATCGCGCGGGAAGTCCTGGCAGAACATCTGGAAAGATGCGACCCGATTGTCCATATATCCGATATCGAGTCAGTGGTGGCGGAGCACTTCGGCATAACCCCTAAAGAGATTCACTCCGCCCGCAAAGACCGAACCGTTGCGATGGCCCGACATTTCAGTATGTATCTTGCACGCAAGCACACAAAAATGTCCTCATCGGAGATAGGCAGATTCTCAGGCGATAAAAACCATGCAACCGTTCTTATGGCCTGCAAGAAAATCGAAGAGCAACTAAAACAGGACACCCAACTGCACTGGCAAGGCCCGGACGGCAACAAGGTCTCCCGCGCCAGAACCATTCTCGCACGGCTCGAAAAGGATATCGCCGGCTGAAAAAACCAAATTTGAAATTACCTCTGCGTGCTCGGCGGTATATGTAAAATGCGAACGGCGGCATCATTCCGATTTGAGCCGCCGTTCATAGGTCTTTGAAAGGAGGAGAAAGGTTTTTCATTTTTTAATTTACATTCCTCTATACGCAGACCACACCAAAAAGGTTCATTCGTTTTCATAAATTTTTATTTGTCTGCGAGCGCCTAATGCAGAGCAAGAACCCGGCCGCTCAACCATGCAGGTTTGCCTCATAAATAAAGTTGACCCTGCAGGGCCGTTATTGTTCCAGGCAATCTGATTTTTGACCTTAACGCCCTCGCAAATTTGCCCGATTGGGAGTATAGTATTAGCCATTAAGGAGCAGTGGCTGAGCGGCTTAAAGCGACGGTCTTGAAAACCGTTGTACCCGTTGGGTACCGGGGGTTCGAATCCCTCCTGCTCCGTTACCTTTCTGCCATATCGTCCTGAAGGCAGTGAAACCGGCACTGTTGAAGCGTTCAAGGATTGGTTTCAGGACCGGACAGGAATCTATAGCAGAGAGGATTCCCTAAAACTTCAATCCCTACACCCCCTGGTCTCACGACACTACTCTCCTCGCCACTCAATCTGCACCGCATCCACCGGAGGGAAAGACCGCCGGTCTTCATAGGGCGACATCTGAAATGAGGTATTCCCCCAATCTGTCAAACTGGTCCTTATGCTTTTTGTGAAAAAGCAGCAAGCTCTGGTATTTTCTTACTTTTTCCTGGTCTTTAATTTCTCTAACGTGGATGCTCTTGTGAAGCTTTTCTCTGACATTGTGAAAGGCCCCGATAAACAAAATTCCTTTTTCGTCTGACCCGAGGGTCTCGTCTATCATTGCGGCAATAAAAGCGTCCCTTTTCTTCAGCAGTATGCCTTTGACCAGTTTGTATCTTATCAGTGCTATTATTTTCTGCACAATTGTCTTTGCCAGAGTTATGCCAAGCAACATGTAGTACTCCCGCTTAACAAGTTTAAAATCTTCAGTTTTAATCAGGACCGCCCCTCTGTCAAGAAGATTCAACACCAACTGGTAATTCTTGCTGCCTGCATTGGCCGTGTCTTCAACAATTCTCCTGCCTGCCTCGCCTTCGGTAACCATCCCATCCTGATATATCTTCATCCCTGTTACGTCAACCGAATCAAAATACTTCGATATTGCATCCCAAAACCCATCAACCGTGTTCCTGTGCTTTGCCCAGATTTCTTCACCCAGGCCCGCTATACCTCTTTTAGTCACATCGCCGGCGATGGAGCCGAGGTCAGCGCTGGTATGTATAATCGGGACGTAAATGAGCGTTCTCATTTTTAAGTTGCCTTTGCCTCAGCACGTTCTAATCGCTTTTTGATCTCTTCATTACGCTCTAATTTCTTTCTCAACTCTCTGTTTTCCTGTTCAATATCGGCCCCCTTTGCCCTCGAAGACAGGTAAGGGTCCTGCTGCCACCAATTTATACCCATTTCCAAGGCCTTATCCACGGAGGCGACCAGAAGCCGTATTTTAATGGTGAGCAGGTCGATGTCGGCAATTTGTATCTTTATGTCGCCTGCAATAACAATTCCTTTATCCAGGACCCTTTCGAGGATATCAGCCAGATTCGTGGCCTCGGTAGCGTGCATCATTTTTTGTTCGGACATCGGATTGTTCCCGCTTTCTATTATCCCAGTTTTCGGGCTTTTATGAACAAACCAGCCAACCTTTTTCGCACGTTTGCATGGAAGCGGCAACTTGTGCAGTCATCGCTATTTTGGTCATAGTCGCGGCAGGAAAGAAGCACTTCCACCTCCTGTTGCAAGCTGCTGGCAAGCTCTGCTTTGCCTGCGATGTCGCCTGCCTGGTTAATTCCTGCTATAATACCGCCAATTGCATCCTCTTGTTTTTGAAATCTCAAACAATTCATATTGGCTTCTTCCCTTTCATTCTTCGTTACCTTCACATCAAATTACCTAAAGGGCCCAAATCCAAATTTAATTCTTCGTCTGCGATGCCGAAAATCATCTGAATCTCCTCTATCTTTTTCTTCACCGCCTTCAAGCTCAGTCCTAATTTTTGAATCTCGGTAGAAGAAAGATTTCCTCTCTTCACCCTTCTGTAGGCCTCTTTTTCCATAAGTCTTCTTATGAGCTCAACCAAAGTCAATACCAGCTTGGCCAAGCCCTGTTCCGTCTTCCTGGGGCTGCCAAGGTCAATAAGTTTGGGAATGTTTTCTTCAGCTCTTCTAATCTCTTTCTGCAATTTCCCTATGTAGTCCATATCTTCAGGGGTAAGGCCGTTGTCGGGATTGCCCAAATTCTTACCTGATACTTCTTCAGCTTTGGAGACGGAGGTGAGGATAAGCCGCAAACCCAGAAAGACAAGGTCAACGTCAGCAACACTTATCACCATATCTCCATTGATAACCGCCCCTTTTTCAAGAACTTTGTCAAGGGCATCTACCAATGTTACGTTGTTGCTTCTGCGAACCTCCGTGCTTACCAAATCAGTCATAGTTTTAATATCCTGTGAAATTAAAAGCGGGCCATGGACCGCTGCACTCAAGGCAAAGTCCTTTTTCGTATAGTTGTTGTTTTAACCCTTCAACTTCATGCTTAAAGCTTTCGATTTTTCCCCCACTCACCAGGTAAGCAGCGTTGAGGACCATAGGTTCGCGTTTGCCTGTAAGCTCTTTTGCTAAAATATTACATTTTACGGAGGCCGCGGCCTGCCTTGCCAACCTGTCGAACAGGGCATTTGCACCGTTGTTTAATTCCATATTCACTTCGTTAGCAATAACCTGTTTTAGCTCCTCTTCCATAAAAAAAGCCATGCCTTCAGGCAAAGAGGCGAGTTCTTTCTCTTTTTCTTTTACCGTTTTATTTTTCTCTTTTAAGGCCTGCGTGAATTTTTCCGTGTCCATCAGATATGCCTTAACGCCCCACTCCTGTTTGTCTCGAATATTTCCCAAAATCCTTTTGATGCCGGCATAATTGCTGTCCAACGTCTCTGTTAATTTGGTCTCATCCTTAAAAATGACGCCAAATCTCATCGGAACCACACTTATGAGTTTGCCATTGTTTATCATCGCTTCTTCTATGACTCTCTCGTGGGCAACGCCCTTTTCCTTAATCCAGTTCAGGTCTTCCCGTGCCTTTCTCTGAATCTCTTCGGAGCCGAATTCATCCAGGGAAACCCTGCTGACTACCGCTTCCAGCTCGCGATAGGGAAAAATGAGAATCTCTCCCTTTCCATCAATGCCTTTTGCAGAAATGGCTGGAGAGTCCCTTGTTTCCTCTCTAAGACAATAAAGATACAGACCATTCATCGTTGTTTCTCATCTTTTCAATTTCGCAAATTATCTTGCTGCTGCCGCATGCCCCTGGCGCTCGTAAGATTCGACTTCCAGGCCGTCGTTGAGCTTCACGGTATAGCTGTTGCGGTCCTGAATCCGGCTTGGAAGCCCGAGGGATTTCAAGAAGGAGCTTTCCTCATAAACCTCGGCTTCTACATCCCAGCCGTCACCGATTTTAGTCGCCCCGATTATCTTGACATCTTTTACGCCAAGCGACTTCTGCAAAAACTCAATAGCTTTCCTTCGGGCATCTTCTATACTTGTCATTTTTGTATCTCCTGTTCTTCCAATTTCATGACAGCATCCAGCCGGTCCAAAAGCTCTTTCTCGCGTCTGTTATATTCCTGCTCATTTATCTCATCGAGCTCGAATTGCAGTTGTAATGCCATCAGTTCTTCCTTTATGCGTCCTTTATCAGTCAGTTCTGTTTGTGCCATATCATTGAGTTTTTGGCCCATCCATATCACACCTTTTAATGGTGCGAGCAGTATGCTGTCGATTAAAAACATCTTTAGTAGTCCTCCGTATTAATCACGATATTCACAAAATTAAACGGGGGCAGTGGTCCTACATATTTGAATGTCGCTTTCCCGGCATATTTGCCCCCGAGTTGCTGAACCTGTCGGTCGAAGTCCGCTTCTTTTCCCTTTTCCACAAAAAAAGCCGCGTTAATAATCATCATCTCGCCATAGGTATCGTTTGCTTTGACTTCAACTGCCAGCGGTGAGAGCGTGTTTATAATATCATCCTTGACAACCTGTCTTTCCCTCCGCAGGGCCTCCTCCACCATTCTCCCTATCTCCATACGATAATAATGGGACTTTTCAGGAGCAATCGCTGCAATTTTCCCTTTTAACAGCCGTATGTCTTCGTACTTTTCCAGAATGTCCCTGTAAACAACCTCTTCTTCAAATATTGCTTTAAGACCAAGCTCGGTTTTGTTCTTAATGCCGGCTAACAGGTCTTTAAATCTATCATGCTCTTTTTGCAGTATTCTCCTGACCTTTTCTTCATCCTCGGCAACTGTGGCAAATCTCACCGGCAGGGCCGCATGTTCGGCCATTACCGTCTCAATGGCTTTTTCGTGGGCAAGCGAATTCTCCCGCGAAACCCGGTATTTCCCGATGGGGGCGTCACTGACCAGTGCAGCTACACCGTTAAAACAAATTGTATGCAGTTGGTCCCCTCGTCCCCCGATACCCAATGGGCCGAATGACCGGGGCTCGTCCGACTCTATGACACAATATATGTATTTGCCCTGCTTTGTCGTTACGTCCATTTCTATTTTTCCCATTCTTCAGGATAGATGACAATATTGACAAAATTAAATACCGGCAGAGGTCCTGCATACATAAACCTTACTCTGTCTTTATACTCGTTGCTTAAGTCCTCTATAATGTTGTCAAATTCCTTCTCCCTGCCCTTATCCACCAAAAAGGCGGCATTCATAAACATCTCGTCGCCGATGGTATCATTAAGTTTGTGCTCGTAAGACGTTCTTCTCAATCTGTCCACGATTTCCCCTGCCTGCTTTTCCTTTTTTTCGTCCAGCGCCTTTTTGACCATTCGCCCAAGGCCCATTTTTGCCTGCATATCATTGCTGTTTCCTTCCGCCAAAGCCCTCTTTAGATTTTTTATTGCCTCATTTCCCTTTACAATCTCGCCAAAAACAGTATCCATGTCCCTCCATATACCTTTGACGCCCAGCTCTATTTTGTGATCCATATCTCTCAAAGTGGTCTTGAACTCCCTGTATCTTCTATCCAACAGATTTCTTACTTCGTCGGCGCCAGAGGCGATGGTTCCAAACCGAACGGGAAGCACGCCGTCGAACTCTTTCATTACCTCCTCAATCACCTTTTGGTGAGTCAGCATGTTTTCCCTGTTTGCCGTAATTTTGGTTAAGGGATAGTTGCTCACTACCATGCTCAGGTCGTCGTAACCAATGGTCAAAACTTCGTCGCTTCTGCCTCCAATACCGACGGGGCCGAAATTACGCTCCTGTTTGGTCTCAATAATGCAGTAAATGTATTTACCTTGCTTTTCCATATTACCCCATCGTCGTAACCAGCACCGCGTTCTTTTCGAATGCCTGCTCGTTAAAGTAACAGCCCTCGTTGTGTTCGGACTGACTGGAAGCCCGGTAATAATCGAGGAGTATCTTGTAAGCCCTGGTCATCTCGTCAAACTTCTGCTCTATGTCCGGCGTGCCCGGGTTTTTATCGGGATGGCAGGCCAACGCCGTTTTAAGGTGGGCCTTTTTGATTTCACTGGCGGTTACAAAATCGCCCACAAGCCCTAATTTTTCCCTTGCCCAGTTCACTTCTTCAAATTGCGGCCTTTTTATCTCCAGGGTATAAAAACTGTATGGAGGCAGCGGCCCCACACATCTAAAATTCAATTTCTCCCCGAATTTATCATTGAGCTCATCTATTTTATGCTCAAATTCGCCCTGCCTGGTTTGGCTTATAAGAAACGCGGTGTTAAGCACCATCTTGTCATCCATAAGGTCATGCACCTTGAAATTTTGAGCTATCTCACCCAGGGCGATTTGTATTTGGCCGGCAAATACTTCTTTTCCCTTGTCTGCGTGCTTTTTAACCAAAAGGCCAATCCTCATCTGGTCGTCTATAGTGACACCACTTTTTTTGCCCAGGAGCGATTGTTTGAACTGCTTTATTTCTTCTTCCCCTGAAATCTCCCGCAGGAAAGATTTAAAATCGCTTAACGTCGCCACTACATCGATCTCGATGCTGTCTTTTGCCCTTTCAAAAATGTCTGTGATTGTCCTGTACCCTTTGGATAGAATCTGCCTTACCTCTTCATCATTACCGGCAAAAGTCCCTATCCTCATTGGGATAATGGTATGTCTTGTCATTACCTTTTCTATCAGTTGCTGATGGCTGACAAGCAACCTGGCCAAAGTTTCTTTGGGCATGCGGCTGTAATCGACTATTTCCGAATCGCTTACTATCGCCGCTATATCCTGAAAGCAAACAGTATATGCATGATTTGGGGCTTTGCAGCCGTCTGCAATTTCTATGGGGTTTCTGGATGGATAGATATCTTCAAAGGCAGCAATCTCGTCCAGGTCAAAAAACTCTTCGGCGTTGGAGTTTATGACGCCGTAAATATATTTCCCTGTAATGCTCAACATTTCGCCTTCCCTTTATTTCTTACCTGCCATTTTGTTCTTTCAGCATTTTAAGCGCCTGGTC
>Ga0315277_10006595_pt1 | contig 15155 bp, 17 predicted proteins | sample YL17G05_15_MG_FD_203695 | JGI IMG/M metagenome (GOLD analysis project Ga0315277, IMG submission 203695) | Sediment microbial communities from Yellowstone Lake, YNP, Wyoming, USA - YL17G05_15 | ecosystem: Environmental > Aquatic > Freshwater > Lake > Sediment | place: USA: Wyoming | collected...
TGCTGCTGCAGCGGCTTTGGGGCTTATGCCTCTTCCGGAGAAGATTAGCAGTGGGAAGATGCTTAAAACACTCGGCTTGTTTGAGTCTGAAGAAGCTGCGGCAAAGACGATGGCGCAAATGTCAAGAATGAAACTGGGAGAGGTCAAAGCAATCGCTGCTGCTCCACTCGAAAATGCGACATTCAGACCAGACGTGGTCATAATTGAGGATAAACCTGAAAAGATAATGTGGATAAATCTAGCTGCAATTCATGAAACCGGAGGACGCCTTTCTTTCAGTTCTGCCGTTTTCCAAGCTTGCTGTGTAGATGTGACGGTCATCCCTTATCTTACTAAGAATGTCAACGCTAGCCTAGGCTGTTATGGTTGCAGAGATGCCACTGATATCGCAGACGATGAATGTCTTGTTGGAATACCAATGGAAAAAATGGATCAAATAACTACATCCCTGAAAGCTCTAGCTCAGAAAGCAATGCCTGAAGCCCGAAACAAGGGAGTCTACAACCAGTTCGTCAAGGTTCAGTAGAAGCAATTCATACATGAAAGAAGGTTTCAGTATGGAAAAAGTCAAGTTACGACTGGAAATCTATGAGGACGACCCGTTCGGAAGCACATGCTGTGGCCCCGGTCCTCGAGTGACTTCTCTTGCCGCAGTAGAAAAGCTTCGGAAAACGTTAGAAGAACGGAGCGAAATAGCCGAGAAACTTGCAGAGGAATACAAAGATAGTGTTACTGTAAAAAGAGATACTATCAGCCAGAAACGGTGGGATTACCCAGAACATGTAATGAAGCTGATAACGGAAAACAAACCGAACCCTTACGTATTCATTGACGGAGAGCCCGTCGTTGTCGGCAAATTTCCATCTTACGAAGAATTCACAACGCTGCTGAAATCACATCTGAGAAATGAGCAGAAAGCAAGACTGATAGGCAAGACTTGATGGACAGAGTAATCAAAGTCAAAAGCTGGCAAGAATTCAAACGCCTAGCCATCAATCTCCAACCTAAGTCCATTGTTTACAACGTAGAACAGAACGGTCTTTCTCCGGAAAGAGAGTTGACCTGTTTGAGGTTGATTATGCCGACTCAAGAAGTATACTACATTTTTCTTGACTTCCCAAAAGAGGACAAACTGCGGGAAACAGGCATTCCGATACGAAAAGACCGAAAAGGCAACAGGCTCTTAGAAGACAAAGAGATAATAGATTTCCTCAAAACCCAACTAGAAAGAAAGGACTTGACTATCTGTTCATACTGGACAATCTAACAGCCACTACTTCAGAAGGTGTCAATCCTTATTTCTTGGGAGATATTTGCGCATCCGTAGTCCTAATTTTACACGTGAAAGAATAAGCGGTACTTCCAGCAACACTTCGTGCGTGCTAGGATCTTGAATTCCCTTACGCACATCTTGATCTCGTTCCGTACTAAATGTCACTGATGCTCCAGTATTTCATCAGAGCTTGCCCAATCCAGAACCAGAATTGAACATAGGAGCACGCATGGAAACCAGAATCAAAGCTAGATTAATAAGCAATTTCGTTGATATAATAACTGAAAGTATTTTGATGTTACAATCGTACACGAGGAGCCAGAGGGATGGAGTAGATGAATGAAGTTGAAAAATCCGAGGTTTCAAGCCCATGCGGGCTCAACTGTGATTGGTGCGTGTACCGGGGAACAGAGAAAACGAAAGAGACCAGTTGCCCTGGTTGTTGGGAAAGAGAAAAATGTCCGATTAGAGATTGTGCAAGGGAGCATGGCCGAGATCTATGTGATGACTGTGGATCATTTCCATGCTGTGAGTTTTTGCAAGGGTATCAATGTATCCAAGAACACTGCACGTATTGATTAGTTTGTGTTTTCCTGTCTCAAATTTCGGAATTTGGAGTCTCGCGTGCTTTGTTGAAGGATGACAAGCGCCTTTCGATGCTTGAAGAATTTTTGAAGGAACATCAATATCAAAAAGGTGCTCTTCTTGAAATACTTCACAAGGCTCATGAACTGTACGGATACTTTGATGAAACGTTATTGACTTTCATCTCCGAGCATCTGAATTTTCCACCCAGCCACGTTTACGGCGTAGCGTCCTTCTACAACTTTTTCAAATTGAAAAAGGTCGGAGAGCATGTGGTTACAGCATGCATGGGTACTGCATGCTATGTGAGGGGAGTTGAAGAGATCATTTCGGCAATTGAGCGTGAGTTCAACCTCGAGCGAGGAGAATCTACCTCTGATGGTAAGCTTTCTCTGTTCGTCACGCGTTGCATAGGCGCATGCGCCACTGCCCCAAACATAGTTGTTGACGAAGAAGTCATAGGTAAGGCAACAAAAGAAGTTGTTCTAAGAAAAATAGAACTCGTGCTCGGAGGGGAAAAGACTGAAACCAGCTGACATTTTGAAGTTAGCCGAAACTGAACTGGATCTTCAAAGGGCCTATAAACATCGGATTAACGTGTGTTGTTCCAGTGGTTGCGTTCATTTCGGCGCATTGAAAGTCTTGAAAGCATTTGAAGATGCAATTAAAGAATCTGATGTTCAAAAGGAATGCAAAGTTGCCAGGACAGGCTGCCTAGGCACATGCTCTGTAGGACCAGCTGTGGTTGTAGAACCTGGCGACTACATCTACCAGAGCGTTACTCCTGAAAAAGCGCGGGAAATAGTGAGGGATCACGTAGTTTTGGGGTTGCCCTTAAAACATTTGCTGTATAGTAACGAAGTCTTTTTCAAAAAACAGCGTAGGTTGGTTCTTAGAAATGCTGGGAAGATAGATCCCCTTAGAATTGAGGATTACATAGCAAATGGAGGGTACTCCGCACTTGTCAAGTGCCTAACAAAGATGAGCCCCCAAGAGGTAATAGACGAAGTTTCCGTTAGCGGTCTCAGAGGTCGAGGAGGGGCTGGCTTTCAGACTGGTCAAAAATGGAATTTCGTTGCCAGAGCACATGGTTCCCCTAAATATATAGTGGCTAACTTGGATGAAGGAGATCCAGGGGTCTTCGCAAATCGGACTCTTGCAGAAGCCGATCCACACGCAATAATCGAAGGAATGCTTCTAGCTGCTCATGCCATAGGAGCAGACAGAGGTTACATTTACATAAGAGCCGAATACCCTCTGGCCGTTCAGACCCTAAGAAAAGCTCTGGAGCAAGCAACGTCACTGAACCTTGTTGGGGAAAACATTCTTGAAACTACCTTCAAGTTTGATGTTGAACTAAGGCTGGGAGCGGGAGCATTCGTAGCCGGTGAAGAAACTGCCATTCTTGCCTCAATTGAAGGTCTTAGAGCAATGCCCCGTCCTCGACCACCGTATCCTGCAACCTCAGGTTTGTGGAGGAAACCAACTCTTATACAAAACGTCGAAACATTGGCGAATATCCCATTAATAGTATTGAATGGCGGAGAGTGGTTTTCTAGGATTGGTTCCCCTAAATGCACTGGAACCAAATGTTTCTCTCTAACCGGTGACATAAACAATCCAGGACTTATAGAGATTCCAATGGGCATTACATTAAGAGAAGTTGTATTTGAAATAGGTGGAGGAGTCCGTAACAATAGGGCGTTCAAGGCTGTCTTAGTTGGCGGCCCTTCAGGCGGATGTCTGCCAGAAACTCTTCTGGATCTACAAATAGACTATGAATCTCTAACAAGAGCTGGAGCAATAATGGGCTCAGGCGGGATAGTTGTAATCGACGACAAATCCTGCATGGTGGATACTGCAAAATTTTTCATAGATTTTTGTGTAGAAGAGTCTTGTGGCAAATGCAGTCCTTGCAGAGCAGGTCTTTTGAAAGTAAAGAGAGTATTTGAAGGAATCATACGAGGCAAAGGCAGAACAGAGGATTTGCTTATTCTGGAAAAATCCAGCGTATACATCAGGGAAGCCAGCCTCTGCGGTCTTGGTCAAACAGCACCAAACCCTGTCCTAACAACTCTGCGCTACTTTAGAGATGAATATGCTTCGCACATCGTTGACAAGATATGTCCAGCAGGAAAGTGTTTCAAAAACAAAAAAGAGGCAAGTAAGACTTGAGTGTTAGGAACGTTAAGCTAAAGATAGACGGTAAAGACATCACCACCCAGGAAGGAAAGACTATTCTTGAGGCTGCTAAAGAAAATGAAATAACCATTCCAACACTGTGTAATCTGGAAGGTTTAACCAGCTATGGTGGATGCCGCTTATGCCTAGTGGAAGTTAGTGGATTACCCAAACTTTTCGTTGCTTGCACAACACCAGTCAGCAACGGAATGGAAGTCACAACCAATTCGGATAAGCTTAAAGAATATCGCAAGATGGCTGTGCAAGTGTTGCTTTCCGAGAGAACTCACATATGTTCAGTTTGCGTGGCCAATGGTAGCTGCGAGCTTCAAAATCTAGCTAATCAACTGGGAGTTGACCATGTTATCTTCGAACGGGAATGGACTAACCATGAAGTAGATTCTACCCACGATTTTTTGGTAATCGATCGGAACAGGTGCATACTATGTACGCGTTGCATCAGAGTTTGCGACGAAGTAGAAGGCGTTCACACACTCGACTTGAAGATGAGGGGGAAGGATTCACAAGTTATCATTGATCTTGATGATCTCTGGGGCAATTCTTCTTCCTGTACTTCGTGTAGAAAATGTGCAAAAGTCTGTCCGGTTGGCGCTATCTACGTAGAATTGGAACCGCTCTCTAAGACCAAAAACAAGGATATAGCTGAATTCGTCCTCGGCAGGAGACATCGCTGAATGAAGACGCAGGAAAAAACTAGTTTGGCAACCGTTTGGCTCAGTGGTTGTTCTGGATGCCACATGTCTTTTCTCGATCAAGATGAACTCCTCATAGATTTGGCTAAAAGAGTTCAATTAGTGTACAGTCCCCTTGCAGACATCAAAATTTTCCCAGAAAATGTCGCCATAACTCTTGTTGAAGGCGCCGTTGGAAACAACGAACAGCTAAATTTGCTTAAACAGGCGAGAGCTCGAACCAAAATTCTAGTTTCATTAGGTGATTGTGCTGTCACAGGGAATGTTACCGCTTTGAGAAATGCTTGGAGTGATAGCGATAAAGTCGTCCTCAATAGAGCATATTTGGAAATCGCTGATGTTAATCCTCAAATTCCAACAGACATTCCGAAACTGTTGAAGAAAGTCCATCCGCTGCATGAAATAGTCAAAGTCGACTATTTCATCCCAGGATGCCCGCCATCGGCTGATCTGATAAATTATGTCTTAACAGAACTCCTGTCAGGAAGAATTCTTAACATGGAGAATAGATCCAAGTATGGTTGAAGAAGGAATGCAAAATGAATGACACGATCGTAATAAGCCCAATTACGAGAATAGAAGGACATGCTAAAGTGACCATTTTCCTAGACGAAGATGCATCTGTCAAGGAAGCTCGATTCCAAGTCACAGATTTTAGAGGGTTCGAAAAATTCTGTGAAAGACGCCCATTCTACGAAATGCCAAGTATAACCTCAAGGTCCTGTGGCATTTGCCCCGTCAGCCACCTGTTAGCTTCAGCCAAAGCATGTGATGAAATAGTTGCTGTAAACATACCCAGAACGGCAACATTACTCCGTCGTCTCATACATATGGGGCAACTCATCCAATCGCATGCCCTGAGCCTTTTTCACCTTTCCTATCCTGATCTACTTCTAGGGATGGATGCAGACCCGACCAAGAGAAACATATTTGGCCTAATAGAGAGTCACCCGGATATGGCCAGACAAGGTATTAGGCTGAGAAAGTTTGGGCAAGAAATAATAGAAAAGTCTGCAGGGAAGAGAATTCATTCCAGTGATTGGATTGTGCCGGGTGGAGTGAGGTGGCCAATTACGAAGGAAAAAACTGGTTATCTTCTGTCTAATCTGGCAGAAGCCTTGGACGCCACGCTTGGAATAATCTCGATGTTCAAGAACTGTTTGCAGAGTCTGGATGATGAAGTACAAAACTTCGGTAACTTTCCTACATACTATATGGGTCTGGTAACCGCTGATGGTGGGCTTGAACACTATGATGGCAAAATAAGAATAGTCAACCCTGATGGTGAGATCGTCGCGGATCAACTTGATCCTAGAAAGTATTTCGAATACATCGGAGAAGCTGTCGAATCATGGTCTTATATGAAGTTCCCATATTACAGGCCATTAGGATACCCTAGTGGAGCCTATAGAGTAGGCCCTCTGGCTAGGCTTAACGTATCTTCTCATTGTGGCACACCTCTTGCAGACGAAGAGCTTAAAGAGTTTAAGAAACTTGGCAAAAACGGGGTTGTCCAGAGCACCTTCCATTATCATTATGCCCGTTTGGTTGAAATCCTCTTCTGCATCGAATGTGCGAAAGATATTCTCGAAGACCCAGAGGTTTGCTCCAGTAATGTGTGGGCTAAATCGTCTCTTAACAGAAGTGAAGGAATTGGAGTGGCAGAGGCTCCAAGAGGAACATTGATCCACCATTACAGAGTTGACAAAGAAGGTATGACAACAGAAGTTAACATGATTATCGCAACAGAGCATAACAACATTGCTTACAATAAGGCCGTAACTCAAGTTGCTAAGAAATACATTACTGGGAAACGACTAAACGAAGGCTTGCTTAATAGAGTTGAAGCGGTTGTCAGGGCGTTTGATCCGTGCTTAAGCTGCGCAACGCATGCGTTGGGAAGTATGGCTTTAGACGCTCAACTCTTTGATTACAAAGGTAACCTCATAGATAGGGCAATTCGCTGACGTTAGTGCTGGACGAAAATTGACCGCTAATAGATTTCGCGCGCGCTAGGGTCTGGATTAAAGCATGCGTTCAAGTTGTGCATGTCGTTTAGAAACAATCGCCTACGCGCGCGAGATGATTTGACATCTGTATATTCAAATCTCTAGATATTTAGCGCGCGCAGTAACTCTGGGCCCTTATTGATCGATTTTTGTTAAACTGCGCATGCAGTGCTATGTCGTTTCTGTGGAGGTTTCTACTATTTTCTTGATCTCTGCATTTAGAGTATCTGGCAGGCCAAGTATTCCCACATCCATAAAACCGCGTATGATCAGCGAAACGGCTTGGTCGCGCGATAGTTTTCGTGTCATGAGATAAGTTATTTCTTTTTCCGAGATTTTTCCCACTGCCGCCTCATGGGTTATCTCTACGCCTTTCTTTTTTGCGATTAGTTCAGGTATGGATTCCATGAAAGATGCGTCATCCATGAGCAAGCCACGGCACTCCAGATGGCCTTTGCAGTTTGAACTGTCACCTTCAATCAAGCCTCTAATGGTCATTCTTGAGCCCTCACGAGAGATGGCGCGGCTAATCATTTCTGCTTTGCTTCCCTTTCCGGTCAGAACAGCCTTTGATCCAATGTCCAACTGCGAATTTTTGTGCCCGTACAGAATGCTGTTGAAGCTTACTCGTGAGTCTTCGCCTTTGCAGTAAGCCTCAGGATACATTTGAATGTCTCTGACGGGGCGCATACATACGTAGTTCGATACGAATGTGGCATTGTCAGCTATTTCGGCTGCGCTTCTCGGTCGCACCAGAGTGTCCTCACGCCATTGATGGATCATCGTAAAGTTGAGCATAGCGCCTTTCTTGACGTAGATTTCGGATATGCCCAAATGCGATGCTTTTTCAATCGTTGAGTGCTGAATGCAACTGGTGATTATGTGTGCGTTTGAGCCTTCCTCGGCGATTATGATATTGTGCACTCGCTGTTCAAGATTCTCTTGCGTGATTATTAGGCATGATTGGAGAGGAAACATCACTTCGGCGCCGGGAAGAATCCGCATGAAGTAGCCTCCACTGTAGTTTTCCGCCACTCTTTTTGTGTACTCGTCCTTGTTTTTGTCAACGATTTTCCACATGTAATCTTTGAGCCAGGAGTACTTTTTCAGGGCTACCTTAACATCCATAAGCTCAATTTTTCCTTCAAAAAGCTGGTTGACTGTTGCCTGAACAGTTGTTCGGTTCAAGTGGAAAAATGTGCCTGAACGGTTCGCATCGTTTGACTCAATGCCGGCCTTCTGCGCTTCTTCGAGAATTGCATGCGGAACTTTTGTCAGTTCATCTTCTTTTGCCAGTTTTCCAGCCCCCAACTACTCTTCTTCTGCAGGCTACGCATTCTTCGTAACCGACCTTCTTAATATCCTCATAAATATTCATAGGCTGAGTGAAACAGTGCAACTGCCCGTCCAGAAGAATACACCCGTATTTCGCTTTGATATGCTCCAGTATATCGCCCTTGTGAGTTATCACTAAAGCTGAGCTTCCGCTGCTTTCCACGTAACGCTGAATTTCAGTGGCAATCAACTTTAGGCTTTCCACATCCACGCCCGAGTCGGGTTCATCGAGAAGAAGAAGTTTAGGTTTGAGGAAAATCAACTGAAGAATTTCTGAACGTTTTCTTTCGCCACCGGAGAAGCCAACATTGAGGTCCCTGTTCAAGAAATCTGTTAATCTGAAGACTTCAATGAGTCGCTGTTCTTCTTCGCTGAACGTTTCCTCTGTTTTCTTGCCAAGACAAACCTTCAATAAATCTACGAGCTTCACGCCAGTGATTTCAGGCGGATTTTGAAAGCTGACAGCCATTCCAAGTTTCGCCCTCTCCACGACGCTCTTGGTCGTAATATCCCTTCCATTAAAGAAGATTGTTCCTGAAGCTGCTTCGTAAGTTGGAAGCCCCATAAGTGCGCTTATGAGCGTCGTTTTTCCAGAACCATTCGGCCCGAAAAGAATGTGACTCTCACCACTCTTAAGGCTGAAAGTCACACCTTTGAGAATAGGCTTTCCCTCAACGTTAACAATCAAATCTTTAACTTCGAGAATATCCATACAATCACAGAGCATTGCTTGACGCGCGCTATTTTGGTTTTCTTTATTTTTCGCTATCTAATAATTGGAAATCTAGCTATTTCTTAGCGTTTTATTGCGGACACCTTTATACTTAGTATGCTTTTTCCGATTTCCTTGATCTTCTCGGCAGATATCCCAAGGGTTTTGACTAACTCTTGAGTAGTGTCGCTCGTTATGAAATCAAATGGGAAGTTTGTTTCGTCTATCACCTTTACTTCACTGAAGCCTGCTTCCTTCACAAGATTGAGGTATTTTTCTTTCAGTTCTGCGCCAGAAATGCAACTTGTGTATGCTTGAACGTTTTCTTTCAGTTCTTTTGGCAGTTCATCGAGCAATACTATGTCTGAAACCATCAATCGCCCGTTGGGAGCTAGAACTCTGTAGGCTTCTTTGAAGACTTGTCGCTTGTTTGGGGACAGGTTGATAACGCAGTTTGAGATTATGACGTTTACTGATTTGTCTGCAACTGGAAGATTCTCAATTTCCCCAAGCCTAAACTCCACGTTTGTATACTTGCCTTTCTTTGCGTTTGCCCTTCCCTTATCTAACATTTCGGGGGTCATATCAACCCCGATTACTTTGCCTTTCTTGCCTACTTTCTTTGCAGCTAGGAAACAATCAAAGCCTGCACCTGAGCCCAAATCGAGAACTGTTTCACCCTCCTTCAACGATGCCAAAGCGATGGGATTGCCGCATCCAAGACCCAGATTCGCTCCTTCGGGAACAGAACTCAATTCCTCTTCGCTGTAGCCTATACTTCTGCTTATGTCTCCACTGGTTACCGGTGCGCAACCGCAAGAAGAGTCAGAGGAGGCACAACAAGAGCCACTGTTCTTTGCTATGTTGCCGTAGCGTTTTCTGATAGTTTTTCTAACCTTTTCTTCTTTCACCAAGATTACCTCTATTTTTCAATTACTCCCTTAAGTAGGGGACTAAGCGTTTTGCTTACTGCACCAGCCAGTCTCTCGGCTTTTATCATCACGATGCAACAGATTTTGCCTTCTTTCTCGTAAGCGACAACTGCAATCTTATCAGCTGCCTTAAGGTCTGCCTTCTCTCTCAAATCCTTAGGAAGAACTATCTGCCCTTTTGCATCCATCGTTATGATTGCATCAATTTTGCATGCGTCATCATTGCAGCTATTCACATTCAATCACCTTATCCAAAGCATTGTAGTCCTCAGTATTAAGTGTTTCTGATTTTTTGGATAAATCTGATTTTGTCTACATATACGCTTAGATGCTAAATTTTGAAATTTCCTAGTGCGCGCTCAACGCTTTGGAGGAAATAGTGTGGGCCAAATCTTAAATCTTGTCTGATGAATAGTGGGATTTGGTGATTTGGTTTGAGCAAAAACGTGATGAAATGTTATGACATTGAAGGACAGACTGCAATAGTCACGGGTGCTTCCAGTGGATTAGGCGTGTGTTTTGCTGAAGCCTTGGCTGAGTGCGGAGTAAACCTTGTAATTGCCGCGAGAAGAAACGAAAAGCTAGTCAAAGTAGCTGAAGATTTGACTCGTGAATATGGTGTCAAGGTAGTTCCCGTTCAAACGGATGTAGCCCAAGAAGATCAAGTCATGAAGATGGTGAAGACCGCTGTGGATAGATTTGGCTCGCTCCAAATCATAGTCAACAACGCTGGAATCGGAGCCGTGAACCCTTCTGCAGACATGCGACTTGAAGAATGGAAGAAGGTAATAGATGTTAACCTTACAGGCGTCTTCCTATGTGCACGAACCGCAGCCCGTGAAATGATCAAGAACAAATACGGAAAAATAGTGAACATTGCATCGATTTACGGGACGGTAGGCGACATTTTTCCAACAGCACCCTACTACGCTTCTAAAGGGGCAGTGATAAACTTAACGCGAGCTCTAGCTATAGAATGGGCTGCGTACAAGATTAACGTCAACTCGATTGCGCCCGGGTTTTTCCCGAGCGAAATGACTGCGTCGGTCTTCCAAGATGAGAAAGCCATGCAGCACATACTATCCAGAACACCGCTGGGTAGAACAGGCGAACCCTTAGATCTGAAAGCGGTGCTCACTTACCTGTCGTCTCCAGCCTCAAACTATGTGACAGGTCAAACAATCTTCGTGGACGGTGGATGGACGGCCCTTTAGAACGCCGACCCTTGTCAACGGTCAAACTCACGTTTTCTAAAGCTCAAGCCCAGAACGCTATTCCTGCGTGCAAGAAAGATTTCACTCTATTTGTGCAGCAATAGAAGGGCAGAATTGATCACTACAGAAATGCAGCCAGCCTCTTGAAAAACCGCAGCCAAGATGGGCACCAATAAACCTATTGATGCTAGAGTCAGTCCAATAGCGTTCCAAGCCAACGAGAAAGCTATGTTCATCTTCATTTTGCCAAAGGCTTTTCGGCTCAATCTGATTGTGTACTCAACTTTTGTTAGATCATCTCCGAGTAATGCTACATCAGCCGTTTCAATCGCCACGTCACTGCCAGCCGCTCCCATCGCAAATCCAACGTCCGCGTTAGCCAACGCTGGAGCATCGTTAACGCCGTCACCCACCATGGCAACAACATTGTCTTTTTTCATTTTTCCTATGATTTCGACCTTCTGTTCTGGCAAAAGCTCCGCATAGAATTCATCAACGCCTATTTGTCCAGCAATAGATTTAGCAACTCTCACGTTGTCCCCAGTTATCATGACAGTCTTGATTCCTAACTGCTTGAGGCGCAGAACCGTTTCAGATGAGTCTTTTCTCACCGTGTCAGCCACAGCTATGACGCCGATCAGCTGTTTACCCAGCATGACGGGAAGCACTGTTTCTCCCTTGCTTTCAAATCCACTTATTGCTTCGTCTTCTTCCGCGGTAAACGCCATCTCAGCCATGCCTTTTCCAATCAAGATCTGCTGTTTTCCATAGTAGGCTTCAATCCCGCGTCCAGGTACAATTTTGAACTCCGTTGGATCTGGAATAAGCACTCCCAACGCTGTTGCTTTCGCCGTTACGGCCTTGGAAATGGGATGTTCAGAGAATTTTTCAGCTATTGCCGCGTACCTGACCACATCATCTTCAGAATAGTTGTTCAGAGTTTTTATCTCAACGACTTTTGGTTCGCCGACGGTTAATGTTCCCGTTTTGTCGAATGCTACTGATCTGACATCCTTCACTTTCTCAATATTTGTGCCGCCCTTGATTATTATGCCGTTCATGCTGGCGTTGCCAATGGCTCCGACTACGGCAACTGGGACGGCCACTCCCAATGCGCAGGGACACGCCACCAGAAGGATGGATACGGTTCTTGTAATTGCCGGTTGTAGTCCGACTAGAAAGTAAGTAGCTGCAAAAACTGCGGCTGCCAGAATCAGTATGAAGGGCAAGAAGTACGTGGTGAATCTGTCTGCGATATTTTGTATCGGTGCCCTCTTCTCTTCTGCTTCCTCGACCAGATGTATGATGTGAGCGATTGTAGTGTCCTCAGCGATTTTTTCGGTTCTTATTTCCAAGGCTCCGTTCCCGTTCATGGTACCTGCAAACGCTTGATCGCCTTTTGCCTTTTCTGCGGGTATTGATTCGCCCGTTATTGCGGCTTGGTTAACGGCACTGTATCCTGAAATCACGGTTCCATCAACCGGTATCTTGTCGCCAGGCTTCACCAACACGGTTTCGCCTAACTTGACGTCTTCTACTGCTACTTCAACTTCCGTTCCATCACGACGCACAAGAGCAGTCTTCGGACTCATATTGACGAGCTTCTCAATCGAGCCTCTAGTCCGATAAAAGACATAGTCTTCAAGAGTTGTTCCAGCTAGAATTATGAGCACCACTGTCGCTGCGGGTATGTAGTAGCCAGCTGCTAATGAGGCAGCGATTGCAACGGTCACAAACAATTGGACAGTTATTCTCTTACGGAACAGGAGTCGAAGGGCCGTGACGTAAATTGTATAACCACAAGCGACGGCAGCCAAAGCCAGAGCAATACCTATAACAGACGCATACGCTATGCCGGTTTGGAGGATGAGCCAGCTTGTTACAGTGGATATTACGCCCAGAACGAGCAGAACTGTTCCTCTAATATATTCCTTCATGAGACTCCTCCGGTGTTCTCAATTCGGTAGCCGAGCTTTTCCAGACGCTCATTTATCTTCGGCGGGTTGACTTTCTCTGGGTCATATTCGATCTTCACTTTGCCCCCTATTGTGTCGAAGTTAGCTTTGGAAATGCCAGTTAACCTCATCAATGCACGCTCCAGAGCCGTCTTTTGAAAACTGTCTCCACATGAACCACACGCGCAGGGGGCGCCTTCTGCCTTCGCAATCTTCAAAGTCAATTTTTCAGTACTCATAACTCTCACCTCCTCTCCTATCCAGTATTGGAAGCCATATCAGGACACACCGCGATTCTAGAAGCAACTCGCCTAGCGATTTCATCGGCAATCTTCAGAAATTGAGCTATCCTAGGATCAGCAAGCCTATAGTATATTCTTCTCCACTCTCTCCTCGAACTCACCAGCCCACAGTCATCAAGACATGCAAGGTGGTTAGAAACTTGCGACTGGCTTGCATTCCCTACCGATTGCACTAGTTCACAGACGCATTTTTCCCCTTCTTTTAACTCTTCTAGTATCTGTAAGCGTATCGGATGAGCAAAAGCCGTGAATAACTGAACCTTTGTGATCGTTTCTTGAATCATCATAGCGTCACCATATATAATATAATGTCAGCGTGATATTACACGTTACTGATATAAACGTAACGGTGAGGAAACCACTTATGAGACATGGCAAAAGCGAGAAACACACGCTTGCCCCTTACCAACCTCCATAGGCGCGCGCTACTTTGAAACCCCGCCGGAGCTATCACCTTGTTCTTGGATCAAAAGAAGCCTCAAGAATGAAATAGTAAATGCGAGCCTTGAGAAGATTGCGCATCACGTCGATCTGCGACTTCTTGATGCAGACAAAAAGATGGCGCTAGAACAAACGACTGCTGAAAGATAGCGGGCGTGGAGTATTGAGCGTGCGTGAAAATGATCTATTCTAGAACTTACATGGTATAGACGAGGACTCAATTCGCTTTCATTGATCCAACAATTACTAGCGCAGAAGGCCAGCCGAACCTCGAATAAGTATCCATGGCCTTCTCGAAGATAGGCCCTTCCATAACCATTTTCCCTGTCTCCAAGCCCTTTTCATTGGTCGAATCGTTGATGTAAAATTGCTCGCCATCATACCCTCTTATGACAATCCAATGGGGCAGATGAGGTGGATCTTTTGCTCCTCTTGCCTTGGAAGTGTAGTAGGAATCTACCAACGCAATTACGAGACTGCGATTAGACAACGCCCTTCTGACATCGAGCATTGTCGGATTTCTATCAAGAATAGCTGAGGAAATATGCCTTTTCAGTATCTCATTGTGTTTTTCAAAGAAATCGAGAAAAAGCTGTCTCTCTGCAGGGTCCGTCTGGCAACATTCGAGCAATATTTTGCCCTCGCCACTAATCCCTTGACTCATTAGCAGTTTCGTTTCAAACCCCCTCTTAATGAAGAACGCTGCAATTCGATATGGCGACGAGAATTTGAAAGGTAAGGCAACTATCTCCGTCCAGACCAAGAATTCATTTCGCTTGGAAAGCTGCACGTTCCTATCGAAGTATCTCCATACCATAAGAGTTGCGCATGCGCCGCACGTGAAATCTGCACTCTGTTTATGGAGCGGGACTTCCAGTCGCATGTGGTTCTACTCCCACTCATAATGAATGAGAAGTCTCGCAAGCGCCTGCGTATTCCATCTCGACTGACAAGCCGTCGACCAAGCACTATTCCAGCTTAATCTGATTAGTCCTCTCCTGCAATACGCGCTAATGCTTTTTTTCGCGGGAAGTATTTTCTGGTTCGCAGACCAAGTCTGACCAGTGAAAGCATTAGAGGCACTTCCAGTAACGGGCCAATTACCGTTGCCAGCGCCGCTTGAGATCCAATTCCATAAAGTGTTGTAGCTACAGCGATTGCCACTTCAAAGTGGCTGCTGCTGCCTATTAGCGTGGTGTCGATGGCTGTTTCATATTTCCAACCAAGAAAGTAACCGAGAAGATAGGTCCATGTGATCATGGTGGCGTAATGTATCAGGTTTGGAAGGGCAAGATAGCCTACCAGCAAAGGATTATTTAGGATAATTTCGCCCTCAAATGAAAACAATACTATAAGGGTTGTCAGCAATGCAACAACAGATATTTTCCCAAGACTTGGGATGTACGTGTTGTTGAACCAGCCTTCACCTTTTCTCTCCAGTATCACTTTGCGAGAAATTGCTCCTGCTGCGACCGGTAGCGCTATGAAAACCAGAACGCTGGT
>Ga0315277_10006596_pt1 | contig 15153 bp, 17 predicted proteins | sample YL17G05_15_MG_FD_203695 | JGI IMG/M metagenome (GOLD analysis project Ga0315277, IMG submission 203695) | Sediment microbial communities from Yellowstone Lake, YNP, Wyoming, USA - YL17G05_15 | ecosystem: Environmental > Aquatic > Freshwater > Lake > Sediment | place: USA: Wyoming | collected...
CGAGGCTGTCCGAGGTGCAGCAGGTGCAGAAGTGGTAGAAGAGAATTTTTTAATTCTCCAACCCCCCTACACACACATTCTTCCCAACCCCCACCAACCACCGTGTCCCCTTTTATTGCTGCCCCCATCGCTTGCTCAACCAATTTTGCATTGTTTTTTTTCTCGCTTTCTCCTAGTCTCTTACCTGAATTCTTTCTTGTAGTGTAATTAATTCACTGACACAAAAAATTTACAAACTGTTCCCTCTCGCTCGAAACTCCTGCAGCACTCTCTCGCTTTCCATCAACTCGAGCTCCGCCGCAGAGGCTGCGTCGTCGAGCGTCCCCTTGACAAAAGTTACATAGAGCGCCATCGCCGCCGCGGCGTCGGCGACTGGGTCATGGCGAACTCCCCCTCCTCCTCCGGGAGGAGGAGGCGAAGCGGAAGAAGAAGAGGCGGAAGAAGAGGCGGGAGGAGACGGCGAGGAAGGAGACGGCGAGGGAGGACCAGAGGGGCCGGAGCGGCGCGCCGCGGCAGCCCCCCCCCGCAGCTCGAGCCCAAACGCCCCGAGGAAGAGCTCGTCGAGCTTCCTCGACGACGACTTCCTGTGCCTCTGCACCTTGAGCAGCCCCGGGCTCGTGCTGGTGTCCCTGAAGCGCGAGGCCGCGACCGAAAGAGGGGGGGAAGCCGGAGCAGCGGGACGAGGCGGAGCGGAGGGGCTCGGAGGCCCCGAAGCGGCAGCGACGACGGCGCCGCCGAGAGCCCTCAGGTCGCCCCGCACGCCGTGCCCGACGAGCAGGCAGCCCCCCGACAGGATCCGCGCGAGCTCCCGCGCGACCAGGTCGAGGGCCAGGCCCTGCGCAGACTCCGCCTCCTCGCGGGGCACGCCGCCGACCCAGCGGTACGCTCGCGCAGCGGCGGCGGTGGCGGCGGAGACGGCCGGCGGCGGCGAGACCAGAGCGCGCAGCAGCACGCGCCCCTCGTCGCTCACCACGGCGACGTCCGCCGGGACGCGGAGGACGAGCCCGTCGTCATTCTCTGCGTCGCAGGCACCGCCGGGCTGCTTCTGGTAGTGGGAGAACTCGACGTCGAGGCTCACGGCGCGGGGCCAGGGCGGAGGAGGGGGCGCCGCGGCTGGCAGGGATGACGGAGACGTTGAAGTCGGCATGGGAAAGGGTAGTTTCTTCGGGGGCTCGCTGGGGGCTCTCGCATATTGAGAATGTGCTCGAGAGTATGTCGGTGTTTGAGTCTTGCGTATCGAAAGCGGGACGAACTGAGGCAAGGAAAGGCGCGCCGTCGCCGCGGCCAACGCGGCCATCGTTCTTTTTTTTCTTGAAATGAGTGTTTTTATTTTCCCAGCCAAGTTTCATTCTTCGTCGAAGCGAAAGAAGCAAACAAAACTTATTTTTGCTCTCAGCGCCTGCTTCCCCTTCTTCTTCTTCTCCTTCTTTCTGTCCGCCTCGGCTCGCTCGTCTCCCTCCCGAGAGACAAGCATTCGCCCTCTCCTAGGCTGCCGAGGCAGAAAGAAGAGAAGACGAGATGCAGGTCGACGCCTCTTCTCCGCATCCGATGCATTCCCCTTCCTCGTCGTCTTCTTCCGCCGCCGTTCTCGCCGCCAAGGGGGAGCGCCTCCGCTCGCTACTGTTCGGCGCAGAGCATGCAGAGCGCAGCGGCGACCTGGCCGGGGCGCAGGTGAGAGTGGAGAGATAGAAAGAGAGACAGAGAGGAGGCTGCGTTTTTTCCTCCTTCATCATCGTCGTCTTCAGGCTTCGTTCGCTCACGTTTGAAAAAGAAAAAAAAACACCCTCTCTCCTCCGTAGTCGCTCTGGCTCCAGCTGCTCACCTTCCTCCAGGCCGAGGGCTGCCTCTCCGTGACCACGCAGGCCCACGGCAGGGCCCTGCGCGATCGCTGCGGGCGCAGGCTGCACGCTCTGGCCGTGGAGAGGGCTGCGGCGGCGGCGGCGGCTGCTGAGGAGCAGCAGCAGCAAGCGGCGGCGGCGGCGGCAGAGGGAGGAGGAGAGCGGCTCATCTTTTTCGGCGGCGACAACCGCCGCTCTCCGTCCTCCCCCTCTTCCTCGGCCTCGACCGCCGTCGCCGACCTCGCCGCCAGGCTCCGCCTCTCCGGGTCGGCCTCGGCCGCCGTGCGCAACATGGGCCTGCTCTTCGCGGCGGGGAAGCCCCCCCCGCGCAAGGCCCCGAGGAGAGGAGAGAGAGGAGGAGGAGAAGGCGGCTGCGGCGGAAGCGAAAGCGTCGCGCTCCTCCTCGCCGGGAGGAGGGCGGCGCTCCTCCGGGCCCAACACGCCGCCGCGGCTGCTTCTCCTTCGCCTCCTCCTCCTCCTCCTCCTTCTCAGAGGCAGCCCCTGGGGTCCTCTTTTGCAGCCAACAGCGAGCCCGTTCCTTCCTTCGATCGCGCCAGCGCCCCCAAGAGAGACTCGCAGGGCGTCGTCAAGGGCTTCTACTCGGCAGAGGGGGAGACGGGCGTCGCTGCCCCTCCTCCTCCGCCGCCGCCGCAGCAGGAGCAGCAGCCTGCGCAGCAACAGAGGCAGCAGCAGCAGCAGCAGCAGCAGCCCCCGCAGCAGCGCCAGCAGCGGAGGCATCAGCAGCAGCAGCGCTGGGCGAACAACGATGGAGGAGCGCCCGCCCCTGCTCCCGCTCCTCGAGCTCCTCCCGCTGCCGCCGGTCGCGCCGCCGCCGCCGGGGGAGGCTTCGGCTTCCAGTCCGCGCGCTCCAAGCTGATCTCCGAGGTCGCCAAGGCTGGGGGCGCGGCCGCGGGCTTTTCCCGCGCCGTCCCGAACGACGGTGGCGACAACGACGGCTTCGGCGACTTGGGCGAGCCAGGGCAGTACTCGAGCGGGTCGATGTTCCCCAACGGCCGCGGCGCCTTCGCCGCGTCGGGGCTGCCGCCGCCGGGGCTGCTGAAGAACCGCGCCGCCGCGTCCGCCGCCTCGAACCCCGCAGCTGTCGCGTCTGGCTGCTTCGTCCCCCCGTTCATCGCCAGGGCGATGGGAGCCCCCACGGGGGCTGGCCTGCGCAAGAACGCCCCCGCCCAGCAGCAACAGCGGGCACCGCCGCAGCAGCAGAGCTCCGGCGACGGCCCCCTCAGCGAGCGCACCCGCCGCCTGCTCGGCGTCGACGGCTTCCAGGCCGACGGCCTGACCCCCCTGCCCCTGCCCGACTCCCTGCAGCGCCTCGACCCCCACACGGTCGAGCTCGTCTGCAACGAGCTCCTCGACGACGCCCCGAGCGTCTCCTGGGACGACATCGCGGGGCAGGCGGGCGCCAAGCGCGCCGTGCACGAGCTCGCCGTCTGGCCGATGCTCAACCCGCACCTGTTCACGGGGGCCCGCGCCCCGCCCGCGGGCCTCCTGCTCTTCGGCCCCCCGGGGACGGGGAAGACGCTGCTGGGCCGGGCCGTGGCCGCCAACGTCGACGCGGCCTTTTTCTCGATCTCGGCGGGCTCGCTGACCTCCAAGTGGATCGGCGAGGGCGAGAAGCTCGTGCGCGCGCTCTTCGCCGTCGCGCGCGCGCTGGCGCCCGCGGTGGTCTTCGTCGACGAGATCGACTCGCTGCTGTCGGCGCGCAAGGCCGACGGGGAGCACGAGTCGTCGAGGCGGATGAAGACGGAGCTGCTCGTGCAGATGGAGGGGTGCGCCAGCGGGGGCGGCAGGAGCGACGAGAGGGACGGCGACGGGGCCGCGAGGCCGCCCAGGAGGGTCTTGGTCATCGGCGCGACCAACCGGCCCGAGGAGCTCGACGAGGCCGCGAGGCGGCGGATGCCGAAGCAGCTGTACGTGCCGCTGCCCTGCGACGAGGCCAGGAGGGCAATGGTGCTGCGGGCGTTTGGCGGGGCCGTCGACGACGGCGGCGACGGCGAGGGGGGAGGGGAGGGAGGAGGAGGAGGAGGCAGCGAGGGGGAGAAACCGAAGACGCGCGCCGGCGCCGGCGGCGTCGTCCACGCCCTGACCTCCTCCGACGTCGCCCGCGTCGTCGCCAGGACCGAGGGATACTCGGGCTCCGACATGCGCGCCCTGATCCAGGAGGCGTGTCAGGGCCCCGTGCGGGACGCGCTGCGGGGCTCGCTGCCCGGAACGAGGAGCAGCGCCGGGGGCGGAGAGGGGGGCGGCGCCGGCGCGGCCTCGGCGGCGGCGGCGGCGGCGCAGCAGCGGCTCGGGGCGCTGACGGCCGCGGACCTGCGCCCCGTCGTCCTCCGCGACTTCGCCGCTGCGTCCAGGGTCGCCCGCCCTTCGGTCGAGCCGGGCGAGGTGAGGCGGTACGAGGAGTACGACGCGAAGCACGGGGCTCGGTACAGCAGCGCCGACGGGGAGGTCGGTGGGGCCGCGGCCGGCGGCGGCGGCGGAGGTGGGGGAGGACAAGGAGGCGGGGGCGAAGGAGAGGCGATGGAGGAGTGGTGAAGTAAGTTAAAAATAAAAAAAACCAACTTCATTCGAAAGAGGACAAAGCGCGCTTTCCTGGTGGAGCTGCCGCGCGCGGGGGGAGAGAGGGAGTGAAGGGCGGCGGGACACCAAGAGAGAGGGGGAGAGAGGAGGAGGCTAGGCTTTGCAGCGTCAGATTTAAAAACCCATTTTTCATTCCTCGTTCCCGCTATCTCTTCTTTTCATCGACCGGAAATGCATCGCCGCGCCGGGCCCTCTTCGTCGCGTCCGCAGGGCCCCTCCGGCAGCAGGGCTCGATGTCAAGGCCAGGCGGCAGCAACGCTCCAACAGCGTGGAGTGCACACGCACGCCTTCAGCGGCGGAGCAGCGGCGGCGACGGGAGACGACCGTCGGGCGAGCCATCAGCTTCCTCTTCTTCCGCCGCCGGCGTCGTGGCTCTCACCTTCGCCGACCCTGAGCTCTGCTTCCCTTCCTTCTCTTCCCCGGCACGCCGCCCTCCGCCGCGGCGCCCCCTCCCGCCTCCCGGCGAGAGCCCTGGGAGGCAGCCAGTTTGATAAACTGCCCCCGATCCCAGGCTCTCCCGACGGAAACGGCGACGAAGACGAGGAGGAAGAGGAAGAGGAGGACGGGGAGTTTCTCTCTCGCCTCCCTTCGTCGTCGGCGGCCTCTTCCGACCTCTCCGCTGCGGCGCGCCTGCGCCCCAAGCGAGTCCGCTTCCGCGCCTTCGCGGACGACGCCGCTTCGAGGGACCCTCCGCCGCCGCCCTGCCCGATCTTCGGGGGCTTCGAGAGGCGGAGCGCGCTCCCGTCGTCGGGCTCTTCTCCGAGCTCCTCCGCCTCTTCCTCCTCCTCGTCTTCTTCTTCTCCTTCTTCTTCTTCTCCGGCGGCGGCGGCGAGCTCTTCGTCATCCTCCTCCGAAGAGGAGGAGAAGGAGGAGGAGGCAACGTTCCCTTCCGCCCCCTTTGTCCTCGTCCGCCCGCTGCTCCAGCCCGAGATCTCGGACGCGGCGTCCCTCCTGACGGACGGCTTCGCGGCGGCGATGGGCTACCCGGCCAAGTACCGCAGGCTGCTTCGGAATCACATCGTCTCGTACCTGAGGGCCCATACGCGGCTCTCTCCCGCGGCGGTCGTGCTCGGGGCGCGCTTTGTGGAGGAGGAAGAGGGGAGGGGAGGGGGAGGAGGCGTCGGTGAAGAGGAGGGAGGCGAGGACGAGGAGATGCTGGGTGTCTCCGCTGCTGCTGCTGCTGCTGCTGCTGCTGCTGCTGCTGCTGCCGCGGCTGTCGCTGCCTTCGCCGCTGCTTCTTCGCCGGCGCTCTCCGAAGACGAGGAGGACGCCCAACTCTTGCCCCCTCCGCCGCCCCTGCTCTCAGCGCTGCTAGCGAGAAGCGCAGCAGACGGAGCGGAAGAAGCGGCAGCAGAACGGCCGCCTCGGCCCCCTCGGGAGAATCCCCTTCCGGGCGTCCTCGCCGGATCCGTCGAGGTCTCCTTCTCGGGCTCCACGCGCACTAAATCTTTGACGCTCAACCCTCCCGACGACGCCGCGTACCTGTGCAACATGGCGGTACACCCGCGCCTGCGCGGCAAGGGGATCGGCGCGGCGCTGCTGGAAGCGGCCGCAGACGCGGCACGCGTCGCGGGAGCCGAGGACGTTTTCCTGCATCTGAGGCTGCAGGATGCCGACGGACCCGCGGGGAGGCTTTATTCAAAAAGTGGGTTTGAGGAGGCAGGGAGGGACGGGGGTCTGCTGGCCTTTTTCGGGCAGGAGAGGAGGCTGCTGTTGAGGAAGAAGCTGTAGATGACTTTGTTTCTTTCGCGGTTTCGTTTTTCTTCTTCTTTTGTGTGACAAAATGGAAAACCAAAGAAAAAAACAGCTTTTGTTTCTGCTCCTCCCCTTTTTTTTACTTCTGCCCCTTTCTCCTGGCAGTCACGAAGACCGAGCCCTTGTCGCCTCTCCCGATTCGGAGCTCTTCGTCGAGGAAAGTCGTCTCCACCCACCCTTTCGGTCTCGCCCACGACAGAGGAATCGAGAACTTGAAGGGAGGGACACAGACTTCGGCTGCCTCGAACTCGACGTCGACTCTGGTCTCGCTGCCTTGCGCTTTCTTCACGCTCCCCTTCACGTCCAGGTACCCCTGCTTGCTCCCGTTGAAGAGGGCGAAGCTTGCAACGTTGGAGATGGTCCCTGCGGCGACGTCGATGACCTGCGAGACGCCCGTGCGCTTGACGACCTTTCCCTTGAAGGCCAGAGGGGAGAGAGCAGAGAGCACGGGCCCGTCGAGCCCGCCGCTCCTCTTCCTCCATTCCGCGCCCGCGGCGTTGCTGTTGCTGTTGCCGCTGCTGTTTCCTCCTCCTTTTCCCGCTTCCGTTTCCTTTGCTGTTTCTGCTGCTGCTGCTGCTGCTCCTGCCAGCATCTTCTCCTCCTCCGTCTCCGCGGGGACCGTGCCGGGCCCGACGTACAGAAGCGCCCACTCCCCGGACAGCAGCCGCGACGACGCGGGCGCCGCAGCGGGCCTCGGCGTCGGGTTTCGACTCTCCAGGGACTCGACGGCCCGGAGGACGGCTCGCCGCTCGGCGTCGGAGACCGAGGGGTCGGCGCTGTTTCCCTTCTCCTCGATCCTGGCGACGAGGCGGAGGAGCTGGGACTTCAGGGAAGGGAGGGAGGAGGGAGAGGAGGAGGAGGAGGAGGAGGAGGTGGAGGCGGCGCTGCTGCTGCTGCTGCTGCTTGCTGCTGCCATCGTCGGCGTGGCGAGCGCTCGCGGTCTCGTCATCGGCGAGGACAGCAGATGGGCCCTGTTGGTCGCCACGGCGCGGTTTCGGAGCATGGTTACGCCAGGCGAGGGAGGAGAGCGCGGCAACGAGTGACAAGAAGGGAACGCCATCGTCGATGGTTGGGCCTGGGCGAGCAAAAGAGTGAAGAAAACACTTCTTCACTCTTTCTCTTTCTTTTTTCGAACGAATTCTCATTCCTTCGTCTACATCCAAGATGCCCTCCGTCGTCATCAAGTCCAAGGGCGGCTCGACGCTGGCGACCCTCAAGGTCGACTCGTCGGTAAGAGGGATTGGATGAGCGAGAAGGGACGGAAGAATGAGGGGGGAAACTCTTCTCTTGCGACCGTTTGCGCGATGGTTTTCTTTCGGGCGCGCCAGTCTTCTCTCTCTCTCCCGAATCCTTCTCGCCCCGTTTTTGTATCGAAGAGAGCACTTGCTGGATCCTAATCCACAGTGGCTCGATACTTCATCTCCGTCTCTGCGCCCAGAAGCGTCTCAAAAGCCGAACGCGCGCAGAAAAGAGCAAGCATCCGGGCGCCGATGGTTTCAATTCTCTACCGCTTTGTCAGCGGGCACCATCGAGTTTCGTCTTTTTTCCCCTTTTCCTCTCGACCTCCTCCACCTCGATCTCCTCCATCTCCCCAAAAAAACTCACCAAAACTCCTTCTTCCTCTCTCCTCCTCTCTCTCCTCGCTCTCGCCCCTCCCGCCCCTCCAGGCCACCGTCGACGACCTCAGGGCCGCCTTCGCAGCTGCCAAGCCCAAGTACTATCCTTCGAGGCAGCGCTTCACGCTCCCCTTGCAGCCGGGCGAGCGCAAGCCCGCCGCGCTCGCCCCCGGAGGCAAGAAGCTCTCCGAGTTCGGCGTCCGCGACGGGTCCGAGTTGACCTTCAAGGACCTGGGCCCGCAGATCGGGTACTCGACCGTCTTCTTCTGGGAGTACTTCGGCCCGGCTCTCGTCTACGCTCTCATCTACTTCTTCCCGAAAGCCGTCTACCCGTGGGCGGCCACGGCGCCCTCGAGGTGGGGAGGAGGTTCTTCGGGAGGAATCCCGGCCAAGACGCAGGTGCAGAAGCTTGCTCTCGGGTACTGGACGTTCCACTACGCCAAGCGCATCTTCGAGACCTTCTTCGTGCACCGGTGAGTAGTTTTGATATTGATGGCGAGAAAGAGAGAGAGAGAGAGGGTGGTGGTGTCTTTTTGCGTCCTCTCGGAACAAAAAAAAATCAAAACTCTCAACCTCGAAATCGAAAATCTCACCGACAAAAAAAATTATAGCTTCTCGCACGGCACCATGCCCCTGACCAACCTCTTCAAGAACTGCTCCTACTACTGGGGCTTTGCCGCCTTCGTCTCCTACTTCGTCAACCACCCGAACTACACCTCCCCTCCGGCAGACAGGGCCGTGTTCCTGTTCGCTCTGGCGATTCTGTGCCAGCTATGCAACGCGCGCGCGCACGTCATCCTCGCCAACCTGCGTCCCCCGGGGAAGTCGACCGGGTACGCCGTCCCACGTGGGTTCCCCTTCGACATCCCCCTCGTCGGGGGCCTCACCTGCGCCAACTACACGTTCGAGATCTACGGCTGGGTGCTGTTCGCGCTGGCCACGAAGACCGTCGCGGGCTTCCTGTTCATCGCGGCCGGCGCGGCGCAGATGGCTCTTTGGGCCAAGGCGAAGCACGCGCGCCTTCGGAAGACGTTCGACGGGCTCGAGGGCAGGGAGAGGTACCCGAAGAGGTACATCATGCTGCCTCCGTTCTTCTAGAGAAGGGGGATTTTCGGTTTCGTGAAAAGACAGAGAGTGACGGAAACCAGAGGGAGAAAAGAGAGAGAAAACAAGTTCTTTTTCTTTTCCTCTTCTCCTTCTTCTTTTATTTTAAACACCAAAAAAAACAAGCGAGCTAGCTTCTCGCACGTCTTATCATCGTTCATTCATTCTCCTAGACGTTGGCGTGTTGTTTGTTTGCGCTCTCAGCTCTCTCTCTCGCGCACGCGCCCGCCGCGGGAAATTAGAAGAAAGCGTGTTTTGAGGGAGAGGAAAGACAAAAAACTGTTTACTTCTTCGCCCTCTCGGCCTCCTTCTCCGCGGCGCGCCTGCCCGCAGGCGTCGCGTCCCCGATCCTGCTCTTGGTGATCGCCGCGTTGGGGAACACCCCTGTGACCAGCGGAGACCCTCCAGAGTGCGCGGCGATGGGATCCGCGTCGCGGTCGCCGGGTTTTGCCTCGACGACCATCCCCGCCTTCTTCGAGATCGCCACCGAGGCAGGGTGCTTCGACCCCTTCGTCTCCTGCGGCTCGTCGCGGTGGACCTCGAAGAGCGGGTCGTGCCTCAGCTCCTCGGGGTTGTCCCTCCAGAACTTCTTCGCAGCGAGCCACGTGCCCCACAGAACAAAGACGGAGGTGAGGGCGACCTGCGCGTGGTTCTCCCACCAGCGCGAGGCGAGGAGTCCCGCGGGCTTTGGGGGCGGAGGCGGCATGGTTTTCTGTTAAGCGAGCTGCGGGGCGCGTGGAAGAAAGAGTAAAGAGAGAGAGAGAGAGAGAGAGAGAGAGAAAGAGAGAGAGAGAGAGAGAGAGAGGAGAAAAAAAAAGTGAAGAATGAAAAACGTTGTCGCCTTTTGAAGGCGACGACGGGTTTTTTTACCACAGACGAAACACTCGAGCCCTCTCTTTCCCTTTGTTCTTCGTTCCTCGCGCGCGCGCGCTCTCTTCCTCTCTCGCGCGCGCGCTCTGCTCTCTCTCTCTCTCTCCCTCTCTCCCTCGCCATGCCCCCGAAGAGCCGCCTGCCGCTGCCCGTGAGGCCCGACGTGTACCCTCTTCTGGGAGCCCTGGCGCTCGCGACGGCCGGCGCTCTTTCTTTCTCCTTTTTCACGCTGCGCAAGACCGTCCAGGAGCGCTCCGAGCTGCAGAAAGAAGGGAAGATGGGGGAGAGCTAGGGCTCTCTCGAGAAGGCGATGGCAGGAGAAGGCACGGAGTGAAAGGGCAGGAAGGAGGAGGAACTGAAGAAAGACTTGCGCTTTCTTCTCTTTCTTATTTTCTAAATCTCGAAAACATGCAAACTAGGGTTGCTCAAACTTAAAAACAAAAATTCTTCCTGTTTCGATACGTCTTTTCTTTTCTTTTCTTTTCGCGTTCGCTCTGCCCCCCCTCTCTCTCCTGCTGGAAAACGGAAATCGAACCTGGAACGCCTTTCTGATCACAAAAAAGATTTATAAACGGCAAATTGAATACGGAGAAGAAAAGAGATAAAACGTTTTCTACTTTCTCTCCCTCTCGCGCTTGTCTCCTCCTCACCTCCTCACCTCCTTCCCTCCTTACCGCTTCTCGCTCCTCACCGCCTTCATCGTCGCCAGCTGCACGAGCATCACGACCAGACCCGGCAGACCCTTGACCAGCAGGTCTGCCCTCGCGGCGTTGCTCGACTTGGCGAACAGCGAGAGCCCGAACGCGATCAGCTCGGAGAAGCCGAGGCGCGAGCTGAGGAACCCCGTCCAGTTCTTCTCCGAGAGCGAGAAGAACGCCGAGAAGAACTCCTGGTGTCGGATCGGAAGAGATCGAGGGAGAGAGAAAGAGCGAGGGGAGGGAGGGAGTGAGTTTTTTCCCCCTTCGTTCGCACCCACGACGGGGACCTCGACCCCTGGGAGAGCAGGAAAACCCTAAAAAAAAAAGGGAAAGAAAAATCTCAAACACAAGACTGCTCTCTCACCCTCGTCTCTGCCAGGTCCAGCGACAGCAGCACGTCCATCCCGAAGCAGAAGAACGCGCGCTGACGCAGCCGGGCCATCGGCCACAGGGAGGCCCAGGCCGCGGTGGCGGCGGCGTCGGCGGCTCCGAGGGGGGCCGGCTTTGGCGCCAAAGCGGAGACGGCGGCAGGAGGAGAAGAGGTCGAAGCTGCCTCGCTCGTCGCCGCTGCCGCAGAAGCAGCAGCAGCAGCAGCAGCAGCAGAAGAAGAAGCAGAAGAAGAAGCAGCAGCAGAAGAAGACGCCGACGGCCCCTGCTGTTCACTCCTCGATGGAGAAGAAGGAGCAGACGGAGCAGAAGAGGAAGGAGCAGAAGACGCACTGGAACCAGCGCCAACAGAGCCGAAAAGCAGCCCTTTCCTCCTCGGCGCGATTCTGAACTCGTCCGCCAGCGCGTCGACGATCGCGTCCCCGAGCCCGGGAGCCGCTCCCAAGGCGCGAGCGACCATGTAGCCCGTCGACGGGTGCACCATTCCGGCCGCGCCGCCGATGCCTATCGTCCTCTGCGGCAGCCGGGGCAGCGCCCCTCCCATCGGGATCAGGCACCGCTCGACCTCGTGGATCGCGGTGACCTTGATCTCCAGGTGGTCGAGCCGCCGCTCGAGCCGCTCGCGGAGCTCCTCGAAGCCGACGGCGGGCCTCGCGACCAGCGACGTCTCCTCCAGGAAGACCTCCGTCGGCGAGAAGGGCATCGCGTACATAAACGTGGGCGTCCTCTGGTTGGCGGCCCGCATCTCGGGGAAGCCCCGGGTGTGCTCGTCCCTCCAGTCCATGAACAGCATCGAGTCGAGCGCGAAGGGGTGCGACTCCACCGTCGCGGCGATGCCGTACGCGCCCTGGTAGCCCGGGTCGAAGGGCTGGTCCCACTGCACGAGCTTGCGGGAGTGGCCCGTCGCGTCGAGGACGACGCGGGCGTCGATCTTTGTCGAGGAGCTTGTCGAGGCAGTCGAGTTGGAGGTCGAGGTCTCACCGCTTCCGCTCCCGCTACCGCTCCTGCTGCTCCCTTGACTCAGGCTCAGCGTCGAATGCAAGGCCCCATGCTCGACCCCCTCGGCCTTGGCCTCCACGAAGGCAACGCCGTTGTCGATGCAGCGTGTTAACAATCTCCTCTTGAGCTTCCTGCGGTCGACCCTGCCGTAGGGCCTGCGCAGCTCGCGCTTCCCCGCCTCGGTCGAGTCCAAGAAAACATTCGCTCGCGGCCACGTGAACTCGAGGCAGTTGTCGAGGCCCATGGCCTCGAACTCGTCGCACCAGACGCCGTAGGTGTTGGGCCAGGGGGCCAGGGGCTGCGGGTCGACGATGACGACGGAGTAGCCTTTGTTTGCAGTGGATTTGTTTTTAGAGGTCAAGGTTGAGTGGAGTTTTTTTTTTTTTGAAAGAGAGCGAGAGAGAGCGGAGGTGAGGAAAAAAAGAAAAAGGGCAGAGCCAATCTCTCCCTCTCCCGTCCTCCATTTTCAATTCTCACCGGCTCTCGACACGCGCTCCGCAACTGTGAGCCCACTTGGCCCTCCCCCGGCGATGACGAGGTCGACGAGGCCGCTCGAAGGGTCGAAGCTCGGGAGCTCGAGATCGTCGTCTTGGGCGTGGTTTTCGGCCGACCGAGCGAGAAAGCTCTTTTCGCTCGTCGGCGTCGCCGGCGCACTGGCGACAGCGCAGGCGAGGACGGAAGACTTTGACGTCCTGCCGCCGAGCAGCACGAGCGGCGACCTGGATCTCTTGCTGGCTGCTGCCGCGGCGAGAAGAGAAACTATTCGCCGTCTAGGGGAGGAAGAAGAAGAGCAAGCGACAGCAGGAAGAGATAATTGCCGGTGGGAGAAGTAGCGACTCGCCGCGATCGACGCCGATGACATTTTCCTCGCGCCGCCGCGCGACGGAGGCACTATCGGTGAAGACAGATTGCTATTGGCAAGAGACCTCATAGTTATCGTGAGAAGACGCGAGGGAGATATGTTTTAGAAGCGCGAGCCTTTCTCGCTCGAGAGAATTGTGGAGAGAGTCGAAGAAGACCGTTTTTTTTTGTTCTTTCGCGAGCTGCTAGCCACAAGGGCCCCTGTTTTTGCCCTCTTCTGGATTTTGTTTCCTCATGTTTTTCTGCTCTTTTTGCACCCCCGCGAGCGGGAAAGTCCCCCCCTCTCTCCCTTCTCGCGCACGCGCAATAGCAGCAAAAGAAACACGAGGTTGAATATTAAAGTAAGAAGAAGAAAGTCTCTCTCTCTCTCTCTCTCTCTTTGTTTTCGTCTCTCTCTCTCTCTCTCTCTCCCCCCTCTCTCTCCACCTCCCACCTCCTGTCACTCAATCGAATATCCTCTCCCCGGTCGCAAACAGGTTCCACACCACCGTCCCGACCAGGTAGAGGCCCACCGCCACGGCCCAGACGTCGTCCCACGTCCCCGCCTTGAGGATGTACCCCGTCGCCGCCGTGCCCAGGACGCCGGCCAGGACGCCCGCGGTGTTCGACAGCCCCAGGAGGACGCCCGCGTATCGCGGCCCGATGTCGGCGTGGTTGCTGTAGAGCCCCGCCTGGGAGAACGCGTCGAGGCCCTGCGCCGCCATCATGCACCCGACGGCCGCGGCGGGAGAGTGCACTTTGCCCAGTTGCGTGAGGAAGAAGGCGGGTCCGAGGAAGCCGATCGTCTGCGCGACTTTTCGCACTGTCGTCACCGAGGCAAGCTTCTTCGAGATGGCCGCGTCGGCGAGCGCGCCGCCGACGTTGGCCGCGACGACCATGGTGAGCCAGGGGAGCACGCTGAAGATTCCAGACTTGACGATGTCGAGGCCTTAAGTTTTTTTTTTTTTTTTTTTTTTTGTCAGGCGAGAGAAGAAAGAAAAAGAGGAAGAAAGAAAAAAAAAACTCTCCTCTCGAAAACTTCGAAGAGAGAAAAAAAAACAAAACTCACCGAGAACCTGGTTGTAGTACGTCGGCATCCACGTCAGCAGGATGAACGTGCCCCAGTTGTGGCAGAAGTGGCTCACGATCAGCGCCCAGACCGGGGCGCGGGTCAGCAGCTTCTTCCACGGGATCGAAGCGGGCGCGGCGCTGGGCGGCGTCGACGCGGCGACGTACGCGCGCTCCTCGGGCGTGCAGAGCGGGTCCTCGGCCGGGTTCGAGGCCGCACCGTTCTCCCAGACCAGCCACCAGACCACGCCCAGCGCGCCGAAGACGTAGAAGACGCTCGGCCACGACAGCGCGTGGATCATGTGCGGGCTGAGCGCGAGGCCCAGCACGGAGCCCGAGTACATCCCGCTGTAGACGAGCGCGAGCGAACGCGAGCGCTCCTGGACGGGGACCCAGCGGCTCAGCAGGTTGTTCATCGCCGGCATCGCGACGCCCTCGCCCACGCCCATCATGGCCCGCGCCGCGAGCAGCACCGGCAGCCCCATTTGCGCCGCGAACGGCGTCAGCACCGTCGCGATGGACCACCACACGACGCCGAACCCGAGGACCTTCTTGCCGCCGTACCGGTCTGCCCAGACGCCGCCGGCGACCTGCGTCAGCAGGTACCCCCAGAAGAAGCTCGACTGCACGAGGCCCACGGTCTGCGTGTCCCAGCCGTACTGCGCCGCCATCGGCATGATCGCGACGGCCATGTTGACGCGGTCGAGGTTGCACGCGCAGAACGCGACGAAGCACATCAGCACGATCCAGGTGCGGCGCGCCTGCAGCCACGAGGCGGGCGCGGCGGGCGGGCTGTCCTCCGAGTTCGCGAGCAGGGCGGCGTCGGCGGAGGAAGGGGGGGGAGGGAGGGCGCTGGGCGGGGCAGGGGCCGCGGCTCTCCGCCTCGCCTGCTGCCGCTGGAGGGAAGGGAAGGACGGGCGCGGCGGCGGCGCGCGGGGGCGGAGGGACGAGAGCCTCGCCGCTGCCGCTTCTGCCGCTGTTGCTCCCGAGAGAGACAGGGAGCTCGAGGCGGAAGCGAACGCCGCCGAGCGTGCCCTCTCGTTGTCATCCGCCGCAGTGGATTGGCTGGGGATCGATAGAGAATGCGCGTATTTGGGGGAGGGGGTGACGGTCGGGGTTGAGAGAAAGAGGAAAAAATGGTGGTTTCGGGGCGCGAGAGAGAGGGGTATCGATGAAAAAGCCACGGCGTTCGCATTCTTTCCCTGCCTCTTTCTGACGCTCTCGCCGCCTCTCCTTTATCTTTTCCTTGAATGAAAGGCAACTTAAGATCAAGCTTGAATGGAAAGCATGCCGCTTCGAGTTGGAGAAGAAGAAGCGAGGCAGAGAACGCGGCAACCAACAAAACTCCATGGCGGGCCGCGGGGGTTTGGGGGGGGGGGT
>Ga0315277_10006598_pt1 | contig 15151 bp, 14 predicted proteins | sample YL17G05_15_MG_FD_203695 | JGI IMG/M metagenome (GOLD analysis project Ga0315277, IMG submission 203695) | Sediment microbial communities from Yellowstone Lake, YNP, Wyoming, USA - YL17G05_15 | ecosystem: Environmental > Aquatic > Freshwater > Lake > Sediment | place: USA: Wyoming | collected...
TACGGACTGCCCAAGATAGGGAATATGCTATATCCCGGCTTCGGCCTCTGCGGCAAGCTCTATGTGTCGCACATCTCTTTCCCGCCGTCGCTCTACAACGCCGATTCGGTCAAAGTCCACGTCAACGACCTCGTCGGACTGCCCCGACGCGACAAGGACGCCCACAAAGGCAGCTACGGCAAAGCCCTCTTTATCTCAGGCTCGTCGAGCTACCTGGGGGCCCCCTACTTCTCCGCCTTCTCCTTCCTGAAGGCTGGTGGGGGGCTCTCGTATCTTGCGACGCCGAAATCCATTTCGCCATTCCTGGCAAGCAAAGGAAGCGAGATCGTATTCTTGCCGCAGAAGGAGACCGAGACGGGCAGCCTGGCACTCGAGGCGGCAGAGGAGCTACTGGAACTCTCAAAGAAGGCCGACATAGTCATTCTGGGACCGGGCGTTTCCCTGAATCCGGCGACTCAGGAGTTGGTCAGAGGGCTGGCGGAACGGGTCGAAGCCCCCCTTCTCATTGACGGGGACGGTATCACGGCAATCTCGGAGAATCCTGAGTTCCTCAAGACAAGGAAAGCGCCAACCATCCTCACCCCACACGCGGGTGAGATGTCACGCATCACGCGGCTGGCCGTGGACAAAGTGAACAGGGACAGAATCCCTGTCCTCCAGCGGACTGCCAGGAGGCTGAACGCGATCGTAGTGTTCAAAGGCGCCCACACGCTGATAGGCTGCCCCGACGAGACGGTGTACATCAACACCAGCGGCAACCCGGGGATGGCCACAGCAGGGAGCGGAGACGCTCTCACAGGCACGATAGCGGCCATGTTCGGCATGGGATTGCCCATACGTGAGGCAACGAGGACCGGCGTCTTCATTCACGGGCTGTCCGGCGACCTGGCGGCGAAAGAGAAGGGTGAAGATGGCATCACGGCTCAGGACATTGTGGACTACTTGCCAATTGCCCTCAAGCGCTACCGAGAGGGGTTCGAGGAGCTTTCAAATGACTTCTACGGAAGCATTCACTTCGTGTGAAGGAGGAGCCCGTTTCCCCAGGAGTCGAGGCTGTCGTTGTTCAGCCTCTTCTCACCGCATCCAGCCAGAAGTTGAGTTCTGCGTAGAATGCCAGTGAGTTGTCGTCGCGAGGTGCCGTTAGAAGGCTTGCTTCTGAAGGATGATATATCTCCCCTTCACCGCGGGGGGTGATGGCAAGCAGCGTGTCGTTCACGCCGTCCCACTTCTCGTTCACCGGCAGGCCCAATCTCTTGAGGGGCGGATCCAGCGTAGCATCGACGAGCCTCAACTGCCCATCCAGCTCCACCATGCAGGCGAGATGGTAGCTCGTCTCCAGATTCCCGGCCAGCTTCCGCAGCCTGGGAGGATAGTCGACCTCAACCTCATCCCAGCGGAAGGGGTACACCACGTATAGCACCTGCACGCCCAGCCGCTCATACATGTCGCAAAGGAGAAGGTGCTTGGGTGAACAGGAGCCCTTGCCAACTCTCAGTATCTCGACGTATCGCAGCGGATCGACAAGCTCAGGGATTCCAGCGTACGGGATATCCCTGATCCTCTCGTAGATGCTGATCCTGGCCTGGAGATCGTTTCTGCCCGCCGTCCATTCCCTGAAAGCGCTCTCCCTCAGGTCATCCACGCGTGTGCACCTCTATGGCCACAACAGCTCAAGGCTCTCTGCCGGCAACGCTCACCGCGGAAGACGTCAAGGCGTGGTTGAACCTAAGCGCGTGCCGAGGATAGCCAATAGCTGCCGCCGGTTGAGGGGGGACTCAGCGACTCCTTCTCTCGACGGTGAAGCCGAGCAGTCGCAGCTCGGCGATTAGCTTCGCGGGGTCTTCCGTGCTCAAATGGACGACGAAGCTGTTCGCATCGCGCTCCGGTATGGGCAGCATGAACATCGTTATCACTTCCAGACCGAGCCTGTTGATGGCGCCGACGATCTTCTCGATGTCCCTGGTGCCCTGACAATTGCGGATCACAAGGCGAGACCCGGGCTTCCCTACGCCCAGGATGGGGTTCAGTATCTTATAGAAGAAGTCGTTGGTGGTGGCTATGCCCACCAGCCTGCTGTTGTCCACGACTAGCAGAGCCCCGATCTTCTTCTCCTGCGCCAGGGTCACCCCTTCTTCAACTGTGGTATCCGGGCTCACGGTCACCAGGTCCTTGTGCATGACCTCCTTGACGGTCGTCTTGTTCAATATGCGGGTCAACTCATGGATATTGAAGCTGGTTATCTGGGACGGGCCGGCGCGGTCGAGCATATCCCGCGTGACAATCCCGACCAGGTGGCCCCGGTCGACGACCGGCAAACGGCGCAGACGATGGACATCCATAATCCGTCTCGCTTCAGCGAGGGATGTACTGCTGGGAATGGTGAATACGTTGCAGGTCATTACATCGCTCATGAACACCGGTTCGGCCCTCCGTAGCCTGAATCACCGCTTTGCCGATGTCGCCGTGATTCTTTGTCGTTGCAGTCGAATTCTATGATGCCCGACTCAACGTGTCAAGCGCGCTCATTCGTCAGACAGATTCGCTACGAAGCCGCATGGCTGTGCTATACTACGTCCCGGCGGAGATAGCCGAAGTATGAAGCTGGACGTCGTCTTCACACCTGTGCTCCTTGACAAGCCCAACCTGCAAGGCAACCTCTGTGCAGTTGTCGATGTCCTCCGGGCCACCAGCACGATAGTCACGGCTCTGGCAAGCGGAGCGGCCGCTGTGCGCCCGTGCCTGAATGTTGCCGAAGCCAGGAGAGAAGCGGCCAAGATGGGACCCGGCCGGGCCTTGCTGGGCGGAGAGGAGATGGGACAGCTCATACCGGGGTTCGATTTGGGCAACTCTCCCCTTGAGTACATGTCCGAAGGCACCGTGTCAGGGAAAACCATCTACTTCTACACCACGAACGGCACAGGCGCGATCAGGAGGGCCCGTGCCGAGTCCGGGCAGCCCACCTTCATCGCCGCTCTCCTGAACGTGTCCGCCGCATGTGCCGCGATAGCGGAAGCGTATCAGGGCAGGCCCGGCAAGGGCATAACTGTCATATGCTCCGGACGATACGGCAAGCCATCGGCCGAGGACATATTCTGCGCAGGGCTGATTGCCGCAGGTGTCGCCAGCGCAGTTCGTTGCAGTGGCAACACCCCGGAGTTGACGGATAGTGCTGCGGTCGCCGCCGGCTTCGCCCAAGCCAGTATAGAGCGGGCGCACGATGTCCTGTGCTCAAGCGAGCATGGGCGATACCTGCAGTCGCTGGGTTTCGAAGCCGACCTGGAGTTCGCCTCTCGACTGGACGCCTTCAACGCCGTTCCCGTGTTCGACGGAGAACGGATAGTCCTCATGGACAGGCCAACAAATTGACGCTGAAGCTCTGGGCTCCACCCATCATGTATAATGTGGGGAGCAGATGAAAGCCAGGGAAGAATGCCGGGGCTGCCTGGCGCGGCTGCTGCATCAAGCCACGGAGCTAGCCACAGACCAGCCCCGGTTGAGGGGCACAGTAGAGAGGAAAGGGCTGAGTCTGCTCGACCGCGAGTTCTCCACAAACAGAACCTCCATCGCCGTCGCCACGCCACTCCACCGCCTGGTCAGGAGCTTGACCGGCAACGCCGATCCCTATTTCCGGATTAAGCAAGCTGAGCTGGAGACAGCGGCCCACGTCCTGCGGGACCTGGGCCACGAATCTCCCACCGATCTTAGAGGTTGCCTCGTCCATGCCGTACGGGGCAACAACATTGACTTCTTCAAGGACCCGAAAACGGTCCTGAAGGACATGACGAGCCCAGTTGAGTTCGTTGTGGACGACGTCGCATCATTCCAGAAGAAGCTGGCGTCAGCAACGAGCATCCTCTATCTCGCGGACAACGCCGGCGAAGTCCCCTTCGACATTCCGCTGGTGAGCCTGCTGGGCACGCTTGCTCCCGTTACCTACGTCGTCAAGGGGTCACCGGTGCAGGACGACATAACCCTCGCCGACCTGGAGAGATTCGAACTCCGAAGGGGGCTGCCAAGAGTAATCAGCACGGGGACAGACACCCCAGGCGTCGACATGGACATGGCCTCGTCTGAGTTCAAGGTCGAATTCGAACGTGCCGATCTCGTGCTGGCCAAGGGGATGGGCTACTGGGAGACGCTCTCCGAGTTGCCGGCACAGGGGAAAGTTCTCCACCTTCTCAAGGCCAAGTGCCAGCCGGTGGCCGATTCGCTGGGTGTGCCTGTCAACACCTACGTAGCACGCCTGTGGTGAAAGCCAATGACGGAAAAGGCGCTTCCCAGACTCAGGAGAATACGAATCAGTTCCGGACACTGGCAGGGGCGCCCCGTCGTCGTGCTCCAGGACCCGCTGGGGGTATGCGAGCAGCCAGTGGCTCTTCCCAGAAGCATCCTCCCTCTCCTTGAGTTGTGCGATGGCACTCGCGACGTTCCGACCCTGAGATGCGCCCTGGAGCTCAGAACGGGGCTGAGCATAGGGCCGGACTATCTGGAGAGGGTAGTAGCCCAGCTTGACCAGGCGCTTCTTCTGGAAAACGAGCGTTTCGCTCAGGGGTACAGGGATGCGATCGAGAGCTACAGGGCTCCTCCATCCCGCGTTCCTTGCCTGGCCGGCAACGTCTACCCCGCTGATCCGGAGTGGCTGGAACGCACGCTCGATCAATACTCTGAGCTTGCCCAGTCTGTTGATGAGCAGCAGCCACCTCCTGACTCGGTTCGTGGCTTGGTGAGCCCCCACATCGACTATCAGCGAGGCGGGCCGATTTATGCCGGCGTCTGGCGTCAAGCGGCGGCAGCAGTCAAGTCTGCTGAAGTGGTTGTCATTCTGGGTACCAATCACTTCGATTGCCAGCGGCAGTTCACCCTGACACGCCAGAATTACTCCACTCCGTGGGGGCTGCTGCCCACGGCCCAGGACGTCGTCGGTGAGCTGGCCAGAGCCCTCGGGGAAGAGGAGGTGTTCGCCGAGGAACTCCATCACCGCTCCGAGCACTCAGTGGAGACCGCTGCCGTATGGCTGCACTACTTTCTGAAAGACAAGGACTGCGAGCTCGTGCCAGTGCTCTGCGGCTCGTTCCAGCGGTTCATCGACGGGAATCAGCCGCCGGGAGAAGACGAGCAGATTGCCCTCTTCACTGGCACGCTGAGGAGAGCCACTGCGGGACGGAGAACAATGATCGTGGCTGCCGCAGACCTTGCTCACGTCGGACCGGCCTTCGGCGACCGCTACCCTGTTGACCTGGTTCAAAAGTCGAACCACTCGGCTGCTGACAGCGAACTAGTTGGAGCCATCACCGGAGGGGATGCAGACCGCGTGTTCTCGACGGTAAAGGCTGAGCAAGACCGGCGACGCATCTGCGGACTCGCCCCCATATACCTTGCGCTGAGGCTCCTCGCTCGGACTACGGGCAGGATGACCGGCTATGCTCAGTGCACGGCCGACCAGCGCGATACTTCGTTTGTGTCGATTTGCGGCATCATATTCAGTTAGCCCGCTGCGTGGAGGCATGGTGCAGAGAAGAGCCGCGCTTCAGGTCCACGTGCAACCCAGTGCTAAGAGCAGCGGCATAGTGGGAATCAGGGACGGTGTTCTGTTCGTCAGGGTCGCGGCGCCGCCCCGTGCTGGCCGGGCCAACCAGGCTCTCCTGGCGCTAATAGCGGAGATATTGGGCGTGCCCAAGAGCAAAGTGGACGTTGTCCGGGGACAAGTGAGCCGCTACAAGACGGTTACCGTTGAGGGCATAGGCCCCGAAGAGCTGAAACAGACACTAGCCCAAGCGGTGGCCAGAGGGGAGAAATGAAATACGTCTATTCTCACCTGCCTGAGCAGGATGACATTGGCTTCGAAGGCAGGGCCTACAGGCTGACCGAAGGTCTCCTGGATTTCCAGGGGCGGCAGGTGCTGTATCTCTGCGCCGAGGCTTCGGAAATCACCTTCTGCGACCGCAGCTACGCGGCGCACCTGGCAAGCATCAATGTGAAAGGCTACGTGAGGAGATGGAAGTACGACACGGGAGAGCACGGTGAGCCGATTTCTGAACTTGAAGGAATTGCCGATGACGAGGAAAAGCGCGAAATCGGGAGACTTCTCAGAGCCAGCCACAACATGCCCACAGTGAATTTCGTTTGTTGAGCGACCAGCCGTGCGCGCAGGCGGGCTGTGCTCCATATTGCTGGACGAGGTTGTCTATCAAGCGAGCTACAAGTATGTTGACAGTTGTCCTCCAGCCGATTATAAGTATGACGTTGCACAGCATGCGATTCGGAAGGACGGATTCTTAGAGCAGAAGGAGCACGCCAGCAGTGGAAATCGCCGATGTCACGAAGAACACCAAGATACTCATTAGCGGCACCCCATTTGTTGTCGAAGAAGTCAATTTCGTAAAGCCTGGGAAAGGCCGCGGTATCTATCGCGTCAAACTGCGCAGCCTATCCGACGGCAGCACCCGCGACATCACGTATCATTCCGGTGACAAGGTTGAAGAGGTCAGTGTCACAAGCCATGAGATGCAGTACCACTATGAAGAGAGCGACCACTACGTGTTCATGGATACCGGCACCTTCGAGCAGCATCGCCTGACAAAAGACCTGGTTGGCACGAAGAGTCAGTTCCTCAAAGAGGGCACCATAGTCACTATCTCGATGATGGGAGGCAAGCCCCTTGACATAACGCTACCCAAGTTCGTCGAACTGAAGGTGGTGGGAGGTGCAATGAGCACCAAGACAGATACCATCACCGCACAGTCGAAGATGGTCGAGCTCGAAACGGGCGGATCCATCGGCGTGCCCCCCTTTGTCAAAGAAGGCGACATCATCAAAGTGGACACACGCACCAACACATACGTCGAAAGGGTCAGCGGGAAAAGGTGAAGAATGCCCCAGGCGGAATCGTCGCGCCTGCTTCAAATACGAGCCAATATCGAGCGCCGCGCGCTGATCCATGCTCGGATCCGCGCCTTCTTTCGAAACGAAGGCTTCCTTGAGGTAGACACGCCCCTCTTTGTGCAGACCGTTGCCCCCGAGCGCTATATCGAGCCTTTCTCAATCAACGGATGGTTCCTTTCAACTTCCCCCGAGTTGCACATGAAGCGGCTTCTTGCCGCCGGCTACGAGAAGATATTCCAGATTTGCCACTGCTTCCGCAAAGGCGAGCGGGGCCAGCTACACAACCCTGAATTCACGATGCTGGAGTGGTATCGCGTTGGCGCTAGCTACACTGAGCTCATTCAGGACACAGAGCGGCTCGTCCTGTCTCTGGCCAGCAACCTGTGCCGGAGCCACACACTCCGTTACCAAGGCAGAGACATCGACCTGGAGCTGCCGTGGCCAAGAGTAACGGTGCCGGATGCCTTTCAGCGCTCGGCTGGTTGGGACCCCTTCGGCAGTCTGGACGAGCAACGGTTCGACCTGGACCTGGTCGACAAGGTGGTGCCCGGTTTCGCCACCGACCGCCCCACAGTCTTGCTGGACTACCCGCCAGCCCTGGCGTCGCTGGCGCGCGTCAGGCCGTCGAACCCTCCCGTGGCTGAACGGGCCGAAATCTTTGTCGGCGGCCTCGAAATAGCCAACGCGTACAGCGAGTTGACGGACGCAGGCGAGCAGGAACAACGTTTCAGGTCGGAGATCGAGAACTTGAGGCTCCAGGGAAGACACAATGTCCCCATGCCGCACCGATTCCTCGAGGCGCTGCCCAGCCTTCCGGAATGTGGCGGAATCGCTGTCGGCGTTGACCGGCTTGTGATGCTACTCTGCGACGCGGCATCCGTTGACGACGTCCTTCTCTTCCCCTGGGATACTGTCTAGAAACGCCCGCGGTTGCGTGGCCGGTCCTGGGGCCAGGGCATGGAGCTTGTGCCGGAACTCAGGATCCAGGATAGCCTGCAGCATCGGCTCCATGTCTGGTCGGAGCGGATGCTCCGACCTGCCTGGGCTTTGACAGATTCCATGCTGTGGCCCTACTGCCTGAACTGCGTGACGGTGTTGAAATCCCAGGAAAGGCTGGGCATAATGAGTCATCCCCGGCAGAACCCTTCAACAGATGAGGAGGCGACGACATGAAGGCTGCAGTGCTGGAAGACAAGAGGAAGTTCGGGGTCAAAGAGGTGCCCAAGCCCACCATTGAGGCGGATGAGGTTCTGGTGAAGGTGAAGTACTGTGGAATCTGCGGCTCCGATCTGCACATCTTCAAGGAGGGCGCCGCTGTCGGAGCCGGCCATGAGTTCTGCGGCGACATCGCCGAGTTAGGCCGGGACGTCAAGGGGTGGAGAGTGGGAGAGCGGGTGGCAGTCGAACCCGTAATGTCATGCGGCGAGTGCTTCTGGTGCAAGCACGGAGACCTCGGACTCTGTGAACAGTACTTTGTGGAGCTGGTACAGTACCAGGGCGCCTATGCCACCTATGCTAAGGCGAAGTCCCGCTACCTGCACAGACTGCCAGCGCACCTGAGCTATGAGCACGCAGCCATGATCGAGCCGACGACCTGCGCCATACATGCCATCAAGGTCTCCGGAATGCAGAAGGGCGACGTTGTTGCTGTGCTCGGGCTGGGCCCCATCGGGCAACTGGTCGCACGCGTCGCCAAAGTGTCGGGCGCCAGGGCAATCTATGCCAGCGACATAAGCAGGTCCAGGATTGAGCTGGCGGCTGGCGTGGCAAATGAGGTGATGGACGCTCAGCAGATGAATCCAGTGGAGAGAGTCCTCGAGCTGACAGACGGCAGGGGCCCCGACATCGTGTTCGAATGCGCTGGTACGGCTTCTACGACGCAGCAGTCCATAGCTATGATCCGGAAGGGTGGGACCGTCGTCATCGTCGCGATATGCTTTGAGCCGGTTGAACTGCCCATCAGTATGGTCAACCTGAGAGGGCTGACGATCAAGGGCTCCACGTGCTTCTCACCGGGCGAATATGCCGCAGCCTTGAAGCTCATTCAAGATGGAAGGGTGGATGTAGCTCCTCTGGTGACCGGCAAGATGCCTCTGGAGAGAATCAACGAGGCCTTCGAGAAGGCGTGCAGGGCGGAGGGCGCGAAGATACTGATAGAGCCCTAAGGGCGCATTGGCTGGCGACTGTCACACACCCATCGTCACTTCTTGTGCATCTCCACAAGCGTCTTCCTGGCCTCCACGCCCCGGTAGTCCGCAAAGCTCATGATGGTCGGGTCGGTCCTGACGTCCAACACGGCGGGCAAGCCAGAGGCAAAGGCCCTCTTCAGCGCGGGCTTGATCTGCTCAGGTTCGGTCACTAGTTCCCCGTAGGCTCCGAGGCTTTGCGCGTACTTGTCATATCGCACGTCCTCGCTCAGTTGCGAACATGCTTCGCGGCACTGGTTGAGCTGCTGATCGTGCTTCACCATGCCCCACTGGCAATCGTTGCCTACGACAACAACGATCTGCTTCTTGTGTCTCACCGCTGTGTCCATCTCGCTCGCGTTAAGCAGGAAGGACCCGTCGCCCGTTATTACCAGAACCTTCTTGTCCGGGCTCGCCGTCTTCACACCTATGCCGAACCCAATGCCACCTCCCAGGTGCCCCAGCGAGCCACCGTGCGCTGATATGTAGCTGCCCGGGAAGTTGGCCCTGAACAGAGGCGTCACGTGAGCGTGGATGTCCCCTCCGTCCATGATGATGTGGGAATCGGGGCCCAGAAACTCGACTACCTCCTTGCCAAGCCGCCTCGGGTCAATGGGCTTGCTGGAACTCGATGCCCCCGATGTCAGCGTCTCCTCGATGGCTTTGGCCGTTTTCTGAACGCTCTTCACCCATTTCGTTTCCCTGCGCCTCTTGCCTGAGGCGCGAAGTGCTCCCTTCGCTGTCTCGGTCATCTGGGTCAGGACAGCTCTGGCGTCTCCCCATATCCCAAGATCAACGGGTCTATTCCTGCCGATCTCTGTCGGCTCGATGTCCACCGAGATCACTTTCAGGTCAGGTGCATAGGAAGCGCCCGCACCATAGTTGAGGATCTCTTCGAACCTGACCCCGACCGCAAGCATCACGTCAGCCCCTGCTATGCTGGCGAAGTCGTAGCCGACAGGACCCCCGCAGAGCGGATGGTCGTCCGGCATGGCGCCCTTGCCACCAATCGCGTAGCACACGGGTATCTTCATGAGCTCCGCGAACTCGATCAGCTGTCTTGATGCCCCCGACCAGAGGACGCCGCTCCCGATGAGAATGCCCGGCCTTTCCGCGTCCATCAGCCACTTGACAGCCTTGTTCACCAGTACAGGGTCTCCGTACGGGCGGGCATCTGTTCTCGAACGTCTCGGTGGGATGATCGGAGCGTCCTTCGGGTTCACCTCGAGGATGAGCATATCGTACGGTATGTCCAGCAGCACTGGCCCCTTGCGGCCCGTGGTGGCATACCTGAAGGCTGTTGCCACGTATTCCGGCAGGCGTGTCGGACACTTGGGGGACCCTGTCCACTTGGTGATGGAGTGATACGTGTCCCTGGAATCGAATTCCTGGACAGCGCCCATTCCTTCATAGCATAGCGGGGTCCGGGTGCAGATGCCCACGACAGGGGCGCAGGCGTACCATGCCGCAGCCATACCCGCTGCCAGATTGATTGCACCAGGCCCGGCCGTAACCATGCCCACCCCAGGCTGACCGGTGACCATGGCGTAGCCCGTTGCGGCGTTCGCCACCGCCTGCTCGTGCCTCATGTCAATGAACTCGATGCCCTCGTCCAGGCACGCGTCGTATATCTCGCTGAGTTCCCCCGAGAGGGTGAATATCGTCTTCACTCGCTCGTTCTTCAGGGCCTTGCCGACAAGCGTGCTCCCCCTTACCTTTGCCATTTCAACCTCCCGAAATCATGTTATTTGGGGACATGCCATTCCTGGGTTTCGCTCCAGCTCCCGGCTCCCTCGCCATGCGAGGACATAATTCTAATCGACTTGTCAACGGTTCTCAACACACGTGTCGAGTTTGGCGAGGCAATAGTCCGACAGCGACAGGCACGACAACGCAGGAAACGCGCAGACAATGCCCTAGAGCCAGCCACTCTGGAGCAGGTCGCCCGATAGCTGGGAAGAGTGCAGAGGCGTCCAGACAGAAGGGTTGAGGGCCGTTGTCTGGCCGTTCCGGATTCAAGCTTCCTGGAGGTGTTTCTTGAGGCCCTCGATGACTTTCACGGGCGTCGGGTCGGTCTCGTTGAGGATGGCCAGATAGTAGCTGACCCAATCACCGAAGAGGACGAGGCTCATCATCTGGGCCAGCGCGTTTTCTCCCCTGGCATCGAGCGTCTCGTGGCTGACCTTCGCCTGGCTCACTATCTCGGCAGTGAGCTTGTATCGGATCAGCGTTCTGGGATGCAGCAGCGGGGAACGCAGCATGACCACGAAGAACCTCCCCGCCAGGTCGGCCGGGAACTGGTAGCCCACCACCGCGTTGTGGTTCAGCTCCGAGAACACCTCGTAGAAGGCCCAGGCCTTGCCGTTCTCGTTTATCTGCGTCTTCCATCGTTCAGCCACCGACGAGAGGAAGCCGGCTCCGTACACAACCACCACCTGTCCCGAGAGTCTGGTTGCCAGTTGCTTCGCAGGATTCCGGCTCAGCGGACAACCTTCATCGATTGTGCGTTGCAGTTCCTCGAGGACTCGCGCCATCACCGCCACATCCGCCGACTTGTCGCTGACCAGACCGAGCTTCTGGCAGACGCCGAGCAGGGGCAAGAAGCCATGGGCAAGTGCAGCCCGAGGTTGTGCTGCGTAGCCAATGGTGAACACAGGGACCCCATTTCGTTCGGCCAGGCGTTTCAACTCGCCTCCGGTCGTCAGGACGAGCTTCTTCGCTGGAGTGACCAAGGCCTGTTTGAATGCGGAGAGAGTCTCCTCGGTCATGCCCGAATAGCTCGAGGCTATAACCAGGGTCCTCTCGTTCACAGAAAGGGGCAGGTTATAGTCCCGGCACACGGACACGGGCGGCGCCTTTGCCTCGAGAGCGCACAGGGTGCTCAGCAGGTCTCCGCCGATGGCCGACCCACCCATGCCCAGGACGACGATCCTGTCCGCGCCGGCGTAGCCCTGGGGCACCTCAAAGGCGAGAGCCTGCTGCCAGGCCTTGAGGCACTCACCGGGCAACTCGCGGATGCGGTCTCGCATGGCAGAGGGGTCAAGCCTTCGGTAGACCGTCGCGTCGTCGAGGTTGCTCATGCGTTGAGTACCAGACAGCGGTTTCTTGTAGCTTCGGGAAGGTCTCTTGTCCTACGGGGCCCTAGAACGAAATGGCATTGTCTTCGATCTTCCTGCCTGCCCAGACCTTGATGCCGTGCTCCAGCTTGTTGCCGGAGCCGACAGTTGTGTCGTCGCTTACAACGGAACCATCGGTGATCCACGTGTTGTCGCCAATGACGCTGTTGTTACCCAGCACGCTGTCTCTCACCACCACGTTCTTCCCTACCGTGACATTCTGCCACAGCACAGCCTCATCCACACTGACACCCTGTCGTATGCTGCAGCCAGCGCCCAGAACCGCCGGCCCTGAGATTCTGACGTCACGGTCAACCTTGCAGCCCTTGCCCATGACTACAGGCCCCATGATCCTGGCTGATGGATGGATCTTGCAGCCATCCTCAACCCAGACGTTGTCACCCGTCGGTTTGCCCGGCAGGCGCGCCATGGCCTTGCCCATCAGGATGTCATGGTGCAGCTTCAAGTAGTCGTCAGGCTTGCCGATGTCAATCCAGTAGGCGCTGGAGCGATACCCGAAGAAGGGGATGCCTCGTTCTACTATGTCGGGAAAGAGCCCGCGCTCCAGCATGCAGTGTGTGCGAGCTGGGATGAGCGGCAACACCTCAGGTTCGAGCACATAGGCGCCCGCGTTTATCAGATTGGACTCGACCATCTCGCGGCTTGGCTTCTCGATGAATCGCTTTACACGTCGCTGAGCATCGAGTTCAACCACTCCGTACGCGGATGGGTCTTCCACCGGAGTCAGCGCGATGGTGGCCCTGGCTTTGCTCTCCCGGTGGAATCTCACCATGTCCGTGAGGTCGAGGTCACTGAAGATATCGCCGTTGAAGACCAGGAACGTGTCGTTCAGGAATTCCTCGGCATTCTTGACGGCCCCGCCGGTTCCCAACGGCGACCGCTCCACCGCGTAGATGAGCTTCAGACCGAAGGCGCTGCCATCGCCAAAGTGACTCTGAATGCGGTCAGGCAGATAGCAGATGGCCAGTATCACCTCGTCGACGTGGTGTTTCCGGAGGTTGTCCAGCATGTGCTCCAGGAAAGGTTTGTTGACGATGGGAACCATCGGCTTGGGCACATTGCAGGTAAGGGGACGCAGCCTCAGTCCCTCACCCCCAACGAGGATTATGGCCTTCACTTCTTCTCCTGGGCGGGCTTCAGCCCAGCCTCAGCCCTCAGCTTGGCTACCCTGTCTGTCCGCTCCCAGGGAAGGTCGAGGTCGATGCGTCCGAAGTGGCCATAAGCGGCGGTCTGCTTGTAGATGGGACGGCGCAGATTCAGGGCCTCGATGATTGCACCGGGACGGAAGTCGAAGTGCTTTCGCAGCAGGTCCTCGATGACCTGATCGTCCACCTTGCCGGTGCCAAAGGCCTCGATAGAGATGGAGATGGGGTGGGCTATGCCGATGGCATAGGAAACCTGAATCTCCAGGCGGTCGGCCAGCCCGGCGGCAACGATGTTCTTCGCGGCATAGCGGGCGTAGTAGGCAGCGGAACGGTCCACCTTGGTCGGGTCCTTGCCTGAGAAGGCCCCGCCACCGTGCCTGGCAACGCCGCCGTACGTGTCCACGAGTATCTTGCGGCCCGTCAGGCCCGTGTCGCCCATAGGCCCGCCGACAACGAAGCGCCCAGTCGCATTTATATAGTACTTGGTCTTCTTGTCAAGAAAATGGCTGGGGATCACTTCCTTTATCACCCGCTCCTTGATGTCGCGGTGAATGACTTCGTTGCCCGTCGCCTCATTGTGCTGGGCGCCGATTACCACCGCCTCGACACGCTGAGGCACTCCATAGCTGTACTCAACGGTTACCTGTGACTTGCCATCGGGGCGCAGATAGGGGAGAGTGCCGTCTTTTCGCAACTGGGCCAGGCGCTGGCAGAGCCTGTGGGCCAGCGAAATCGGCAAGGGCATCAGCTCAGGCGTTTCGTTGCAGGCAAACCCGATCATCATCCCCTGGTCTCCGGCTCCCAGCATCTCCTTCTCGTTCCTGTTGCCCTCTTTCTCCCGCGCCTCGAGCGAGCGGTTGACCCCCATCGCGATGTCCGGGGACTGCTCTTTGATCGAGACAATGACACCACACGTGTCACAATCGAAGCCATACTTGGCACGGGTGTAGCCCACTCCCCGCACGGTCTCGCGAACGATCTGAGGTATCTCCACGTAACAGTTGGTAGTGATCTCGCCCATGACAATGACCAGCCCCGTGGTCGCCATGCTCTCGCACGCCACCCGGGCCATAGGATCGTGGCTTATGATGGCATCCAGAACCGAATCCGAAATCAGGTCACAGAGCTTGTCCGGGTGCCCCTCGGTGACCGATTCCGACGTAACCAGTATCGAAGGCGAATTCATGAAAGTGGTGCCACTCATGCGCTGCTCCTTCCCTCTAGGTTCCCAGCTCCCAGCTCTCCGTGTACTGCTTCTGCTCCCGGGTCAGACTGTCAATCGAAACCCCCATGGCCTTCAGCTTGAGCCGGCCGACTTCCTTGTCCAACTCCTCAGGCACAAGGTAGACCCTGGGTGCAAGGTTCTTCCCCTCTTTCACCAGGTACTCCACACAAAGCGCCTGGTTGGCAAAGCTCATGTCCATGACGCTGGCGGGATGCCCCTCGGCAGCCGCCAGGTTTATCAGCCTCCCTTCGCCGAGAAGGAAGAGGTTCCTGCCGTCCCGGAGGATGTACTGCTCCACGGAGGGTCGTATCTGCTTCTTCTGCACGGCCAGCTTCTCCAGGGCTGGTATCTTGATCTCAGCGTTGAAGTGGCCGCTGTTGGCCAGAACGGCCCCGTCTTTCATCGCCAGCATGTGTTTCCTATCGATAACGTTCAACCCGCCGGTAAGCGTGATGAAGATGTCGCCAACCTTCGCTGCATCCATCAGCGGCATCACTCGATAGCCGTCCATGACCGCTTCCAGAGCGCGAATGGGGTCAACCTCGCACACTATGACCTGCGCCCCCAGCCCCTTTG
>Ga0315277_10006599_pt1 | contig 15149 bp, 10 predicted proteins | sample YL17G05_15_MG_FD_203695 | JGI IMG/M metagenome (GOLD analysis project Ga0315277, IMG submission 203695) | Sediment microbial communities from Yellowstone Lake, YNP, Wyoming, USA - YL17G05_15 | ecosystem: Environmental > Aquatic > Freshwater > Lake > Sediment | place: USA: Wyoming | collected...
ACGCGAAATACGGAAGCCGCCCTCAGGACGACCGGACGGGTTGCACCAACACTGGGGAGCCTGAGCATGTAGCACAGGCGTAAAGGCGCGCGGTGCGGCTCGCACCCCGGCGGATCGGGAGGGACCCGGGCCGGGGGCGGCGGAAGTGGGGTCCACAGCCGGTCCCACTTTTTTGTTTGCCGGACCGGGGACCGCCGAACCGACGGGCAACACGCTCGGGCTGCGGGAAACGACTCGGGGAGTGCCGACACGGATGAACGGAGAACTCCTACGACTGGTTGAGACGATTCGCCGGGACAAGAGCATCGACGGCGAAATCATCTTCCAGGGCATCGAATCGGCGCTGGTGTCGGCGGCGAAGAAACATTTCGGCGCCGCGGAGGACGTCTCCATCACGATCGACCGCGCCAGCGGCCAGATGGAAGTGATCATGGGCGGCCAGCGGATCGACCCGGCCGGTTTCGGGCGCATCGCCGCTCAGACCGCCAAGCAGGTCATCATCCAGAAGATCCGCGAGGCCGAACGCGCCAGCCTCATGGAAAACTACGCCGACCAGGTCGGCGCCATCATCTCCGGACAGGTGACGCGCGTGGAGCACGGCAACGCGGTGGTGGCGCTGGGGCGGGGCGAAGGGTTCCTCCCGAAAAGCGAACAGATTCCCGGCGAAACGCTGCACATCGGCGACCGGCTGCGCGCGCTGATTATCGAGGTCCGGGAGGCCGGCACCAGCATCAAGATCGTCCTGTCGCGGACGCACCCGGACCTGATTGCGCGGCTGTTCGAGTTGGAGGTGCCCGAGGTGGCCGAGCAGACAATCGTCATCGAGGCGATCGCCCGCGAGCCGGGGCGGCGGACGAAGGTCGCCGTCTCCAGCATCGACTCCCGCGTCGACCCCGTCGGCGCCTGCGTCGGCATCCGGGGCAGCCGCATCAAAAACATCGTCGCCGAGGTCGCCAACGAGAAGGTCGACATCGCCCGCTACAACGAGTCGCCGCAGATTTTCATCGCCGAGTCCCTCAAGCCCGCCCAGGTCAAAGAGGTCCTGCTGAACCGCGACATCAACCGGGCGACGGTGCTCGTGGCGGACGACCAGTTGAGCCTGGCGATCGGCAAAAAGGGGCAGAACGTCCGCCTCGCCGCCCGCATCACCGGCTGGAACATCGACATCATGACGCCGGCGGAGTACGAGCAGCAGCGCGCCAAGGCCTACGAACAATTCTCGAGCCTCGAAGCCCTCGGGACGGAACTGGCGAACGAACTGGTGGCGGCGGGGTACATCAGCCTGGCCGACGTCGCGGAGGTGGGCGCCGAAACCCTCGGCCGCCTGCTGCGCGTCGAGCCCGAACAGGTCCAGCGGATCCTCGTCCAGGCCGCCGCCCTGGTCGCGACGCTCGAAATCCGCGCCGCGGAAGAGGCCAAGCGTGCGGCCGAAACCGCCGCCGCAGAGGCGAAACTCGCCGCCGAAACCGCCGCCGCAGAACCCGAAGAAACCCCCGCCGAGGTTGCTGACTCGGCCGAGACGATTGCCGACGCCGAAACCCCACCGGACGCCCCGACGGCCACGGAAACCCCTCAGGCCGAGGCCGACGCGACCGGTGACCAGGCCGTCCCGACAACGCCTGACGACCAGATGGGGGCCGACGTCTAGAAAAGCCAGGGGAACGGGAGCCGAATCTTGCCGGTACGCATCTACGAACTCGCCCACGAGTTCGACATGCCCAGTAAAGAGATCCTCGCCGTCTGCCGGGAAGCCGGACTCGACGTCAAGTCCCACTCCAGCACGATCGAAGACGACGAGGCGGACAGGGTCCGCGCGCGCCTGGCGCCCCGCCAGGCCGAGGCTTCCGAAACGGAAGTCCGGGCCATGGCGCCGGAACCCGCCAAACCCGAACCGCTGACCCTGACGCCCGACGAACAACTGGCGCGGGCCCGCCGCCTTCGGATCTCCCTGCCGACGCGCCACGCCCGGAAACCCCAGGCCGAAGGCGTCAAACTGACGCCGCCGCGCCGCCCGCCGGCGCCCGTCCAGGAAGAAGAAGGGCCGAAACCCGAGCCGGCCGCGCCCGCCGAAGCGCCCGCCGTCGCCGAAGCGGCGCCGCCCGAGACGCCGGCCGCGGCCGAAACGCCGGAGGCTCAGGCGGTCGCCGCGGCGACCCGCGAGACGACGGAACGCATCGCCCGGGTGCGCAAGGCCCCAAGACCGAAACTGGCCCCCAGGCCGAAACTCGCGCCGAGACCGAAACTGGCCCCCAGGCCGGCGCCCAGGGCCCCGGCGGCGGGCGCGGCCGCGCCGCCCGAACCGCATCCGCAGGCGGTCGGCATCGGCGCGACGCCGGCCCAGAAACCCGGGATCCCCGTCCGTCCTTCCAAAAGACCGAAGCGCCGACCGGCCGAGGCCGCCGAGGCCCCGGCGGTCGCGGAAGTCGAAGAGGTCGTCGCCCCCGCCAAAGGGCACCGCCGCGGCGCCCGGAAAGAAACCGAAGAAGAGGAAGCCGTCGGCCGGCGACGCGCTCAGGCCTTCCGCCGACACGAACGCCTGCGCCAGCGCGAGGACCAGGAAATCCTCGACCAGGTTTTCACCGGCGGCGGCGACACGGGCCAGATCGTCAGCGAACGCGTCCGCGTCGGTGCGAGCGGCCGGCCGCTCGCGCCGAGAGTGCGCCGACCGGCGCCTCCCCTGCGGCCCGCCGCCATCGAAGGCCCGCGCCAGGCCGAGGTGGAACTGCCGATTACGGTCCGGAGCCTGTCGGCGGCGCTGGGGATCAAGGCGAGCGACATCATCCGCCGGCTGATGGACCAGGGCGTGCTGGCCACGGTGAACGACGCGCTGCCGGAGGCGACGGCCCAGGAAATCGCCGTCAGCCTGGAGGTGGAACTCTCGATTCTCCGCCAGCGCGCCCCCGAGGAAGCCATCGCCGAACTCGAGTCCCGCGAGGACGACGAGTCGCTCCTCGTGCCGAGGACGCCCATCGTCACATTCCTCGGCCACGTGGACCACGGCAAGACGAGCCTCATGGACTATATCCGCAAGACGCGCGTCGTCGAAGGCGAGGCGGGCGGCATCACCCAGCACATCGGGGCCTACCGCGTCCCCGTCGGCGAGCGCTGGGTCACGTTCCTCGACACGCCCGGCCACGAGGCGTTCACCGCCATGCGCGCCCGCGGCGCCCAGGTCACCGACATCGTGGTGCTGGTGATTGCGGGCGACGACGGCGTCATGCCGCAAACCGAGGAAGCCATCAACCACGCGAAGGCGGCCGGCGTCCCCATCGTCGTCGCCATCAACAAGTGCGACCTCCCCCAGGCCAACCCCCAACGCGTCAAGCAGCAACTGACGCAGTTCGAACTGGTGGCGGAGGAATGGGGCGGCAAAACCATCTGCGTCAACACCAGCGCCGTCACCGGCGAAAATATCGACTCGCTCCTCGAGTCCCTCCTCCTGGAAGCGGAACTGCTGGAACTCAAGGCCAACCCCCAGAGCGAAGCGATCGGCACCGTCATCGAGGCCGAACTCACCGAAGGCCTCGGACCCGTCGCCACCCTCCTCGTGCAGAACGGAACGCTCCGCGCAGGCGACGTCGTCCTGGCGGGGACGGCCTACGGCCGCGTACGCGCCCTGAGGGACGAAACCGGACGCCATCTGCGAGAGGCCGAACCGACGGTCCCGGTCCGCGTCGCGGGCCTGTCGGCCGCCCCGGAGGCCGGCGAGCGGTTCTACGTCCTGGGGGACCTCGCCCAGGCGAAAGAGATCGCCGAAGAACGCGAGCGGGACTCGCGCCAGAGCACGCTGGTGGCCGCCCGCCAACCGAGGACCCTCGAGGCCGTCTTCGAACAGATGACCGCCGAGGAAGTCAAGGAACTGCCGATCATCCTCAAGGCCGACGTCCAGGGCTCCGTCGAGGCCATCCGCGAGAACCTCGAAAAGATCGAACACCCCGAGGTCCGGGTCCGCGTCATCCACGCGGGCGTGGGCGGCGTCAACGAAAGCGACGTCCTCCTGGCCGACGCCTCCAACGCCATCATCCTCGGCTTCAACGCCGTCCCCGACGCGGGGGCCCGGACGCTGGCGGAGGAGCGCGGCGTGGACATCCGCCACTACAACATCATCTACCGCATCACCGAGGACATCCGCAAGGCGCTCGAAGGGCTCCTGACGCCGCAGAAGGAGGAGCGGCGTCTGGGCGAGGCCCAGGTCCTGGAGGTCTTCAAGATCAGCCGCGCCGGCACCATCGCCGGCTGCCGCGTGACCGACGGCACCATCGCGCGCGGCACGCGGATGCGCGTCGTCCGCGACGGCCTGGTGGTCCACGAGGGCGGCATCGATTCGCTCCGACGGGTCAAGGACGACGTCCGCGAAGTCCGCAGCGGACAGGAATGCGGCATCCATTTGGCCAACTACAACGACGTCAAGGTCGGCGACCGGTTGGAGGCCTTCGAAACCGTCACGGTGCAGCGGACGCTGGGGTCGGCGTAAAACTATTTACCGCAGAGGCGCAGAGGACGCAGAGAACTGCAAAGATAGGGGAACGGCAAACAGTTTTTTTGTGATCCAACGGCGGAAGCCGCTTTTGCCGTTGTTACTCAATCCTCCCTCTGCGATCTCTGCGCCTCTGCGGTGGAATATGTTTTCTGCGTCTCTGCGGTGAGATACGTCCATGGTCGTCGGCATCCTGCAACTTCGCCTGATGATCCGCGACGCGCAGAGCCTCAAGGACAAACGCCGAATCGTCAAGAGCCTGCGCGACCGCATCCGCAACCGCTTCAACGTTTCGGTGAGCGAAGTCGATTCGCTCGACCGGCGCCAGCAGGCCGTGCTTGGCATCACCCTGGCCACCAACGACCGCGTCTTCGCCGACCAGGTCCTCGCGAAGGTCGTCGACCTGGTGCGCGCGACGCCGGGGGCCTCGCTCGTGGATTACGAAACCGAAATCCTCTAAGCGGTCCGAGGTAAGTTTTGTAAAATGCGTGCGCGGCGTCCCGGCGGGACGCCGCGCGAAACTCCTGTCGCAGCGCTCAGGCCGTCAGACCAAACAGTTTCCGCACGTAGTCGGCGTTGCGCTTCGCGTCGGCCACGCGGTCCTCGGAGGGGCTCGTAAATCTGGGGACGTAAATCTGGGGACGCAATACTATTTTCCTTGTCTCTTGCCGGCGCGGCCGACTCGGCCGGGGCGGCTGCCAGGAGTGACGCCGGCGCCACAAGCACACTGAGCCGTGACGCCAGGGCTATCCTGGAAGTCTTCGTAGGCCGCAAAATGTTTCCATTTCGTAACCCCCTGTCCGGGCAGTTCAGCGCCGCTCGAGCAGCGCCAGAGCCTGCCCGTGGTGGGGCGACGCGACGGCCCCCTGCAAAATGGGGTCGGCTGTCTCGACCAGGTGCTTGTGCAGCCGCGCCAGCAAATCCGCCAGCACGGGCGCCGCTGCGGGCTTCCCGGAAAGGTCGTTCTGTTCCCAGGGGTCGCGGGTCAGGTCGTAGAGTTCCACGTGGTTGCTGAAAGTTGCGGCGCCGTTGGGCGGCGTAACGGTGTCGGACTGCGGCCTCCAGCACCCGGATGGGTCCATGAACGCCGGCGCGGTGCTGAAGTTGACAATTAACTTGTGCGTCTCGGTGCGGATCGCCCGCCGCGGGTCGTAGTAGTTGTGGTACGTCATCTCGGTGAAGATTTCGCGGCGCGGCTCGTACGGTTTGCCGTCGAGCAGCGGCGCCAGCGACCGGCCCTGCACGTTGGCCGGGACGGACACGCCCACCAGGTCCAGGATCGTCGGCAGCACGTCGATGTTCGAGACCATGGCCGTCGGCTCCACGCCGCCATGCCACCCCTTGCGGCTCGGCAGGCGCAGCAGAAACGCCACGGAGACGCCCGGATCGTAGAGGGAACATTTCGCGCGCGGCATGGCGATGCCGTGGTCGGTCGTGAAGACGACGAGCGTGTCGGCCTCAGCCCCGGATTCCTTGAGCGCCGCCAGGAGCCGGCCAAACTGTTCATCCACGTGGCGGACGGCGCCCTGAAGGCCCGCCAGTTCGCGGCGGGCGCCCTCGGTGTCGCGCAGGTACGGCGGGACCTCCACACCCAGGGAGTCGTCGGGCTTGAGGTGCGGGCCGGGGAAACCGTTGTCGCCGGGCAGCGACCCCGGCCACGTGGGCGCGGGATACGGCTGACGATGCGGTTCGCTGGTGCCGACGTACATGAAGAACGGCTTCTCGACGGCCTGCGGCGCCAGTTGTTTCAGAATGGCGATGGCGTTGTCCGTCGCTTTCTGGGCATAGCGGTCGCTCAGACGCTTCTCGTAGCCGCAACGCTGGAACTTCGATCGCGTTTCGTGCATGGTGCCAATGCACGCGGTGGCGTACCCGGCGTCGCGCAGGAACTGCCCCAGGTGCCGTTCCTCGGGGTTCAGGTCCCACGCGAATTCCGCGTGGCACAGGCCCATCACGCCGTTGTTGTGAGGCCAGCGGCCCGTAAAGAGCGACGCCCGCGACGGGCTGCACTGCGGCGCGGTGCAGTACATCCGCGGGAACCGCACGCCCTGTGCGGCAAACGCGTCGAGATTCGGCGTGCGCACGGTCTTCACGCCGTAACAGTGCAGGAACTGCCCGAGGTCGTGGCATTGGAACAGGAGGATGTTAGGCCGGCGGCCGCCGGACGTGGCCGGCTCCTCGGCCGCCCCGGCAAGGGGCGCGGCCAGCCACGAGGCCACCGCGGCTGTGCCCGCTCCGACGCCGGCGATCTTCAGGAACTCACGACGCTCCATGGGACACTCCATACTGTTTTCCTTTCCCCATCGGCGGGAGGTCGCGTCCCGGAAGTGGGTGGAAACCCGCCGCGCTGGCGGACCGGACGTGACTTTAAGCCGCAGCCAAGTGCCTGTCAATCGCCGCAAGGTCGATGGCGTCGGCGACGCCGCCCCCGCGCGCCATTAAAGCCCGGGGATGAATCCCGACGAAGTCGGGATGAATCCCCGGGACGCCTTTCGCCCCGGTGCGCCTGCCCCGCTTGCCCCGTTGGGGTTGGGGTTGGGGCCGGGACGAAGTTTACCCGCCCGTGGCGGGGCGGCACAGGGCACGGTTATGGGTGTCCCCAGATTCGCCACCGAGACCGACGCAGTACGCCGCGGCCCGGCGAACCGGCTCAAGGCCCGAATGTCCGTCACGCCTCCCCGACGCGCTTCAGCCAGGCGGCCAGCACGGCGTCGAGTTCCTTGCGCTTCGGTTCGTGGCCGGCGTCCTCGGCCAGGTTGTGCAACTGGTGCGGGTCCTTCTCGTTGTCGTAGAGCAGCCAGGGATTCTGGCCCTTCTTCGCATACGTGAACCGGGCCGTCCGGACGCCCAGCCAACCGCGGCCCTTGTCGCCGGCGCCTTTGGCCTTCTTCTTTTCTCCTGCCGCAGGCGCTCCTTCTGTCTCGTCTTCAACGGCGTTCGCCACGGTGTCGCCCATGATGAAAACGGAATCGGGGCCGGGGGCGTTGCCGCCTTTCAGGATGGCCGAGAGGTCGGTCCCCTGCATCGGCGGCGGAATGGGCACGCCGGCCAACCCCAGGAGCGTCGGCACGATGTCCACCGTGGAGAAGAGCGTGTTGAGCCGTTTCCCGGCCGGAATGCCCGCCGGCCAGCGGATGAGGAAGGGCACGTTGACCGCCTCTTCCCAGGGCACGTTCTTGCCATACCGGCTGAACGACGCGAGCATGTCGCCATGGTCGCTGCTGAAACAGACGATGGTGTGGTCGGCGATGCCCAGTTGGGCGAGTTTCTTCATCAGCCGCCCGACTTCCTCGTCCAGCGCCGTAATGTGCGAGAAATACCCGACGTGATTCTTGCGAGTGCCTTCGCCGTCCAGTCCTTTCGGGACGTTAGGCCGCAGTTGGATTTTGTCGGCGGCGTACAGGTCCACGAACCGCTTCGGCGCTTCCGTATAGGGCGCGTGCGGCGGATGCCACGACAGGAACACGCAGAACGGCTTGTCCGCGTTCTTCTCGATGAACTCCAGCATCAGGTCCATCTGGCACTTGGGCGCGTAGTCGGGCAGGACGACCTCGTGGCCGTTGTCGTCGTAATATCTCGTGTCGTAGCGGCTGCGATAGTTGTGGCAGACCCGCCAGTAATCGAATCCGTGACGGTGCGGGCCGGGCGGCACAAACGGCGCTCCGAGTCCCGTCCCGCCGTTGTACAGATGCCACTTGCCCACGTAGCCTGTGGCGTAGCCGGCCTTCTTGAGCACGTCGGCGATCGTGATCTCCGTGAGGGGAAGCCCGCCCTGGTTCCCGACGTTGTGGCTAACCGTGTGCGCCTGCTGATAGCGGCCCGTCAGGAGGCTGGCGCGGTACGGGGAACAGAGCGGGTGGTTGCTGATGCAGTGGCTGAAGGTAACGCCCTCGCGGGCCATGGCCTCCAGGTTCGGCGCCTTGACCTGCGCGTCGCCGCCACCCGACCAGGAACATTGGCGCATCTGGTCCGGGAAGACGAAGACGATGTTCGGCTTTCGGGCCGGTTCCCCGGCGAAGAGGCGCTCGCCGGCCGCGCCGAGCGCGCCGACGGTCACTGCCCCGGCCCCGGCCACCTTCAGGAAATCGCGACGACTCATGCTGCGGCCAAGTCTGCGTCGAGTCGGCATGGTACGGCCTCCTGGGCACGATGGACACAACTTTACACGGTCCATCCCTTGCGGTTTTCGTGCTGAACGAGACGGTTCAAGTCGGGCAGGTTGGTGCACTTCATGTTCGGGCCGTCCCATTCGACCTTCTTGCCGACGCCGGCCTCCTCGGCCAGATTGGCCAGAAGGACCACCTCCGTCAGCACGGCGGCCACCTCGAACAGCAGTTCCGAGCCGGCCTTGGTAAAGGGCACCCAAGAGCATAGACACCCCGTGCGGGTCGCGTCCCGCAAGTGGGTGGAAATTGGGGTCCGGCGCGACCTCTCCCGAAGCCAAACTCGGTGCTACTCTGCGAAGTAGCGAAGGGCTACTTCGCTACGAAGCACGAGCCCGCCTTCCGAGTCGCTCGACCCACCCGTCGATCCCGGCGCGCCGGGATGGGTCGAACGAGAGGCTCTCGACGGGCGGGCCTGAGACCACCTTATGAGGCCTCCTTGTACCTGTCAAGCGCCGAGACGTCGATGCTGTCGGCGGGTGCGGCAACGTTTTCTGGCAAATGTCCCAAGCGCGTCAAGACCCGCGGGTGGCACAGGTGGCTTGCTTGCCCGCCCTAGCCCCGGCGCGCCAGGACGAAGTTTACCCGCCCGTGGCGGGGCGGAACAGGGCACGGTTACAGGTGTCCCCGGAATTCCACCCGGAACTCCCACCCGGAACTCCCATGGCGGCTGCCCTATCGCTTCTGCGCGGGCAGGTCCGGAACTTGGCGCGGCGTATGCGTTACCGGCCACGATGCCCGGCGCTCGTCCTGGTAGAGGCCGATCTGGTCCATCGGGATGGGCTTAAAGCCCGCCGCCAGGGCGGGCGAGGTTGCTTTGAGGCGGAAATCGCCCTTCGCGCGGTCCACGAACTGCGGGTCGGCGTCCAGCAGGTTCGCCTCGATCACCTGGAACTGCCGCGTCTTGGCGTCGACGTCCTCCCACTTGCCGCCGGCGCTGATGTTGCGGACGATGCGGTTCCGCTTCGGCGTGCCGGGGTCGTCAGCCAGAATGTTCACCAGCGGCGGGTAGCGTTTGCTCCAGAGTTCGTTCTGATAGGGGATGGCGGCAAGGCGCGAGCGGAGTTCGCCCTTCGGGTCGTCGGTGGCCTTCTTCTGCCAGCCGAGGCCGCGGGCGTCGATGTGGACGGCGGGCACGCAGTCCACGAAAAGGTTGTTCTCGACCACGTTGTCGCACCCTCCGCCGATGAACACCGCGCGCGTGACCCGGTAGAAGATGTTGCCGAAGATGGTAAAGCCGCTCGCCTGGTCGTCCAGGTAAATGCCCATCGCGCCGAGCATGCCCGGCCCGGCGATGTGGTGCCAGTAGTTATAGCGGATGATGGTGCCGCGCGCGGTCCAGTCGCGGCCGGTGTAAAAGGCCCCAACGTCGCCCGTGTCGGCGCAGACGCTGTGGACCTCGTTGAACTCCACCAGGTGGTCGTTGCCGCCCAGTCGAATGGCGCTGTGCGGCCCGTGGTGGATAAGGTTGTGGCGGACGATGTTGCCGCAGCCGCCCACGCCCACGGCGGGCCGGTAGGTGTGGCACCAGCGGCTGAAGTTGTAGATGTGGTTGTTCTCGGCCAGAAGGCGTGCCGGGGTGAGGGTCTTGCGGTCGCCGCCGGTCAGGAAGACGCCGCCGTCGCCGGTCTCGTAGATGTCGCAGCCGATGACGGCGTGGTCGCTGCCAGAAACAACCGCCGCCTGGTTGCCGATGTTGCGGATGGTGCAGCCGACGACCTGATTGTGCGAGCCGCCGTTGATGCGGACGGCCGCACCGCGGCAGGCCTCCAGGATGAGGCCGCGGAAAGTGACGTAGTTGGCGTCCGCCACGCTGATGAGTTGGCCGGCCACGCTCACGACCGCCCTGCCCCGGTCAATCGGCGCGGGCGGCCAGAAGTACAGGATGCCGGCCTTGCGGTCCACATAGTACTCGCCGGGCGAATCCAGTTCCGCCAGGATGTTCAGGGCCATCCAGCGGTTCCCCTTCCGCAGACCGTACCCGTGCTCTGCGGCCATGGTGATGATGCGCTTGGCGGCGTCGATGGACTCGACCTTGATGTAGGTGTCGGCCCAGTCGTGGTACCAGTAGCCGTAAACCCAGACGTCGGGCTCGGCGGCCCAGCGGGCGGGGCGGTCGTCGGCGTAGGCGAACTGGCGCGACTTCGTTCCGGCCGGCAGGCCAGCGATGCGGGCGTAGCCCTCGTTCGGCCACCGGGCCAGGGTCATCGGCCTGTCCTGGAAGAAGAGTTCCATGTGGGCGGGGCAGACGGGCTGGCCGAAGCCGCGCTGGCTGAGTTGCCCGTAATCGGCAATGCCCTGGGCCTTGAGGTCGGCCTGGAGGACCCGGCCGCGCGCGGCTTCGTCAAGCCTGGCGAGGACCGACGGGTCGGTCACGGGCTTGAAGCCTGTGACCACGCGGCCGCCGGTGATGCGGACCTCCGCGCCGGGTTCGCTGCGATAGACGATGGGCGCGGTTTCGGTCCCGCCGTCGGCCGCCGCCAAGGCGAACGGTTCGCGCCGCTCGTACGTTCCGGCGCGAAGGTAGACCGTGGCGCCGCCCTCAGGCAGTCCGCCCGCCCGTTTTATTGCGCGGACGGCGTCGCGGGCGCGCTCCAGCGTGGCAAAGGGCGCCTTCCGCGTGCCGGCGGCGGCATCGCTGCCGCCGGGGGCAACATAGAGAGTGGCTGCCGCGCGGCCCACGCCCGCCAGGGCCGCACAGATCGCGGCGGCGCACAGCATAGTGGTGGTCATTCGCATGGCATTCCCCTCACGGGGTCGCGCCCCGGAAGTGGGTTGAAACCCGCCTTCCTGGCGGACGCGACGTCACTTTAAGCCGCCTCCAAGTACCGGTCAAGCACCGCATTCCCGGGGACGCCGGACAAGTCGGCGGGCCAAGATCGCCGGTTCGACGGTTGCCAACGCGGCGGCAACGGATATAATCGTATCCGAAGGGGGCAAAGACACGGCATGCGGAATTTGGCGGGTGGTGAATGTGACCGGCGGCTTTCCCGGCGCGCCGGGACTCGAATGGCAAGGTGCGCAGGAGTGCCGAGGATGGACGAGCCGCGAGGTGCCAGCCGACGAAGCCGACGCGTCGCCAGCATCATCCACCAGATCGTCTCCGAGACGATCGTCGGGGAACTGAACGACCCCCGCGTCGGCCTGGTCACGGTCACCGCGGTGAACCTTTCGGCCGACCTGCGGATCGCCGACGTCAACCTGTCGGTCCTGGGCGATGCGAGGCAGCAGCAGACGTGCCTCGAGGCCGTCCAGCACGCGCGCGGGAGAATCCAGGAGCGCGTGAGCGCCGGCCTGCGGATGAAGTTCTGCCCCATGCTGCGGTTCCACCTGGACAGTTCCATCAAACGGAGCGTTTCCCTGAGCCGACTGATCGCCGAGGCCCGCGCCGAAGACGAGGCCGCCCGCGCCGACCGCATCCGGCGCGGCATCGAGCCGCCCGATCCCGCCGGCGCCGACTCGGACCCATGAGGTGATGATATGACCACGTTTTCCGAAAAGGCACGGCGCCTCGACAGGGCGCGCCTGCACCTGAAGCACCGCTACGGCGACGCGCCGAAGTTGATGCTCACCCACCCGGTCGAGCACATCCTCCGCGCGATCCTCTCCGAGGAAGCGACCGCCTCCCAGGTCGAACAGGCCATGCGCCGACTCCGCGAGCAGTTCGTGGATTGGAACGACCTGCGCGTCAGCCGCCCGCGGGAAATCCGCGAGGCCCTCGGGCCCGATTTTCCCGGCGTCGGCCACAAGGCGCGCGTCATCCCGAGGCTACTGGACCAGGTCTTCAAACACCACAACAGCATGGTCTGGGACTTCATGGAGGCGATGGGGAAAGTCGCGACGCGCGCGTTCTTCGAGTCGCTCGAAGAGGTCCGCCCCTTCGTGGCCGCCACCATCGCACGCGACTGCACGGGCGCTCACGCATTCCCCGTCGATCGCGACATCGCGCGCGTCCTGGGGCGCCTCGGCATCCTGGACCCCGAAGCCGCGTCCGAAACCCAGATGCAGGCGTTCCTCGCGCGGGCCGTCAAAAGCACCCGCGTCTATGAGACCCACTACCTCGTCAAGCGCCTCGCGGAGGACCTCTGCCTCCCCGAGACACCGGTGTGCAGCCAATGTCCCCTCAGCAAGAAGTGCCCCTCGGCCGTATTGGAGCCGAGAAGGAGACGCGCCGGCCGGAAACGCCCGGACCAGGCGAAGAAAAAGCGCGCCGCCCGCAAGCGCGCCGACCCGGGCCGGCGCCGGAAAAAATAGCGGCCTACGTGCGGCCAACGCCGCACTTCAAGCCGCGGAAAGGATTCCCATGACCGCCACCGAAAACGTCCTGAAACTCGGCCTGCCCAAGGGCAGCCTCGAAAAAGCCACCCTCGACCTGATGGCCCGCGCGGGATTCGACATCGCGATCGGCGACAGGTCCTACAACCCCTCAACCGACGACCCGGAGATCGAGGTCGTCATGCTCCGGGCCCAGGAGATGAGCCGATACGTCGAACTCGGGGCACTGGACGCCGGCCTCACGGGCCAGGACTGGATCGCCGAAAACGCTTCCAAGGTCCATGTGGTGCAGGACCTGGTGTATGCCAAGGCGCATCTGGTGCCGGTGCGGTGGGTTCTGGCGGTGCCCGAGGATAGCCCCGTCCGGAAGCCCGAGGACCTGAACGGCGGCCGCATCGCCACCGAACTCGTGAAGGTCACGGAGCGGTTCTTCCAGGAGCGCGGCATCCAAGTCGAGGTCGAGTTCTCCTGGGGCGCCACCGAGATCAAGCCGGCCCTGGAACGGGCCGTCGAAGAACTTCTGACGCATCCCGAGGCGGATATAGACCAGGTGGTGGGTAAACTGCGGAACGAGCAGGAAGACCGCTTGGACGCCGACCAGGTCCGAGTCCGCGGCATTGACGCCATCGTGGACGTGACCGAGACGGGGTCGTCCCTCCGCGCCAACCGGCTGCGCATCGTCGAGACCGTCATGACGAGCACGACGCAACTGATCGCCAACCGGGCCGCCTGGAAGGATCCCTGGAAGCGGGCCAAGATCGAGAACCTGGCGCTCCTCCTGCAGGGGGCGATCAACGCCAGAGAACTGGTCGGCCTCAAAATGAACGTCCCGAAGAAGGCCCTCGACCGCATCGTGCGCCTCCTGCCCGCCGAAAAGAGCCCCACCGTCTCGCCACTGGCCGACCCCGACTGGGTGGCCCTCGAGGTCATCCTCCCCGGCAGCCAGGAACGCCGCCTCCTCCCCGAGTTGAAAAGGGCCGGCGCCACGGGTATCATTGTATACCCGCTCAGCAAGGTGATTCACTGAAGCCCCTGCCCCTCGCATCCGATGGGACTGGAGGCGGCTGAAGAGGCAAACGCCTATGCGCACGAGCATCCTTATCGGGCTGGCGCTGGCGCTCGGGATTCTCCCTGGCGTGGCCCCCGCTCCCGGCGCGCCGGGACCGCCCGACGCCGCCACCGGGCCGCGCGACTGCACGCCCCAACCCGTCGAGGTCGCCCCGAGCGCCGACCCCCTGGGCGAGGCGCTCCGGTATTACGCCCGCGGCTGGACTCACATGGACGAGGGCGAGCACGCCCTGGCGGCCGGCGAACTGAGGAAGGCCTCGCTCCTCGCCCCGAACGTCCTCCGCATCCGCCAGTTCCTCGGCGCCGCGCTCTATGAAACCGGCAACCTCCGCGACGCCGACGACGCCCTCGACCAGGCCCTCCGCCTCGACCCCGGCAACGCCTTCACGCTCTACCTTCGGGGACGGGTCGCCCGCGGCCTTAATCGCCCCGACCAGGCCGCCGACTTCTTCGACCGTTCCCTCCGCGCCGCGCCCGCGCCTTCCCCTTACCACATCCTCTCGCGCTACTACCTGGCGCGCACACGCCAGGAATCCGGCGACCTCGACGGCGCCATCGAGCATTACACCGCGCTGCTCGCACTGGTCGCGGAGCCTCAGGCCTTCTTCCGCCGCTACCCGGAAATCTATCTGCTGTACCAGGGACGCCCCCAACTCGAACAACTCATCGGACGCCTTTACCTCCTGCGAGGGGATAACGACCTCGCCATCGCCCTGTTCGAGAAAGCCCTGGCCGACCGCCCCAACCACACCGAACTTCTCGGCCTCCTCTGCCGCGCCTTCCTCCAGAAACAGGACTTCGCCGCCGCCCGCGCCATGGCCCGCCGCCTCATCGAGGTCCATCCCGACGGTGCGGACGGCTACCAAAGGCTGATCGAAACCTACCGCGCCGAGGGCAAGATCGAGGCGGCCGTCGCTGAACTCGAAGCCTTTCACCGCACGAGCCCCGAGAACCGGGCCCTCGCGTTCGAACTCGCCGCCGCCTACGAGGAGGCCGGCCAAAAGGACCAGGCCGCCGCCCTCTACAGCGAACTGTCGGCCGGCGCCGCCTCCGCCGACGGCGCCGCCGTCCCCGCCGCCTTGAAACTCGCCGACCTCCGCCTCGGCGAAGGCCGGCCCCTCGAAGCCCTCCAGGCCCTCGCCGCCGCCATGACCGGACGACGAAAC
>Ga0315277_10006600_pt1 | contig 15147 bp, 11 predicted proteins | sample YL17G05_15_MG_FD_203695 | JGI IMG/M metagenome (GOLD analysis project Ga0315277, IMG submission 203695) | Sediment microbial communities from Yellowstone Lake, YNP, Wyoming, USA - YL17G05_15 | ecosystem: Environmental > Aquatic > Freshwater > Lake > Sediment | place: USA: Wyoming | collected...
CAGAACGACCGTAAGCCGGCTCCTGCACAATTCGGGTTTGTCCATGGCTATAGAATCCGAACCAGAAAGCAGAAGCCAATCCCAGCGATGACAACGCCTCCCATGCGCACAACCGTTTTTCCCCAGGGCCAGCGCACCAATAGACCCACTGCAATGCCGCTGAGGTGGAGCAGACCCGTGACCACAACGAACCCTACCGAGTAGGTCAGTGCGTTCGCTGCTTCGGGAAGTTCCGCGCCGTGGGCGTGGCCGTGAAAAATGGCAAAGAAGCCTACCATCAATGCGGCCATCCACAACGGCGGTCGCGCAGCAAAGGCCACCATTAAACCCAGCATGACGCCGGAAAGCGCGATGCCCGTCTCAATCGCCGGCACCGGAATGCCCATCACGCCCAAGGCGCCGCCAAAAGCCATCACCACCGGAAATACGACCGGCAACAGCCACATCGCCGGCGGACCGAGAAACGCGCCCCACAGTCCCACCGCCACCATCGCCACGATGTGATCGAGCCCGCTCAAGGGATGCCGCATTCCGCTGATCAGCCCGCCTATGTTGCCGGTGCCCGTGTGGGCGGCTGCGCTCAGCGGGATCAAGACAAGGACCAGAAACGAAAGCAAAGCCGGAGACACCAGCTCTGCAGGCTTCAACTTCTTTGTCATGTTCGGAGGAACTTGCTTTGGCCGCGCGCGTCGCAACACACGGACGCCCGCCGCAGGCGAGGGGAGGCTAGTTTCCGAGGATGCGGAGAGTCAATCATTCGTTTGGGTGACGCAGTGCCGTAAGGGCGTGGGACTTGAGGCGAGGCATCCGGTGGCGACCCGGGTTACCCGCTCGCGGGAAAAGTTTCATTCAGCGGAGGCGCTAGAAGAAGAGGCGTTTGGTCAGCCAGATGCCGCCCAGCAAAGCGACCAACCCGGAACAGGCGGGCACGCCCCACCGCAAAAACAAGTCCCGTTTTCGCAACGTCCAAATCACTGGGAGAATCAAACCCACGATGACGATTTGTCCGAGTTCGACTCCGACATTGAACGCCACGAGCGGCACAGCCACGCCGGTCGTGCTTGCGGCCACGCCCAGGTCCCGCAGCACCGTGGCGAACCCGATGCCGTGAATCAGACCGAACAAGAACGTGACCCGCCACCGGCCCTTGGGCGCTCCGGCTTGGACGAGGTTCTCCACCGCCACATAGATGATGGAAGCCGCCACCGCCGCCTCCACCAACCGGCCGGAGATCCGCACCAGGTTCAGCGTGGCCAGCGCCAGCGTGATCGAATGCGCGAGGGTGAAAAACGTGACGACCTGGATGGCGGATTTGAAATTGGCGCACACCAGCAACAGCCCGAACAGGAACAACAAATGGTCGTAGCCCGTGCAGATGTGTTCGATGCCCAGCTTTAAGAAACCGGCAAACGGGCTGACCGGCGGCTGCTCTTTTTCCGCTTCCGCCGCCCGCGTGGCGGAGAGGTTGATTTCGAAAGTGTTGTCCCCCGGGCTGAGCATCTTGTTGCCGAGCGATTTGCTGTCGTCCCCGTGCAACGTGATAAAGTGGATGTGCTCGGGTGGCAGGTGCTCGAACAACAGCGCGCTCACCTTCAACCGCCCCGGACGCTCGCCGGCATAACTCACCTCGACGCGAAAATTGTCCTTGTCGTCCAGCCCGAGCCGGGCCGGGCCGGGCGGCGCCGCTCGGCCATCGAACTCGACTGCGAGGCAGCTTGCGGCAAACTTCCGCACGCGCTGCACCCCGGCGGCAAATTCCTCCGAAGTCAGTTTCCCGTCCCGGTTCCAGTCGGCGGGATTCGCCGCATCCAGGTGCGCCAGTGCCAGCGCCAGGTCCGCTCCCGCGAAGGTTATTTCCGCATCCAGTCCATTGGTTCCGAACTTCAACTCGCTCGTGCTCAGGCCCGTCGTGTGCGCGAGGCCGCCTTGCGCGAAACCAAACAAGCAGCCCGGCAGAGCCAGCCACAGCAGCCACCGGGCGGAACGTCTTTTCATGCGCGCCGGCACTATGAAAAAAGCCATCGCTGCGGGAAAGCACAAAGCGGCATCCGCACGACTCCTTCGCAGTTCGTTATCGAAGCGGCCTTCCGGAATGGTTGCGAGGATTGCGCGAATTGAATTGACAAACGACGGCGCGTTCGCGTAATCGTGCTGCGGAACCCATGAAGGACAATTCGGAAAACACGATGAAGGCCGCAAGTCCGAAGGTAGCCGGAGTTTTCCCGCCGCGTGGCCAGTCGCTCCCGCGAAGTTTTGGAGTTCCCCCGCATTCCAGACAACCGTCCCCGCTGAGTTGGGAATTCTCCCCGCAAAGGCTTGGGTTTGTCCCGCTGAATGGCGCGCAATCCCCGCTGGGCCGTCTGCCACTCCCGCCGACTGGCCAGCGGCTCCCGCAGAATCGGCAGTCTGTCCCGCCGAATCCGCAGCCTTCCCCGCTGAGCCGGCGAGGTTCCCCGCAAAGCCGGCAATCATCCCCGCAGCCTCGGCGATGCTACCGGCGAGGCCAAATGGCCGGCTCCGGCTGCCAGAAGTCTCTCCCGCACAGACGTTTGCGCGACAATCGCGGGTTTTGGCCCGTTCCCCCATCCGCGCTCTCATCACGCCTTGGCGGGACGGCTACAATCCAAGTTCCGCCTGCCGCATCCACGAATCCAGTATCCAGCATCCAGAGTCCGCCCTCCAGTCCCTCAACTCTCAACTCTCAACCCTCAACCTTGTTCTGACCCATGCCTGAAGAACCCAAATTCCACTTCCCCATTGCCACCCTGCTTCGTGATGGCGACGCCATCACTTCCGCCGCCGAGGCGCACGCCGAATTGAATCCTCGTCTCCCTGCCGGCCTCGTGGCCGCCACGCGCGCATTGCTGGGCGCCGTCAGTTCCGGCGACGCCGCGGCGAAAGGCAAGAAAGGCGGCGTGGGCGCGCTGACGCAGGAGCAAAACGCCCGGCTCGGGCAACTCAACAAATGGATCAGCCGCGCCCGCCAGACCGCCGGACTGGCCTTCAAAAACCAGGACGTGAAATTGCGCGAGTCCTTCCAGGTGGGCGTGAACGAACCGAACGACCTCGCCAGCATCCTGCAACGCGCCCGGATCATCGTGGCCTCGATCAAGCAGGCCGACAACCTGGCGGCGCTGAAGGGGAAGGGCTGGCTGGACACGGACACGACGGCGTTTGAGACGGCGATTGCGGACCTGGCGGGTACGGATACGACGCAGGAAGCCGGCAAGGGCGACGCGAAGGACGCGACCGGCGCACGGAATCGGAGCGCGGACACGCTCTATGACAATTTGCTGACGATTCAAAACGCGGCGGACCTGCAATGGCCGGCGAACGCGCCGGCGAATGCAGGGGTGCGGGATGCGTTCCGGTTGAACACGTTCCCGCCGCGCGGCGGCGGGAACGACAAGAAACCGGAGCCGCCCAAACCGCCCACACCGCCCGCCTGAACGCGGAACACGGAAAGCGGAACGCAGCCGCGCTCGTGCGAGCGCGGAAGGCGGAACCGCAAACGCCGTTGCCCCGTCTCGCAAGAGCGGGGAAGTGAAATGGTCTAAGAGGTAGGGCGCCGCTCTCCGAGCGCGCCGCAAGACGGACGATGAAACGGTCACGTCCATCCGCGGGATTCCATCCCCCGTCTGAGGACGGGAGCCAGCGCCAAATTGTTACCCCGTGGCCCCCTGCTGGCCGGCCCCTGCAGCAGGTCTGGCGGCGGCTGATGGCGCGCGATCAATGGGACGCAAGTCATGCCGGACCGTGGAGAGTTTTGCGTGCAGGGTTGCCTGGGCGGCAATAGTGGAAACTTGTGTTGGTGTACGGTGCGCCCCGCCGAATTGCGCGCGGCGGAAACGGCGCGTCCCGTGCAATTCCGCTGCGCAACCGGCTTGGAGATGATTCTGACGCCCGTGGTGGTACGGGGGCGTTATCTGGGCGGTGTGCTGGCCGGGCCGTTCGCCGTGCGCCGGCTGGACGCACGCGCGTCACGGCGGCTGAGGCGGGAACTGGCCGCACGCGGCCTCACCCCAGGCAGCGAAGAATTGCGAAACGTCTGGCGCCATAGCCCTACCGTGGGGCGCAAGAAACGGCGCGCGGTGGCGGAGATGATGGTGTTGTTTGCGCAATATCTGAGCGCGCGGGCGGAACGCCAATTGGCGGCGGAGGCCGAGCCGATGGCGCCGCTCGTGAGGAAGGTGGAAGCGCTGCTGGGCGCCGAAGGCGCGGGTGAAGCCGCCTCGCTCCGGGAAGTGGCCGCGCGGCTGAGTCTCAGCCCGTGCCACTTCTGCCGCGTGTTCAAGCGGCAGACCGGGCTGACCTTGACGGAATATCGGACGCAGCGGCGGCTGGAACTGGCCAAGCGGCTCTTGTTGCAGCCGGAGCGGCGCGTCAGCGAGATCGCCTTTGAGGTGGGTTTTGAATCCATCCCGCACTTCAATCGCGTGTTCCGCCGTTACGTGGGTTGTTCGCCCACCCAGTACCGCCGGGGCAACTGCGCGCAAATCCAGGTCAAGTAAATGCAAAGGGAGGCGTAGCGGGCGGACGGGGTCTGTGGTAGGTGGTAGGCAAATCAAGAAACGAACAAATGAAAAACCAGCCCGCGAAAACAAGAAGACTCCGAAGCCTGCTTGCATTGGTGCTGTTCGGATTGACCAGCAGCCTCACCAGCGTCCACGCGTGGTACGACCCCGGCGTGCAGCGGTGGGTGAACAGAGACCCGCTTGGTGATGAGTCGAGAACTGAACTGAACGGACATCGCAACTTTATTGTCGCGCGAATCAGGCTCAGCAGCGACAGGAATCTCTACCAGTTCGTTTACAATTCTCCGGTTGGTGTGAACGACCCGGATGGAAGGGTGCCGATAGAAGGGCCTGTTGTTATGCCGGGAATGCGAGGGTTTCCTCAATGTCCTGCGCCGTGTGGCAAGCTATGCCGGGCGGCGTGTTGGGCCGCCGCCGCCGCCGCCTCTGTGCTAACTTGCCCCGAGTCCGGACCAGGGGCCGCAGCCTGTGCGGCTGCCTGGGCGGCTGCAGCGAGTCTTTGTTCCGACTCATGCCCGGAATGCCCTTGAGCGTCTGCTCTATGCCCAGCCGGCGAGTGATAGCTCCGTTTGTATTGGGATGTGTTGTCTTCGGATGCTTGATGGCTTTGCGGAACGAGTTCTCAAATATTCTCGTCAGGGCATTCATTGCTGCGCTTGCCGCCTCCGCATTGGCAATCATGCTCATCAAGATGCGACGCTCTTGGAAGTGAAAATGATCGGAAGAACGGTGCGCAAATCCACGTCAAGTAATTGCAAATGGAACCGTAGCCACCGCGCGGGGAATATGCGAAGAGTCTGTTTGACAAGTCGCTTGAGCGGCGGTGGGCTGGGTTTGGAGTTCCGCGTTTACGCGGGTCGTGGGGTCGCACGCGACACAAACCGCGTAAACGCGGAACTCCTAACCGGGGCGTTTAGAGAGGCTGCAAGTGGTGGGCCGTAGCAAGCACTGAACTCGTGCACGCCGCCAGACGAATAACCACGCGGTCCTCGGGCTTGTCGGGCCGCCGAAGCTGAGGCAGACCGAGTTGGAGAGAAAGGCAAGCGAATGAGAACGAGAAAATATGCAGGCGGTGTGAGATTGGTGTTGCTCCTATTGGTCGGGAGCGTCTCCAACGCCAGCGCCTGGTACGAACCCAGCGTGCAGCGGTGGGTGAATAGGGATCCGGTTGGGGAGAGGGACGGGGTTAACCTGTATGGCTTCGTTGGAAATAATCCGTTGTCTTATGTTGATTCATTGGGTTTGCAGTCGCTTGGCACTTTGTGCCGGCTTGCGTGCGAAGTGGGGGCAAGACCACCGCTAGTCGGCAGGTTGCTGCCACCGGAAGGAACAATTGAGAATCCATTCAGACCTGGAAGTTGGGGGCGGATAGACCCTCAAACCGGCAAATTTCAAGAATGCTGGCGAAGCGACAAGGGCACGCCTGGGAAACCGGGTTGGGGTGGAATTGATCATTTTCACTATTGGGGGAGTCCTGAGCACCTGGTTCCGCCACTGCCTCCATTCAAATGGTTTACTGTGCCGCCAGTCAATGGACCGCCCACAACCATCATAGCACCACCCGGGGTAAGACCACCGCCGGGGTTCGTGCCAATCAGTCCTCCCACGACTCCGAAGCCGCTGCCCCCTGGCACAGTGGAAGCATGACATGACTATGAAAGCGCCAGTGAATCCGCGGCTTATGAACGCCCTACCCATTCATGACTCGGAGTTCAATGCGATCGAGATTCAGCCAGATCCAAGTGTTTATCTTAAGTTGTGTCTGGTATTCACACTGCATTCAGATGAACAGCTCGAGGAGGTTTCAAAGCTGGGACTTACGAGCCGGTCGCTCCGGCTGACCTTTGAGAGATGTTGGCAGATTGCTTCCAACATCCTTGGAACCGGCAGCATCCGAGAAACCATCCATAATTGGAACATTGTCGAAGCATCCGAGCTGCTCAAGCGGCTGAAGTCGCACGGTTTCGCGAAAGGTGTCGAATTGCAGCATCACCGAATTGAGTTCTCGGGTGGTTCCAGTCTGGATGTTCTAGCCGAGGAAGTCTTCATCGAGCAATGTGAATCGCCTTCGTGAGGCAGGCTCGGGGGGTGGTAATGGAATCAGTCCGCAGGAATGAGAGGGCGTATTGGAGGGCGGCTGAACGAACCGGCAGGCGCAAACGGCGAGAGGCTAAATCAAGAGAAAGGCAATCGAATGAGAACGAGAAAACATGCAGGCGGGTTGATGTTGGTGCTGCTCCTATTCTTGGGCAGCCTGTCCGGCGCACAGGCCTGGTACGAACCCAGCGTGCAGCGGTGGGTGAATAGGGATCCGGTCAATGAACAGGGGTTCGAAGCCATGCGGCAGTATCGGGATGGGGTTCCTCGACGTTTGTAATGGGTAAAAGTGCTGCGAAGGCGTTGGCCGGGAAACAGTGGGCGTTGGCCGACGAAACTGTTTGGCTTGGCACGCACAGCCAGTGGCTACGGGATAAGCGCCACGGCGAGATACCCGCATGTGCATCCGAAGGCTGTAAACATTGAAGAGAATGCGCTTTGGAGAAGGGAGTGACAGCCCGAAAACCCGCTTCGAGAGTGACGGGGCAAAGCCTGTGGGATTGCCGCTCATCACGAACTGGCCTTGAGCAATCCGGCGCCACGGCACCATGAATACCCACTACAAACGTCGAAGAAGCCGGGATGGTCACGGAATGGACGATTACAGCGGTTACAGGTATGTCAATAACCAGCCTATCTCATCAGTGGATCCTCTAGGACTTTGGAAATTCAAAAAATGTAGCCCCAGTCAGATAAATGACATCAAAACTGAACTCCAATCACTGGAGTCTCACGCGTTGCGGGGTTGAAGGTTGAAAAAGAGTTGGCTTGCGGGTTTGGCCCCTGCCACAAGGCGGGGGATGAAAATGCCAACACAACGCAAGCCAACGCGCGGGAAGTTCTCGCTCCTGCGCCAACTCTGCAATCTGATTCCCAATCATCTGGTGCCGCAATTGGCCCGCGCGCATGCCGTCGAGGAAAAGAGCCGCACCTTCCTGCCCTGGAGCCATGTGGTCAGCCTGATCTATGCGCAGCTCACCCACGCCCTGAGTCTGAACGACGTGTGCGACGCCTTGCGGTTGCACTCGGGTCCGTTGTCGGCGATCCGCGGCGCGACCCCGCCGAGCAAGAACGCCCTCTCGCACGCCAACCGGGAGCGCAATCCGAAGATGGCGGAGGCGTTGTTCTGGACGATGCTCGAGCAGTTGCAACAACTCCATCCGGGTTTTGGCGCCCGCCGCCGACCGAAATTTGCCTTCCGTTTCAAGCGCCTGATCCACGTCGTGGACTCGACCACCATTCAACTGGTGGCCCGCTGTATGGATTGGGCCAAACACCGCCGCCGCAAAGCCGCCGCCAAGTGTCATGTGCGGCTTAACCTGCAAACCTTCCTGCCGCGCTTTGCTCTGGTGGATACGGCGGGTGAACATGACAACCTGCGGGCGCACGAACTGTGCGCGGGCGTGCAGGCTGGGGAAATTGTGATCTTTGACAAGGCCTATGTGGACTTCACCCATCTGGCCGACCTGTCGATGCGCGAGGTCTTTTGGGTCACCCGCGCCAAGGACAATCTGCAATTCCGGGTGGTGCGCCGGCTGCAACACGGTCGCGCCGGTAACATCCTGCGCGACGATCTGATTCAATTGACCGGCCCGGCACGTAAAGCGTATCCGGTCGAACTGCGCCGCGTGGTGGCTTTGGTCGAAGTGGACGGCGAACTGCGGGAGATGGTTTTTCTGACCAACAACCTGACGTGGAGCGCCCAAACCATCGCCGACCTCTATCGCTGCCGCTGGAGCATCGAAGTGTTCTTCAAGGAACTCAAACAAACGCTGCAATTGGCCGACTTTCTTGGGCACAACGCCAGCGCCGTGCGCTGGCAGGTGTGGGCCGCACTCCTGGTTTATCTGCTGTTGCGCTTCTGCGCCTTCCTCAGCCAGTGGGGCCACAGCTTCACCCGGCTCTTCACGCTCCTGCGCGCGGCACTGTGGCAGCGACTGGATTTGCGCAGCCTGCTCGAACGCTATGGGACAGCCGGTGGCGGTGGCCACTTCCTGAGCACGCCCGCACAGGCCTATTTGCCCGGGCTGACTTGAACCTATGGGACAGCCGATGTTCATATCACCAACCAAACCACCAAATCCTCAAACTCATTTTCGATCTCGGCACTCGTTTCCTTCGGGAAAAACCCTCCGATCGTCACGCATCGGACACCTGTGGTTTGCCACTGCTCCAATCAAGGTGCAAAAGCGCAACATCAGGAAATTGTTTCGGTTGTTTGAGCAAGAACAAGCAGACTGCGATGAATCAAATGTGCGCTGATACGGCCAAAGGAACGGATGAAATCACATTCGTATGTCAGAACGCCGCAACAGATTCAAACTGCAAGACTTTCGATGGTTATTCATACCCAGGCTCGCGTGTGTCAAACATCTGCTTTCCGCTCCCGAAGGGAGGCCACCCTTTAGGCTGCGTTGCACTACATGAGGCGGCACATTCCGTCGGAGGCGTGGGTGACGATAACAATCCGAAAGCCAAAGGTTACGACCCGCGCGCGTATGACATAGCGCAGTGCGCAGGATGTCCGAGAACCCCCGGTTTTTGACACACCTCGTTTATGAGGACTTTGCCTCTACTCAGCATTCTGGTCAGTGTCCTTCTGGCAGGATGCGTAGGCCATCCCATACGAGACAATCTGTCCCCGCCGTTGAGCCGAGAGCATTTCTCGGGGCAATGGATTGGGCATGATGACACGGGAATGCATTGCTATTTTCTTGTGTTGAATGAAAATGGACGTGGGGTGTTCGGAATGTTATACCGCCAGCAGTTGGCCAGGCGAAATTCCGTGTGTTGGCAGATGCATGGAAACGATTTATCCATCTCGCTGAGCGAGCCATCCACACTCGCGCCGCCTCTACAGGTAAATGGACGGAGCAGGGGGTTTGACATCACACTACGCGTACGTGGTCAGGGGTGGGAGCATCTCAGCAGGCTCTTGCGCGCAGAGCAAGTCGAACAGGAGGTCAAGGTGATGAAAAGCGTAGCAAAGACCGATTTCGGCCAGTAGGGCAGCAATTCGCTGACGAAGTAATACCCGAATCGGCTGCGCACGAACTTGGGCCTGGGCGGAGGTGGAGCGTGAAAAGGTCGCATTGGAGAGAAGGGCAATCGAATAAAAGCGAAAACACTCGTAGGCGGAGTGAGGTTGGTGGTACTGGTTTCAGTCGGTGTCTTTGCGGTTGCCGCCGCTCTGTTTATTGCGGGAAACGCAAAATACTGGAAGGGTGCGCGTCCAGTTGCTGCTTTCCGAGCCGCGACAGCAGAGTTGGATCCACGCACCTTGCACAATCTTCTCGCGACACCGCTGGACAAGATTGAACAGATGGACGTGGCGTTGGTGAACTTGCTCTGTGCTGAGGGCCTGCCGGGAGCCGAAGGGGTGGAAGCGTCACAATGCCTGAGGGTTTTGGATCGGTGGGCAGAGCGGGTCAAGGCCGAGACGGCCCGGCACCTCTACCGCTTCCGGGCAAATCCGTCCGAATTCGAGCACTCCGAGGGCTATTTCCGCATGCTCATCATGGCGGTAGTGGTGTACGAGGATTTCGGTGTGCGTTACAACCCTCAACGCATCGCGCTCCCTTCTGTCAGCGGCTCCGACGACCACTTCTTTGCCGACTCCCGCGACATTTTCCTGCATGGATTGCTGGGGGAACGGAGAATAGGCACGTGCAGCTCGATGCCAGTGTTGTATCTCGCCATCGGGCGTCGTTTGGGCTACCCGCTGAAATTGGCAACCACCAAGGCGCATTTGTTCCTGCGGTGGGAGGACGGGCCCTCACCCCATCCCTCTCCCGGTTTGACCGGGCGAGGGAGCGGAGAGCGGTTCGACCTGGAAGCCACCGGCCGGGGAATGAACCGCTACGACGATGCCCACTTCAAGCAATGGCCGTTTCCCCTGACGGAAGAAGAATGCCGCGCCGAAGGTTACCTGAAATCCCTATCGCCGGCGGAAGAACTGGCGGTGTTCCTCTCGCTGCGAGGCAACTGCCTGCGAGAAGTCGGAAAACTCGACGCAGCCGCCGCTTGCTATGCGACCGCAATGGAGTTCGCTCCTGGATTGGCTGCGTTTCGCGATCTGCTGGCTTCGGTCCAAGACAAGGGGAATCCCGGCGGCGCAAGGTCATTGGTGGAAACCGGTGCGTTGCTCCCCACTCCCGTTGTGGACGCCGTACATTCGCTTCATTCGCGTGATTCGCGGGGCGGTCCGTTGCGCCCGGCTTCTGTCGTGGACTCCGTGTCTGGCAAGTCACTCGCGTTGCCTGATCCAAATCCGCTGCGGAGCGTCCGGTGAGGCACAAGGGTTCGTCACTTTGAACCTGGAATCGGAAGTTGAACCACTGATGAGCACAGATCAACGCAGATTCCAAAAGCTTGCGACAAAGGAACCCTAGACCCATCAGGTGAGACTCCGCCTCGCCACACTGCCTTTGGTTTCTGAATCTTATCTGAGTCCATCTGAGTCCATCTGCGGTTTCAAGGTCGAATACAGGCGGGGGAACGGCGCGCAAATCCACGTCAAGTAAATGCAAAGGGAGGCGTAGCGGGCGCGAGAGGTCTTGTGGTAGGAGGTAGGCCGACAGCAACCACTGTATCAACGCACACGGCAAATGAATGCAAATACGATCTCCCGGCGCGAACGCGAAGCTCGAAACTCGAAACTCGAACCTCAAAACGCGTCGCCCTGCCTCCCCAGCGCGCCCACTTCTCCGCAACCTTGTCCTCGGAAAAGGGAAGCGCCTCGCAAGCGTGGCTTGCTCCTGCTCGGTCTCTTTCTCGCGACGGCACTGGCGGCAGAGGGCCAAGTGCCATTCCGGCCGATTGCGGACGCGCCGGCCACCGCGCAGGAGGGTCAGGATTTGGCGGTGATGTTTGACACCGCTCGCGCCGCCAGCGCGAGTGTGCCGCCCGGGCCGGACGCTGGTTATCAACGGCGGCAAATCACCATCGAACTGCAAGCCGAACTGGAGAGTTTCGTCGCCAGTCATACGAATTCGGCGTGGGTCCCTGGGGCGCGGGTGTGGCTGGCGCGCCGGTCGCAATTACGGTCAGGCTATTCGCAGGCGATGGCGCACTTCGGCGAGGCGTGGATGGCGGCGCGCGACGTGAAAAGCATCCCCGCGCGCCAGATTGCGGGCGAGGCGCTGGGCGGATTGGGAATGTCCCTGGCCCTGGCCGGACGTTTGAGTGAACTGGACGCGCTGGAAGAGGAGGCCTTTCAACTGCGCGTGGCGCCGGTCGGCACCGAATGGGAGGCAGCGCTGGAAATCCGAGCCTGGGCACGGAAACATCCGACGCGGGCTTATACGTGCGGACTCTATTGCCTGGCCGAGTTGGGGCGGCTGACGCAACCGGGGCAGTTCGATGCGAGCGGGGTGGTCAATCTCGAATCCCCGGGGAACGGGTTCACGGCGGCGGACTTGGTGCAGATCGCCGCCTGGGCGGGGTTGCGGTTGCATGCGGCCCTGCTGAACAATCCCACCATTTTGCCGGTGCCGTCCATCGTCCATCTGACCTCCGAACATTTCATCGTCGTGCGGGAGCAACGCGGCAACTTTTATGGCGTCTATGACCGGGCCGGCGCGGGGACGCGCTGGCTCACGGCGCAGGAAATTGCGCAAGAAGCCTCGGGTTGCGTCATCGTGAGTGATGCGGTGGCGCCGGTGGGAGGTGCGCAAGCGACACCGCTTACTGCCGGACAGGCGGCAGTTTATCGGGGCCGGTACATCGGCGGACCGGGGAGTCATGAGGATAGTCCGTGCGATTCTTGCAGCACATGCCCGCTGCCCTTGCGGCGGCAACCACCACCCGCACCGCCACCATCATCGCCGCCTTCAGCGCCGCCCTCAGCGCCACCATCTTCATGCGCGAACTGCGCGAGGATCACTGCCGGTATGCCAACCTGGTTCGTTTCCGAGCCGTTCCTGGACCTGTGGCTGGAGGACACGCCGCTGCATTATGAATCCGCCTATGGTCCGTCTGTGACCCTGCAACTGGCCTACAATCCCCGCCACGCAGCCAGCGCCGTCTCCCGCGAATACTGGCATGGGGCGCACTTCGGGAATTACGGTGGGCGCCAGGGTCTCTGGGCCTGCTCGTGGATGTCCTTCGCGGAGTTGGACAACAGTGATTTGATGGTGGATCTGCTGCTGCCGCAGGGCGGCTGGGCCACGTTCACGTTTTCCAGCGCCAGCGCCACCGTCAGCGACATGAATTACCGGCAGAACGCCTGGCTGGAACGGGCCGGCGCCAGCGGCAACTACACTTCGCTGACGCTCCACCAGCCGGATGGCTCGGGCGCCACGTACGCCCTCCGGGATGATCGCTCCGACCCTTCCGGATACCGGGTGTATTACCGGACGGATGCGTTTGATCCGACGGGCGATAAGACGACCTTTGCCTACAACACGAACTTCACCGATTACTACGGGCTGACGAACGTGACGGCGGCGGACGGCACGAGTTTCACCTTGCAGTTGGATAATCAGTACGCCCCCAATCTGCCCGCGACAGTGACCAACATCACGTCCTCCTACGGCGCCTCGGTTTCCTTCCGCTACACCGTGCCGGATTATTTAACGGTTGGGCTGAATTTGACGAACATCACGGATGCGGCGGGCATCAGTTCGGGGATTGGCTACGCCTCGGCCTTCGGTCTTGCGCCCAATCAACTGGTGACGCCCTATGGCACGACGACCTTCAGTGCGTTGAACGCCACCACGCTTTTTGACCGCTCCGTGCGGATCACCAACGCGGTGGGGCAGCAGGAGTTTTACGGCCTGATCGCCAACTACACCGGCACGGATTGGCCCGCGTATGCGGCCAGCCAGATTCCCACCAACACGCCGGTTGGCACTCTGGACAGCAGCGAGCGGACGAACCGCAACTCGTTTTACTGGAATGCGCAGCAATTCGCCGCCTACGCCTACCTGGATGTCGATGCTTTCAACTGGACCAACTTCAACAGCGCCCGCATCCGGCACTGGCTCCAATCCGCCGACGCCTCGGTTGACTACACGCTGTCCGTCGAGCAGCAGCCCAGCCCCTCGAACTGGACCAACGTGCAAGGCCAGTTGACGTGGTTCGATTATCCCGGCAAACCCACGACGAATTCCTGGCGGGGCACGCAAATCCAGCCCACGGTCATCGCGCGCGTGATGCCCGACGGCAGCACGTCCTATCAGTACTTCGAGCGGCTTACCAATGGGCTTCCCACCAAGGCGGTGGACAAATGGCAGAGCGGCGGGAGCGCGCAGTACCGCACCAACACCTACCTGTATGCGGCCAACAATGTGGACCTCGTGGCTTCCACCAATGCCTTGTACGTGCGCGTCTCCAGCAACCTGTTCAACGCCTACCATCAGGTGGTGACCAATTACGACGCTCTCAGCCAGTTGACGGTGTATCAGTACGACGGCGCCCGGCATCAACTCACGAACGTGATACGTCCCACCGGCTTGACGACGAGCTACACCTACGACGGCAACCACCGGCTGCAACAAACCACCGATTCCCCCATCAACGCCACCCGCAGTTTCACCTGGTACTCCGATGGCAACCTGAAGAGCGTGACGGATGAGCGCGGGCTGACGGTGACGAATTATTGGGACGGCTTGAACCGGCTCACGGGCACGAAGCATCCCGACGGCACCACCACCACCAACCTCTACTCCGTCGCCACGGCCTACGCGAGCAGCACCGGCGGCACGAACATCCTCGACCTGACGGCGACCAAGGATCGCCTGGGGTACTGGACCTATTTCGGTTACGACGCGCTGCGGCGCGTGACCGCGGAGACCAACGCCAACGGCGCCGTCACGCGCTACGGGTACTGCGATTGCGGGGCCACCAGCTACGTGACAAACGCCTGGAACACGAGCATCCAGTTTGTCACGCAGTACGATTACGATTTCCAGGGCAACCGGATTTACACGTATCTGCCGGACGCCACCATCACGAATTGGTTCGATGCCCTCGGGCGGACGATTGAGACTTGCGACGCCTGGGGCTGCCGGTGGTTTTACTATGACAACCTGAGCCGCCTGACCAATGCCAGCAACGCCGTCGGCACCGAACAGAACACAACGTACGACCTGGAAAACCGCCCGCTCTATGTGCAGGATGCCAACGGGGTGACCATCACGAACACCTACGATGATCTGGGCCGCTTGCGCACGCGCACGTATCCCGATGGCGGTGTCGAGCGTTTCGGCTACTCGGCGCGTGGCCTGACAGCCTACACCAACCAGTTGGACAAGATCACGTACTACGGTTACGACGAGGCGCTGCGCAAGACCGCCGAGACCAACGCCAACAACGAGGTCCTGCTTTACACGAACAACGCCGCGGGCGATTTGCTCTCGCTGACCGACGGCAAGAGCCAGACGACGAAATGGAACTACGACGAGTATGGGCGCGTAACCAACAAGCTGGATCAGGCCAGCGTGGAAATCCTGCGCTACAAATACGATCCGGACAGCCGGCTGACCAACCGCTGGAGCGCGGCCAAGACCAACAC
>Ga0315277_10006601_pt1 | contig 15147 bp, 10 predicted proteins | sample YL17G05_15_MG_FD_203695 | JGI IMG/M metagenome (GOLD analysis project Ga0315277, IMG submission 203695) | Sediment microbial communities from Yellowstone Lake, YNP, Wyoming, USA - YL17G05_15 | ecosystem: Environmental > Aquatic > Freshwater > Lake > Sediment | place: USA: Wyoming | collected...
GACATGGAATTGGCTGTGGGTTTTTCAACTTCAGGTGCGGAAGAACTGCAGAAACTGCTGCCTAAGGCGCGTGTGGTTAAGGCTTTCAATACGGTGTTCGCTGTGAATCAGAGCACGGGCAGGGTGGGCAGAGAACAGCTTTCAGCTTTTGTTGCTGGAGACAACGCTGAGGCTAAGAAGACCGTTATGCTTTTGGCGAGGGACATTGGTTTTGACTCGGTGGACGCTGGTTCGCTTAAGTCTGCTCGTTACTTGGAGCCTATGGCTGTGTTAATGATGCGTTTAGGCTTCGACCTGAAGATGGGAACAAACATAGGATACAAGCTAGTGAAAGGCTAAAGCATTACAATGCCTTCTTTTATGTGTTCAACACTGCGAAACCTGTGATGAAACGAACACGAAATTTCTATGTTGGCAGATAGGTTAGTTTTGCGGCGCAATAGAAATCATTTGCGGCGGTCACAATTGACGGGAATGTTGCCCAGACCCTACTATGCGAGGCTCGCAAAAAAACTTGAGAGCTTTAACAACGGGCTTTTGGTTTGCCTAGATATTTGGGGCTTACTGTCTGTGCGCTCTTTTTTTCGGATATTTGCGTAGTCCCTGAGTTGCTGTGCCATAGATTTGATTTTGTCTAGGTTGAACAAGGCAAGACTTAACGAGGCTAAGACGAAAGCGACGCCTTGAATCGCCGTTATTTGAGTATTCGACCATGCTGGCGGCAGCCTGTTAAAAGAGTAGCCGTATTCTCTTTCAACTACGAATATGAGATAATTCCATTTTGTAAGCCAGTTCAGATGAACCATGTTGACGCCAATTGCTGCCAATGCGAAAAATAAGCCAGCGACTGCGATTGAGAAAACTAGGATGCGTTGCTTGCGATTGAAGTTTTTCCATTGAGGCAGTGAGCAGCATTTGTCTATGCTGGAGCTGGCTAACCAACAGAATGCTGGCAGAGTCGGATATGTATACTTGAGAACCGAAATGTATGGGACCAGCAAATTCTTCCCGAGCACTAAGAAGGCATCGAAGCCTAGGATGCAGACTATAGTTGCAAAACAGATAAGGTCAGAAAAAAGAAACTTGGAGAGTAGTCTTCTTTGTGACAGCGAAAGAAACAGAGACAAGACGCATGCAGCCAAGAAGAATATACTCAGATTCCCAGTGAAATAGTTGGCTAGAAAGAAACCTGAAGGAGCCACTTGTCCAGAGAAATAGGTGCTGAAATCGTTATGACGGAATATGGCAAGGGCGCCTTCGTCAGTTATTACCTCATACCATAGAAGGTTGAGAAACAGCGCTGGTGAAAAAAAGAGAGCAACTTCCTGTATCACACGTTTCAGGTTTTTAGGTCTCTTATTAATGTAAACTAACAAAAGTGGAACCAGCATAAACACTGCAAAAGCCTTGGTTAAGAGGGCGAAGCCGAAAAGAATTCCTGATACGAGAAAGTTTTTGAGAGAGCTTTTCTGTATTGCCCAGATTCCAACTAGCAGATAGAGAAGGCTGAAGAAAAGGCTCTGTGAGTCAATGAGAAAGGTCCTTGACATGACTACTTGCCAGGGCGCCAGACCGAAAAGAGCAGCCGCCACGAGTCCAGTTCTTTTTCCATACAGAATTTTGCCGATTTCATACACTAGGAAGACTGATCCGAGACCGAACAGGGTTGTGACCCATACGCCTGTTTCGTATGACAAACCGAAGGTTTTGAAGAACAACGCATCAATGTAATAGCCAAGCGGAGGTTGGTTAATCAGAATCCCTGGGCTAGTGTATGGAAGACCCCATTGGATTACTCCAGATGCCGCTCCATACTCAGTTAGTGCGTCCCAGTTTTGATACTGCCCTAATGAAACGGATACTAAGAATGAGGCAAATAAAACCCCAAACAGCGCATAATATTCACGCAATTTGATTATCAGCAGTTCTTTCGTCATCATCACTGTGCGCATCTCTCGGAAATCCAGCTATATCTAACAGCATTAATAAGAAATGCTCGATGTGTCTTCATGGGGTTTTCTAAAACGTAGATGCAAAGAAACTTACGAAAAGAAATTGAGTTTTAAACACGATAAGCGCGCTATTTTGTCCATTTCTTCAGAAAATCTTCTGCTCTTTTCTTCAGAGTCTTTCTGGGACTGTTAACGTGTTTTTTCACGAAGGAAATTACTTTGTCCTTGTCTTGGATTTTATCATAAAATAAATCAAAGGACGCAATGGTTTTTTCTGCTATGACTCGTCTGCATTCTTCCGTCAGATGAGGAGTTGTTTGGACGTTTTCGACTTTTAGAAGCTCAGTTGTTATTTTCGGGATGAGGTAGGGTTTAGCTAAAGCTATTTTGCCTGAATTGCCAACAACGTTAGCCACTGTAACCATGTATTCGTCGTTGAGAAAACTGTAGTACCTGTCGAATACGGCGTCGAACTTTTTGTCTTTGTCAACTTTAGCTAAATTCGCAATGATAGCCAAGGCGTTCCAAGTTAAGATTCTATATTTGCTGTCTAGAAGGTCAATGAAAAAATCCATATGAGGATACAATCTCTCAGGGTATTTCTCACTTAAATCCATCAAAATGCCCGCGCAGCCATACCTAACAGTTGCCTTCGAAGAAGACACTCCGCTCACCAGTTCAGGAAGCAGATTGAAGTCTTGCTCAACTCTATTGAGCAATTCACCTTTAGTTATTGATTTGCTCTCGAGTTTCGGCAACAATTCAGACACCATGAAGTCTCTTTATGCAATACTGGCAATTTTAGTTTTCGCGCAATAATAGGCAACAATAACTTAATTTACCCTGCACTAATGAAATGTGGCGAGCGGGCTGGTAGCATTGGATCTCAAGACTTTCCTCTAAATGCAAGAATATTGTGTCAGACGTGATTTAAGTCCTAGGTTCTCTTCGCACAGTCAAACCAAGATAAGTCACATACAGGGTAGCCAATGCTATTAACGAACCTACTCCAAGAGCGAAAGCGTCAGGTTGACTTGCACCAAAGTAATTAATGTCTGCATACGTTATCAGCATAGCAGCAACACCTACAACCGAAAATGCCATCGTATGTCGCAGATTAGAACGTCTAATTACCGTACTCCTAAAATCATCATAGATGCTTCTTTCTGTTATTTCTGGAAGAGATGTCATGCTATTGTTCAACGCCAAGAGACTAGGTAGTTCAGGTTTGGACAGATAATCGAGCAAAGCAATTAATGATGAATGATCATTTCCTATTATTTTTGAATCATTTCCACTGAGATATTTCTTCATTGAAGGTAGAAGTCTTGTCTTCAGATTTTTCCACAGTTGCCCAATCTGAACTGCTTCTTCCCTTATTAAGCTAGCATTAGGAAAACCGACCCCTGCCAATAAAGTCACAATGTCCAATACTCGTCTCTCAGCTTTCAACTTACTACCTATTATACGATGATTCGGGTCAAGATACTCTCTGAGATAGCATAATGCTTCGTATGCAAAAACATACATCCACTCCTCCAGAGTAATTCCACGCTTCTCCTCTATTTTCTTTGCAGATTTTTGACAACACCAAAACAACGCCCCGAAAATCCCTATGCACAAAAACCATAAGGGCACTACCCAGTTGGTATAAACGATACCCAGAAATGAGGCGACAACAACTGGAACCAATGGAAAAAGGCTAAATATAAAAAGTAAGGCAAAAATCATTGCCCCTATTGTTAGTAAACCAGAGCGGTATCTATATTCTTCTATACGTTTCTTAATTCGTTTGTAAGTCTCTTCGTGGTTTTCTTGCAGAGACATATGAGAACGTTATAACTTTTGTGTTTATAAATGTCTACTCGCAATTCTCATTGACTCTCAACCTTTCAACTAGCCAACAGTTGTCTGCGATATCTTGATGGGCAACTAATAATAACTCGACTAATTGCCAATATAATTCGGGGCTGGTAGTTCAGTTTGGTATGAACGCCTGATTCGCAATCAGGAAGTCGCGGGTTCAAATCCCGCCCAGTCCACTAATTGCTGAACTCTCTGGATTCTCATGTGGAAAATACGTGCTATCTGAGTCCTTTATTTGGTCGGTATTCTCGACTCTTGAATAATGGGCTTGAGATTATTAGGTCTGCTGTTGCTCGATTGCACGCTGTTGGCACGTTGTATAGGACGGCTATTCGGAGAAGGGCTTTAACGTCGACGTCGTGAGGAAGGGATTCAAGAGGATCCCAGAAGAAGATTAGGTAGTCCAATTTTTCGTTAGCGATCATGGCTCCTATTTCCATGTCTCCGCCTTGAGACCCGTCTTTGAGCAAGCTGATTGTTAAGCCAGTTTTCTCAATGATTTTTTTGCCAGTTCCTCCAGTCGCGCAGAGGTTGTGAAGAGCCAGGGTTCCCTTGTTGAAGTCTACCCATTCAACCAAATCCGTTTTCTTATTGTCGTGTGCTACCAACGCTATGTTCTTTGCCAAAGTTTTCACCAAATCAAAACCACATCGAATAAAGCCCAGCTGTATTAAACCTTTCTAAGAACAGACTTGCCAGCGCACTTCACTTCGTCACGTCAAGACACAACAGGCTTTTTTTAGAAAAAGTGTTAAACGTTCAAGTCACTTCTTCTCTGTTCAAGGTGAATTTTATGGGAACCCTGCTTCAAGGAGCAAAGAACGCTGTTGAAGTGTGCATGGACGTCAAAGCCAGCGAGCATGTTTTAATAATCACTGACAAAGGCACTCTGGCGGTTGGCAAAGCATTGAACCTTGCAGCCAAGAAAGTGACGAGGCACGTGGAAATGCATGTTCTTGAGGATTATGGGACTCGCCCGATGAAAAGCCTTCCTGACGAAATTAAGGACGCTATTCCGAAAGCCAATGTTACATTCTGGGCGGCGCAGAGCATGCAGGGAGAACTGCATTCAATAAGAGGACCCTTCATGGATGCGGCTCTGAAGTATGCTCGACATGGGCATATGCCGAGTGTTTCAGTTCATTGTATGAGAGAAGGAATGTGCTCTGATTACAAAAGAATAGCCGAATTCACACAGAAGCTTTACGACATAGTTAAAGATGCCAAGAAAATCGATGTTACAACTCCATCTGGCACAAAACTGAAGATCAAACTGAATCCAAAGTGGAAATGGCTCAGAAAAGATGGCATATATCATGAAAAAGGAATATGGGGAAACCTGCCCGAAGGCGAATTGTTCACGGCTGTGGCTGAATCAAATGGACACATAGTTATTGATGAATTGGGCGACTGGTTCAGCGACAAATATGGATGTCTCACCAAACCAGAGAACAAAGCTGACACACCCGTGTATGCCGATATAGAAGATTCCAGAGTGAATCTAAAGACACTGAAGTGTACCAACTCGAAACTGAAACAAGACCTAGTCAAATACTTGAAAACAGATGAAAACAGCAACCGAGCAGGAGAATTCGCTTTCCCAACTAATCTTGAACTCATAACGAAGCCATTAATCGGAAACCTGCTGCAAGACGAAAAAGCCAGATTACACCACGCGTTTGGCAACCCCTACCCTGAACTGACTGGAGCCAACTGGAAATCAAAAACTCACATAGATGCGCTTCTGAAAAAATGCAGCATTTGGATAGATGGCAAGAAAATAATGGAAAATGACAAATACTTGGTGTAAAACGCACCCAAATGATGAAGATTTTCTGGACGAGCAACTCTTATCTATTGCAGCGTCATTGAAGGCTTAAAGAAAACCAAACAGTTGGCAATTCAGAGTGACCGAAACCACTGCCACAAGACGCACTTCGCTTGAACGATTCCGCCTTAAAAAAGCACTGGACAGACTCAGCAGAAAAGAAGGACGCGGAACAGAGCTGGTTTCATTGTACGTGCCTCCTGGAAAGCAAATAGCAGAAGTTATGAATATGCTGCGGCAAGAGTATGGCACAGCTTCCAACATCAAGTCAGACTTTACACGGAAAAACGTCCAAGACGCCATCACAAAAGTGCAGCAGAAACTCAAACTGTTCAAAGAAGTTCCCAAAACAGGCTTGGTCATCTTCTCAGGCGCTATTCCTCAGAATGGTCCTGGAAGCGAACGCATGGAAACCTACGTCGTGACGCCACCTGAACCTGTACACATATACTTGTACCGTTGTGACCCCAAGTTCCACACGGAATACTTGAAGGAACAGTTGAAAGAAAAAGAAGCCTACGGCATAATGATCTTAGACGCACAAGCTGCAACCATCGCCACATTAGAAGGCAGCCACCTCCAAATCGTACGCGAAGAAACCTCAGGCATACCAGGCAAACACCGAGCAGGCGGGCAGTCAGCTAGACGATTTGAACGCCTCCGCGAAATGCACCTTTTAGCTTTCTTTAAACGCGTGGGCAACCATACCAACGAAATCTTCCTGGGCATACCCAACCTGAAAGGTATAATAATGGGTGGACCTGGACCCACAAAATATGATTTTCAAAAAGGCGACTTTCTGAACTATCAGCTTAAAGAGAAAATACTTGATACAGTTGACACGGCGTACACGGAAGAACAGGGAATCGAAGAAGTTGTTGAACGAGCCCCCGAAATCCTCAAACGTGTACGCTACGTGGAAGAAAAGAAAGCTGTGCAAGAGTTCCTTTACGAAGTTGGGCATGACACGGGCTTAGCCACGTATGGTGAAAGAGAAGTTAAACGTGCATTGGAATCAGGCGCAGTTAAAACACTTCTTCTTTCAGAAGGACTGAACGTAGTCAAAGTGTCCGTGAAATGCAGTGTCTGCGGCTATCAGAAACAAGAAACAATCAAAGAAACAGCATTAACATCATACGAGCAAGGTTTAGTAGGGCAACCGTGTCCCAACTGTAAAAACCCTTCACTGTCAGTGGAAGACACAATAGACTTGATCGATGACTACGCTGAACTCGCTGAGCAAGTGGGAGCCAACATTGAAATCATTTCAACGGAAACTGAAGAGGGACAAATGCTGAAAAACGCGTTCGGCGGAATCGCCGCCACCTTGCGTTTCAAGTCGAAAGATTAAGCTAAGTATTCTGCTGTAAACCTGATGCCGCTGTAGCCCTGAATTCCCTTGCCTTCACCGCTCTCAGCTAAGACTGTTATTTTCTGTGTTTTGCATGTTCCTTCAATATCTTCCACGGCTTGTTTCAGTACGTGAGCGCTTTTTTCAGTGCCCGCGTAAATCGTCAACTGCTTAATAGGCGCGTTCAACGAAAGTCTTCGTTCAGCCTTGTCGCGTCTAATCTCCTCTATGACAGCTATTGCCAAATCACCGTCCTTCTCAGCTTCTTCGTCAATGAGTTTTTTCATTATTTCTGGCCAAGGTGAAACATGAATGCTTCTATGTTCTTTGTCATCGCCGTACATGGTCTGGTAAATTTCCTCTGTTATATGTGGCGCTATGGGCGCAAGCAACTGGAGCGTCCGATAAATGGCGTTGTACAGAGCGTACTGAGCCGCTGTTCTTTTTCTGGAGCCATAGGTTTCGGGCTTGTAAAGCCTATGCTTCACAGCCTCAATATATTGGTCACAAAATACGTGCCAGGCAAAGTTGCGAGTTTCTTCAAGGGCAATGTTAAACTGGCATTCCTCCATGGCAGCAGTTATCTTTTCAGTGGCTTTCTCAAGTTTTGTCAGCAACCACCTGTCAAGCAATTCAAGTTTAGGCTGAGTTTCAGCCTTGGGCTTATAATCCTGAAGGTGCTGTCCTGCGAAGCGTGAGGCGTTCCAAAGTTTGATGAGGAAGCGCCAGCCGTATTCGGTGTCTGCCCAACGGAAGGGAATGTCTGAACCTGTGGCTCCTCCGCCTGCTGCCCACTGTCTGGTGGCGTCTGCGCCGTATTTGCTGAAAACTTCGGGCGTGGCGATGTAGTTGCCTCGGCTTTTGTGCATGGCTCGCCCGTCTGTGCCCAGAACCATGCCGTTGATTAACACTGCCTTGAATGGTTTGCTGTTGAATAGGGCTAAATTGCGAACCATGAGGTAGTAAGCCCACGTGCGAATAATATCAGTGCCCGAAGGATGCAAATCAGCTGGATAAAGTCTCAGCCAGTCTTTGTTATCGGGCCACCCTGCGTGCACGGCTACTGTTATGGATGAGTCGAACCACGTATCAAGTACATCTTTTTCGGGCGTAAATTCTTTAGAGCCGCATTTTGGGCACTTGTCGATTTTTGGCGGTTGCATTCTCGGGTCGATGGGCACCCAGTCAGGTTCTGCTACTATGGTTTCTTTGCATTTTTTGCAGTACCATATGGGAATAGGGGTAGCAAAGATTCTCTGTCTGCTTATGACCCAGTCCCAGTCGAGGGATTTTGCCCAGTCAATTAGGCGATGCCTCATGTAATCAGGGTACCATGTGATTTCCCAAGCTTGCTTTTCAAGTTCATCTGTAAGTTGACGGGTTTTCATGAACCATTGTTCACGTTCAAGAATTTCTATGGGTGTGTGGCAGCGCCAGCAAACGCCTACTTCATGCTGGATTGGCTCGCACTTCTCCATTATTCTGGCTTTTTCAAGCTCGGCGACAATGGTTTTCTTGGCTTCATCGGTGGTTAAGCCAGCATATTTGCCCGCGTTCTGGTTCATTCTGCCTTTTTCATCTATGACCATAATTACTGGTAAATGATGCTTTTGAACTGCCTTTACGTCTTCTTTATCGCCATACGTACATATCATGACTACGCCTGTGCCAAACTGGGGGTCAACTGACTCGTCTGTTATGATTTTCACTTCTCTGTCAGCCACTGGCACGGTGACATCCTTGCCCGCGTACTTGTTGTAGCGTTCATCATCAGGGTGAACAGCTACTGTGACACAGGCTGCTAAAAGCTCGGGTCTTGTTGTGGCTACGGTTAAATACTCTTTAGGACTGAGCGGGAACTTGATGTAATGCAGCACGCCTTCTCTTTTTTCATATTCTACTTCAGCGTCTGCTATGGCGGTTTCGCAGCGGGGGCACCAGTTAATCGGGTACGTGCCTTTGTAGATGAATCCTTTCTGATAAAGCAATATGAATGACAGTTGCGTGCGGCGCCAGTAATCGGGGTCCATGGTCTTGTACTCAGTTGTCCAGTCAGTGCTGCAGCCTAACCGCCTTATGGCGGTTTTCATAATGCCAATATACTTGTTGGTTAATTCCTCACAGAGTTTACGAAACTTGTCTGGTGGCACGCCTGTTTTTCTTATGTGGTTTACTTCTTCAGTTTCCACTTCGGTTGGCAAGCCGTGGCAGTCCCAGCCTTGAGGAAAGAGCACGTTAAAGCCGCGCATCCGCTTGTAACGAGCAACCATGTCAAAGTAGGTCCAGTTGAGTACGCCGCCCATGTGGAAGTCGCCTGACGGATACGGCGGAGGCGTATCAATCACGTAAGGCTTGCGTTTTCTATCCTTTCTGTCAAAGTGGTAGATGCCCATTTCTTCCCATTTAGTCTGCCATTTCTCTTCGACAGCGAGTATGTTGATGTCTTTGGGCAGAATCTTCATGTCATTCTTTCCCTCAAAGCTGTGTGAGTCTGATGTGTGTTATGCGAAGACATTGTTCATAATTCTATATAAAAATGTACTTCAGCAGTGGTTGTTACGAAATTTACATGGTTCAAAAGGACAAAACCATTGAGAGATTTGACGCATTTCAGTAAACCTTATATCATAAAGCAGTTTTCTACAGTTAGAAATTCGAGGAGGATTGTTTAAGTTTGTCCACGGAATTAGCTGGAACACCCGTTCTCATCTTGAGGGAAGGTGCAAGTCGCACTCGCGGACATGACGCTCAACATGCCAACATCATGGCTGCACGAATTGTGGCTGAGGCAGTGAAAAGTGCTTTAGGACCTAAAGGCATGGATAAAATGCTTGTAGACAGTTTCGGAGATGTCACGATTACAAGCGATGGACGCACGATTCTTGACGAGATGGATATTCAGCATCCAGCAGCTAAGATGATGGTTGAAGTGTCGAAGACGCAGGACGACGAAGCAGGAGACGGCACAACATCAGCTGTGATAATTGCTGGTGAATTGTTAACTAGAGCTGAAGACCTGATTGAGAAAAATGTTCACCCCACCGTAATCATAGACGGCTACAGAAAAGCAGCAGAAAAAGCCCTTGAGACTTTAGAAAAAATCGCCATACAAGTGCGCTCTACAGACAAGTCCTGGCTGAAGAAGGTAGCCATAACTTCGATGGCTAGTAAACTCGTGGCTGAACACAAAGAGCAGTTGGCAGACATTGCTGCGGAAGCCATTTTACATGTCACTGAAAAAGTCGGTGAAGAATACAAGGCTGACCTTGACGACATCATGGTCGAAAAGAAACACGGCGAATCTATGACTGACACCAAACTCATTAACGGCATCGTTGTCGACAAAGAAGTTGTGAATCCAGGAATGCCTAAACGCGTGGAGAAAGCCAAAATTGCCCTGCTTGACACTGCCTTGGAGATTGAGAAAACTGAGTTCGACGCTAAAATCAACATTGAAAGCCCCGAGCAGATGGAGGCTTTTCTGCAACAGGAAGAAAACATGATTAAAGACATGGTTGAAAAAGTAGCTGCTAAAGGTGCAACCGTGGTTATCGCTCAAAAAGGCATAGATGACTTGGCGCAGCACTTTATGGCTCGCAAACAAATTCTAGCAGTGAGACGAGTGAAAAAGTCCGACATGGAAAAACTTGCTAAGGCCACGGGCGGCAAAGTAATCACCAATCTTAACGACATTAGCCCTTCTGACTTAGGTTATGCTGAACTGGTTGAGGAACGCAAAATCGGCGATGACAAAATGACTTTCATCGAAGGCTGCAAGAACCCCAAGTCCGTAGCCATTCTGATACGCGGCGGAACCGAACGCATCGTAGCCGAAGCTGAAAGGTCTATTCATGATGCTCTTTGCGTTGCCCGAGACATTGTTCAAGAACCGAAAATCGTGGCTGGCGGAGGTTCACCTGAACTTGAAGTTGCTAAAGTCCTCAGGGAATACGCTGGGTCTCTTCCTGGAAGAGAGCAGTTAGCAGTTATGAGCTACGCTGAAGCCATGGAATCAATAGCCTTGACGCTGTCTGAAAACGCTGGGCTCGACCCAATTGACATACTGTCAGAGCTGAGATCACGCCACGAGAAAGGCGAAATTTGGGCTGGCATCGAAGTGCTCGAAGGCAAAGTTAAGAACATGGAGAAAGCCGGAGTCTTTGAACCCTTAGCTGTCAAGAAACAAATAATCAAGTCTGCCACTGAAGCAGCGACAATGATATTGAAGATAGATGACATAATTGCATCTGGAAAAACAAGAGCTCCACCTATGCCTCCGGGAGGACCGGGAGGCGGCATGGGCGGGATGGGCGGCATGCCTGGCGGCGGGGAGTTCTAGCACATATCAAATGAAAGCAACAAAATCATATGGGTCGGTCCTCCTAAACTGACCCGCTTCGAGAAGGCTCGCATAGTGGGCGCAAGAGCACTGCAAATAGCAATGGGCGCCCCAATTCTTGTTGAGCCTTCCAAAGACCTTTCAAACCCGATCGACATAGCGCTCAAAGAACTTGAAAGCGGCACACTGCCCATAACCATTCGTAGGACTTTGCCCGATGAAACCTATCAAGACATTCCATTAAAGTGGCTCCTACAAGGCTAGTCTTTCATTTCTCTTTTTTGTTTGAGGTTAAGCTTGTGCTCAACAAGCAAGAAGAATCGGAGTCTTGGCTCATTGCGACAATAGTGATTTTGGTTATTGCGGCAACAGTTTTTTTAATTCAGCGTTTTGCGGGTCCAGTTTTCGATTTTGTGTTTGAAGTTTGCATCTTCTACGTTCCCGCTATTGTGATGGTTTTTCTGTTTCTCTACTTCAGGAAGAAAAGCTAAGATTAACCTTTATCTTCAAGAGTTTTCTGCGCTTCAATGAGAGTCTGTTCTATTTTTTTCCAGTGCGCTCCACGCCAATAAACTTGCTGACAGTTAGGGCATTGCCAAAAGTCATCATAATGAACTAGGGTTTTCTCCGGGACTTTTATTGTGGCTTCCGTCTTTAGAATTGATCTGATTTTTGTGTTACATTTTGGGCAGCGCGAAATTTCTGGGTTAATTTCTAAGGGAAACTTGAAACGCCCAGCTGCTTGTGCCAAGTTTGTGATTTGGTTTGGGCTTTCGAGAAGGAAGGCTTCAGCACCTTTAGCAATGGCTCGCTGATAAAGTTGAACATCGCGGGTGAGTAGGATGCGGTTCTCTTTTTTTGCTTTTAGGATTAGTTCGTTATCGTTCATTGAGCCTACGTAGACTACGTCGTGTCCTAGCATGCGAAGCCAGCGGGTCAATTTGCCCAGCATTCCATCGGCTAGGAACTTCAGATCATCCACGTATTATGCATCCCGTCCCATGTTTCGCCATTATCTCGCCTTCATCCATAATCAACTGTCCACTAACGAATGTTTTCACTACCTTGCCCTTCACTTTCCAACCATCAAAAGGTGAAAACTTAGCTTTAGAAAGAAACCTTGAAGCCTCAATCTTGTGTTCTCGCTTAAGGTCAACAACGGTAAAGTCAGCCACGTAGCCTTCATTAAGGCTTCCACGACTTTCCAGGTGAAAAATCTCTGCAGGCTTTTCCGCGACTAGTTGAATCAGATGATTAATCGTTAAGCGTCCACGATTAACTTCATTGAGCATAAGTGGCAACATTGTTTCAAGTTCTGCGATGCCTGGTTTAACGTCCCAAACGGATTTGGCAGTTTTTTCTTCCAGCGAATGCGGAGCATGATCCGACGCCACAGTGTCAATCATGCCTTTGCCAAGAGCCTTCCAGAGCGCTTCTATATCTCTCTTAGTTCTCAGCGGGGGAAGCATGAGCGCCACGTTTCCGTGTACTTTTATAGAATCAGCCGACAATAGCAAATGATGTGGCGTCACTTCGCAGGTTATGTTTGCATCTTTCCTTTTTGCTTCAATAATCTCGTTTAATCCCGCTGCAGAGCTAACGTGGCAAACGTGGATGTGCACACCTGAGTTTTTCGAGAGTTTGGCTGCATGTTGAATGGCTTTTGATTCAGCGGTTGCTGGGTGGGCTTTAAGGAAGGCTTCAGCATCGTTTTTTCCAGTTTTCTGCAGTCTTTCTTTTGCTTGTTCCAATGTTGCCTTATCTTCGGCGTGAACACATATTGGAACATTCGCTCTAGCAATTTCGTTAAAAGCGCGCTGAAGAGCATCATCGTCATCGATGTTTACTCCGCCGATTTGCTGGAGAAGATACAATTTGAAGCCGACAGCGCCCTGCTTTACTATGTCATGAATCTCATTTTTGGTGCCGGGAAAGGCTGAATTGAAGGCAACGTTCACAAAAACTCTTTTTTCAGCCAGTTCCATGCGTTTTCGCAGTGCTTCAGCGCTCATCGTTACTGGTCGATTGTTAGGCATATCGATGACCGTGGTCACGCCTCCTTCGGCAGCAGCTGCAGTTCCAGTTGTGAAGTCTTCTCTGTAGGCTAATTCCTGGTCTCGCAGATGCACATGTGAATCTATTAAACCTGGAATGATGAGGTTGCCTTTAATGTCAATTCGATTTGAAGCCTTGGGAAGGTTCGTTTCCTTTGCAATTTTAACTATCTTCGCGTTTTCTATAGCCAAACCTGCTTCAACTATGCGTTTTGGAGTGTAAATTTTAGCGTTGAAGAGAACTGTATCAACCTGCACTTTTGTGTCCTCTGCTCTTTGTTTCTGAAAGACCTAATTGTGGTTTTTCTACTTAAGTGTGGGCTTAGGAATTCCTTTGTGATGAGAAAGGAAAAAGAAAACCATTGTGGCCGTGTGAATTTTCTATGTGATGAGTTTGAAGAGGTCTCGTTCGGTCAGTATTCCTACAAGTTTTTCGTTTTCTACTGCGAGTAAGGAGCCAAAGTCTTTTTCTTTCATTATTCCAGCTGCAACGCCCACGTCAACATTGGGGCTTATGGCTCTTTGGTCAACATCCTTTATGGACGCCTCTAAAACTGAGGTTTGCAGCACTTGCGCCATGGTGCCTGACTGCAGATGCTTGAACACTTGACCTGAACCAAAAAAGCGGATGACGCTTCTTGCTGTTATCATTCCCATGACCTTGCCGTTTGAGACTATGGGCAGTCGTCTGAACCCTCGTTCAACCATGATTCTTTCAGCCTCGAAAATCGGCATGCCAGGTGTAGCCGTTGCTACTCGTTTAGTCATGACGTCAGCCACTTTGACTCCACTTATCATGTCTTTGAAAAGAAGGGCTATGTCCTTTTCTGTGACAATGGCTAAGACACGCTTGTCATCATCCACAACGGGCAAACCGCCAACACTGTGCTTTTTCATCAACTCTAATGCTTCACTGATTTTTCCTGAAGCATATATAAAAGGTGAATCTTGGTTCATTATTGATTTTATAGGTTCGTTTATGGCTTTGAAAAAGTTGCCGTTGTACTTACGCTGAACAAGCTGGTGTTTTTCGCCTCCGCCAAAAAAGTTAACGATGTCTGTGGCTGTTATTATACCGAGGAGGCGTTTGGTTCCAGGGTCCACAATGGGCATTCGGCGGAATCCTTCTTTAGACATTGCTTTAACCGCGTCGTAAATTGGCGCTGTAGGCGCCATTGTGACAACTGGGCTTTTTGCAATGGTCATTATGTCTCCTTCACGTTTCTTCGCGGGATGAGTCTTCAAACTGATTGGTCCTTGCCCTCGCAAGCCTCGTCTGAAAGATTCTCGTCTGTTTGCCATCTTAACGAACCTTCTTTCATTATTTGATTAGCGCTTTCACTATGTCTTCTCGGTCAACAATGCCGACTAGTTCATTTCGGTCGTCAACTATAGGTAAACGCCCAATATTGCGCTCCAGCATCAGCAAGGCAGCATCCTTAAGCGTGTCCGTGGGCTTGAGCGAAACAGGTGGAGTCTTCATAACTGCGGAAATCTTCGTAGGCGACATGAAACGGCCTTTTTGGTCTTCAAAAGTTGGAAAGAATGCGCCACTTTCTAGAAAGTCTTGCTGAGCTACAATACCAACTAGTTTGCCCTTGTTCGATACGGGGCAGGCGGCTATTGAGTGCTGTTGCAACTTTTTCCAGACGTTATCTGTTTCGTCGTCTGTTGAGCATGTGACAAGTTGAGTTGACATAAAGTTAGAAATGGGCAAGTTGAGTCTTGCCACTTCTCTTTCCAACGCCTTCAATATA
>Ga0315277_10006603_pt1 | contig 15146 bp, 18 predicted proteins | sample YL17G05_15_MG_FD_203695 | JGI IMG/M metagenome (GOLD analysis project Ga0315277, IMG submission 203695) | Sediment microbial communities from Yellowstone Lake, YNP, Wyoming, USA - YL17G05_15 | ecosystem: Environmental > Aquatic > Freshwater > Lake > Sediment | place: USA: Wyoming | collected...
CCAGCTCCTTGCAGCAGGATGGAAGAACGTTCGGATCGTCACCGACCACGGCTGGCTTCTGCTACCTGGTGGCTTCCCGAAAACTGAGTTGCCAAGTGCTTTGACAGAAAACAAATGGGGCCGATGCGCTGCCATCAAACCTGGAGCTGCGACAGACGAACGACTCTATCCCTGGCACTGGAATCCAAATCAGCATTTTGCGCTGGCTGACGGCATCAGCTGTTTCCGTAAGGGCGAGGATTATGTTCACGGTGGTTTAAGCCTTCAAGAGTGCCTTACTCTTGAGCTAATCGTTTCATCCTTGCCGTTAGACCAGCCTTACAACAAACTGGAAATTACGGACGTGGCCTGGAAAGGGCTACGGTGCACCATGGCGGTGCATGGCGAATTTAAGGACCTCTCCCTCGATATTCGCACGCAGCCAGGAAATTCATCATCCAGTGTTGTGGTTAGTGTAAAGCAGTTGAAGGTGAATAGAGCCGTCTCCGTGGTTGTCGAAAATGAGGAACTTGACGGAGCCAATGCCACAATAGTTCTCTTCGATCCGAAAGGCAATCTAGTGGCTCAGTTAGACACGGTTATAGGTGGGAGTGGCGAATGAATGAACTAGATCAGATAGATCGGCTAGCAGCCTCATCCCTCGACGGGTATCTTGTACGCAAAGATCTTGTCCGCACCTTTAGCCGCCAATTTCCGGTGCCAACATACGTTGTGGAGTTTCTCCTGGGGCGCTATTGCGCCAGTATCGACGAGGATGAGATTCAGGAAGGGCTAGGAATCGTCCAGCGCCAGCTTAAGAGTCGCACAGTCAAGGCCGGAGAAGAAGAGCTCCTCAAGGCCCGAGCGAGGGAAGATGGTGAGGTGAAGATCATCGACATCATCACTGCCCGCCTAGATGCTAAGACGGATTCCTATGTGGCAACGCTACCCAGCCTCCAACTGACTGATGTACGGATTACCCCCGAACTGGTAAAAGAGCACGAGCGAATGCTGACCGGAGGATTCTATGCCGAGATATCGCTCACCTATGACGCAGCCATTGCCCAGGAGAGCAAAGGACGGCCTTTTGGAATCAATAGCCTTCGAGAGATCCAGCTCTCCAAGAGAGACATCCTTGATATTCTGGTTAAAGCCAGGAATAATTTCTCCACCGAGGAGTGGAAGATGTTCTTGCTTCGCAGCATTGGCATTGAACCCACATCACTCTCCGACCGGGCCAAGAATGCTCTATTACTGCGAATGGTTCCACTTGTTGAACGGAACTATAACATGGTGGAATTGGGACCCCGTGGCACTGGAAAGAGCCATCTCTTTCAACAAATATCCCCCTATGCCCATTTGATCTCGGGTGGCAAGGCCACTGTGGCAAAGATGTTTGTAAATAACTCTACCGGTCAGCGCGGACTTGTCTGCCTTTACGATGTCGTCTGCTTTGACGAGATATCCGGCATCTCCTTCGATCAGAAGGACGGCATCAATATCATGAAAGGGTACATGGAGTCCGGCGAATTTAGCCGCGGCAAGGAGAGCATCCGTGCTGATGGCAGCCTGGTGTTAGTCGGCAATTTTGAGGTAGATGTCGAGCACCAACAACGAATTGGACACCTTTTTGGCCCCATGCCTCCAGAGATACGGGATGATACTGCTTTTATGGATCGCATTCACGCTTATCTACCCGGCTGGGATGTGCCCAAAATAAACAAAGAATTGCTTACGGATCATTTCGGCCTGGTCAGTGACTTCCTATCGGAGTGCTGGAGCCAGCTCCGCAATCAGAGCAGAGTATCCATTCTTCAGAATAAGGTGTTCTTCGGAGGGGCGCTCAGCGGCCGAGACACCAATGCTGTGAATAAAACGGTCAGCGGGCTTTTAAAGCTGCTTTATCCCGGAAGCGATACAGCAATTCCCGATGACGATCTGGAATGGGCTATTCGGATTGCCATGGAAGCTAGGCGCAGGGTAAAGGAACAGCAGAAGAGGATCGGTGCAGCAGAGTTTAGAAACACTCATTTCAGTTATGTTGTGGGAGCAGATGGTGTAGAGAAGTTCGTTTCCACACCTGAATTGCAGAGTGAAAACAGCATTGGTAGCGATCCTCTGGAACCTGGACAGGTCTGGACCATCAGTCCGGGCAGCATGGATGAGCATCCTGGATTGTACCGTATTGAGGTCAACGAAGGTCCTGGGTCCGGGGTTAAAATTCTCAATAAGCCGGTCCCACCGGCTTTCCGCGAAAGCATGAGCTATGCGGAGCAGAACCTCTATGCCAGATCAGCGCAACTGGTGGGTGATAAAGATCCACGTCATCACGAATTTACAATCCAATTAAGGGCTTTTGATGTCTCGAAATCTGGGGCAAAACTGAGCGTGGCCGGTTTGGTTGCACTCTGCACTTCATTGCTAAAGAAGAGCGTTCGTGGTGGCCTGATTATCGCCGGTGAAATCGCATTAGGTGGTTCGGTTGAGCCCATCCATAACCCCGTGGCCATTGCCGAAATTGCCGTGGAAAAGGGGGCAATAGCCTTGCTAGTGCCTGTCGCCTGTCGTCGTCAGCTTATTGACCTTTCCGATGATATGGCGACGAAAATAGATATTCAATTTTATTCGGATGCCAAGGATGCCTTGTTGAAAGCCGTTGCAGAATGATCATGCTAGCATTTCCAGGCGATTCACCTAGTTCTCTCACCTTCGCCCCGCCCTCTCCATCCCCTAATATCCCCGAAACCCTCCAACTCTAATCATGGAAATCGAACTCCTGCCCGCCGTCTCCCTGCTCCCCGAGACGCTGAACGTCCTCATCGCCCCGGAGGAGATGCTGGCCCGGGCCCTGAACGGCAACCCCCACTTGCAGCAATTCAGGATCCTTTCTATCACCGGCATCCGCTAGGGCGTCCTCAGCCGGCTGGACCGCAGCTCCATGGAGCTCATAGTGAGGAGGGCCTTCACCTCCGTCCGAGCTTTGGACCATCCTGGAGGAGAACCACCACTACTTCCTGATAGTGGAGCACAACCCCCTGCTCTACGAAAGGACAAGGGATATGGCGGGCAATATTGCCCAGGCCATGAAGCAAGAAGATCTTCTTGAGGATCTTCGAGGAGAGAAATGATGAGATCTCATTTCTGGGGGCTATGATCCACCAGCTCACCGAGAAGATCACGCTTGCTTTGCGTCCTTACAGTAGGAGGATAGGACCAACACTTGCGGCAGTTCTCGAGGAGCGGATAAGATGAGTGGCCTGGAAGAAACCAAGCTGTTTTGGGATTATCCATTGGCTCCGGACCACTTTGATATGGGACAAAGGGTGTTTAAGAATCCTATGAAATTGAACACCGGTGGCATTTCTAGGAGAGAAAATAGACACGTGGGAGATAAAATAATAAGAAGCTCGTCTTTGCGCTCCCAGAAGACGGGAATTGGCTCTCGCGCCATAAAATATTTAGATTAGAAATGATACACATTACTTTAAAATATAAAAGGCAGGTAGAGATAGTATGGTATTAGGAGTAGCTGCAACTTTCAGGGCACCTGGCCAAACATGGAAGGATGAAAATACTGAACTCGTGGCCTTTGAACAGATTCCAGGAATAGGTGAATATATCTCGGTGAAACGCGAAAAGGACGTCGATTTGAAGTTTTACCGAGTCCAGATGGTTTTGCATTCTCAGAGACTACGCAAAGGAAAGGATGCCTCCGACATAGGTGCTATGGCAGCAGAGGCGATATATGGAGCAACAGCCGCACGAATATGGGCCGTGGAGGTAGATGATATAGAGGCTAGAATCAAGGCTCTTATTTAACTGAATGAATCCGCAATTTCTAATCAGAAGAGGCTATCGAGTCCCCATGGAATTAGTAGCTAATAGTGAAGGACATCAAGGCTAAACATTAGTGACAGTTCTGGAATCACCACCATATGTCTTCGGTTAAGGATTTTATGATATTATATTAATATCTCATTTTGCACTTTGTAATTGTGCCAAAATTCGAAATCAATTGAAATCAGTCCCCTGTGGGCTCGAGCCTTTATTGCAGAATTGGGCATGAAAAATTTCAGAGGTCCAATTCTATGCATGCCGGTCTTAACCGATGACGCATGGAATCACCCCTCCTTCCTGATAGTGGAGCATCGGGCGTACGAAAGGGCCAGGGATATGGCGGGCCACGTTGCCCAGGGCCACGAAGTAGGCCTCCCGGGGTGGCATCCTCCTGTACGCCCCCATATTGGACCGGCATCTGGAAGCCATGGCCGAGCTCGCCGACTGGGTCATCTGCTTCTACGATATGCAGGGTTCGGGACTGGGCCAGGCCGACTGGTTTGAGAATCTATGAGAGACGAAAATCAGAGCTGGCTAGGTCACAATTCTTATGTGCCATCTAGAATATGCGCCCATAAAAAGTCCACATAAGAAAGAGCTGTCCCCATTATGCATCAGTAGGAGGGCAAGATATTTTGTAGAAGAGGCGTAGACTGACCTCAGGATTTCCGGGAAATCGCAAGGTTGGTTGTGCGATGAAGGTGATCTACAAGATTACTTACCCAAACGGAAAGATCTACGTCGGCAAAGATCTAACAGATAGCATCAACTACTTTGGCAGTGCAGACAGCGGACTCATCGAGAGAGATTTTTCACGTGAGCAGCGCCGCGACTTTACAATTAGAAAAGAGATTCTTTGGGAATCGGAAACAGCATCCGACGGCGAGTTAAATGCTAAGGAGATCGAATTCATTCGAGCTCTCCGATCGAATGATCCGAATATCGGCTATAATCAGTGGCCAAGACGCAACGACGAGGTCAGTGCTTGAAGAGGTGTGTTGGCCAGGCCTAAAGGTTGGGGAATTTGAATTTAGAGTACCTTTTCTCGTCTCCTCTCACCTTCGCCCCGCCCTCTTCCTCCCTAATATCCCCGAAGCTCTCCCACTCTAATCATGGAAATCGAACTCCTGCCCGCCGTCTCCCTGCTCCCCGAGACGCTGAGCGTGCTTGTCGCCCCCGGAGGAGATGCTGGCCCGGGCCCTCAACTGCAACCCAAACCTGCAGCAATTCAGATCCTCTTTATCACCGGGATTCGCTCGGGCATCCTCAGCCGGCTGGACCGCGGCTCAATCGAGCTGAATGTGAGGAGGGCCTTCACCTCCGTCCAGCTCAGGACCATCCTGGAGGAGAACCACCACCCCTTTCTGGTAGTGGAGCGCCACCCCCTTCTCTACGAAAGGACAAGGGATATGGCGGGCCGCGTTGCCCAGGCCATGAAGCAGGCATCGACGGAGGCGACCATCCTCCTGTACGCGTCTATGTTAGATCGGCACATGGGTGCCATGGCCGAACTCGCCGACCGGGTCTTTGGCTTCTATGATATGCAGAGAGCCTGGCTGAGCCAGAGAAGAACCATTGCGGAGGAGCTGGTGGGACAGGCGGAGGCCCAGGGCACCAAGGCCCTTCGTAAACCCCAGGCGGCAGGAGCTGGAGACGGCCAAGGAGATTCTGGCCGAGGTCTTCGGCGCCCGGCCCTCCGATGTGGAGGAGATGATACGGCTGAGGCTGGAGGAGAGGAGATGGGCGAGTAGGGGCTTGCCGTCCTCAAGCTTGGAGGCTATCGATACCTTGATCTCGGCTAAAGGGACTCCTCATTTTCTTCATCTACATCCATCTAAGGATGGATGTTTGTTACTCATTGCCTACTCAGAAGGGTCCACTCCAAAAGAACTATGCCACGGCTGTGTCCCGGTCTTCTGGCGATCTCGCTGATGCTCAATCCCTGGTCGAACAAATCTCGCTACATGAGGAACTCCTCCAGGTCCAGCATCCGCACAACCTCTGAGTTTTGATCTCAGAGATTGGCAAGTGGACATTTATCCCGCCACTATTGAACAATTTTACACCGCTAGTGATACTTCCTCTTTGACAGCACCGTAATCCATCAGGGACTTACCGCCAATAATGCCTTACTAATTAGCAATCACTACCTAAACTAGAGAAATCGTCTTGAGATCACTAGGATCGTTATTATTTGAGGTCATTGGCATAAATATTTTGTTGGATCATGCATTTTTGCAAGTTTAAATGCATTTCGTCTGTCATTGCAATTTCTACATTTTCCGCAATGAAGCTCGTAGTTTTCGTAACAGCTCCATGTCTTTTCAAAAGGAACTCCAAGTTTAATTCCTTCCATTAAGTTCTCTTCCTTCCTTTTGTAAACCAAGGGTAAATAGATGTGAATATCATTCTTTTTATCTGCATAAGCATTACATCCTAGAGCGATTGCTTTTTCAAAAGCGGTCATGAAATCAAGCCTGCAATCAGCATACAAACCGCCATCGATCTGGTCCGTGCCTATAACAATCTCATTGGCTCCAATAGTCTCGGCATAGGCAGCAGCAAATGCTAAAAAGATTATATTTCTTGCGGGAACATAGGTACTTATATGCTTGGAAGATGCTAGAATATTATTCTCTATTATCAATTTACTATTGCATATTTGATTCAAGTCAATCTTTAAAACCTTATGTTCGATTGCGCCGATCAACTCTGCAATTTGTGCCGCTGAAATGAGCTCTTTCCTTGCGACTTGATTATAGTCAAACGTCAAACAATAGATATTCTTCTTCTCATTTTTTAGTATATAGGCGCATATCGAGCTATCAAGACCTCCAGATAGTATTAAAATAGATTTTGCTCTTTGTTTCATGTCAGTACTTCTCCTTTAAGATGAAGTGAATCATGATGTCGTTATAGATTTGTTCTATCCTTTGTTCCCTTTTCTCAAAGGGCTCTTGTGCTTCATAAAATGCGAATCTCATAGGAAAATTCTTAGGTATACCCTCACCAAGCTCTATATTATAATAACTAGGATTATTATATATTAATGTATTGTTAGTTAATTGAAACGCACTGATTTGCACCTTATCGATATGCTTATCACATTCTTCTAGGTATGTTAAGGTCTTTTCAATATCTTTGGAAGTTTCCTGCAAAAAGCCAACAATAATAAAGACTTTATTCTTGATTCCAGCATCTGATGACCAGTTTAGGATATTTTTAATTTCATTTAAGTTCATAGTTTTATTCATTAACTCAAGAATTTTTGGACTCCCAGATTCAAGACCCCACATTAGCTCCTTACATCCGGATTCCTTCATTAATATGAAATCTTCCTTTTTTAGATTACTCAAATGAAACAATGCATTCCACTCAATATTTAGTTCCTTTATCGAATTGCACAATTTGATTAATTTTTCCCGACCAATTGAATTCAAAGAATTATCCGCAAAGTAGAATTGAGAAATGCCGTAGCTTTCCTTAAGCGTCTTAAGATCGCGATATACCTTTTCAATAGATTTGGATTCGAATCTTTCTAAGGAACCTTGCCCACAAAAAGCGCATCTATGCACACAACCCCTGCTTATTTGATAAGGCAATCCCAGGGTGCTAAGATTATTATTGCCATCTGAAGAAATGAGGTCTTTTGATTTGATAATAAAGTACGGACAAGAGGCATCTTCAATAGATTTCTCCTCTTTAAATGTAAAGCTAATCCTATTGCCAAATTTGTACATCAGATTCGGCACATGCTTTTCGAAACCTTTACATTTATAATTGTTGAACATCATCTCAAGTGCGGATTCACCTTGACCAATAACAACATAGTCAACAAAATTAAATTCTTCGAGTATTTTTTCATTTTCAAAATAACAGTACGGTCCTCCTAGCACAATCTTAATATTTGGATATGTCTCTTTAATAAATTTTGCAATATGCAATCCAAAAAATAATGTACCTCGATCGAATAATGAAATACCTACGATAGCGACATTTTTAAAATTTACATCTTTCATTATATAAAAAATATTCTGGTTAATTTTTTTGTTTGGAATACCCTTCAAATATTTAAAAATATTATTTTCTTTTACATAGATATTTAAATTAAATTTTGGTGCTTCTTTTTTAATAATCTTATCAACCAGATCGATTAATGTTACAGAAATTCCTTTTTCATTGAGGTAAGAGTGCAATTGTGCCAATCCTAGCGAAGGTGTGTAAATCGGGTCTTCCGAGCTTAGACCCATCTTTGCTGCGATAGTAGGTACTCTAATCAGAACAAGATTCTCTTTAAATTGATTATTTGGTTCTCTTTCATTGATCCACATTTACTATTCCAAATCCCATGTGTATTTTCTCAGCTTGATAAATTCCTCTAGAATGCGCCTTTTGTCCCTGTTAAAATGCTCATACAATTGGAACAGAAGATGAGCATTGTAGCCCTTTTCATTAACTTGCTCGGTAGCTAGACTCAGTAGAGTGTAGGACCTTTGTATTTGACCTTTCTTTTCCTCCCATTCCAAACCGTTTATTTCATCAAATTTAAAAAGGAAATAAGGATGTTTAATTTTTTTAACATTAGTTATTCCATATTTTTCGGGATAATTCAATAATAATGAAGCCCTCAATTGAAATGCATTTAAGTGGTAATAATCGACATAAGGTAAATGTCTATTTACAAAATCTATGGTTGCAGTAATATCTTCATCTTTTTCAAATGGAAGACCAGCAATGAGTTCAATCCCATTCCAAATACCCAAGGTGGATGATTCTTTTAATATTTTTGTTATTATATTAATATCAATGGATTTTCTAACTGATTTTAAAATTCTGGAGCTTGCTGATTCAATCCCCCAAATTAAACTTATTGCCCCAGATTCTCTTAAATTTTTTAGAAGTTTGGAATCCACATTTTTAAACATAGCACAGTCTGACCATCGGAGATCTAAATTCTCTTCTTTTAACATATCAGAGAATTCCATTGCATAATTGTAGATAGAATTGATTGACGAGTTTAAGAAAAAAAAATCCTTACATTTATATTTGTGTGATAAAAATTTAATATCCTGAATATTTTCTTCCGTATCTTTTAGAGCTAATCTCGGATGGGCTGAAGCATCACAAAATATACAATTATTTATGCACCCTTGCTGGAAGAAATATGGCAGTAGCAACATTTTCTTTTTGTATCCTTTTTCTCTTAATTCCGGTGGTGGTTCAAATCGATAAAGATCCAAGGGAAGACCATCGAAGTCAGGGACAGGAAAATCATAATGCTGTTTTTTTTGAACTGTATTATATATTATTTTTTTATTTTTTTTGTATATAATTCCTTCCAGCTTTGTAGGATTCCTGCCATTCTCTAGATTATCTATCAAGTTATAGAGATACTTCTCGCCATTCATATTATGGGAGTAGATGCCAAAATCAATGAAATCGTATTTTAATAACTCTTTTCGAAAGTTATGCCCCCCCAAAATTATTAAATATCCAAATTTTTTTTTAAATATTTGGCAAAACATAGGGCAAGTTTAATGTCACGCGATAGAGAAAGACCGATTGCATCCAGATTATTAAATACAGTCAAAGAGGCTGCTTTTTCAAATTGATTTTCAATTTCTTCACAAACATTTCCCTTTAAAAAAGAATCAATTTTTTGGTCTGTAAAAGCCTCATTTAGACTTACTTCCTCTGATGCAAAGACTTTGATATCCAAATCGTCTTGATCTGTATAAATTCCTTTTGACCTTAGATAAGAAGTACAAATTGCCATGCCAAGGGGTGGCAATCTGTCATGTCTGCAATATATGCCTTTTTTCATCCATCTGCTTGGCGGAAATACCAATTTTATTCTCATTTTCCCCCTCTTCCTTTTGCCATTGGCCCTTAAAAATGAAAAAGAAGAGTTAATATATAGGCTATTTCTTCAAATCGAGATTGCCGGGGGCTACACTCTTCATAGTAGCTAATTCTTTCTTAGCTACATGCTTTATCATTAAAAATTGGCCGTCACCAATATCGATCAATATCGGTGCTTTCCTTATTTCATGCATTACATGCTTCGTTTCTACCATTTACAGCCCTCCATTATTTTTTAATTAGTTTATCTTTCTTATAACCTTTTCGGGTAGTTTACTTTGTTGTGTAGTCCCGCAAATTTTTCATAGCCTCAGGTAGCCATTTGATCCATTGAATTCATACTTTATCACAGCCCAAACAACGTCCCTCCACTCAAATCATGGAAATAGAACTCCTGCCCGCCGCCTCCTGCTCCCCTTGTCGCCCCCGGAGAGATGCTGACCCGGGCCCTTAACGGCAACCCCCACCTGCAGCAGTACAGGATCCTCTTTATCACCGGCATCCGCTCGGGCGTCCTCAGCCGGCTGGACTGCAGCTCGATAGAGCTGATAGCCGGGAGGGCCTTCACCTCCGTCCAGCTCAGGACCATCCTGGAGGAGAACCACCACTCCTTCCTGATAGTGGAGCACAACCCCCTGCTCTACGAAAGGGCCAGGGATATGGCGGGCCACATTGCCCAGGCCATGAAGCAGGTCTCGAGGGAGGCGACCATCCTCCTGTACGCCCCTGTGTTGGACCGGCACCTGGAAGCCATGGCCGAGTTTGCCGACCGTGTCTTCTGCTTCTATGACATGCAGGGGGCGGGGCTGAGGCAGGGCAGAAGCATGTCGGAGAAGATGGCGAGTCAGACCACCTGGGAGGCCTTCTCATGAGATGGCCCTGGTGGCGCAGACAGAGAGCCCAACCCCCGAAGGCTTCTCGAAAATCCGAGGCGCCAGGAGCTGGAGACGGCCAAGGATATCCTGGCCGAGGTGTTCGGAGCCCGATTTGTAACGGCAATGACATAAGATTTTTCGAAATATGCAACTGCTTATGCGTGGTTCATATACCTGAGGGCTTCGATTTAGAAGGAGTTGATGCGGTTTTAAATTCCCACGTTAATATTTTCAATCGCTATAGTTGTTTTCCCTCATGATTTTCCTCCAAATTGGATTTTTGGACTGCAATTTCCCTTATTCATCTCTATCTCTTGCTTTACTTTCGATAGCTTCCGCTAGGTCGGGTTTTTATTCGCAAGATATTTTAATTGTGTTATGTTATAAACGAACGCATTCATCATGAACTTTATCCCTGCCCTAGCTACGGTCGTGACTAAAACACGACCAGTATTATGGCCACGCTTCATAACAGCAAAGCATCTTTCGATATGCGATCGCTTCTTGCTGATTCTACTATTGCGGAGATGATCTCTGATTCCCAACTTGTGACCTCTTGTCGTCTTTTTCATGGCTGCATCGTAACCTCGGGTCTTGGCGCCGTCATATCCTTTGTCGGCATAACGCGGAATCCCTTCGATTCCAAGGTCAACCTGACTATCGTGCACGGAAGCAGTCGTTGTTTCGACGTTCCTGATAAGGTGGTACTCGGTATCGATCGATGCATGACCTTTGTAGCCAAAGAAGGTTTTGGAACCTTTTTTCGCCCATGTTCCTTCATTTGTTGGCTCTTCACGGGATCTCTTCGGTTTTGCCTTCTCTTCGATTATACTATTTGAAATATCTAGAAGACCTTTATCAAACTCTTGAACCTGGACTGCTTCGGTCCCTCCTGAATCTTGATCTCCTTTTTTGTCTTCGCCACTATCATCGTCCTCTTTCCTTTTTCGACCTGGATCGGCTGTAATGAAGGTTGCATCCTGAATTGTGCCCTGGATTACTTTGAAACCCTTTTCATCCATCTGCCTCTGAAGCTCCTTCCACAGATCTCCATACTTGCCGCTCTTGATCAGACGCTCGCGAAATAGCCAGACTGTGCTGAAATCCGGAACTACTTCAGTAGTGCCAAGAAAGACCCGGAAAGAGAACCTGTCTGCCACTTGTCGCTCTAGTTCGGGATCTGAAAGCCCAAACCAATGCTGAAGTACGAGCAGCTTCACCATAATTACAAGATCGATATTGGGACGTCCTCCGCGGCTAGTTTTGTTTTTATATATATGCGGCTCTAAAAATCTAAACCGCTCCCAGACGATCTGCGATCCAATTTCCGATAAAGGATCACCGAGTTCTTTAACCCGTTCGTACTCTACTCTTATGGCATGATCAATGAGTGTCCTCATAAAACTATATTATAGTATTAATAGTATATATAGTTAACGATAGAAAGGTTTTTCGAAATCCTCTAGTGATTAATCACCACAATGTAGGATAATAACCCTTGCAAATAGAAGTAGCAGGATACCTTACCCTGCTACTCCATCAATTTCTTTCTTATCTCTGTTCTATGAAGGAATCGGTGCCTCTCAACAACCGAAATATTTAAAAATCCCTACAAGAGTAATTGGAGAGTGGTAATGTTATATGAGGAGATCAAGGATGGCTTTTGGACTGCTATCTGGCATAGCATTAGCCATTGTTCTGGCAAGCTTTTTGGTCCTAGGAGCTATGGCGCTAAATCCAAACAACTCCCAGATCCAAAACCAAATGCCTACAATAAGCCAAGAGACCCTGTGGAGTTTCATCCAAGCCGGGAGTAGCCTGAGTTCCAACCTGACCAAAATTGATGAAGCCCTGACAAACGTTTCTTCCGCTCTGTCCAAAACAGGCCTTCAAGGTTCGAAGGCTCAGACCATTCTTACAAACCTTTCCTTAGTAGATTCAGCGCAGATTGATAGCATTACTATCAACCGGAATGGTTCTATTCTGGAGGTGGAACCTGATGAGTACAGCTATTTAAAGGGAGAGAACATCGGCTACCAGGAGCATATAAAGAAGCTCTTTGCCACAAAGCGGCCTGTAGGCATGGCCTACATAAAAACTATTGAAGGCTTCTATGCTGTGGACTTTGCTGCCCCAGTCTTCGATGAGAATGGATGCCTTGTTGGGGCCACAACGATCCTGATCAATGCCACCAAGTTTCTGGACCGCATTCTGGCTCCTTACCAGCCAGAGAACGCCAAGATTTGGGCCATGCTGCCTAATGGCTTCATTCTCTACGAAACCGATGCTAGTCAGATAGGTCTTAACACTTTTGAAGACCCTGCATTCAAACAGTTCCCTGACCTGATGGCATTGGCTGAGAGGGTAAGAAGGGATGTCTCAGGCTATGGAACCTACGAGTTCTATAATGATCAGCACATGCAGACGGTGAAGAAGGGGCTTTACTGGACGACAATATATCACCAAGGAGAGCCCATAAGGCTCATGCTTACTGTGTGAAAGGGTTAAGATCAAAGATCCTGAAGTTAAGAAGCTGATTATATGTGGTGATTGAGCCCTTCAAGTGAATAGTAACATTCTTCGCATTGTGGATGACCTATTCCTGAAGAACCACTCCCCTTTTTCTCCAAAAGCACGTTATATTATATACGTGGATTTGGGGATTTTGGGGACTTGATTCAGCCATCTTCTATGGAATGGTACAGATTGTGTAGTGTACCCCTCCGCCAGATCGCGAGTTAGGCAACATGGATGGACACCGATGAAGAAGAGGCGGAGCAGCCAGCCGGGTATTTCCCATGGATCAATATTGGGTGAACATTAGGGCTATATGGGTTATTTTCTCTGCTTTTATTGCATTGATTCCTTCTCTCATGCGATCAATAGTAGAAATAGCCCATATGACCAATATGCTTGACGAAATGGTCCTCAAAGGGATATGCAAAGGAGACGCCCTTCCATCGAAATTCTCAAAGCCTGCTGCTCATCTAATTGATCGCCTACACGCCAAGAAGATAGTGCAACCGAAAATCAAGATCTGCAGCCAAGTAATCCTATCTCAACCACTAATCCAATCTTGTCACGTGACTCAATCAATCAAAGCGGTAAATTTATTGCTGAATACTATGTCACAGTACATCGAAATATTGGCCATCTTCAAGGTGTGAAATTGAATGACCCGAAGAACTATAGGCCTGTTGGCCTTCGGATTGGTGGCTGCTCTCGTAGCTGGTTGCGTGAGCAACAGTAACTTGAAAAGTAATCCTCCAGAGGTTATCAGGGAGGTTAACGCCTACAAGGATGGCCATGATGGAATTTCAGTCAGCTTCGTTTTGACTGATAAGGCAGGGAACCCAACGGCTTCAGATGGAACAGCTATTCTTAATATCGGTACAGGTACGCCTCCGCTATTTACCAAGAATTATGACATACGCGCATCAGATTTCAAAGAAACAACCGTAGGACAGGGAGTTCATGCTAAAACGATTCTAACATGCAGTCTTGGTTTCATCCCCTACACGCAGTTTAGCGAAAAGCCGTACATGCATGGCCTAGAGAACGTTCCTTATAGGGATCATAGTCCAGTAACGCTTTACTTCAAGACACCTGATGGAAAGGTGCTTCGGGGCGTAACGGAGATCTATTGGGAGGCAGGCTAGACCTTTGTATCATATCAATTATCAAATATTAATAATGTATGCAAAGATTAATCTATAATGCAGGTTAAGAGTGATGTCGCCGTTAAGGTTCTATTACACCCCACGCGGCGGGCGCTACTCCACTGCTGGAATGGCTACAGGACCAGTATGCAATCCGCCGCCTTCCACATCCTTGTACCTGTAATGGCCCTCGTATAACGCTCGCTGTCTAGGACGCGCTTGACCTGCATTTCAGGGAACATATGCCAGGCTGAACTTCCGCCTCTTTCCCTTAGTCAACTTGAGGTGATCTGGATCCAGAGCCACTGCCCGCTTCATCACGGTAATTACAGTTGTCTTATTCAGCCCTAGCATCTCTACCAGCTCGTTAGTGGTACAACTGCCCTCCTTCTTGCTCAAGATATCTATGAGATTCCAGGCATGACCATCCAGAGCCTTGCTCTTTTTCTCAGTTGGTGGCGAGATTCTCTTTCCGGCCGAGAGCTCTCCTTTCAGATCTCTCAACTCTTTGGATTGCCAGTTGACCTGGTCCTCGAGCTTCTTGAGAAGAGCGACATTGCTCTGAGCGGAGAGGTTCTCCTGGGATATCCTTTCGATGGTCGTTACCAGCTGGATCATTGCCTGGTATCCTCTTAGATCCTTTTCTTTCTCGGCGAACTTCGTCTTGTATAGGTCCAAAAGCTCCTCAAACATGAATTGATTCCTCCGTACCGACTTTTGCATATTATTTCTTATTCTTATCCACATCGTAGGCGCAAAGATGTTAAATGGGTAGTGCCAGAGCGATGGTGCTCGTGCCCCAGCTTCTTGTTGACGACCAGTGTCAATGGCGGTCTAAAAGTGTCCAATAGTGGCGGGATAAAATTGTCCACCTGTCAATCCCTGGGATTGAAAACCAGGGGTCATGTGGATGATAGATATGGAGGAGTTCCTC
>Ga0315277_10006605_pt1 | contig 15141 bp, 9 predicted proteins | sample YL17G05_15_MG_FD_203695 | JGI IMG/M metagenome (GOLD analysis project Ga0315277, IMG submission 203695) | Sediment microbial communities from Yellowstone Lake, YNP, Wyoming, USA - YL17G05_15 | ecosystem: Environmental > Aquatic > Freshwater > Lake > Sediment | place: USA: Wyoming | collected...
CGCCCCCAAGACATCGCGGTAGAACGCGACCATTTTGCCAAGGTCTTTCACGAATATCCCAATCATACTAAATCGAGCAGCCATCTCGTCTATCGCCCTTTATCGACTTGGTTAATTGGTTAATTGGTAAGTGGAAGACCAATCACCACTCGCCAATATTCTCAGAATCCCGATTTGCCGCCCAAACCGGCTAAAAACGCATTATATCCAACCGTTTGCTGCTCACCAGTCGCCATATCCTTGATTACGAGCTGCTTCTGATTGAATTCCTCACCGATTATGATGCATTTTTTGGCATTCCGTGCCGCCGCCTCTTTAAGTTGTTTTCCCAGCCCGCCTAATTTGTAGCTGACATCAACGGATTTATTCACCCGACGAATCTTTGCTGCAAGCTCGACTGCTATGCTTAACGGCGTTCGATTGTCCTGAAAAGCCGCTATGTCCGACACACAGGCAATGAAGTATTCTAAGCCTGATTTCATTTTTCCGGCGTCAAGCAAACCCTTTTCTCTGAGCAGAATCTCCAGTACGCAATCACCCATCCCCATCCCGGTGGCCGATATAGCCGGTCCGCCGAAGTCCTTCAAAAGATTATCATACCTGCCGCCGCCGCAGATCGCCCTAAACTCGCTTGCCTTATCGTAAACCTCGAACACAATCCCCGTGTAGTAAGCCAGCCCCCGGACTATCCCCGGGTCAAATCTGCAATAGTCGCCGATCTCCATACTCTCCAATAAGCTCATCAACTCCGCAAGCTCATCTACAGCTTCGTGACGTCCAAACATATCCTCAATCTGCCGGATACTCTCGAGCTCCATAAACGCGCGGACTTTAGAAACAATCGCGGGATCGGCAAGGAACTCATCGAGCATCTTCTCGAACGTCTCGCCAGGCAGCTTATTCTTTTTATCGAGCACCGCGTATAACGAATCGAGCCTGTCCGGTGGGACTCCTATCTTCATTAGCGCCGCCGCCAACATCCTTCGGCTGGACAACTTCATCACAATGTCGTCAGCCGTCAAACCTACGTCCCGCAGGTAGTCAACGGTCGTAAAGATAATATCGGCGTCGGCACGCACGCTGTCTTCGCCGATTATGTCGATATTCCACTGGAAGAACTCCCGGAGACGGCCCTTTTGCGGGCGCTCGGCCCGGCATAACCTGGGCACCGAGAACCACTTGATGGGGCGAGGCAGGGAATTTATCTGCTGGTTGACCATTCGGGCCAGCGTCGGCGTTATCTCGGGGCGAATCGCAAGCTCTCTGCCGCCGCGATCCTGAAGGCTGAAGAGCTGCTCGACGATCTCGTCGCCGCTCTTGACCTGGTACATCTGGAGGTGCTCGAGGATAGGCCCATCGTATTCCTCGAACCCGTTACGGCGAGAAACCCGCTTCCATCCGTCGATAATCCAGTTCCGCACCGCCATCTGAGGCGGATAGAAATCCCTCGTCCCCTTTACCTGCGGTATCTTCATCTTGCGGCTATCCCCTTGCTGCCAGGCGTTCCTTATTCTTCGCTGTTCTGCCGCCCGATATCGAGCGGATCGGATGTCGATTCTTCCTGGCGTTCCGCAGATCGGCCCTTTTGGGCTTTTCGATCCTGTTGTTGTCGAATTTTATCCTTATGTACTCGGCCATTTGCTTATCGTCAGTAAAGTGCAGCTCGTAGTCGTACTCGCCCTCGACATAATCGCAGTCTTTATACTTATATTTCCTGCAAATCTTCGGCCGTTTGTCGTAAATCATGCACTCATAGTCTTCGTCCGCAAGGTGCCTGCACTTGTTCTTGACGTTGATATACCAGTCGCCGTCCTCGACGAAGATAGTTACCCCTTCGTGGCAGAGATACCACCTTATATCGTCATAGTCCTGCTTATCTTCCGGCGTCTCAATCGGCAGGGCAACGTATCGGCAGCAAAGCCCGACACACTGCCCACATTGATTCTCTTTAGCCACTACCACAAACCCTAAACATCATTACTCAAACTGAAGCATCGTGGGCTTTACTATAGGCGTCTGGCCGGCCCTCGTCAAGAATACTGTTCTCAACAGTGGCAATTTCGTCAAGACTTTGCTATCCTCATCGCGTTGACATTCAGGGTTCAGACTATCAGAGAGTATGGCATGCCTGACAAGGCCGGTCACAAATCGAGTTTGCTCGTCGTACTGCTTATTGCAGCAGCAGCTTGCCCGCTCTTCGCCGAACAGAAATCACCTCAGAGCTGGGACAGAACCGGCCCGCCCGGCCCAACACCCAAGCGCATAACCGATGCCTATCCTCTTTCCGACCAGGCCAACGACGCCGGTTGGTCCAAATACGAGCCGATGAGCGACGAATTCGATGCCGGCGAACTCGACCCCAACAAGTGGCGGCCACAAAACCCAACCTGGCTCGGAAGACAGCCCGCGTGGTTCGATCCCGCCAACGTCACGGTCGCCAACGGCAAACTCCACCTGACTATGAGAAAAAACGAGCCGCCCCAGATGCCAAAAGACAAAGGCTATCATACTTATACCTCCGCCGCCGTGCAGAGCAAGGGCCTGGTCAAATACGGCTATTTCGAGGTCAAGTGCAAGCCGATGGCATCCGCCGGCTCCAGCTCTTTCTGGTTCTATCACCAGACCCCGGGCCTCTGGACTGAAATCGACGTATTCGAAATCGGCGGCCGCGCACCCGGATTCGAGAAGAAATACAATATGACCTTGCACGTCTTTAAGACCCCCACCGAGAAAAAGCACTGGTCGAAGGGCGGAGTGTGGATCGCCCCAACCAACCTCGCCGACGACTACCACGTCTATGGCCTCGAATGGGACGCCGAGAAGATCAAATGGTATTTCGACGGCCTCCTCGTCCGATGGGTGGAAAACACGCACTGGCATCAACCCCTCACCCTGAATTTCGACAGTGAAACGATGCCCGACTGGTTCGGCCTGCCCAAAGACTCCGACCTGCCCTCGACATACAGCATCGAATACGTCCGCGCCTGGAAGAGGCCCGGCGAAGACTCCGTACCGCTGTGCTCAGATACGAAATTCCAGCGAGGATTCCTGCTCAGCTACGCTGATTCATCCAAAGGACGGGCCGTCGAAGCCGTCCTTGATACGACGCCCAACAGCAACGACACGCCCGTCTGGCGTCTCTGCCAGTGGGCCACAAAGTACTCCTTAGCCGGCGTCAAGACCGCTTGCAACAGCCTCGGCGATGTAATCTACGAAAACGAGGGCAAGAAAGTGCTCGTCGCCGGCCCGAACTCGCCCAATACGGACCTGATTCTCGAAATCAAGGGCGATTCCGAATACGCCCAGGCGGCAAGGAAGCTCGGCCAGCCCTGGCCCCATCTGCTCGTCGAGCAGGATGCCCCGCGCATCTATACGCTGGACGCCCTTGATGCAGTTACACTGAACATCAGCTTCAGGATTCTGCACTGCAAGAACAACCTGTCCCCGCAGGAGTACGACCCATCCCTCCACGCCGCTCAATTCCAGTTGTTCCTGATAGTCAAGAACGTGCATAAACCGTCCAAAGACTACGCCAATTACTTCTGGTTCGGCGTCCCATTTTTCGACAGCAGGCATGAAATCCCCCCTCCTTATATCGCAAAAGACGCCGGCAAGGATGATGCAACCGGAAAGCTCATATACACAATCGACGGACGCATTATCAATACGACGACGCCGATCCGTGGGGATTGGATAACGGTAGAGGAAGATTTGCTGGCGCTTATAAAAGCCGGCTTGCAGGAGGGCGTTAAGAGGGGCTGTCTCTCCGATTCGGATGTCCAACACTACGCCGTCGCGAATATGAACCTCGGCTGGGAAATCCCCGGCAGCTTCAACGCGGCAGTCCAGATTCGCGGCTTTACCCTGTCCGCCGATATCAAGGACGACCAGCCCGCCTATAGTCTTTCAGGAGAACAGGAATGAAAACATCATTCGCAGCAAGAGGAAAACGCCTGACCGCATCCGCACTTATGCTGCTTGGCGTCGCAACGAGCAGTGCTGAGAATTGGCCCCAATTTCGAGGCCCGACGGGACTGGGCTACACGCAAGAAGCGAATCTGCCCACAACGTGGGGCGGGCCGGACAATAAAAACGTCTTATGGAAGGCCCCGCTCACTGGTCAGGGCCACGCAAGTCCAATTGTCTGGGACGATTCCGTCTTCACCTGCACCGTCCAATGGCCGAAAAGCGTCACCGACCGCGAAAAGGTCATCCCCGACCACCACCTCGCCTGCTACCGCGCCGCCACTGGTGAGATTCTCTGGAACATCCTCATACCGCCCGGCCCCTGGCTGCGAACCGATTTCCGCAGCGGTCCCGGCGGAGGCTACGCCGCCGCCACGCCGGCCACCGACGGCAAGCTTGTCTATTGCGCCTTCGCCTCCTCAGTCTTGGCCGCCGTTGACTTCAAGGGCAACATAGTCTGGCGAAAGGAAATAATCCCCTACACATTCGACGTGACCCTCGCCTCCAGCCCCATCCTTTACGAAGACACCCTCATCCTCTTCTGCGCGATGAGCAAACAAAAGGACTCCCGCGTGGTCGCCTTCGACAAAACGACCGGCGAGGTGAAATGGGAAACCAGACTCCCCGATACCGGCTTCGGACACAGCACGCCAGTCATCATAAATGTCAACGGCAAGCCCCAGATGCTGCTCCTGGCCTCAGCCATGGGCGACTCACCCTCTGCCATGCAGAGTTTCGACCCCGCCAACGGCAAGCGCCTCTGGTGGTGCCGAGGCCAGGGTGATGTCGCCTCACCTGCATTTGCACAGGGCCTCGTTTATTTCGACAGCGGCAGAGGAGGCCCCGGAATCGCAGTCGATCCCACAGGCGCCGGCGACGTCTCCGAGACCCACATCCGATGGACCGGCCAATACATCCCCGAAGCCCTAAGCTCTCCGACCATCGTAGGCGGCCATATCTACCGTCTTTTCAGGCCCGACCGCCTCGAATGTCGTGAGTTGAAAACCGGCAGGCTCATCTATACTGAAAAGATGCCCGGAATATCCACCGCATGGGCAAGCCCCATAGCCGACCCGCTCGGCAGACTCTTCTTCGCAAACGCGGGAAAAAGCTACGTAATCCAGGCAGGCCCGGAGTTCCACATCCTCGCCGTCAACGACCTGCCCGAAGGAAACCACCCCTCCCCCGCCGCTGCAAACGGAAAACTCTTCCTCGCAGGGACAGAAAACATCTACTGCATCGCCAACAAAAACTGAAGCTCTAACCGACTATTATCTCTATTCAGAATCTGTGACAATCTGTCGGCAGCCTTTGGCCAATCTCTGTTTCCTTAGCAATCCGAATCCACCCAGACCAACCAGCAAAATCGTCCCAGGCTCAGGAATCGTATAAACAAACCCGTGCCATCCGGAACCATCAAAGTAGGAACCAACAATGTTGTCCCCGTCGATATCACTTGCGTTAGTGTATATCGCCTCCGAGACATCAAGACTCGTCCACGTCACTCCGTCATACATAAAACCGTGTGGGTCCGTATCCGAGTAATAACCTACGATGTTGCCCTGATCGATACCACCGGCGATGGTCTCGTACTCGCCGAACGCATCAATCGCAGTCCAGGTCGTCCCGTCATAGAGAAAACCGTGCCTCACAGAAGCGCGACGGTAGGAACCGACGATGTTATGCCCATCGATACCGTTTGCGGAAGTAGAATATGCCCCAGGGAAATCAAGGGTGACCCAAGTCATCCCGTCATAAAGAAAACCGTGGCGATTGTCGGATGCATCCACATAGTCACCAACAATGCCTGCGCCGTCGATGCCGACCGCACGAGTGCCCATCGCGCCGGGTACGTCCAGAACGGTCCAGGTTGTCGCATCATATAGAAAACCGTGCCAATTCCCGGAAGTGTCCCAGTAGGAGCCTACAATGTTACCGGCATTAATGCCGCGTGCCCATGTTTGCGCCGCACCTGGAAAATCAAACGTGGTCCATACCGCTCCATCATACAGAAAACCGTGATACCCCGAAGCGTCTCCATAGCAACCGACAACATTCCCGCCATCGATGCCGGATGCGCGAGTCCAGATAGCCTCTGGAAAATCGAGCGTAATCCAGTTGGCCTCTGTGGGGCCTGCGGAGGTTATCAGGGCCAGTGCGGCCAGTGCAATAGTCAAGCCTTTCATTTGTCCATCTCCTGATAAAGACCCATTCTTCTACAGCCATTGATGGTTGAACGCTTGAATGAACTTCAGTAAGCGCGTATTATGTGGGAAAGCCTGAAACGAAACGCCCGCAAGCCTTCTCATCGTTACTCCTTACTATAATGATTCATTTTACCCGGACTGCGGCTATGTGTCAAGTTAAAAGTCCAATAAAAGCTTCATGGCTTCGCGCCACTTTCGTTTGCTCCATGTGCAAAATCAGTGTAAATCCCTATGGGACCGTGGGTCCGTGTTTAATAACACTTTGTGTCTTTGTGTCTTAGTGGCGAAAACCTCCATTTCTCACGATTTTACCGGCCATAAATGCAGAAAATATCTTCAAGGCGAATGTCGCGGATGCTTTTAGCTCAAAGTGACCAGAATCTTGACTCTGCTGATGGATGAATCAATGTCTGCTTGAGATTTTCAGCTCCAGCACGGCGTAGCCGTCGATCTCGAAGTGCTCGACGGTGATTTCGACCGTTTTGTCTGCTTGCAGCTCAAATGTCCCCGTATCCGGCGTCGGCCCATGCCACGTCCAGTTGTCGATTATTGCCCGGCCGTCAACGGCCAGGCGTATTCCGTCATCGCTAAGCGTGGCAAATTCCCACTTCCCGGCTGAGAGCGGCAGGCGCGTTTTGGCGATCATGCCAAAGTAGTCGCCGCCCAGCTTCGCAGTTGAAACCGATTCCGAAATATCCTGCTCGCTTGGCCCGGCCCATCCATAGCTAAAGACCAGGTGCTTCACTTTGGCCGAGACTGCCGAGTTTCCCTGGGCAAGCTCTCGCCACGCCCGGACATCTTCTCGCGGATCGACATCATTGGTCCACTTGAAGAATGTGGCATCCCACACAGCCGAGTTGAGCGTGCCATGAACATCCTCTTCGAAATCACCCGCCTTCACTCGCATTATGTATGGATATATTCCGGGCCCTGTTGCGGATACGGTGTATGAAGAGGCCCGGTTTGCCCCGTCAGGCTGCGATAACTGTCCCGTGACGCCCCGCCCTTCGACTGTTATTTCTGCGGCGGGCGGCATCTTGTGCAAGCTGTATTGGACTGAGTCGCCGTTGTCGCGGACAAGGCGGATTAGAGGCGACTCATGATCCCAAGGCCCCCACGATGTCATAACTATATTGTCTCGGCCGTACAAATCCCTGCGTGCTCCGACCGGACGCCTTCGGCCCAATACGGGATACGCCGGCTCCTTGACTTTCGGGGCCGCAGAGTCCGCGACATCCTTTACGACAACGGCATCCTCCTTCTGCATCTGTTCTTTGACGCCGGCGAAGGTATTGCGTCCGAGCATGACCTCGCTGGCTCCGCGGAATTGAAACGCCAGCAGGTCACCCGCAAATGTGTTGGAGGCGATTAAATTGTCCTTTGATTCCGTGCCGTTGGCCTTAGCCCAGGGCTTTTCTGCAAAGTCGCCCACCGGCCCGCCCCATAGATGCACGCCGCACTTGTTGTCTTTGAAGATGTTCCCCACAATGCGATTTGCAGAGCCGTGCTCGATGTTCACCCCGCCGCGCTCCAGGCCGTAGGCCATTTCGCCGTTGCCCTCAAAATGGTTGGCCGCGATCAGCGTATCCTGCGAGTAGCCTCCCCAAACCCCGCAAATTGCATTCTCGACGAGGCGATTTCCGTAAAAGACATTGCCGAAAGAGAAAGTCATCTCGATTCCGTGCGCCGGGGCATAAGAGAAATCGTTTTTTATGAGCAGGTTGTCATTGTTGCCGCGTCGCTTATGCCACTGTGTCGGCTGGTTTGAGGCCTCGCCCAGCGCTTCTCGGCCCGCGAAGCCGAAGAAGCCGTCGCCGCTGTGGGTTGCGGAGTTTTCGGCGATGATATTCTCATTGTTCTGCTCGAACATGAGTATCCCCGCCGAGTCCTGCCCCCGGTTATATACGCCGTGGCTGTATCCCCGCACGCAGAAATCGCAGGCGTTGCGCGTAATAATATTGCGGTTGCATCGCCACATGGCGATTCCCCAGCCGGAGTTGAATGAAAAATCGTTGTCATAGATTTTCGAGTTGTTCACCCGGTCGATGCACAGCGCGTTCTGCCCCTGCCGGACGGAGCAGTTCCGCACTGTAACGTTATTTGCATCCTCGATATAGATTGCTGCGCCGTAGTTATTCAGCCATTCGTTACCGTCGTTGTCATGAGGGAAGAGCCAGTCGCCTCCGTCCTCTGCAAGGGGAGTCGATCTGAGATACGCCCGCCGGTTGTCGGATGCATCTATCGCTTCGAGCGTCAGCCCGTCCGCGCGGGTCGCCCAAAACCCGGCCCAAAAGCCGCTAATCCGGGCGCCGCGCACCGTAACATTCGATTGCCCCTCGATGCGGATGCCGAATCCTTTGTATTCGTCGGGCCTTGCGTCTCTGGGCGAGCCGCGAAGGACCGAACCGGCGGCGAACTCGACTTCGATGTTCGAGGCGATGATGTGAATAACGCCGTTGTTGTTTTTGTCCTCGATTACGGCATCGGCGGGAATGACAATACGGCAAGACCGCGATATCAATACGTCATCCGACGTGACACGAACGTCTGACATTTCCTTCGCCGGTGACGTACAAACCGCTATTGACGGGAGAATTGTCACAAGAACGGCATAAGTCAAGTGATTCAATCTTCACTCCTTCCATAGACGCTCAATAATTTCTAAGAGCGTGCGTGCGAAGCCGTTTTCTCGTGGCATGGGCATCTTGCCCATGCGTCGCAGGCCATCCTGGCCTTGCCATTGGTCTGTTTCCTACGAGCGGACTACTTCGTGAAACGCACGGCCAGGATGGCCGTGCCACTTCCCACACACGCTCTAAACCTACTTTTGCGGCTTTGCGGTGGCCGTTCGGTAGTAGCTGTCGTCGTGCTTCTCTTTCCAGCCGTCGCTCGGCGCTTTGATCGCCGGGCGGTGCTTCGCCCACATTTCGTTGACAAAGGCGTCCCATGCCTGGCCCTGCCTGGCCCATTCCTTGTCGTGGTCTCGACCGGTCGCTTCCTTGATGGCCTTGACGAATTCCGAGTCGTCCTCATACATCCAGCGGTCAACGTAGTCGAAGAAGGCGTCGTGGCTCCAGGACTTCTCAGCGTGCATGAGCCGCATAGCGAGGGCCTGGGCGACCCAGCCCACGCTCGTGCAGCAGCGGCGATAGCTCTCGCTCGTGTTCTGGCCGTCCTTCCATTCTGAAGGCGGCGTATGCTCGTAAGGCCCCCAGCCATTGTCCCGCGACCGGCCTGCACCGGTCGCGGCGTCGATCCCGGAGTGCCCGGCGAAGACAACGCCGGCCCCGGTCCAGCAATCGCCGTAAGCGGTCTGCTCGTCCTCGCCGAAGCTGACTCTCGGAAATGACCTGTTGACGTTAGCCAGCTCGTCGTCGCCTAAGAGCAGCCCGGCAAATACGATCGGGAGTTTGCGTCCGCTGCCGTGCCCGCCCCAGGCCGTCCAGCCGGGATGACCCGCGCGAACGATGCCGCCAAGATCGATGCCCACCTGGACGAAGTTAATCAGCAGCGGCTCTTTCTGCGCCGGCTCAAGGTCGGTGCAGAGCAGCAGCGCCGAGATGCCGACCACTCGACCATATTCCAGGCCGTACTGCGGCATATTCTCTACGGGCTCCTCGAAGCCGAAGAAGCACGTTCCCACCCACGGCCGTTGGGTAAAGCGGACATACTGCCGGACATTCGGAACACTCTCAGTTGCAGCAGTGATTGGAAGCAGCTCACGCTTGAGGTTCCGGGCAAGATAGATTCTCTGCTGGCCCGCCGCAGACGGGCAAAAGGCCGGGCGGAAGGCATCCGCCGGCTGCGGCTCGCCAACGCAGGTCAGCACCGCAGCCGTGCGAATCGGACTGCTATCATCGACGCCGCGCTCAATCTTGTTTCGCAACTGGGCGTTCAACACAAGGTTCTTGGGCATGCTGATCGTGGAGACAAGCGAATCGCCGGGCTTCATCGTCACGGGCAGCCTCTGAATGAGCGACGGGGCAAACCAGTTTCGCACGCCGCTGTCGTAGGCGACTTCCATCTTAGCCGGTGGATTGAGCATAAAGCCGTTGCGGACGCGGTCTTCCGGCCTGCGCTCCGTATCTACAGGGTCCAACTCTCGCTTGGGGATCTCGCTGCCGTAGAGCGGCCGGGGGTCGATTGTCTTGACGGTCGTCGGCCCGACGACATACCAGTCGCCGTTGACGAACTGTCCGACGCGAGCCGGCTTCTCGAACGTCCAGGTAATGCCGTATTGTGAGACGCTCGGCCTGAGCGACAAGTCCTCGAGCACGGGCCTGGCCGGGGCGTTTTCTTTTGTATAGACTGTGATAGGGCGATTTGCGCCCGGCTCAGCAGCCAGAGCTTTGTCATCGTATGGGTCGGCCTCGATCATCGAAGGCACGTTCATCGGGCCGCCCAGCGTGACGGACATATCAGCCAGCCAGATTGTCTGCTTTCGGCCCTTGTCCTCATCGCCCCAGACGGCGAAGGCGCTGAAGCCCTCCAAGCCCGTCTTGCGGGAGTCAACCGCGCTGACCTGCCTGTCGTTATGGAGTACCTGCAGGCCTGCCTCAGGATCGAAATCGAAGGTCCACTTGTGCCAACCCGCCGGCGCGCGGTTTACACCGAGCCAGAACAGCTGGTCGAACCAGTCTTGGCCGTCGCAGGCCGTGGCGGTATAACCTTCGGCGCCGCCCAGATAACCGGCGTAGAGAATACCAACCGCCAACAGTTTGCCATCATTCTGGACAAGACCCCATCGTGGACCAAGGCGACGGGACTTCGCGTCCTCCGGCGTTGTTCCGTCGTCATAAACCCAGACCTCAACCCTGCCTGATTCATCCCTGTCGCGGAGCTTCAAGAGGGCCTTACCGCCCGGGCCGATCTTGAGCGAATGCCCGTTGTCCTGACGGCCCTTCGCTGCATCGACGGTCACGTCGCCTGTTATCGTCCAGCCTGCGAGAGGTTCACTGCTATCGAAGGCGAACTCCCTGGTCTCCAAGCCGGCAGGCAGCGCGGCAGCGGAGCTACTCGGGCTCCAAATCAGTGCCGCCAGGCTCGCCGCCGCCAACGAGACGTTAAGCATCCACAACTTTGCGTCCAGCCGGGTCATTCAATCGTCCACATCGCAACCGAATCCTCGTCTCTGACAAAGATGTGATTGTCCGAGACAACGGGGTACGCGTATGTCGCCTTCTCGGCCACCTTGTACTTTGCGATCTCCGAGTATGCCTTGCCGTCGGGCTTGAAGACGATCAGCTCGGAGGTGCTGGGCAGTGCGAGCAGGGCCGAGCCCGCGCCGACAATGGCTGCGAAGCCGCGACCGTACTGAGCCGTGTCGGTCCAGGCCGTCTTGCCGTCGGCGGCGTTGATGCAGTATAGGTTGCCCTTGTCGGAGAAGCCGAACAGCAGCCCATCCTTAAGCACCGGCGTATTGTATTGCGGGGCGAGGTCCGGATTGCTCCAGAGCTCCTTAGCGGTAAAGCCATCGCCTTGCTTTTCGATCTTTACCGCCTTGGCGCCCCGGCCGGCGCCGGTGAAGATTACCGTTTGTCCATCGACGATGGGGGTGGCGGCGTTGTACGCCCTGTCCGCCGGCGCAAAGGGAAGTTTCCACAGAAGCTTTCCATCGGCTGCGGCGATTCCCACGATGCTTTTCTCCGTAAGCGCGACGACCTGCTCGACGCCGTCAACCGTCACAACGACGGGCGAGGCGTACTCCGGCCCCTCCTCAGCCCATTTCCACTTCTCGCTACCGTCGGCCAGGTTGAAGGCGATGATGGCCCCGTTGCCCGCGGTGCCGACTTGGACAACGGCTTTTCCGCCCACGATAACCGGCGAGCACGACGTGAAGAACCTCGGCACGACTTGGGGGTACGGGTCCTTTCGCCAGAGCATTTTTCCGCTGCCGGCGTCTATGCAGGAGACTACACCACCGACGCCCAGCGTTACGACCTTACCATCCGCAACGGCAGGCGAGCTTCTCGGCCCCGGATGCCGGCTGGGCGCTCCGGTTACCGCCTGCGCCTCGTACTTGTCGCGCCAAATCTCCTTTCCATCAGCCGCCTGCAGGCACAGAGTAACCTCTTCGGCTCCCTGCCGAGCAAAGACATAGAGCTTGTCGCCCACCAGCGCAGGCGTCGCGTCGCCCGAGCCGACGGTGGTCTTCCAATTCTGTTTAAGAGCGGTTGGCCATTTGGCCGGCGCACTAAACCCGCTTACCTCGCCGTCACGATTCGGTCCGCGCCACTGAGGCCAGTCCTTTGCGAAGATGCAGCCGGTCCCCAGCAGAAACACACAGCCTACTATCACAGCCTTAGACAAATTCAGACTTCTCATAGAAGCCTCCTTTCAACTCATGCCTGCCCCGCAGCACGCTGCGCACACGGCAACATATCACCGCTGCAGGACCATTCATTGTATTGCATTTTGGCTTTGCATCGTACAATCTGTCAACATCATTTATGCACAAAATACCTGAAGAGTCATTAGCCGCCATTTCAAAGATATTTTTCCCGCATAACGCTTCAATAATGCCCCAAATGGTCTCAAACTCCGCATGGTGAAGGCCTATCCTGTTGCGAGCCGGTCTTTCTGACGCCAAACCATCGGCATGTTTGTGAGAAGCTATAGACGCAAAAAGAACGGCAAGTGGCACGAATACTTCAGCGTCGTCGAGAACCGCAGGGTTGCCGACGGCACGATAGTCCAGCGAATGGTGCTGTATCTGGCCCAAACGATATACAGCCAACAGCTAAATGACCGGTTTTGTGGTGGAAACTAACCGCCTTGGCGCTGTCAATAGCACCGATTTTGATGCCGAACTGCGAGAGTTGGGGTAACTTGGGCTGATCGTGGATCGCCGTGCCGGCGACCGCTAAACAGGACGAGGGAACCCCCAACGTAAAGTTGTGGGCTTATTGCGGGTGATTCTTGAGGCGGATGTCGGCGAAGTCCATATATCGCTGCCAATCGTAGTCGGTAACATCGTGTTTTCCGGGGCGGACGTGGTAGGCAACGTCGCCCATCGCAGGTTGGCTGAGAGCGGGCATTTCGTCTATGGGCAGGGCCTGGGCTCCGAGCAGCGCATAGACGGGGCCGGCGTGCTTGGCGGAGAGGAATTCCCCTTTCGGGTCGGCCCATTTGTCTTCCTCTGCGCTGGCGACGTACACGGCCCTGGGCGCGATCAGGGCGATGAGCATGTGCTGGTCAACGGGCAGGTTGTCTTCGTTGTCGTTGTATTTTTTGAAGTTCTCGCAGAACCAGTGCGGGAACGACGTGTTGATACGTTTGACGGTCTCGCCGAATTTCCTTCTGGAGAGGGCGGCGCCGCCGCAGCCGGAGTTGTTGGAGATGACCAGCGCGAAGCGGTCATCCTGAGCACCGGCCCAGAGGGCGGTCTTGCCGAGCCTTGAATGGCCGATTACGGCAACTCGTTTCTGGTCGATATCGGGGTCGGTCTCGAAGTAGTCCATTGCCCGGCTGAGGCCCCAGGCCCACGCGCTAATAGCGCCCCATGCGTCGCCCGGTCGGGCGGGCTTGGCGGGATCATCGAACAAGGGGTGGACGCCGTTCTTGAAGCCGTCGTGGAAATCGGGGTCGATGTCGCCGTAATAAATGGTAGCCAGGCCGTAGCCTCGCTCGAGGATTTGCCCGACGGGCCACTGACTGGCATTCCTGCCGCGAGATGCCTCAGCAGCTCGATTATTCACAACGCCCTGCTCCTCATTATTGCGCATCCACTGCTTGGACAGGGTGATTCCCGGATCCGGGGCAACGGCGTGGTTGCCGTAGAAGTTCAGTCCGAGAAATACGGGGACGGGCCTGGGTCGATTGTTGGGAAGGTAGATGAGGATAGCCATGTTAGGGTCTTGCACCCTTCCTGTGAAATAGACGGCGACCTCCTTTCGGGTAGCCTTGCCGTCGAGGGCATTATTATCGAGCGAGGTTGTTACATAGGCCATCGCGTTGGGCTTGCCGGGGTCCCTGCCGTAAACGTGCTCTCTGAACAGCTCGAGGATTTCAGGGCGGCGCTTCTCTTTCCAGGTCTTGGCGTCCTGCACTTTTTGACCGTCGCAGAGGACGAGGGGGTCGGGGAGGGTGTAGTTGGGGATTTTGGATTCGTCGTAATTTATTTCCTCTGGTTGAGCGATTAGCAAGCAAACAACCGATAGAACGATTGCTATCGCCAGCAATACTTGATTTCTGCGTCCGAGCATATCGTTGTTCTCCTACGACAGTGTTTGGCCCGGCATTTGGTAAATACAGAATCCAACAGCCTGAACCGCTATGTAAGATTACCAAATCCATCTTGATTCCTCCACAGATTTCGCCCCTGCCGTCGCCCCAAATGCCGGAAAACGCGATAAGGGTCGGCATAAGAATTATTCTGTTTGGCGTTTTTTCGTGAAAAAAGCGGTTAGTTCTGCTGGACGAATTGCAAAATGCCGATAAAATCGTAGAATGGACTTGGCGCACGGGCCTTGAGATGCTATAATAATTTTCGTATTGAAGCCGGATTCTGTGGAACAGGTGAAGCGCCGGCATCATCCTTTATAGCGAAGAGGCTTATGCCTGTTGGATGTTTTTAGGCACGGTCGGGCGGTCAGGCCCGCCGTGGAAGATGTAAAAAAGTAGTTGCAGACTTTGTAAGGAGCTAAAAGATCATGTTCAAGCAAAGGAGAACTACCGTGGCGGAAAAAGGACTTTCCAAGCTGACGGGCAGAAAGGTTGGTCGCGGGTTTACACTGGTGGAGCTGCTGGTTGTAGTCTCTATCATCGCGCTGTTGATGTCAATATTGATGCCGGCACTGCGAAGGGTCAAGATGCAGGCCGAGGAGGTTAAGTGCAAGGCGAATTTGAGGCAGGTGGGGATCATTATATTCATGCATCTCCAGGAAGAAGATTTCAAAATGCCGGAGTTTCATGCTTTCGCAGGAGAGTACCAGGCGTGCAATGGATTCATATGGGATAATGCCGGCGT
>Ga0315277_10006608_pt1 | contig 15136 bp, 6 predicted proteins | sample YL17G05_15_MG_FD_203695 | JGI IMG/M metagenome (GOLD analysis project Ga0315277, IMG submission 203695) | Sediment microbial communities from Yellowstone Lake, YNP, Wyoming, USA - YL17G05_15 | ecosystem: Environmental > Aquatic > Freshwater > Lake > Sediment | place: USA: Wyoming | collected...
TAAGGTATAGGAAAGAGAGCTAATGCCGCAATTCCATACATTAAAACTTGTTGAAGGAGTAGTTCCCTTTATTTGATTTCCAAAATCATAGTTTCGAGGAAAGAGAGTTATCTTTGGTGTGTCTGCCCTGATGCAGTGAACAGATACAGGGAAGTTTTTATTCCCACCGTTCGAGGTGATCTGTATATCATATTGATAAGACCCTGGCTCCAGGAAACTTGTTTCAAGAGTAACAGTAATGATATCGTGTTCATCGTGGGATGTTCCCGCGAATGGTGTAAGAGAGATCCATGAGCAGTTCTCAATTATTTGGTATTGCAGTGTACAACATGCTGAATTCCAGACTTCAAAGGTTGTTATCCTAAAATCCCCGATGGTGATATCACCAAAATCATAGGATGTTGGGTTGACTGAGAGATTCGGAGCAAATGTTTGACTCGTAAAACATAACGATGCTTCGACAGTTGACGTTTTATTAGCTTCTGTCAATACGATCATTGCAGTGAAAATGAATAAACTAAGTATGAACGAGAGTATTTTTTTTCTCAACGTGGTATCCCCCAAATAAATCGAAAAAATTTTCGATGCTTGGTAGTTTAAATAAGGGTATTTGTTTTTAAATGTTTCTCATGGTTATGTACTATAATTATGAGGATGGTATTTTAAATATCTTCTGCCAAATATTTATATAAAAGGTTTAACTATGATTTTTCACCGTTTCCGGTGTTTTTTAGAAAGAATAGTTTGTGTGTACTCCAGATGAAAGCAATGACGGAGAGGATGATCTCTGGCGAAAACATCACGATTTTGTTGTTTGTTATCACAAAAAAAAAAAAGTATCGATAATTCTTGGTTTAGATCATTACAATGGATGCCCGGAATTTAAAAGATAAAAGAAAAGAGAGATCAAAAAAAAATAAAAAAAAAAGAGAGGAAGAGCTTGTTCAGCTCTTTTTTTCGTTTGTTTCTGGTTGACTACGTGCTCTTCTTTAGAAGAGTTTCATGTAGTTGTCGATGTTCATGGTGTCTGAGGCTTCACGTCCGAGGCCGTCGACTGCTGTGACCTTAATTGTTGCAGGTCCGGTGTGTTTCGCGCTGAGGCTTGCTGAGTAGGGTGCGGTTGAGTCTTCTGCCAGTAGGACATCATCGAGGTAGAATCGTACTACTTCGACTGGGTTGTCGTTGGCAGTTGCGGTTGCGGTGACTGGTATGCCGTTGAACAGGAAGATCGTCTTACCTGATTTGAGTTCCAAGATTTGTTTACCGAAGATGTAGAGGGCTCCAGCTGTTGGGCCGGTGATGCTTACGGTTGGTCCAGACATGTCGATTCTGAACTCAGGCAAGCATTGTTTTTCTTCGACGTTGCCTTCGTTGTCGACTGACCAGAAGCAGAAGGTGTGTGTGCCATCAGTGCAGATGCTGACAAGTTGTGTGTACTCATATTGTACGCCATCGAGCGTGTAGTAGATTTTGGCTACTCCGCTGATATCATCGCTTGCGGTGAGTTTAATCTTGACACAAGAGGTGTACCAGTGGCATTGCTCGTCAAAGGTTCCGGTCATTTGTGCTACGGTGACAGGTGCGTTGTTATCAGACATTCCGGTGAAGCAGACTGGTCCAAGGAGACCGAATCCAGCTTCTCTCCAGCCGTGGTTCGTTGAGTCACTGGTGAATCTAGCTCGGACTTTTATTTGTTCTGCGCCCAAGTACTCAGTCAGGTCATAGGTTGCAGGTGAGCCGCCAAGGGCTGCAGGTGTGCTATCCCAGTAGACGTAGTCGTTCTTTAATTTGAAGTCTAAGCTTCCATGTACACCACCGGTGGCAGTGAAGTAATAGTCTCCATTCTTTGAGGTCAGTACAGTCCAGGTTGCACCGTTATCATCACTTACCTCTAAGTAACCTACATCGCCAGCATCGATCATATCATAGTATGTTGTTGCTGAGAGCCATCCGTAGAATGCGGTTGGCACGTCAAGGGTTCCGATGATTGCGGTGTTAAGGTTGTCAGGGTAGGCACCATTCCAGGGTCGAGCGGGATAATTACCGTATGCTCCACCAAAGACGCCTTTATCATAACATCCCCAGCTTGGCTCCCATAAATTCAGTGGGTAGCTTGCGTAGACCCAGCCAGACCCAGAGTTTAAATCACCGTGGGTATAGGCGAAGGATTCAATCCATGGTTGTGTCCACCAGCAGCCGTATTGTACCTCATGTCGGTAGAACTTGGTAAAGTCGAGACACGGGTCAGGTCCGAAGACTGTGTTGACACCATTCTTTACGCGAATGTTATCCACAAACCATCCTCTGTTGACGCCTGTGGCATTGCTCGTGAAGACAAACCGGAATTGCATTATTGCTGTTCCCGTGCCAGGTACCGCTAATGTCGGGTGTAACCATCCGAAGGTATCTGCACCGAGGAAGGTAATGCTATTACCGGTATAGGGTGCGACTAAATCCCACCAGGTGAGTCCACCGTCTTTGCTGTATTGGACTTTCCCAACATCGCCAGCGCTGATTTGGAACCAGGTATCGAAATCAATGCTTACTGCGCCACCAAGGAGGTTAAAGTTCAAACCACCAGTTGCGTTTTTGAGGTAGATAGCATCGTTCCAGTTGTTCCCATACATCGTGGTCGCGGGATCACCAGGCCAGAAGTAACCGCCACAACAGGATTCTTCAACCCAGTGGCCTTGGCCAGGTCCAGTGTAATCAACACATGTCCACTCATCAATACATTCAATGGTGTTAATTACGTTGTAAGGTTGGACACATATGTTGTTATCCGCGTTGGAGTCAGGGGTGATGATTTCGTAGGTGAACACATATTGTCCGACACCAGCATCAGGCCAGGTGAACGTTAAGGTTTCACAGTCACCGATGGCTAAGGTTGGTACGACCTGTGTTTGTTGGAAGATAACTTCGTCTCCTGCTACGAGTGATTCGTAGTTAATGTTATCGATCATGTTACCAGCCCATTGACCATTCCATGGACAGCCTGCGTTACCAACATTTCCATCGTTGTTATGGTAACAGTAGAACCCGATACAGATATCATCAGTAGGTAATGCACCAGCAAGTCCCATACAGGATGTGATTAATGCGGATGCATCATAGGATATCGTGGTCCAGTCATACCAGTAGCTACCAGTTGGGTAGGCTGTAAGTGTGTAGAAGAATCCAGATCCAACAGTCCAGTCCCAGACACCGAATCCGAGTCGTTCACCAGCTCCATTGTTGACTTTGGAATCAAAGGTGACGGTGATACCGCTGTCTTTATCAGTTCCTTTCCAGAGAGCGGGACCTCGGACGTAATCATTTGTAGCAGTGATACTGTGCAACCATGGTTGCGGTGAGGCTTCATTATTATTGAAATCTGCTATCGCGGTGGTGCCTTCAGAGGAATCATACGTTGTGTAGTGGAAGAATGATCGTGGGTAGGGGTTCCAGTTCGTAACCCATTCAGTTATAAATGGATCGCCTGGGTTCTGCCATTTCTTCATCATCATTTGACCATCGCCATTATCGACGTTTACGGCTCCTTCGAATCCAGTGTAGAATTCTGATATGAAGGTTCCTCTGTTGACGGTCATTTGAACCTGTTTATTGGTCTCATCTAAGGTTCCAACGTTACAGACGTCAATGGTTGAGATAATATCATCTCCTTCCCAAGCAGGGCTAACTGGTGTGATGTCTAATGATGTACAATCAATCTCGTTGTCAAGGATGTTACCAATTTCGATGACGATACAGTAAGGATCATCAACGGGTGTGGATGAGAAGTGGCAGTCATCAATAGCCTCAAGCCAGGCACAAATCATGTAGGTGCCTTCTTCGGTCACTGTCCAAACATCAGGGAACACGTTGGTTATGCATTGGGTATTAAAGGTGATCGGTCCATCGTATGAATCGTGGATCCAGACCCATTCTTCGCGTGGCGGTGTAATAGTTTTTCCTTTAATTGTACCAGTGAAACAGACATCATCAATATACATTCCTTCGTAACAGAATGCGGCATCAGATTTCCATACAAATCTAACGTAAATGGAATCATCAGCTGCACTCGCGTTATTTAAGGTGATATTAAAGCTGTATGTCTTAGTTGCACCATTGCTGTTGTAATAGAGACCATCGGGGTTAATCCAGGTTATAGTATCAAAGGAGTACTCAAAGTACCCGTAGTCCTGAATAAGCATGATTGGAACGGTTACGTTTCCAATGTTTATGGCGTCTCCTTCAATCCACATACAGAAGGTGACCTTGACTTTATCGTAAGCAGCGACATTGATAGGAACAATCATCTGTAAGGTATCCATTTGGTTCGGGAGATATTGATCAAAGGATGTACTGTGCATGCTGTGACCAGCTGAACAGTATCTCTTATCACTCCAGGTCCAGGTATCAAGAGCACCATTGGCTCCAAAAACCGGCTGATCAATTGTCGCCCAGTTGGTGTTAATTTCACAGGGGTCTTCAAAGTCTTCACAGTAAAGATCAACAACTTTATCTTGGGTGTAATTACCAGGGTATTCTACTAATTTGTAGACATCGATGAATTTCTTCACAGTCACTGGATAGAAATCGCCGAATGGATAGGGTACCTGTTGGAACAGATTCCAGCCGGTCATATCAGGACTGTAGACGTAACCCCAGAAGACTATTGTAGAAGCACAACAGTTTGGCAACGGGATTGTAACTACTTGGTTGTTTTGTATTGGGCCAGGGAAGACATAGACTGTATCAACACCATCGATCACTGCGTGAAGATCAATTTGACCAAATACTGGTGTTGGTCCGAGGTTATTAAACCGGAAGTTAAGGTTGGTCCCATCAGTCATCATGTAGATTTCTATTGGCATCAAAATACTGCCATCTACAGCGGGTCCCTCTTGAACAGGATCTACCATTACCAGTGTCCATATTCCAATACATGGGTCAAACTGGGTCTGACAGACATCTGTGTCCAGTGGATACGTACCTGTGCGGATAATATCTCCACTCACATGATCTATTCCACCAAGGGAAATAGCGGTTATGTCTACTGGATAACATCCATCGTCTTCATCGAGTGCTACTAGAGCATCTTTATTTAATGTTACTAATTCAGGTTGTCCAAATTGTCCATTATTTATGGCACTAGCTTGCTTCTCTATTGATACACTACTACCCATAACTGAGGCAGCAGGTAGCATAAAGGCTACTGCTATCAATAGAGAGAGTACTATTTTTATTTTATTTTTTTCTCTCATTTATAATTTACCTCCACATTTCTATGGTTAGTAACTATAATTATGATTGTATTATATAAAACTTTTGACAAATCTTTATATAAAAATAAGAATTTTTTAATAAAAAGGATACATGAGAGGATAATTTAATATTTTTTTCAACTTATAAAAAAGAAAATTCACTCCTGAAGAAGGTTCTTTGTCTTTCGCAAAAAATCTTAAATCCCCTGTTGATGCCCCAAAGAAACACCTCTGGATCACTATATCCCACCCGAAAAAGCACTCACACCCAAACGACATAGATTATTGACTCCTGGTTTTCCCTTCTTCAACCTGTTGCGATACAGTAAATTCTGCTTCCTGTTCCATCAGATAATCCACTATTGACCTCATATGTATATTATATAATAATACTAGATCATATATATAATAATATCCGTCATCAATATCAGAAAACATCAAACAATCATAATAATAGATGTATTTATTGAATAATAGCAAAAAAAAAACGATATTGTCCTTATCCCCTCACGCCCTCCACCCCTACGCCATCGCTTTTATTTGATAGCGTCTCTTAGAGATTCTGGAGATCGATAATATAACGTTGTACTATGAAGAATATATCGAAAAAAATCTTTCTCATAATGAAGACCACGAATCAAGAACAACCGTATCTCTCAGTATATTACAATCTAAAAGACACACAAGATCAATACCAGGGGAACAAATGTTAATTCAGTATATATTACCTTTATTACAGAAAGAAAATCAAAGGTAATTAACGAAATAACTGTATCAGTTAAACGGAATTATATTCTCTATATTATACCTTTTTTTTATGAAACTGGGTTTTATCTGATCAGATACTCAAACGATATGTTGTGATGTAAATTATTAAGGACAGAGTTCTATTACTATTAATTAAAATAAAATGTAAGAGCTTATTCAATAATATCCCCATTCAATTACATCAGTAATGTACTCGTTTTATAAAAATTATAATCGAATTTCTTTTCGTAGACAAGGAATGGTAAATATCATCTAATTGTTTTTCGTTTCATCATAACCAGTTTTTTTATCCCCATTCCTGCTACCATGTTCTTTCGCTTTGATATAAGCTTAGAAAAAAACCAGACTTATAAGTTGTACTCCGCCATTTCAGCCATAACACTCTTTCACGTCTTCACCTTTGTATATAATTATTATTATGAAATATTATCAAAAACATCAAAATCTTAAAAAACCGTTAAATGTCAAATCGATTATGAGGTTCCATTAGAATTTTCGCGTTACATTAGAATAATCGATGGTGAATATTTTAATAAATCATTTCTAAGAACAAATATATAGTACACAATATATTTTAGCAGTCATCAAGAAAAATAATAAGAATGGGGAAAGTGATTATAATTTTCATATCATCGATGTTATATTTTTAATACATAATTATTTTTATTAAGATTTAGACAAAGATATTGAAAAAAATTCATACCACATATGATATAATTAATTATTTCTAAAGAGGATATTTTTGGGGAACAAATAATTTACTATGCATTGAAATCAAATTGTAGATGTAACTTTTAATTTCAGATGGATCAATATATATTAGCTGATGCTGAGAATAAATGTTCATATCAAAATTCAAAAACCATACTAACTAAAGTCAATAGAAAAAAAATTATACTTCTACGCTCTGACGGTTAAGTATAATTCAAAATGAAGTAAAAAAAAATCACAATACGAATAATATTTCAATATTCACCATCATTCAAAAAATTTTTGAGCCAGGTCAGGAAATACATCAACTCATCTCTTTGGCAATAATGAAAAACAACATCTCCGCAGTATCCTATATTTGTCGATAGAAACAAGAAATACACCTAAAAGTACATGTCAAAACATACATACCACTCCATTATAACTCAAATTTCATACACAAGAATTAAACTAATGTTTAAACAGCGTAAAATTTAAATGAAGAGAAAATATATAATAAAACATAAATCAAAACTTAGGGGGCAACATTTAAATGAAAAAAAAGATCTTTTGCATACTTATGTTTATACTACTTATTGCAACTACCTTTCCAATGGTACAGTCTTTGAAAAACACTACAATTACTTCGACAATACCAACAGTACCTAGGACAACCATGGCAAATAACTGGACTGAAAAGTTTAACCTCCTTGCATCAGACGCCTCAACAGGAGATTATTTCGGCGGATCTGTTTCGCTAGATGGTAACACCGCTGTCATCGGAGCAAGGTACGATGATGACCAAGGAGCTAATTCAGGTTCTGCTTATGTATTCACAAATACAGGTAGCACCTGGACCCAGCAAGCTAAACTAATTGCATCAGACGGTGCAGCTGAGGACCATTTTGGCTGGTCTGTTTCGCTCTCCGGAGATACCGCTCTCATTGGAGCAAGATATGATGATGACAAGGGAGTTAATGCTGGATCCGTGTACGTATTTACCCGTTCTGGTACTACATGGACACAACAAACAAAGTTAGTGGCATCAGACGGTGCAGCTGAGGATCAATTTGGCTGTTCTGTTTCAATGAATGACAATACTGCACTTATCGGAGCGGCATGGGATGATGACCAAGGCGCCTCTTCTGGTTCCGCTTATGTCTTCACACGCTCCGGAACATCCTGGACCCAACAAGCAAAACTCCTCGCCACAGACGGTGCATCTGAAGATCGTTTTGGCTGGTCTGTTTCAATTGATGGCAATACTGGTCTTATTGGAGCAGCCTGGGATGATGACAAAGGAAACGACGCTGGCTCAGCGTATGTCTTCACGCGCTCAGGAACATCCTGGACCCAACAAGCAAAACTCCTCGCCACAGACGGTGCAGCAGGAGACTCCTTTGGTATTTCTGTTTCATTTGCTGGTGATACTGGTCTTATCGGAGCAGCCTGGGATGATGACAAAGGAAACGACGCTGGCTCCGCCTATGTCTTCACGCGCTCAGGAACATCCTGGACCCAACAAGCAAAACTCCTCGCCACAGACGGCGCAGCAGGAGACTCCTTTGGCGTTTCTGTCTCATTCAATGATAAAACCACCCTCATCGGAGCATATAATGATGATGACAAAGGAAACGACGCTGGCTCCGCCTATGTCTTCACACGCTCCGATACCACTTGGACCCAACAAGCAAAACTCCTCGCCACAGACGGTGCAGCAGAAGATTATTTCGGCATGTCTGTTTCCCTCTCAGCAGACACCGCTCTCATCGGAGCACCACAGGCAGGAAACAATGGCGTAGGCTCAACATACGTATTCATCCGCACCGGCGCTAGTGAGATTCCTTCACCGTTCATTGGACTGAAAGAAAGACTATTCGAACGATTCCCCAATGCATTTCCAATAGTACGATGGTTATTTCAGCACTAAAAATCCTTCTTTTTTTTCTGTGTTGATTCACATAGCAACGAAAACGATTTAATGAGTATATTTTTATAGGAGAACACTACAATATAATTGTACGGGGAAGACGTCATGGAAACATACACACAGATAAAGAAATGTTTAGTAGTTGGAATCATCATCTCGATCCTAACACCTTGTCTTTTCTCAGTTACTGCCCAGAATAATGAGAAAACACTGTTGCCAACATCAAATGGAAATTGGTTGTATGTTGGCGGGAGTGGACCAGGAAACTATACCAAAATTCAGGATGCGATTGATAATACGTCTGTTGGCGATACTGTTTTTATTTATAGCGGAACATACAATGAAACTATAGTCATCAAGAAAAACCAACTGACTTTAATAGGCCAAAATAAAGAATCAACAATAATAAATCTCAACCCAAATTATCCAATATTTCAAAATACAATAATAAACATAAATGCTAATACCTGTTCCATAGAAAATCTACAGATAACACTGAGCAACGATTCAATTATTGCACATGGAATATTGATTAACTCTAGCTATAACACAATAAAAAATAACATTATTACGAATTGTTCGGCGGGAATACAGCTCGTAGAATATTCAGCATCAAACACAATCATACACAATCACATAACAAACAATTCGATTGGTATCGATTCGTCACGATCAACATATAACAACCTCTCCCATAATACTCTTTCACAGAACACCCAGTACAATATTTATTTCTCAGAAGTATCTGATCACAACAAAATATCGTTTAATACAATGGATGCCTCAGCACTTGGAATGAGAATAGCAAACTCAAAATATAATACAGTGGACAAAAATAATTTTCAAAACAATCAGATAGGCCTTTATTGTTGCTGTTACTCAAGATTAAACTACTTTTACGATAACAATTTCTTCACCAATACCATAAATGGAAAAAATGATTATGGATTAAATAACATCTGGTATGACAATTCAAATGGTACTGGTAACTACTGGGATGATTACACAGGAATAGACGCAAATGGTGATGGAATCGGTGATACGCCCTACAAAATTTTTAATGGAGACCAACAGGATTTATACCCATTGATGCATCCCTTTGAAATGTACTCCATCCTGAATATATCCCTTGAAAATCATGAAATAAACGAGAAGGCATCATTCAAAGTCACCGTGAAAACATTAGGGGAAACAATCGTAGCAAACGCGCAGGTACTCGTTAACAATCAAACAACACTCACAGACTCTAATGGCAATGCACAAATCACTGCACCATCCGTAGAAGAAGATCAAACGTTCCTGATTGTTGCAACAAAACCTGGATACATCTCTGATGTTGATACAATCTTGGTAAAAAATATACCAAACAGTCCGCCAAACAGCCCCACAATCATCGGAGAGACCAATGGATCTAAACAAACCACGTACGACTACAAGATCCAAACAACTGATCCGAACCAAGATGATGTCCAGTATCACATCGAGTGGGGTGACAACACCACCACTATAACTGGTTTCAACAGATCCGGGAAAGAAATCAATGTATCACACACATGGGAAACAAAAGGAACCTACGCCATCAAGGTAAAAGCTATTGACGTATTTTATGCGGAGAGTGACTGGGCTACGTTAACCGTAACAATGCCGTACCCATACAAAATACAAGTACTACACTTCTGGGAGAAACTATTTCAGCGATTCCCACACATATTTCCACTGCTACGACACGTATCAGGGTTTTAAAGAAAGAATTCTCGAAAAAAATGAAAGTTTTCTCTTTAACAACACAAATCCAAAAAATCAATGAAATTATTTATATTAAAACATGTTAATTTTATTAAGAAGCTTTATATACTAGTGAAAGAATAAGATAAGTATTAAGTTAAAATTGGGTGGTCTGAATTCCTATGAAAGGCTTATTCGTTAAAAATAATGCTGTATTTATAAAAAACAGTATTCTCTGTATCCTCCTAGCCTTGCTCATAACCATACCAACAGGTACAGCAACCTTAACGAGTAATTCCTCTACAATTAGGAGCAGAACTCCATTGATTTTCAGTACAACAGATACAATCATCGTCGATGATGACGGAACAGGGGATTACACCACCATTCAAGCTGCCATTAATAACTCAATCCCCGGAGACCACATCATCGTAAAAGACGGAATATATGGCGATCAATTAAGAATTAACGTATCAAATTTAACGATTAGTGCCGCCGGAGGAGAAACACCAACAATCTACGTTGGTGCCTATACCGTTGGAATTAATGTGACCGCGTCTGATGTTTTTTTCCAAGGCTTTGAGATCTACGGGAACGGAGAACCATCTGGTGGACCATACCCCACCATACGAGCCTCAGCAGGTTCACAGGGCTTATCCGTGATAAATAATTCTTTCAAAGTATTCACCGGTCAGAGAGGTCAACTGGTATTACTTATCACCTCTAACGTACAAGATATAACATTTGATACAAACGTCGTTTACAATTTTACGACGGGCATTCTAATGGAAAATAACGCCCAAGTAGAAATCTCCGATGATAACGTGTGGTATGCGACAAACCCGATTTATCATGCTGCCCAAATTGACAATGGAAACATCTATTACGGTTCTATACAAAGCGCAATCAGTAACACCCAAATAGGACACACCGTAAATGTCATATCAGGCACATTTAATGAAAATATCATCATCGATCGACCACTTACCCTCAACGGCCTTCAAGCAGGTTTTAACCCAAACGAAAATCTATTCGAACATCAGTCAATTATCCAAGGAACAACAAATCACGCAATCTCAATTACCTCTGGCCTATCAGACGTGACAATCGACGGATTCACCATCACCATTACCAACAAATCAAGTAGCGCAAACGGTGCAGGTATCTTAATTGGCATGAACACACAAGATATCACCATACAAAACAATATCATTCAAAATATCACCGATGGATCAGGAAACGATACCCTCTCAGATGAAACCTATGGAATCATGGTCTATGGACGTGATCCAGTTGGCGGCCAGTCTCATATTATCATTCGAAATAATCTACTACAAAATATCGAAGAATATGGTATCGCAATAAATGATAAAACATCTGAAGTAACCATCCAAGGAAACGTGATAAAAAACCTCATCGGCAGCAATCATAGCGACTTCCCATACCCCACCTGGCCATCCTGGATTTGCGCAGCTATCCATCTAGGCGGTCAAGTAGGACCAATCATCAACGTCACCATCATTGGAAACACCCTCTCAACAGGAAAAACCGGCAATGGGAATACGTCAGAGGCTGGCGCAGGAATATCATTTGCGGGAATTTTCGAATGGACAAATCCTTTTCTCACATGGCAAGGATTCAAAGGAATCACAATCAGAAATAACAAGATTTATCACAATACAATGGGTATCATCAGCCTCATAGGAAAATTCAATGACACCCCACAGATTCACTATAACAACATCAGTAATAACACCGAATACGGGATCAATAACACACTCACAACAAAATTTAATGCAACAAATAACTGGTGGGGCAGTATCCTAGGACCCTACCATCCACTGAACAACACAAACGGAACAGGAAATCAAGTATCCAACAATGTAACATTCGATCCTTGGTCTGAGCTTGATGATTTTACGCCACCCCTGATACAAATAACAGAACCCCTACCAGGCATCTACATCATGAACCATCGAGTCATAAAACGATTCCCCTACCCCCTCACCTTCGGCCCAATAACCATCAGAGTCGATGCCAGTGACTCCATCAGCGGTGTTTACAAAATAGAGTTCTACAAAACATATCACAGCGGCAAGGCTCTTGCACAGACAATTTACGACTATCCATATGAATGGTTATGGAACGAACAAATCTATGGTTTTTATGGGATAGAAGTAATTGTGTATGATAACGCTGGATACACGGCAACAGCAAAAATCACTGATATTTTCGTCGTGAACTTCGGTTTCTTCCTCCCCTAAGAAAAACATTATTCTCTAACACAGAAGAACCATCACCCGGAAACTCTCCCAAATATTTTTTTTAACAATAAAGGATACTTATTCTTTATCAGAAAGAAACTGAAAGAAAACATACTAGATAGAAAACTCCACAAACTAATACCTTGATTTGAATACACTAAACATTTGCTAAGCTCTATTACACATCTCATAATTCATCATCTGCCCACGCAAAAATGCTTGCTACAAAGACTAAATACAATCAACCAGGAAACAAAAAAAACGAGAAGAAAAAATTATATCGAAAAAGGTACAACAACAGGATATCTATCAACATTATCCCCACCTGGGATACTATACGGGACATCCCAAACATTATCTTGTGACTGAGCAGTTGGATATTTCACCAAATAATCTGACCAATAATTACCAATACCATTACTAAACAAATTAGAGGTATCATCATCATAGGCATTTTCAGAATTATTAACAAAATTATTTTTATATAGAGTATTTACCATTGCCCCACAACAGGAATAAACACCCTCCACATTATTTTGGATTTGATTTTGATAGATTTGATTATATGTTGCTCCTTTTAAACGAATTCCCCAGTTATTACCAAAAATATGATTCAAAAAAATACTATTAAGAGAACAATGCCTCACATAGATCCCATAGACATTATTACTCATCCAATTATCAAACACATCGTTATATGAGGCAGATATATATATTCCATGCTGAGAATTCGTAACAGTATTAAATGAGACTGAATTATTTTCTGAATCTGTTTCAATATAAATCCCATAAGATGTGTCAGATATGTTGTTTTGGGTAATCGTATTATTTGAATAAAAAATTGTGATACCTGAAGCATTTGTCCTAGGATAATTTCCCTGGATACTAAAACCTTGAATGGTACAACCTTTTGTCTTTATTTGTATAATATACGGCTGACCTAGATTTTGTTCGCTAGCAGATACTATGGTTTTATTAGGTTCCGCTGCAATGAGTTTGATTGATTTTTCAATTATTATTGTTTCATAATACGTTCCCTGAGACACAATAATTGTATCGTTATTACTAGCAGCATCAACTGCATCTTGAATAGATGTGTAATGTTCGCTATCCACATACAAAATTCGACCTTCATTTGTTTCCTTTATACAACCACTGACTAGTACACCAATAAAAGAAAATATTAGAAAAAGATACACGATTTTTTTTTGCATAATTTATTGATCATCCTGATTATGATCTTAAACGGGATTTACCTCTTTATATTTTTGGCTTTATTCTGAAGCAGATAATGAGCAAAATAAACCATTGTTCATATTTTTATTTGTTACGTTTTCTTTTTGTTAACAACAAACTAATGCCAAATATTTACATAAAAATATAATTATTTTATTGATTATATTAGCTTAATAGAATATTTTAACTCGTATAGTAAAGTATTTAAACAGAAAGGGACATTTATAGACATCTAATAACTTATGGGGGAAAATAAAAATGCAAAAAAAAGTTAGCTTAGGAATTAGCATAATAATCGTATTAACGTTAGTAATGACAAGTGCTGTAAGTGCACTGAATATAAATCCATTGGGAAAAAATGATCAATTTGATTTTTATCTAAAAACAACCGTACCTCAGTGTAATTTACTCTGTAATAAAACAGTATGGGACCTACAAACACAAGACTGGGTAGAACAAATCAATGCAGAAATCGGGGATACTGTACGGTTTAACATCACTTTAACCTATACAGGCAATGGAACATTTCTCAATATTTCAGTAAAAGACATACTCCCTGCATGTTTACAATACTTTGATAATGCAAGCCCAGTAGAAACAGGAAAAAGTGATAACATCATCTTTTGGAACCTCAGCAATACACTCACCAATGGACAAAGCACAAGCATAGAATTCGACGCCCGGATTATTTCCTCTGGGACAAACATAAACACCGCGAATATCACAGGGAATGATTGTAGCCAATCATTTTCTTGTGAAGATACCGCAACAGTTATTGTTGAAGAAACACCTCCAACCGATCAATATCTTCGATGTGAGAAAACGGTATGGGACCCAGACACACAACAATGGGTAGAAGAAATACACGCAGAGATAGGAGATATCGTCCGATTTAACATCACCGTATCCTACTGGGGTTCATTAGCGTTTTATTACATCTGGATCAATGACACATTACCAACTTGTTTAGATTATCACAATAACGCGACACCCTTTAACCCCGTTCAAGTAAACGGAAAAGAAATAACCTGGTATCTCCCTATCTTTTTACGAGTTGGAGAAAGCATCAGTATCTGGTTTGATGCTGTGGTGAATTCTACAGGAAAAAATACCAATATCGTGAATATCACCGGTTGGGAATGCGGGATTCGCCGATTATACTGTGAAGACACCGCGACTGTGATTGTTGAAGAAATACCACCATCAGAACTCCCCTGCAGCAAGACAGTATGGGATTCAGACACACAAGAATGGGTAGAAGTCATTAACGCAGAAAT
>Ga0315277_10006610_pt1 | contig 15133 bp, 10 predicted proteins | sample YL17G05_15_MG_FD_203695 | JGI IMG/M metagenome (GOLD analysis project Ga0315277, IMG submission 203695) | Sediment microbial communities from Yellowstone Lake, YNP, Wyoming, USA - YL17G05_15 | ecosystem: Environmental > Aquatic > Freshwater > Lake > Sediment | place: USA: Wyoming | collected...
GCCCGAAGGAGACCCTCCGCGCCTTCACCCTGGTGGAACTGCTGGTCGTGCTGTTCATCCTGGCGATCCTCGTGTCCCTGGCGGTGGGTGTGGGCATGTACGTCTTCGGGCAGAGCAGCGAGAAGCAGACCCTGGCGAGCATGAAGGTCATCATGCAGGCCATCGAGGCGTACTACGACGAAGGCGCTCCCAAGGTCTATCCCTGGGACAAAGACACCAGCAAGCCTGCGGCCACGCCCGTTGACCCGAATACCTGCGGGATTTGGCTGTCGAAGTGCCTTCACGGGAAGACCGCGTCGGGCGCTGACAAGACCGCTCCCGTCCTGGCGGCCATCGAGAGGCTGCGGCACCTGCCCAAGGACGCCTACAGGGGCGACAGCGCGGCCTTTGTGGACGCGTGGGGCAACCCGATCCGCTACTTCCGCGACGGCGGGCTGGGCAGACAGCCGGTGCTCATATCCGCCGGACCCGACGGAGAGTTCGGGGACAAAGACCCCAACAAGCTGAAAGACAACGTCCGTTCCGATGAGAACAGGTAGCTGCGAGACCAGAGGCGGAAAAGGCATGAAAAGCAGACGCCCAACATCATCCGCGTTGCAGGCCTTCACGCTGGTGGAGATGATCGTGGTGGTCTGCATGGTCGTGCTGATCGCGTCGGTGTCGCTGCCGGGCATCGTGGGGCTGTTCGAAGCGGGGGCCGATTCGCAGGCGTACAACCTGCTGTCGGCCCAACTGATGGCCGCCCGCGCGCTGGCCATGGAGAGGAACACGTACGCGGGCATCCACATCCAGCGGGCCGACGGGTCCAACCCCAGGGCGGACCTGCCGAACACGTCGATCTGCTACCTGGCCGCGGTGATGCTCGACCCCTTGCAGCCGTTCGGGCAGATGTTCGTTTCGGCCCCGGGCTTCATCCCGAGGCGCGTGCCCGGTCACATGGGGTTCGGCGACGTCAGCAAGCTGGGGACCTCCACCACCTACAGCGGCACCGGCGCGCTGGACCAGGCGCCGCAGTACGGGTTCACGAGGATGACGATCGTCTTTGCCCCCGGCGGAAGCCTCGCGACGAAGGTCAACGGTGTGAAGGCGGTGGGGATCAAGGTGGGCGACCCGTTGATCGCCCTGGACCCCAACACGGCGCTGTGGGCCCCGCCCAATCCCGCGACCGAGGCGCCTTCCAGGGCCGTGGTGATGTTCGACCTGGTCGAGTTCGATACCAGGTCCGGCGCCGACAAGGACGCCTACCTGAACGAGAGAGGTCAGATCATACCGATCAACGCATACACGGGTGTGCTCTTCCCGAGGAAGTGAAACATGGCAGCTTTCCAGACCATCCCGCCGCGAAAACCCAACGCCCGACGCAAGGGCTTCACCCTGGCCGAGCTGATGATCTCCATCGGCGTGCTAGGCATCGGCCTGACCATGGTGGCGTCCCTGTTCCCACTGGGTCTCCACGAGAACCAGGACTGCGTCCGGTACGCCCTTGCCAACACGATCACGGAAAACGGCCTGGCGATCGTGAAGGCATTTCCCGCAGCCAGCATCAACTCGCTCATCGGCACCAGCACGGTGCTGGTCCCCCTGTTCGACGAGACGAACGTGTCCAACCGGCTTGCCGCCGCCTGGCTGCACTTCCCCACCGCGGTCGGGGCCGCTGAGTACAAGCGGGGCTTCCTGGCGATGGTCCGGAAGGTCAACGACGACAATAACTCGGCGACCGATGAAGGCCACCAGATCGTCATCGTCGCCTGGGAGAAGACCGGGCCCGTCACGAACCAGGTCAAGCCAATAAGAATCACGTACACGGTGGACCCCAACGACGCCCTCAACATAACCGCCAGCGGCGACCTGTTCGCCGGGTCTCCGCTCATCGACGAGCAGACGGGCATGTTTTCCATGATCGTCAGCGCCAACGACGGGCGGACCACGTGCACACTGGACCGCCTCCTCAGACCCAAGGGCGCGACTGGGGCGGGATGGGTGATCGCCGAGACGGCCGGGGCGGACAAGGTGCCCATCAGCCCGGCGATGGCGCCCCCAAGGGTGGTCCGCGTGAACCTGAAGCAGTAGCCGGCGACACAAGCGGTGAGCAGCAGTTCCTGGGCAATCGAGACCGAACATGCGACCTTGCGATGAACAACACGGCGGGACGAGATCGGCAGGGCGCCGCGCCTTCACGCTCATTGAGCTTATGGTGGCCGGGAGCATCCTCCTGGTGATGATCCTGTCCTTCAGCGTGCTCCTGTCGCAGACCCAGAAGCTCGTCACCACCGCCCAGAGGTCCATACAGATGAACACCTCCGCGGCGGCCATCGCCCAGATGATCCGCGACGACGTGGCCTCGCTCAGCAAGGACGGCTTCCTCTACATCAAGCATGTCTCGTCCGTTGCAGGCAAAGAGAAAGACACGCTCATGTTCACCACGACCGGGTCCTACCAGAGCGTGCTGGACGACTCCGTCGCCACGGCAGCGAGGGTGGACTACGGGCTGACCGGCGGCAACGCCCTGTGGCGGAGGTGCACGCTCCTGGACGCCAATCCCACTCGGCCCCCCGGGGGCGACCACGAGCCGAACTCGCTGGCCGACTACGCTGACGCGACCGTCATCAGCGCGGCGATCAGCAGGATCTCCGACCCGCCGTTCATCCTTCCCCCCGGGCCCGGGGACGTGGAGAACCTGCGCTCGTACCTGGCCGCCTGCACTCAGTTCAAGGTGTCCTACGCCAACTTCGACGCCACCAAATGGGTCAGCACATCCAACCCCTGGCTCCCGGCGAGCCCTTCTACGGCGCTTACCGGTACCTGGAGGAAAGGTGACCCCACGAACCCCTGGCCCGCAGTCCTGCGGATCACGTTCACGCTTACCGAGTACGACGAGCCCTTCACCTACGAGGTGATCTGTCCCTTGCCCGTGGGCCCGTGAGCGGCCCAGGGAGGTGCGCCATGAAGTCCAGACGTGGGAATTCCGGTTCGGTGCTCCTGCTGGTGATCGGCCTGCTGACGATCATCGCGCTGCTCGGCAGTTCCTTCGTCGTCATCGCGACGATGGACAGGAAGACCTCCAGGTCGGTCGCGGCAGTGGCGCCGATGGACACCATCGCCCTGAGCGTCGTGGCGCAACTGGTGGCCGACCGGTACCTCGACACGTACACCGACGCAACCGGGCCCTTCGGCGCCGCCACGGATTCAGCGCTCAAGTACATCGATTATCCCAGCGAGCTCGTCGATAAGGCCCTTGCCAGCACGACCTTGGATGCCAACAACCGGTGGGGGCACCTGACCAACCTCAGCCTGTCATCCACGCCGGACCCCAACTACGTGAACGTCCCGTACAACGATCCGAAGCTGACCGACACCGGGGCGGTTCGGACGATCTCAACGACGGGCCCTGACCCCAACTACGGTGACGCCAGGCTGTTCGACACCGGCCAGAGAGACCCCTACGGCAGGAGCTTCTGGGCGGGCGTCCGCATGATCGACGCCTCCGGGCTGGTCAACGCCAACACGGCGTATGACCTGGTTGCGGCCGCTCCCACCGACGGCAGCAGGATGCCGGTCACCAACATCGTGATGACGGCGCTCGACCCTGCCTTCACGACTGCCTTCGGCGACGGCGTTCACAACTACCGAAGAGGCACCAGCGGCGCGGACATCCGGGCCTACAACCTCGGGTACGTCCTTCGCCCGCTGAATCCCCTGCCCCCCGCCGGGAAGTTCCTGCCCTTCGACCCGGCCGACCAGGTCCCCCTGTACTCCGCGGCCACCGACCCCAACATCCCCAACGGGAGGCTCTCCGCCGTCTTCGGGAATTCGGCGACCGACAGGGCTCTCTATAACAGAATCCGCGCGTACATGACCACCTGGTCGGCCGCCCGCGCCTCCGCGCGCAGGGCCACCGGGACCCTGGGACAGGGATTGTCCGGGACCACGGTTCTGCCCAACAATTACAGGTTCGACATCAACTTCTGCACCAACCTCTCCACGCGGATCAACGATCCGAACGTCACGCTCCTGTTCAACGCCTTCTACAATGCCATCCCGGCGGGGATTCCGGGGATCAGCGGGACCTCCACCGGGACGGCGGACGACAAGATCCGCAGGACCACAGCCGCCCAGATGACGGTGAACACCATCGCCTACCGCAGCAACGACTCGAACGTCCCTGCCATGCTCGTCCCGGCCGTTACTCCTGCCAAGTATGTCTATGGCATCAACCGCCAGCCCTTCGTCAGCAAGGTGTTCTTCAAGATCTACAACAACGCCGGGACATATCTGAAGTACGCGGCCATCGAACTGATGAACCCCTACAACACGCCCATCTACATGGGCGACTACGCGCTCGAGAACCCCCCCGGTATCCCTTCAGTGACGCTTTCCGGGATCATCCCGGCGGCGACGAGCGGCGGACCGGGACGAATGGTCATCGCCTCGCACGACACGGCCAAGATCCCGGTGCGGACGAACGTGACGCCCGCCCCCATCTCCCAGGTCGTGGCCAACCTGGACCTGAACCTGAGGACCAGGATAACCCGGCTGGCCAGCCCTGCTCCGAACAGGGTGCTCATCGCCGACTTCACCTGCCCCACCGCTACGACCCCCGCCAATGGAACGTCCTACAGGAGCTTGACGCAATGGGACGACAACCTGGGCAGGGCTCGGTACACGCTCGCCAGCGTCTTCAACACCACCAAGGACAACGCTGCCGACTACTCGACGGAGTATCCCACCGGGACGCCGAAAACCGCGACCAATACCGAGTTGGGGTGGACGAACCCCGGCAGCCCCGCGGACGGCACGCCGAAGTGCCCGATCTACGTCCGCAACGGGCCGTTCACCAACATCGGAGAGCTGACGAGGATTTATTTCATCGGGCCTAGCGACGCCAACGACATCAGGCAGATGATGGACGTCGCGCGCACGATGACCCCCGTCATCACCGACTCCACCTACGCCGTGGGGCGGTTCGACCCGGCCTCGGGCTTCATCGACACCAACTACCCCGCCAGCGTCCCGCGCGTGCCGATCGGGGCCCTTCTGACCGACCACCTCATGGTCGGAAACCCCTACGCCGAGCCCGGCAATGGCGACTACGTGACGTACGGGCCGATCAACGTCAACACCGCGCCCTTGCCCGTCCTGAAGTGCCTGCCCACGATAGGCGCGCCCACGCTCGTAGCCGGTGATAAGGACCTGTTGGCCAAGCAGATCATCAACTACCGCGACAACCTGAACACCAGGCCGCTCCTCACCAACCTCCGCGGGTTGGCCGACGCGAACCAAGTCGGCATTGCCTCCATCGGCGAGATCGCCATCCCGATCTGGCAGGCGGCAACCGCGGCCGCGTTCGTGGCCAAGCTCCCGCAGAACACCTATCCCGGGACGAACGCCTGCCCCTCGAACTACACCGTCGCCGGAGTGGGAGCGGACAACGACGACGGACTGCTGGCCGCCAGCAATACGTTCAGGGACCTCATCAAGCAGAACGTCTATTACGCCTGGCTGAGCAACCAGATCAGCGTCCGCAGCGACGTGTTCATCTGTTTCATCCGCATCCAGATCGGCGGCGACCCCAAGGCCACCGACACCACCGTCCGCCGGTACGTCGCCGTCATCGACCGCAGCCGCGTCAAGGCGGCCACCGATCGCCCGGCCGTCGTGATGTTCGCGGAGATTAAGTAGGGCAATGCCCACGGAGCGCAGTCCGCGGGGCGTCCCCGGATAGCAGCTTCTTGCGCGATCATTCCCCGCTCGGTTCGCATCCCGTCAAGACGGCGCACAGAAGCTGCGCCATCGTCAGGAGGTCCAGCAGGTTGTGGTGGATGATGTCCCGCACTTCGCGGGCGTCGCCGGTATCGACGAACCGGTGGTAGGCGTCGGGGATCGCCGCGCCGGGGATGTCCCCCGCACGCACGCGGCCGCAGAAGTGCCGCTCCAGCGTCTGGAGGCGGCAGTTGGGGACCCGGCCCCGCCAGCGCCTCCGCGACTCGTGCAGCAGGTCCAGGTGGCTGGGCTGCTCCTCCGGCAGCTCGACGGCGTGGAACGCGGCCCGCTCGCGGATCATGTTCATGTCGAACGCCTTGCCGTTGAAGCTCACCAGCAGCCCCGTCCGAGCGTACCGGTCGGTGAAGGCGCGCAGGATGGCCGCCTCCTCGGCGTAGTTGCGGGCGAAGTGCTGCTCGAAGAGGAACTCACCGTCGGCGAAGGACATCGTGCCGACCAGGAAAATGCTGGTCCCCGAGAAGCCGCAGGTCTCGATGTCCAGGAACAGCAGGTCTTCCGGTCGGGCGTCGGCGGCACGGCACAGCTCTGCCGACGCCTCCAGCTCATCGAACCGCTGCCTCGCCCCGCGCAGGACGGCCGCGTACTGCCGGGCGACCTCCAGGCAGTCGGGGCTTACGTCGCTCAGGCGGCGCCGGATCAGCCAGCACCTGGCCTCGCCACTGGCCGCCTTGATCATTGCTTCGACGCCCGGGCAGGCCTCCACCAGGGCAACCGGACCGACGCGACTGTCGATCTTCGCCTTCCCCGCGTCTTCCCTGCGCTTGTCGATACTCGCCCTGCCCCCGTCGTCTCCGCGCTTGTCGATACTCGCCTTGCCCCCGTCGTCTCCACGCTTGTCGGTTCCGCCATCCTGGGCGCCCTTGTGCGTCCCGCCGCCATGCGCGGAAAGCGCCTCTGCCTGAAGGAGCTTGGCCGCCGACGCGAAATCTCCCCTCGCGATCGACCGCGTCAGCATCTGGAGCTTCTTCCTGCGTGACTCCGACATTGCCATGGTTGAATTCTACCACTTCCGCCCGCCCAAGCGCCTCCAAAGCCCGCGCCTCGGGCTGCGCGATAGGGCTCGGGCCTATCCGTCATGCAACCGCCCACGGCCTGATTCATCGCGCAATAGGCCACGCACCGACTCGTCGTCCAACGCCCGTTCCGTCGTCCGGCGCGTGATAGGCCACGGGTCGTTTCGTCGTGTAATAGGCCACGGCTTCAGCCGTGGTTTCAGCCCGGATCAATCCGTTAGAGGGCGTTTCAACGCCCTTCCATCGATTGGCTTCAGCCGTGCTGGCCTTCTGGTGCCAAGATCCTTTCCAGGCGATCCTCCCAGGTATTCTCCTGGTGGTGTCTTATCTGCTTCCTGACATAGGCGACGACCCACGGAAGGTCCTTTGCTCCAAAACTGACCACCCCATATCCTGTCTGCCACTCGAAGAGCCCGCCAAAGATTGGCATGTCATTCAGGTCGTGTGATGAGCCGCCTTTGACCTTACCGATCCATTCGCTGATCAGCAGCGTAGGCGGAATGGTCACCGCCATGTGAATATGGTTCATGGTGCCTCCGATTTCGTGGACAAAGACACCGGCCTCGGAACATGCGCGGCGGCGGATGACGTCGTAAACCGTTTCCCGCATTTCGGGTTTGATCAGGAAACGGCTTTCCTTTGTATGCCAGACCAGGTGCAGGTTGATCTCGGTGTAAACGTTCCGGGGCATGTTGTTCTCCTTGGCTGAAGCCCGACGGGGAAGCCCGTTGAAACGGGCTCAATCTCCAGGACTTCGCGCTCGATCACCACGGCTGAAGCCGTGGCCTGATACACAACGCCGACCCGCATTCGGTCAGGTTGGGGCTGAGACAAAGGCGGACTTATCCAGGATTATCTTACTTCTGCGCATCTCGGTCCTTCGCGGCCCTTCGCATCATCTCCAGCAGGATGATCGTCGCGTCCTTGTTCGGCACGGGGTAGCCCCCGCCCAGGTCCGGGTCGTGGTGGATCGCCGGTCGAAGGTTCGGCAGCCCCACGCAGCTTGGGCACCCGCCCTCGCAGGGGCACTCCCGCACCATCCGCCGGCAAAGCTCCAGCCAGTCGTCCATCAGGTCGTAGCCTCGCCGGGCAAAGCCCAGGCCGCCCGGATACCGGTCATAGACCACGACGGCAGGCACGCCCAGGTTCCGCGAGTCCACCATGCCGCCGATGTCCCGCCGGTCGCACATCGCAAGCGTCGGCAGCGACGCCAGCATCAGGTTCCGCACGCCCATCAGCGCCTCGATGGGGTTGAATCCCGCCCCCGCCACACCGTTCCTCATGCCCTCGCTCACCGTCCACCACGCGGCGGTCGTCGAGAGCGTCTGGCTGGGCAGGTTCAGCTCCCCCTGGCCGATCAGCTCCATCGTGTAATACTTGATCTTGCGGAAGGCGGTCGTCTGCCACGTCACGTCGGCCGGGCCGAAGAAAAGCCCCCCGTCCAGGTACTTCCTCCGCTCCGTCGGCTCGCCGAGGCGGCAGGAACTCGCGAGCACCGGCTGCGTGTAGTAATCCACCTCGGCCGCCTCAACCCGTGCGACCTTGGATTGCACGTCGAGATCCTTGACGAGGTAGCTCTTTCCCTCGTGCAGATAGACCGCGCCGGGATACACCAGTTCGGGGGCGGAGATGGAATCGACGCTGCCGATGACCTTTCCGCCGGCCTTCGCGTCGGCGATGGTGTAGGTGTCGTCGCTGATGGTCCGCAGGTTGACTCGCTTGGCCGGCAGCTCGCTCGCCCGCGAGTAGTACCTGCCGTCGATCATCTTCAGTTCGCCGTCCTCCGCGAGGATGTCCGCCACCTTCCTCGCCAGCGGCCCGAAGTACGCCTCGTCCTCGGCGCTCAGCGGCTTCTCGAAAGACGCGCAGGAGAGCTGGCCCTCCAGGATCAGCGGGTTGAACGGGTCGATCACACCGTGCTCGATGGGCGCCCCGAAGAGGTACTCCGGATGCCGCATGAGGTACTGGTCTATCGGCTCGTTGTAGGCCACCAGGACGGCCAGGCTGTCCTGCGTGCTCCTGCCCGCCCGCCCCGCCTGCTGCCACGTGGAGCAGATCGTGCCGGGGAAGCCCACCAGGACGGCCGCGTCCATGCTTCCCACGTCGATGCCCAGCTCCAGCGCGTTGGTCGCCGCCACCGCGAGCAACTGCCCGCTGAAAAGCCGGCGCTCGATCTCCCGCCGCTCGTTTGGCAGGTATCCGCCCCGGTACGGCCGGATGCGGTCCGCCAAGTCTCCTTCCCCCGCCAGCGCCTCCGTGGCGTACTTGTATATCAGCTCCACGACGATGCGGGCCTTGCCGAAGACGATCGTCTGCGCCCGCCGCCGCACCAGTTCCGTGAGCAGTTCCACGGCCTCGACGTTGGCCGACCGGCGCGAGACGTTGTCGTCGTCCAGGAAGGGCGGGTTCCACAATGCGAAGTGCTTCCGCCCGCGCGGGGAGCCGTCGTTGTCGATCAGCGTCATCCGCCGGCCGGTGAGCTTCTCGGCCAGCTCGACCGGGTTGGCGATGGTGGCCGAGCTGCATATCACCTGTGGCCGGGAGCCGTAATGCTCGCACATCCGCAGCAGGCGCCGGAGCACGCCCGCGACCTGGCTGCCGAAGATGCCGCGGTACGTGTGCAGCTCGTCGATGACGACGTACCGCAGGTTGCGCAGGAATGCGTGCCACTTTCCGTGGTACGGCAGGACGCCCACGTGGAGCATGTCGGGATTGGTCAGGACGACGTTGGCGCGCTCGCGGATCCTGGCGCGGCTGTGGGTGGGCGTGTCACCGTCATAGACGGCGGGGAAAAGCGACTCCTTCAGTTCCCCCTGTGCGGCCCACCGTTGAAGCAGGCCGAACTGGTCCTGCGTGAGGGCCTTGGTCGGGAACATGTAAAGCGCCCTGGCCGCCGGGGACGCAAGGAGCTCGCCCAGCACCGGCAGGTTGTAGCACAGCGTCTTACCGGAGGCAGTCCCGGTGACGATGACGATGTCCTTGCCGTCCGCGACCGCATCCACGGCGGCCGCCTGGTGCGCGTACAGACGATGGATGTTCTGCTTGCGGAGGACGGACCACAGCACCTCCGGTACGGTCGTCCGCGGCTGGGCGTACTGCGCCTCTCGCGGCTCGATGGTGCGGACGTGCACCAACTGGCCGCGGTACTTGCGGTCGGAGGTAAGCTCGCGAAGGAAGCTGCGAACGTCCATGACCACATCATGCCACTTGCCGAACGAGTCGGCAAGAGAAATTAGGACTCTGTTAGGATGAGCCGAGCAGCAGAGGAACGCCCAGTGGCAATCGCCCAGCTTCCCTGAGCGGCGCCGGACGATGCAGGGCTCGCAGACACCAATCGCAAGCCGTTGTCAAGGCAGGACATCTCGCTGTTCCCTTGCCGGAATCCATATCGTAAGCTCCTTCTTGGAGGCCTGGACAAGTCCCGGCCTCTATGTTCGGCCGCGGGTGGGTGTGCGCAGTCGTTGCGCCGGGCTCGCGGCGTGGAAACTCGCATTTGCTGAGGTGGGAGTATGCTCCGCAAGTGGTACGCAATCGCGGCCTTCTTGATGGTGTGCCTGCCGATTGGGGGCGGCGCGCACTTTGCGATGGCCACGTACGCCGATCACGTGAACCTGCCCGGGCTGGTCGGCCATTGCTGGTTCGCGCCGAATCAGCTCGTGGGCATTTGCGGATGTCTGTTGGCGCTGTGCCTGCTGGCCGGGCAGAGGCGGTCCTGACGGACGAAGGCGCACCGTCAAGCCGGGCTTGTGCGGATATCACCGAGTCCAGTGCATGGGTCCGCCACAAGACCCATGGGGGGGCAACACGCGCCCACGGTGCGCAGTCCGTGGGCCTCCCACGTTCAGGCGAACAGACGCCCCACCGGGGGCGACGGGACGTACCCGTTGTCGAGGAAGAACCGCACCGCCTCTTCCGTGCAGCGGAATACCCGCGTCGCGGTCTCGGTGACGAAGGGCGACGGTTCCGCCCCGGGCCGCCAGATGACGAATACCTCCTTGGCGGCCTCGTGGGCGTGCTGGAGTTCCCGCTCGACCCCGCTGGAAAGCCCCGGGCGCCCGTCGCACCGCTCCGGTATCAGCGAAACGATCATGTCCGACTGGTCGATCAGCTTGAAGTCCCGCGCGTAAATCTGCCCGTCGATGTCGGCGATGATGTCCACCAGTTGGACCGTCTCCATGACCGCGCGCTCGCCCGGCGGCCCGGCCTCCACGGTGCGGCGGCCTTGCTCGGCAGCCTCCAGCGCCAGCTTGCAGAGATACTTCTCCTCCAGGTCGCCCGGGTCGAAGCACGCCAGCAGCCGTTTCATCCGGCGTCGGAAGCCCTCAATCTCGGCCAGGACCGGCCCGGAATCCTCCTCCACGTGCGACATGGGGAAGCTCAAGTAGGTCTTGCGAAGGTCCGGGCGGAACATCAGGTTGACCATCGTCTCGACGCCCGAAGCGGCGCCTTCGCCCTCCCCGCGGGCGAGAATATAGAACCGCCCGTGCCCGCGGACGATCTGGGCCAGGAGCTCGGTCGCCAGGATTTCCTCCTCCCGCCAGACCATCAGGTCCTTCAGCGTGTGGTCCACGTGCCCGTCGCGGGTCATGCGCCAGTGGACGCGGTCGATGTTGTCCACCAGCACGACGTAGAGGTCCGCGTCCAGGGCCTTCATCTGGTCGTAGTCGAAGGCATAGAACAGCCCGTGGCGCCACCGGAACGTCGCGTGCGTGTTCACAACGACGTTGGGGTGCTTCTGGCACGTCGCGAGCACGTCCTTGAAGACGCTGCGGCGGAGACTGGTCAGGCGCGACAGCGGAAGGTCCAGTATCCTCCCCGGCGCCACGTCGGGGGCCTCGGCGTACATCATCTGCCCGACGTTGCAGACGGTCAGGTCGAAGCCATGCTGTCGGGCGGCATCGGCCACCGCCGCGAGGAAAGGCTCTTTGTCCAGGCCGACTTGTCCGGTAACGACGACCCGCATGAAAGGAATCTACACCCCGCGAGGCGGTTCCGCAACGAGCGAAGTCCTCCGGCGGCGACGGAATCGCGAACGTCCCCGAACAGCGAGTCCGTGCCCGGCGCCGGTTCGCGACACAAGTTGCAGCACCATCGACAGTTACGCATCCCCCTTCACTTCGGCGGCCCGTAGATTTCGACCTCTCGCAGGTGAATCCGGCAGCCCATCTTCCCGCCCCAGGCCTTCTCGGCGATCTCGTCGGCCAGCGTCCCCAGGGTCGTCTTGCGGAAGACGAGCCTGAACTTGCCTGCCGTCACGGGCTTGAACTCGTTCACGAAGAAGTTCTGGTCCATGTACCAGGTGTTCGCGTGGCACTGCGGCGTCTCTACGAGGTCGCTGGGCGGCAGCGGCGTGCGGACCTCCTGGACCGTGACCCACTTGGCCCCGTCATGGTATTGCACGTCGTAGTCCAGTACCGCCGTCTGCACGTTGTCGGCCCGCAGGCTGAAGATCAGCATCCTGCTCACCGTCTGAGGTCCGGGGAACGCGATCTCGAGCGTCTGCGGGAACGAGTTTGCCTCCCCCTGGAAGTACTTGTACTGGCACGGATCGCCGAAGTGCGTGCTCTCCAGTATCCCGTTGTTGAGGGCCGCCAGGTTGTCGTCCTTGACCTTGTCCGAATACGCGAACGTCGCCAGCGGGGCGATGTTCTGACCGAAGTCGATCTTCGGGACGGGCAATTCCTGTCCTTTGGCCAGCCGGAGATAGACCGGCATGGCCTGCGTCGTCACCGTCGCCTTCCCGTCGCGGACGGGGACCTGCCGGCTGTTCCCGAAGGCATCGACAACCTCCAGGGATTCTCCGCCCGTGACGCCCAGCTCCAGCGGCGTGTCGAGCGTGCCCAGGTTGCGGAGGATGATCGTCGCGCCGTCCTGCCCCTGGTATCGCAGGCCGAGGAATATCCGGTTGCCCGTCGGTCCGAAGTCCAGGGCCCCCACGAACCGGCGGCCCAGGATCATCGCCTCTCGCGTCCGTGTCGCCAGCGCCCCCGGATGCGGACCGGCGGCGGACCACAGGTACGACGGCACGGACCCATACCCGCTCTGGTTGAGGTAGTAGTGGCTGTTGTGTTCGCTGGGAATGCCGAGGGAGGACAGGATGTCACGGTGCAGCGTGGCGCGGACGGCCTGGGCGCCGCCCATGAAGGTGTTGCACCGGACGGCGGGGATCGCCCGCTCGGTCTGCCAGATCGGCTTGTCGGCGTCGCCCGCGCCGGCCATAATCTTGCGAAGCTCCCCGATCTTCCACCGCCAGTGGAACGGATCGACGCTCTCGTGGCCTTCGTAATCGTGAATGGACAGGATGTCGCAACAGCCTTTGCCTCCCAGGTCGTAGAACTGCTTGTGCCACTGGAGGTTAACGCCGCAGAGCGCCGGCGAGGCCACCTTTGCGTCCGGGTCGATCTGCTTGATGATCCCGTACAGCTCCTTGCACATCGGGACGTACTTATCGGCCGGCATCCGCAGGTTCGGCTCGTTGAAGATTTCCCAATACTTGACGCGGCCCTTGTACCTCGTGACGACCTGGCGGACGAAATCGGCCGTGCACTGTTCCTCGCCGGTGAACTGGGCCAGGACGGTCAGCCCGTACTTGGCCGCGTCGTCTATGACCTTGTCGAGCTTGTCTATGTTGCCCTTGCTGGGATGAATCCGCATCAGCATCAGCCCGGCGAAGGCCTGGCGAGGCGCGTCCTCCCAGCCGCCCGGCGACTGGTTCGGCTCCAGCACGGCCATGCCGGGGAACTTCGGCGTGACGCCCACGTGCCCGCCGACGCCGATCAGTCGCCGGCCTTGGCTGGACACCTGGAGCTCGGCCGTGTACCAACCCCACCTGGGCGGCGTGAATGTGATCGTCCGGCGCGATTCCTCGCCGTCCTTGAGTTTCAGGTCGAATCGGCCCTTGCCCGCCTCCGTCTTGTACACGTCCCAGACGTGATACTCGACGCTCAGTTCCTGCACCCGCCTCACGCCCGGCTTGACGACGAAGTCGATGGAAACCGGCGCAAGCTCGTACGCGATGCCGTAAGGGAGGTTCGGCTCGACGGCGAGGTTCAGGCCGAGCGTCATCGTGTTCCTGACGGTCACCTGCTTGGTGGCCGCATCGAGATAGTCCGCCCGGGTCCGCAGGACGCACGGCTTGAAGTGGTATCGCTCCTTCCCGTCGCTGCTCCCGGGCACGCCCACCCAGAGCCGGTCGTTGCCGTCGATCGCGCAGATGACGTAGCTGCTGTGGGTGCTCCACGGGTCGGCCCACTTGAACTGCCCCTCCCGCTGTGTGGCCGTGGTTATCTTCGGATCGAAACGCGTCACCTTGGCCGGATTGCCCCACGTCATGGAATAGAGGTTGCCCTTGGAGTCGAGGGCTACCGTGTGGAGCAGTTCGCTGCCGTCCTCCAGGCGCAGCTTCGTGCCCCCGCCGATCACGGCCAGGAGCGCCCCGGCGGGATCGAACTTGTATATCTGGTTGATGTCCGCCAGGACGTACAGGTTGCCTTCACCGTCCGCCGCCATGTCCACCGGTGCGGTGATCTGCCGGCTGAGCTTCACGGGTTCGCCCAGCTTCCCCGACGGACCGATGACCTCAAGCTGCTGGATCGCCTCGTCTCTTCTCTTTCCCGGCCGGGCGGCAACGACGACTCGCTCCCCGCCTTTGGCCTTCTGTATCGCGATCGCGTAGGCCCCAGGGACTTCGAGACTATTGAGCAACTTCCCGTCCGGGGCGTACTGCTGCACCAGCCCCGCCGCCGGTTGAGTGACATAGACGTTGCCCTTCGAGTCAACGGCAAGGCGCGTCGGTTCGTTCTTCTCACCGAGTTTCTCATCGCGGATGGAGAACTGCCCGAGGAACTTGCCGGAGTTGTCGAACTTCTGGATAAGGAAGTTCCCGGCAGGTTGCCCGGCCTTGGTGTCATACTTGCCCCCGTCCAGGACATGGAGATTGCCCGCCCCGTCGAAGGCCATGTCCGTCAGGACGGAGAACTTCCCCTGCCCTTCCCCCGGGCCGCCGATCTCCAGTTCGCTGCCCTCGCCAAGCCCCCCCGCCGCCGCGCCTGGTGCAACGAGCAGGAAGAAGAACGTCAACGACCTCCCCAGGCACTTCACGACGCGACTGCGTTCCGGAGCGTCCATAGTCACCTCTGGCGATTTTTGGGCCCGCGGTGAACTTACCCGCTCGGCGACGAAGCCCGCAACTGGAAATCCACCTTGGCTCCCGGCGGGCCGCGCCGGGTGCATCAGCGTCCTGGTGGAAGCCCTGTGGGCGCCCTTGTTCGGCCCTACCCCAAGGGGCCGGCCGATTCCCATGTTCCGGTCGTGTAACAGGCCACCGCTTCAGCGGTGGT
>Ga0315277_10006611_pt1 | contig 15132 bp, 14 predicted proteins | sample YL17G05_15_MG_FD_203695 | JGI IMG/M metagenome (GOLD analysis project Ga0315277, IMG submission 203695) | Sediment microbial communities from Yellowstone Lake, YNP, Wyoming, USA - YL17G05_15 | ecosystem: Environmental > Aquatic > Freshwater > Lake > Sediment | place: USA: Wyoming | collected...
GGCGTTCACAAGAACGGTAGGCAGCGCAGGCTTCCTCACGGCCGCCTGTGGTTTGGCGCAGCTAACAGGCGCGCTTGCGCCCGATCCAGCCAATGCTGGTGGATATCCATCGTCTGGCTGCTCAGTCTGCCATCCGATCCCGGACTGTGAACGAACAGCGCCTCCGCCATAACATCCAGCATTGCTCCAACCTCGGCCGGGTCTGCTCGTCCTTTGCATGCACGTTCGACCAGTGGTTCGACCAGTGACTCAAGCAGCTTCTTCGGTTCCTCCTCCGGCTTCGGCAGCCTGGGCTTCCTACCTGCGCTCACGTCTGCGCCTCCATTCGCCGCGGTTGTGCCGGTGGTAACCGGCCTGCACGAGAACCGCTGCGACCAGTAGGTCCGTGGCCTCGCACAGCCCGTCCAACGCCGCGTCGAATCCCCTCAGCCTCTCCCGCTCCAACGCTAGCTGTCTGCATCTCAGCTGCCGCTCCTCTCTCTCCAGCGCATCCAGTTGCGCCGCCAGTTCCGCGACCCGGCCTCGTCCTATGTACTCCCGGACGACCCGTCTGCCCACCCGCTTTGACCTGGTGTAGTATGGACCGTTCCTGCCTCTCATCTCCCACGCCATTGTGTTACACCTACTCGTTTGCCCCGCTTCTGCTAGGTGCTTCTGTAGCCCACTTCCTCCGAAGGTCTCTCGCTCTCATCCTGCACAACGGATGAGCTCCTAAGAACACGCTTCTTACAAGCGGCCATTCCCGTCGGAAAGACCCAAACGTAAGTGCATTATCGATGCGGTACTGCCTGAGTCTGGCAAGCACTTCGCGCACCTGGTCCCGCCGGACGTAATGCTTCCGGCGCCTGAGGACCGGCCTGCACCGGACGGCGTCGCTATCCCATCCGACGATCTCGAACCACACGCGGTAGTAGTACGGCCCGTGCAGTCTGCCGTCGCGGTTGCACTTGCAGTTCGGCTTGTTCGAGTGGCGGGTGTACTGTGCGGCAAGGTAACCAGGCAGCGGCGGTTGGTCTGTCAGCCTAGTGCCATGGCAGGACATCACGTAGGCCTCGGCCTTGCTCGGCATTGCCAGGTTCATTTTTCTGCCACGCCTAGCCATGGTTCACGCTCGACTCCTGCATATTCCCATGGACGTGCGCCAGCCTGTCCGTCTGTGCACCTAACCCACTGGCTCCAACCTCGATGTATTCGTCTACACGTGTCTCGTCCGCCGGGGGGTGACACCTGGCGCAAGCGATCCCGCCGCTGCGCGCTGCCCAGTAGCGTGTGCCGCGGCAGGCATAGCACGCGCCAAGGCCAGTAACTTCTCGGTGTCTATCGTCACCGGAACCGCCCAAACTACCCAAACCGCCCATCGAAACCCCGGCGCCGGAGGCTGCGGGTTCGCTTGGGCGGTTCTCGTGGGCAGTTTCCGGTGCGTTTGAGGGCTCGAACTGCCCAGGAACCTGCCCATCCTCCCCGTGGCACAGCACGGGCTGGGCAGGTTGGGCGGATTGGGCGGTTTTCTGAGACGTGAGGCCGCCGGAGCGGAGGTGAAGAACGCTCCGCCTACAGCCCTCCAGCGTACGCCGCACCGTCAATGTCCCGTGGTCCTGCTCTGTTGAGGCAAGCAGCCCCTGTTCATGCAGCCGCTTGCGCAGGGTCCGAGAGCCTATCCCCAGCGAGTCTCCAGTATCCCGCGCCAAGGACTGCACTGCAGCGAGCGATGCCTCTGGTTCCAGGTAGAGGTCCTCTCCGTCCTGCCAGCCGATCCGCTGCCCCTGCGGCCGCCACTCCTCTCGCTGATAGTCGCCGGCGCCCGCGGTGCACTGACGCCAACCCCAGGCCTCCGGCGTCTCCGGTTCCGTCCCATCCGGACTAGCAACGTGCGCCCTCCCGCTCGCGATTGCCGCGCTGATCAGCTCAAGGAATCGCCGGACAGGCTCCGCGGCCGCCTGGTGACTCGCCTGTGCGGCTGCCGCCTCCCCGAGCGCCCTCCAGCCTCGTTGCCAGAGCACATCCGCCTGTACCGCCGATAGCGCCCCAACATGCTCGGCGAGACCCAAAAAGCGCTTCATCCCCAGGGCGAGTCTGGCCACGATGTCGGGCGTGCGCCTGTGCTGGCCGCTGAGGTAGGCCTTTTGCCGCAGTTCCTCTATCTCCGTATGGAGTTCACCCTGGGCGGTATCCAGTCGGCCTGCCATATAGCGCACGAATCCAGCAAACGCCTGCGCATACAGGCCAGTGGCCGCGTCGCGCTGACAAGAGGCAAGTCGCTCGAAGTCGAGCGCGTTCGGAGAAAGCTCCAGAACTATCACGCGAGACCGCAGCGACTGACCCCGGGGGACATCCTCACCAGTGCTTAGAATCAGACCACGCGGCGGTTTTGCAGGAGCCAGTGACGCGTCCGCGCGCATGCGCTGTCTGCCGCTGATGTTGCCCTGCGCGCGGAGCAGCCGGTCCGCTTCACGGTGCATTCGAGCTACGTCTGCCAGCGCGCCAGCTGGCGCGAAGTCGTCAACCACAAGCAGAGCATCCTTGGCGGCGAATGCAAGACCTTCCAGGGCGTTGGCTGTGCTGGACCATGAGCCAGGCAGGTGCCTTGCGTCGATCCCGTGTCCCCAGTGCTGCTGGGCCAAGGCTGCGAGCTCGCTCTTTCCGGTACCGGTCGGGCCAGCCAGGTGAAGGGAGAAGTCCGCTGCCTGCAGCGTTGCCGCTGACCAGATACCGGCGAAGATCGGAAAGGTAACGGAATCGGGCGCCAGATCGAGAAACGCTAGAGACGCGCGGATGGCTTTCCTGAGCTGATCACCCGTGGGCGGATCCGGCAGTTCGAAGCGGCCCAGAGCCACTGGCAGTCGTACCTCCACGTCGTTCACACGGGCGTCAGAGCTTATTCCGCCGCCCGCGTGCAGGTAGACCCACACGTTGTCGATGTTCCTCCATCCCGTGTGGCTGTAGACTTTTCGTGTCGGCACTTCACCGCTCAGAATCTGCACTGCCGCCCGCGCGTGATCCCGGAGGCCAAATCCCGGCTGTATGACCGCACCGGCGCCAAGATGCTCCATTGCCCAGTTCATGGCCGGAAACTGAGCTGCAGGAACTGCGAACACCGCCCTGCGGCCGTTCAACCTTGCCTCGACCTCGAAGAACCGTCTTGCCTCGGCACCATCGTCCTCGGCCACATCCGAGATGATCCTCGCGGTGAAGTTAGTGAGGGGGATCGACACAACGCCGTTGGCCGTAGGTTTCAGCCACACCAGGCCGCTTGATGTCTCATGGTACGATGCCTGCAGCTCCTCGCCCTCGGTATGCGAGACAGTCCGCGGATCCGGTGATGAAAGGGCAAGAAGCTCATCCACTGAGTGCCCTGCGGCAAGGTAGTCATCGAGACCCACCTTTGCGGCGCCGTCGCTGGGAGGCAGGTAGATGAGCAGCACGCGTGCGCCCTTCGACTCCAAAAATGCCTTGAGCCGGGCTAACGCCGAGTGTACCTCCGGCTTGGTCATGACATCACTGTCGAAGCAGATGTACACGAGCCTGTTGTTCAAGGCTATATGCTCCCAGTCTGCCAATGCGGTCTTTCCGCCGTGCTCGTTCGTGCCCCGCCAGTTCCAGACACCGAGCAGGGCTATGCAGCACAAGCCCTTGCTGACAGCGGCGTCTGCCTTGCGTACACCCTCAGTGATGAGAAGCGGTCGCGAGGGGTCACCGATCCATTGCCGTGCCTGGGGATGGACGTCGAGCGCCATTCGGGTTCCGCTCGGCGTTTCGTACTTGACCGCCTTTCCGTTCTCGTTGATCCGCGGTTCGTCAGGGCGGCTCTGGTAAGTGGCCACTTCCCCCGATCCACCCCAGACGGGTATCAGCAGCGCCGGGATGCGGCATTGCCTATCTGCGAAGCCCAACTCCCTCAGATCGACCTTTCTCGTAATGGAGCGGTATCCTCGTGCCTCGGCCACTTCCGGCGCAATGGCAGACCCGCTGATGAGGCGAGCGTGCTGTGGCAGCAGGGTGTCGGGGTTCATCGCCAACCACCCCCTTCCCGTTTAGGCTTGCAGGGTTTCAGCGATGCGCCCTGGCCATCGGCCGGTGTGCTAAAGCGATCCGCCAGCGTCCTGACTCGTAGGTGTGTAGTCAACGTGCTCACTCTCACTTTCTGCCGGGCCGTCCTCCCGAGGGGTGAGCGCCCTCCCGGCGCGCCGGTGGAGGCGCGGCCCGGCATTCCTAGGTCCTCCTGTGTTCGTCTTGCCCAGGCCGAACGGGTGCGGATGCTCAGCCGCGAATGCACGTGCTACGAGACGGGCAAGGAGGTCCTCGGCCGAGGAGAGGTCCGTCACAGCCGACGCCTCAGCCGACTCAACCACGCGAATCTCAAACCTATTCCCTCGTCTCCGCACCGGCTTAGCCTGCATTAATGCTCCAAAACGAAAGGCGAGCCCTCGGAACGCGTTTCTGCTGATCGTCATCGTGGTTGCCGCGGGTTCTTCTCTCTGGCCGACCCGACGATCCTCAATCCGCCTTCCGAAAGCTCGCCTGGGTTCTTCCCTTCGACGAGTCTCCGTTGCTTCTTGCTAGCTACCGCCCGCTGCTGCCTTCAGCTCGGTGCAGCAAGCTCGGTGGTTTGATGGTTTCCTCTCGCTTTATCTCAACGATTCTGCTATCCCTTAGAGCAACCGTGACCTTGCCGAACGGGGTCTTGCGGATCTCTCCGATAACCGCCTGCTCATCCTCACTGAGTGTAGTTTCCGGCTCGACCTTGCCACTCTGGACATCCAATCGCTTCCTTGGTGGGGGGATCGCTTTACCCCTGGTGGCTATTCGAAGGCTATCCGCAGCGGCCCTACTCATTCACTACGCCTCGCTTCTTGGATGTCAGCTCGCTGGCACCCTCCAAGTTCCGGACTGCGTGCCTGCCGCACTGCGTCATCTGACAGGACGAAATGCTCAAAGCGCGGCATCTCTGGTGCGCCGGGCACATCAGCAAGGATACCTGGCGCGTCTACGACCAGCCCCAGCTCCACCATTCGCCGCCGCTGCGCCTGCCTGGAAACTACGCCGCCGTGATCCCTCTCCAGCAGGTCAAGTGCCTCTTCGACTATGTCGGTGTCGAAGACCCCCGGCAGAAGCGCGTTATACTGCTCCGGGTCGTACCCTGCGCGCCGTATCTCATCCAGGTACAGTCGCACTAGGTCTTGCTTTTCCATGACGGTCCTCAACCGATAGCCGCCGGACCCGACCCTGCGAAGGAGCGATTCCATAAGCCGCTGCTCGGCTCTCGGCCCGTAGCGATCCAGCGGCATCTGCAAGCAAGCAGCGAAGAACGCAGCTTCACGGCTCATCCACACCGGTTCTTCCCGATGGTCCACAAAACGGTCTTTCTCGGTCCGGAAGAACAGTTCCGGGCCAGGGCACGTTTGGGTTGACTCTTCGAAGCCCAGCACCCCTTGTCCAGGTCCTGGAACACCCTTCGCATGTAGGAGGAAGTGTCCAATCTCTTCACCGACGGTCTGGTTCTCGCGTCCCCGGTTCCCAATGCCCGCATATATCAGGATGAGCCTCTGGTACGGTTTCAGCACGCCAATCGCATCACCGGGGATCTGATGCTTTGCACGCTCCCGATCATCGAAGTAATGAAGGTCGCATCCAACGGTCTGGAGCAAAAGCTCCGGCTGTATGACGCATCCGTCCAGCTTGCCGTGCTTCCGTTCGTGACCCATTATCAGACCGTATGCTTTCTGTTCGATCTGGCGTGGGCGCACGTTCCGCCACCACAACTGCCGGGAAGTCAGTCCCGGCCCTCCGGGACTGGTCAACACTCGCCTCCTCCTTCCGACTTGACACGCCTTGTGAAGAACGCCTTCGCCGCTTGCGACTCCTTGATCCGCCTGACCTGATCCGACGTGAACCTGGGCCCCGCGTCACCGTTGTCCTGTGCCGCCAGGTCAAGCAGCTCCTCGAACTCGTCCTCGACTAGTCCCAGCGCATCGGAGAGGGCCATAATCCCCTCAAGGGGCGGCGGCAGACGAAGGCCCAACTCTATCTTGTTCAGGACGACGTAGTCCATACCCGTCTCGATGCCGAGCTCACAAAGCGTCATCTGTCGTCGGACTCTTAGTTCCCTCAACTTCTCGCCGAACCTCATTCATGCCTCCTCCTCTCTCCAGCATTATAGCAGGCTGACTACAGAATGTCTATCAGTTTTCGCATGTCATACTAGCAGAAAACCGCCTGCTTGTCAAGTACTTCTGAGCCGGAACCTGCGTACCACCGGATACGGCCGGACAAGGGGCATCCTTCCACGACGTGTTCGCTGCCGAGCACAGTCCCCGCGAGCCGGATCCTACGTCTGCTGCCTGAGGGTGTTTGGTCACGGTCCGCGGGGAAGTGTGGCGCAGTCGGCCCGAGGTCCGAGTACCTTCCGCGTGGTCATGGACTGATCGGCTCAGAAGACTGGTAATTGTACCGGTTGACAGCCACCGATTGCTGAGCTATACTGGCACCCAAGCCCAGTTAATGGCGGGCAACAGAATATGTAAGCTTGGCTCTGGGGGCGATGAAGCGCCACTCTGGCAGTATCCTGGTCACCCGAGGGGCGTGGAGCCAATGGTGAAACCGACCGCGCGTACGCGGTCGGTTTCTTGTTTATCAGGTAGCGAGCGAGCGAACACTGGCCCGGCGGTGTAGTGGGCGTCGGAGGGGCCTGGGGCTGCCCCGCGGCGCACCGTCAGGCGCCGGAGACTTTCTGTCGAAGGAGTGACAATGAACGAGAAAACCTTGTGCACCAATCGCACTGCCGGCGCTTCTCTGGATCTGCGGTGGCGCGCTTGCAGCCGTTCCGCCGATGATCAACTATCAGGGCAAGCTGCTCCAGCTGTCACGTGTTGCGGTGCCAGATCGGACGTACTCGATGGAGTTCGCGGTCTATGACGTGCCCACGGGCGGCACACCGCTTTGGTCGGGGATCAACGCGAGCGCGCAGGTGAAGGGCGGACAGGAATGTGCTCACTGTGGCGAGCATACCTGCGGTGACGGCAGCGATCGGAACAACCGGTGAGCTGTCTAGTTACCGGCTGCGGACAGCAGTAGTAGCATTCGGCATAGAGCCGAGGAAAGGACGGATAAGATGCGTGGAGGTCGTGCTGTACCATTTGTGGCAGCCATCTTAGCTGCTAGACTCCTCACTGCCGCCCAGGCTCAACCGCCGGGGGCAGTTCGTGAGCTTTTGGAGCTTCGCACGATAACCAGTAAGACGTGGCTCGGCGCCGATGACTCAAGGACTGCCGAGGTGTTCTCGGGCCCAATCCATTTCAGGGACGTCGATGGAAGTTGGCAAGAGATCGACACGACCCTGACCGCGGCGGAACGAGACGGCTACATCCGCTCATCGGCGAAGAACTGGTTCAAGTGTCACTTTGCCGGCGACGCAAGCGGGTGGCAGGCTATCGAACTGAACGGTCGGCTGTTCGAGCTCAGAGCCGACCCGCCGAGCTGGTCACCAGCCATATTAGGTGGCAGCCTGATCGCCTACCCCGACGCCTGGCCCGGCGTCGACCTGTGCTACCGGGCCACGCCGGTAGGAATCAAGGAGGAGCTCGTCCTCCGCCGGAAGCCGGTGGTCCCGGCGTTCAGGTTCGTGGTGAGAGCGCCGGACCTGACGGCCGTTGCGGATGCTACGACAGGGATGGAGTTCTGGGATGCGGAGGGCAGGCCGGTCATACGCATGCTTGCTCCGTTCATGCACGACGCGGCGGGGCAGCATTCGCGGGCTATCCGAGTGGCCTGGGGCACCGGGCCGCGCGGCACGATTGTGATCGCTCTGGAGCCTGACCCTCGTTGGCTTGCCCGCGCAATCTACCCCGTCGTCATCGACCCGCCGTGGAACCCCGTCTTCACCCCGTCGCTCGACAAGTACGCGGTCGAGACCTTGTCCGATCCTCGCACCGTGACCTGGTACGAAGGGACCACGAAACTGTACCTCGGAAGGGACGAGGTCTCCTCCCCGCACGTCATCCAACACGCGTGCGTGCAGTTCAACACGACGAGCATCCCGACCTGCGCGTACATCACCGCGGCTAAGATCGATCTGGTGGACACCGGAGAATCCGCCTCCGGCAAAACCGTCAGCATGAAGAGAATCACCGGAGACTGGCCTGCAGATGACACCCCGCCGACGGGCGAGACCGTGGTAACCCGAACCTAGACGGCGGGCCCGAACGCCGTCAACAGCTTCACCGGCACACCGGTGATCAACCTGGTTACCGGCTGGGTCCAGTCTCCCAGCTCGAACCACGGGGTCGAGTTCTGCGGCCAGACCGCTGGGAACCCGGCCTATAGCCTGGTCTGTCACGCCTCGGGCACGGGCTATTCGCCCAAGCTCAGTGTGACCTACGCAGTGCCCAAGGACGGCAGCCCGCCGGTCGTGCAGTGGGTGCACGACGACGGAGACTGGACAGCGAGCACGAGCGAGCTGCACGCGACCTGGAGCGTAGAGGAGCCGCAGTCCTGCGTAACCGCTCAGCAGTACGCCATCGGCACTTCCGCCGGAGGCACCGATGTTGTCGGATGGACTTCGGTGGACCGGGCAGCGACAGAGGTCACAAAGACCGGCCTCTCGCTCTCAATCGGCGTGACTTACTACTTCTCCGTCAAGGCCAAGAACCCGCTGGACCCGTGGAGCAGCGTGGTTTCGAGCGACGGGATTACCGTCGATACCACGCCACCGAGTGCCCCAGTAGTCGACGATGGCGCAATCTACACTACCGATAAGACGCAACTGCACGCGACTTGGACTGCTGCTACGGATCCGCAGTCTGGAGTGGTGGAGTATGTTGTTGCGGTTGGGACAAGTCCGACAGTTCCTCCTGATGAGGAACTCACCATTCCCTGGACATCCACAGGGACATTGACATTCTATGACGTAGTGGGGCTGAACCTGTCCCCCTCGACTTACTACTTCTATGTGAAGGCCAAGAACGGTGCAGGGCTGTGGAGTCCTCCCGGTGTCAGCGACGGCATTGTCGTAGGCACGGAACTGGATTTCTTCTCTGGGCATGTTCACTACTGCCAGTGACGGACCGTGTCCTCGAGGAGGACTTCGAAATGGGGAAACAGAGTTCAGTCATGCTCACGGCTGCTAAGCTGCTGCCTGAGGTGCTGCGCACGCTGTCAGCTGGTGAGACGACTGTCAGGTCAACGGAGGAACATGATGAGGATCAGATATCGATCTGGTAGGGGGATTGAGCGTCGCAGGCGCGCTACACTCATGAAGGGAGTCATGCTCGTGCTGTCCAGACTGGCTGGGTCGGTGTTGCTTGTCAGCTGTCTTCTAGGGATCACAGGGTGGCAAGCGCAAGCGCAGGCTTCCGACTGGCAACTGATCAAAAGCAATGTCGGCACGAAAAGGTTCAACGTGAACCTCACGCTTCGAGCGGTAACTACGAATACCTTCCCGGTGTCTTGGACAGATGACCAAGGCGTGGAACACACGACTTACTTTCCTCCCGGAATCACCGTCGGCACCGCCTCGGTGGAACTCCCAGGTGCGTCTTGGGTCCGTATGAACGCTCGTGCCGACTGGACGTGGGACCCGCAGACCCTCACCGATCAGTGGGGGCCCGTGTTCAGGATCATCGACTTTTGGGTTGAGGACTATGATACCGGCGGCACAGCAAGGAGATGCCAACTCGTGTCTCAGACCAAGGACGTGCAGTTCTCCGTCAGCGTGTCTGGGCAGGCGGATCGGTATGGGAGACTGGTTCAGACCCCCGGTGATGGGTGGTGGATGGGCATCGGCAGGCGAAATGGAGCGGCTGACATTATGCCTGAAACTCGCGTCGAGTATAAGGACGTGGTTGACCACCCGACGGTGACTATCACACTGGGCGATGACCACTTCACCTACACCTCGACCCAAACAGACATCACTGACAACAAAATCGGTATCCTAGCATGTGGCCAAAAATCTGACAAGAACGCGCCTACGGAGAAAGATGCTGACGGTTACTGGATTATTCCACCGGACCCGGTGAGTGAATATGATGGAGCGTATGACAGTGCAAACACGATCTGGGTAGAAGGCACCTACTCCAGGTCCACTGGTGTTGCCGAGGAAACGAGAGCATTCTCATATAGCCGAGATATCCCAGAAGACGAATGGGGGACCACGCTCCTACATCCCATGTATCATGGGATTCACGGCGAGACACTGACACTCAGGAGGAACGCTACTGTTGGCGGAGGCCATATCAGTTGCGGCGGTGGCTATGAGAACGGCAGCGGCGATGGCTGGAATGATACGAATGGGGGATCCGGGACCTCCACGTACGCAGAGGTCGATTTCTACGACTACTGCGGTCCGTATGACGTCAACTACGCTCGTGACATCAGGAACATGGGCGGCTCTCCAAGAACCGACGTCCTCGTTAGGGGATACGAGCAGCATCCAACGGAAGAGGTTACGCCTGTCGCGGGTCTCCAACAAGACCCGCCTTACAACGAGACTGTTGGACATAGCTCACATACGTATAGCTGGGTCAACAACTACATCGATCTTTCGAGTGGTCCGGTTATTCGCTATGGGGGCCTGTGGCATGTCGATACGCACATGCCGGGCGGTTCCCAGGACTACATCGACCTGCCGTATAACGTACAGTCCGGTCCAGTCAATCACGGCCTCCTGACTGCGGACAACATCAAGGACACCTGGAACCAGGAAACCAGCAGCTACATAGACAACTCACCAGGGGAGCCGTCGCATCCGGGATGGCTGCCCTGGCCGGACCAGGACTATGATGACGTCACTGGCGAACCCGGGTTCGCTCCGAACGGTGAGCCAATCTGGGCATACAACGATAGTGATAATGGCTGGCCGTGGTATGACAACCAGGTTCTTGTCAAGGGAGGCTGGACGGCCCCAGATGCGCTTCAGATAACGTTGGCAGCTCCAGGTGACGTCCCTAATCCACCGCTCAGCTTCTTTAACCTCGACGGATGGGCTGTGACTGGCGGCACGTGGAGTAAGAGTGCCCCGTATCTCATAGTCAATACGCTAACCTCCGGCACTGCAATAGCCGAGATCAGCGATCTTCTGCCGGAGAACATCAGACTCACAGGCACGAGATTTGCTAAGGTCAAGTGGTCGGCATCAAGAGCGGGAGCGCAGGCAACCCTTTCGCTGGGAGGGCACTCCTGGAATCTGAAGGCGGATACAGCAGGAGCACAGACCGCTCTGATAGACCTGTGTTCGCCGGATGAGTCAGTGGTACCTGGCCTCATTAGGACGACCAGTCAGCAAAGCACGGGAACCGTTGACCAAGTCATTGAGAGCAGTCACCCCACAGTCGGCCCTGCAGACGACTGGTACACTATCACCGCTCCCGAGGGAACGACCAGCATGTCGCTCTGCTTCTCGCAGGTGGAAGGCGAGAACGGGTACATTGAGATCTACGACAAAGACAGCAATTATCTCGACGTGGTCTACAACTGGAGCGGAGGCCAGTGGTGTTTTGTACCTGATCGTATAGTGAAGATTCGAGTCACGGCGAGCCAGGGGGCCAGCATCTACGGCTTCAGAGTTACGAGGTATCGGTACACGAAGGCAGCTACGGTTGACGCAAGCATAATGCAATCTATCATCCCCTATGAGCAGCCGGAAGACGTGAGCCTTTACGATGTGCAACTTGAGCGCTACAAGCGGCAACCGGATTCGGCGTACAACTGGGAGTTCCCCGCTGGATGGGGCGTCGGCCGTGTGGTCAGCGTGAAGCTCGAATGCAAGACGCAGGACACACAGTACGGTTTCGACTGCATTCAGCTTTACCGCAAGACTCCGCAGGAGGGGGGATTCGCGAAGCTGTATGTGCTGCCGCACCAGCCGTCGTGGAACGACTCGCGCCAGCCTGGTGACTGGTCCTGGTTTGACAGCGGCGGGATGGTTTTCAGCGATCCTGGGAACTACCGCTATGTCATCAGGAAAGCTCATCTAGTCGTTGATGGTGCAGTCGTGCTTGAGATTCCTGCCGGTTTCTGTGAGCAGAAGACCGGAGGTGGCGGTGACTCAACTTACGGATACGCTCTAAAGAAACTGCTTTCTGATGAGGGCTCAGGTATGCACGTGCTGGCATATCCAGTGGACGACTACGCTAATCCTTCCCGCTACGCCACGAACGGGGTAGCGACCCTCGATGTCGATCTGACCCAGGCCAGCGACTTTGTCAAAGCGAACTGCTACGTTACCTACCTCGTCGGCGGAACGTATGCCGAGGACGCGGAGAACAAGATCAAGGTACCACTGGACATTACCCCGGATGGGATAAGCCCCTATATGGGGTCATTGGGAACCGTAGCACGCGGTATGACCAAGCGACTGCGCGGCGGAGCGCAGGGCCTGGCATTTGATGAAGACAAGAAGCCGGCCGCAAACCGGCAGGTTCGCGTGGTGACGCCGAATGCCCCGTCGGGACAGAAGACCGACACCGCTGTAACAACGAATCTGCTGGGCTGGTTTGAGTCTCCGGCAGTTAACACCAAGGGTGATGCCGAGCTAGAGACAAGCGTCGGCGAGACCTACATCACCACGAGGAACAGATTCCTGTCGCGGATCGCCATAGCGCCGCTTGGGCTCGGGAGCTCCACGTTTGAGATCACCGATGTCGATCCGTTCGTTGTCGAACCTGTCTACGCTGATACAGTGCAGATCAAGTGGCGCCGCACAGATGGCCTGTCGAATGCACAGTCGATCCTGATACTCCGACGGAACGACAGCGGAACTGTCACCGGGTCCGACGGCCTGAAATATGATCAGGTCGCGGCAATCGCTCTGGGCCAGTCTGGGCAAGAGTCGGAGAACCCAGCCTGGGATCCGGCGACGAATCCCTACAGATGGCTTGGTGCGGCCACCTGGCAACCGCCGGCCGATCAAGCGGTCGGACGGTACGATATAGGAGTGCAATATGCCGATCACGTGCAGACGAAGTGGAGCAATGGCAGTAACGGCCAATCATTCTGGCCACACTTGTACGTTGCACTCTCGGTTTACGATGTGTACTCGGACAACAGCGCGCCGTTCTATGTCGACGACGACGCCACCAACCAAGGACAGACGACCATTCACTATACGTTAAGCTCACAGACCACGAACGGCGCGGTGATCGTTGCGGGAAAGCAACTGCCTTCATGGTCTGGTGATAAGGGAGAGAACCACGTGTACTGGGACGGCAAGATGAGTGAGGACGAGGGCACCTACTGCGATACTGGGGTGTACGCTATCGAGATTCTCCCCACTGCCCCGAGTCACGATATCTTGATCGGGCCGCATCTGTCAGTATGGCAACCTACGGCATGGAAGGTATCTGGATCATCGTCCACTCAGACCAACTCCTTCGATCCTGAAGCGGGGGATTCCGTAGAGGTCAGATACCGGATCCTCGAACCCGTCAGGAGAGAGCAAGCCACTATGGCGTACATGACTGCGATTTGTTATGACGCGGAAACCGGTGAACCGGTAAGGATCCTAGCTGATGGAGCTCAGAACGATCTGGACAACGACGGCAAGAGCAGTACAGAAACCGGCCACAACACGTTGGTCTGGGATGGCAAGGACTTTGCTGGTGACTCCGTAGGTCCGGGTGACTATACGATCACCTTGTTTGCCGAGGACAACGCTGGGGTGGTCCGCTGTCAATCGGGGTTGGTCTCAGTTGCCATTGAAGTGCTTCCTCACGAGGACACATCGCCGTTTGTAGAGATCAACGACGACGTTCTGGATTCACCGCCGGGTACCATATATGGGTCCACCAATGGAGCCGCGTCTGTGGAATGGACAGATAGCGCTGGTGGCCAGGGATCAGTAATGCCCGATGCCGACGGTAACGTGGAATTTGCAGTCGATCCTTCGCCGGGAGAACATATCGTAACGGCGGTGATACGCGAGTCGGGGACCATAGTGGCTCAAGAACAACTGAATCTATTCTTCGGCCAACTGTCGTTATCCAGTCCGTCAGGATTCGACCTGTCGGAGGGCCAAAGCCTGTCAGCGGTCATCAATAGTCAGGCTGCCGACACTGTGGACGTGGAGATCACGGACCCATTCCAGTCCGATAGCTGTATCGACCCTTCGTCTCCCATTGCAGGTGCCGATCTACTAAACGGAGCACTGTCCGAGCCGAAAGTCATACGCCATTTCAGCAATCTTGCTCTGATCCCTGGTGCCAATACTCTCACATGGGACGGGCGTGACGATTCGGGAGCGATAGTGCCGGTTGGCGTCTATCAGTTGGAAGTAACGAGCCAGCACGAATACGATGGCGGACAAGCTGGGACATGGATCACCGTGGACAGTCCCACCAGCGGACTGACCATCACAGGTGTCCAGGTGCAAGCGCAGGGCGCGGGTCTGGCCGTCACCTGGAGCACAAATGCTCCCACACACGGGTGTGTGGACTACAGGCAAGGTGACTCAGCGATTGCTTGTGTGCGTGCTTCCGATGACCTGGCGACGGCCCATATTGTCTGGCTACCTGATGTCGTTCCAGGCACAACCTACCAATACTATGTGAAGGTCTGGGATGACGTGGGGCACGCTAACGTGACACGCGTGCAAGAGGCGACTGCGGGCACCGGGCCTTCCATTTTCGATGTGGCAGCTAGTGCGGACTCTAGCACCCAGGCGACTATCACCTGGTTGACAGACGTTGCGTCCATCTCCAAAGTCTCGTATATCACAGTTTGGCCCGTGGGTAACTCAAGCTGGACAGTAGTCGAGGACGATGTTCCGGTTCAGAACCACCGCATTGTTCTAACAGGCCTGCAGGCTAGTGCTGAGTATGCCGTTCGTGTCTCCAGTTCGACGAATACCCAGTGGACAGACCAGGCAAGCTACAAGTTCGTGACGCTTACCACCGAAGATACGCCGCCTTCGGTGAAGATTGTCTCCCCAGGCAACATGGCGGTAGTTTCCGGCTTGGTGGACATAACCGTAGAGGCAAGTGACGACCATCCACGGTTTACTGCGAAAGGGATTATGTATCTAGAGGTTTCGGTTGACGGCAATCCGGCTGAACTGGTCTCTCACGAGACAGATAGCGCTACTTGGACGTTCAGGTGGGATGCTACGTCATCGGGACCGGGCATACATCGTGTCGTGGCCAG
>Ga0315277_10006612_pt1 | contig 15132 bp, 15 predicted proteins | sample YL17G05_15_MG_FD_203695 | JGI IMG/M metagenome (GOLD analysis project Ga0315277, IMG submission 203695) | Sediment microbial communities from Yellowstone Lake, YNP, Wyoming, USA - YL17G05_15 | ecosystem: Environmental > Aquatic > Freshwater > Lake > Sediment | place: USA: Wyoming | collected...
ACGTCGGCGATATCAAAAAAATCGATGATGGCGCACTGAATAAAGACGATAAAGAAAAAAAGGGTTTTATGGGAAAGCTGGGCGATCTGGTGAAAAAAGTTATTGACTGCTGTATCGAATAATTATATAAAAACAAAAAACAGTCCCTCACTATTTTTTAAAATGTTTAAAAAATAGTGAGGGACTGTTTTTTAATTCAAGCAAGAGGGGTTAAATAAATCTTTGAAAGCGGTCGTGAGTCGCGCCGCAGATCGGGCAGACTTCCGGCGCTTCAGGACGGGCGCAAACATAGCCGCAGACCGAACAGCGCCAGACCGGATAAGACAATTTATTTATATCTTTCGGTTCGTTTTGAGTTTCCATATATTTTTGTTTATTTAAAGCTCTTGTTTCTTTATTCGGCCGGCGTTCCGGAACCGGTTTGGTGAGAATTTTTTCTTCAAAAACTTTTTTCGTCACATACAACCCGCAATAACAAACGCCGTATTCCAATAAATCCTGGTCGCGATAATCGCAAGGACAAATAACATCCAAATCCGCTTCCCGGCTGCCGGACGTCAGGCGGCAAGGGCAAATTTGATAACCGTATCGTTTTTCATTTTTTAATAAAGCTTTCACCAGCCCCTTGCTTATATCTTGGTTATGATTCAAAAAATAACCCCGTTTATTATCCCGAAGGGTCAGCTTGTTAAATAAGTCATCAACTTCATTTTGAGTAATTTCTATTTTTTCCATAATTATTTAGCCAAATCTCTTATTTCCGCTTCATTAAAGCCGATAATCGCCCTTTTTCCATCATCAATAACTAATACTGGAAAACCGATGTTATCGCTGAATTTTTCGATTTCTTTATCGACTTCCTGCTGATCTTTTTCATCTAAAAGATCAACGACAACGTGGCCATATTCCAAACCTAATTCGTCCAGTAATTCCTTGGCTTTCTCGCACCACAGACAAGTGCTTAAAGAAAAAAGCATGATTTTCTTGGTTTTTTTGCCGGCAATTTTTTCAATATGCTCTTTATAAGACATAATAGTTGGTTAGCAAATTAATTGATTGATTAATATACTATAATTTTACTTCTTTTATTATTTCCGTCAATTATAGCTTTCATGGTGCTTGCGCTGATAAAACAGAATCGCCGATAGTATAATTTGTAATAAAAGAATCGGAAATAATATCTATTTTTTTCTTCCAATCCGCTCCATAAAGAACAGCGGCCACATCTTCTGATTTTATCCAGCGTAAAACACCGTTCTTTTCAACGGCATAAATTCTTGTGCCGCTTGCTGATCTTATCATTTTCACACCGGGGCGATAAGTTACGTTGCTGCCCAAAGGGATGGCGGTTAGCTGGGCAGGCGTTATCGTTAAAATTCCGGCAAACGTTTTATACCAAGTAAAATACGCTTTGTCATTAGTGAATACGTGGCGCTTGCCGTCCGCGCCGCAATAATAAACGGCGGAATTGGTTGAAATTTTTATTAAGGAACCGGAAACGCAAGGCGCTGTCCCGCTACCGGGAGTTAACCCCTTGTCAGTATTAATATCCGGACTTCCGGAAAGCGCCGCGCTGACGTTATAACTGCCAAGATCGCGAGCGGCAATCAAACTTAAATAAGGATCGATCGCCGTGCCGTCGGGCAAGCGAATTTCAAAATGCAAATGAGCGCCGGCATTTTCGGCATTACCACTATCTCCCATCCAGCCGATAAGCTGGCCACGAGTAACTGCTGCGCCGCGAACAATACCCGGAGCGTAAGCATGTTCAATTCCGCCCAGACCGTCATCTGTTCCCGGATTATCATTATTAACATGCAGATAGTGATAAGTATAGCCGTCGGCGTCCTCCAAAACAATCGCATAACCCCAAGAAGCTTCAGGGATTTCTACCTCATGGATTCGTCCATCAACGGCTGAATAAAGCGGCATCATTTTTTTGCCAATCAGGTCGTTAGCTTCATGCAAATGGCCAGAACGGGCATCGCCAAAATCATCACTGAACGTAACTGTCGTTTCAGTGGGAAAAAAAATTGACCTGGTTTCAGCCGCAAAGACAAATGCCCTGTTGTCTATCGGCAAAAAGACACCGAAAGAAGACATGGAAATCGCTAAAATTGCTATTAAAAAAAATTTCATCTGGATTATTGGTTAGAATTTAATTATAAGGCAAAAAGCCGATTATTGCCAAGAAGTGATACAAAAAACAGCGACCAAAAGCCGTTGTTTTTTTCTGGGTGGCTAGAGGGAGTTGAACCCTCACTAGCGGGACCACAACCCGCTGTTCTACCGCTAAACTATAGCCACCATACATAATTTATTACCTAGCCGTTTTCGTCGTGAAAATTTTAAAATTGGAGATAGAATTTTTGCCGTTTTTTGAGCCATATTTTCATACGGTGAAAAAAACTAATTTTAAAGTTTGCAACAGAAAAAAAGTTAGATAATAAATTATTCGTGTGCGCCCAGGGGGAATCGAACCCTCATGACCAGCTTAGAAGGCTGGTGTTCTATCCATTGAACTATGGGCGCATCCCGGCGGAGCGTAAATAAAAATTGCCTCCCGGCAATATTTACAATATAACAAAAATCCTTTAAAAGTCAAGTTTTACTTTTCATTTTGTTTGGCTTTTTCTTTGCCTCACGGCTTCAAAAAGCAAAATTGCGGCGCTGGCTGATAAATTAAGCGAGTCAACAATGCCGGTCATCGGAATTGTGACAAATTCATCGGCTGATTCTTTCCATTCTTCGCTTAAACCGGAATGTTCGGCGCCCAGAACAAAAGCTGTACCGCCGGTAAAATCAAAATCAATATAAGCCTTTTCCGCCTTTTTAGAAGTGGCGTAAGAAGTGATGCTGTTGGCGGCGAGGTAAGCGATTGTTTCTTCTCGGCTCGCCACGGCGATCTGTTGATTAAAAATGGCGCCGATGCTGGCCCGGACGGCATTAGGATGATAAACATCTAATTGCTGATCATTAATAATCACCGCGTCCGCTCCGGCCGCGTCCGCCGTGCGCAAAATCGCCCCAAAATTTCCCGGCTTTTCCGTACCTTCCAATACCAGAACCAACGGCTTGGCGCCTAGCTTAATATCGGGCAAAGCCAAAATTCTCGCCAAAAAAATAGCCAAATAGCCGTCTGGTTTTTCGCGGTACGTTATTTTCTCAAAAACAGCCGTAGCCACGTTGGCAATCAATTTTTTGTTTTTATCCACGCCGAAAAAAGACGGATTTTCGCCACCATAGCTGGCGCAATAAAAAATTTCTACCAGCGGCAAACCGGCTTTAAGCGCGGCCAGAATTTCCTTGTAGCCTTCGACTAAAATCACGCCCTGCTTTTTGCGCTCATGAGGCTTTTGCAATTTAAGGATATTTTTTATTTTCGGATTGGTAGCGCTATCAATGAAGAATGACATGTTATTTTTTCTTTTCGTTCAGATAAGCTAAGTAAGAATAAACTATAGTAGAGAATAATAATATAATAAGGTTAACAATGAATAAAGGCAAGCGCCAGCCAGCCGGGGAAAAACCGGTCAAAATCATAATTACCCCGCAAAGAACAAATATTCTGCCGCCAAAACGATGAGTTTTATTCCAAACTGTTTCGCTGGACATGGTCCAAGGCGTCCGGATACCGACAAACCAATTCCGTTTGATTTTTCCAAAATAATTTCCAAGCACAATAAACAGCAAACCAACCGCTGCCGGAATCCAAAGGCTGATATTAAGATTAACGCCCAAATTACTAAAGGAGGCGATAAAATAAATCGCAAACATGGCGGCCAGAATCAAATTTCTAAAAATATTATAAACTTTGGCGAATTCCGCATAGCGCTCTTTTTTCGGATCAAGCGCCGGCAAAAAAATAAACAAAAAATACATGCCAATAAAAAGCGCAGGAAAGAAAAAAGCGGCAAAAGCACGGCCGCTATAGCCGTCTGGCGCTCCGGCAAAGTTCCAATGAGTGATTACCTTTTCCGGAAAATGCGCATAGAAATAAAATGAAGCGATAATAGAAATAACAATTAGCGCCAAAGAAAAAAATTCTGATTTGATTGTTAATTTAATCGGGTTAGGCATAAAATTTAAAATTACTTTTTAAAAAATTTGACTATCTTTTCGGCCACTTCCTCAAAAACGCTCAAGTTAAGAGAATAAATCTGCATCTGGCCTTCGCGCCTGACAGCCACTAAGCCGGCTTCTTTAAGAACCGCCAAGTGATGCGATAAAGTCGGAGCGGTAAATTTAAAATACTCGCCGATAGCGCCGGCGGCTAAATCGCGCTTTTTTAATAATTCCAGAATTTTTTGCCTGGCCGGATCGGACAAGGCGGAAAATGTCTTGCTTAACACCATATATTTATTGATTTTTTGTTTAGATATTTAGAAAACTATCTAAATTATATCTCTGGAGAAAAAAATTGTCAAATCTGGATAATCCACCCTTAAAAAGTTTTTTCGTCAGACAAAATTTTGGGCGATTTTTTCTGGCAAGAAACAGTTATTTAAAACAAAGTCTTACTCTAACGCCATTAAAATCGCTACAAATTTTGATTCCAAAAAAACCTTTTACGGGTGGATAAACAAACAACTTGTGCATAAAAAAGCGGCTGTTTGTAAACCAGCCGCTAGCAAAAAATTATTGCCTCTACTTAAATAAATTCATTATGTAATAATCCACGGGCGCAAAATCGTCGGTCAATATCGGCAAATCCGCTTTAATTGGCTCACGCCAAATCATTTTCAAAAAACCGTCAAGCTCGGCCTTGTCGCTTTTCAAATTAACCGGCTTAGCGCTTTTTACGCCGATTAAAATTAAATTTTGAACTTTAAACGGATCTGTTCCGTAAACCCGGAATAAATACAGCTGGGGAAAAATTGATTTATAAGTTGCGTACTCGGCGCGCAAAAATTTTCCCTTATCCCCCTTAATGGCGGAAATAATATTCACGATCACCGCCCCATTATCATTTAAACTGCCGTAAATTTTTTTTACCGCCTCTTGAGTTGTCAGCTGATAAGGAATGGATAGTTGGGAATTAAAAGCATCAATGTAAACAGCATCGTACTTCTTTTTATTTTCATTCAAAAAAACCCTGGCATCGGCGTGATATATTGCCAGCCGCGAATCATCTTTTAAATTAAAATATTTACGAGCCAGTTCGGTCATCTTTGAATCAATTTCCACCACGTCCAAATTGGCGTTAAAATGATTTTTCAAAAAATCCTTAGGGTAAGAATAGGCCGCCCCGCCGATCATTAAGGCACTTTTTATGGCTGGATTAACAACATCACCCAAACGATAATATTTGGTGTATTTAAAAACCAAATCATCATCGCGGTCGGAAAACATCGCTGATTGCACGCCAAAAGGATCGGTGGTCAAACTAAGAATCGGGCGTTTAACATCTGACGCCACCGATGGATAAATTATAATGCGATTATACTGGCTATCAACATCTAACAATTGCCCAACTTCAGCCTGCGCGCTTCGCACTAAAGAAAAAATTATCAAAGCCAGCAGAATTAAAATCAGGATTAATTTTGTTTTAAGCAACTTCTGTCCGGAAATCAAAAGCGAGGTAAAAACGAGAGTGGCGGTAATAAAATATAGAATATTGATTGTTCCCAAAAAAGGAATCAGCCAGAAACCGGCCGCAAAAGTTCCGGCAATGCTGCCGATAGTGGAAATCGCATATAAATTGCCGACAGTACGGCCCGTATAATTCAAATTTTTTACTTTTAATTTTACGGCATAGGGCGAGACAATTCCCAGAAAAAAGCTGGGAATAGAAAATAAAAATACGGTTGCTATAATCGCCCCGGCATAAAGATTGCGAATTGTTTCCTGAACAAAACTTAAAATTTCCGAATTCAACGGAGCAATAACAAAAATAAAGGCCGCGGCGGCCAGAATTATCAGCGCCAATTTGGGCGCGGTGGGATTTTTGTCGGCCAGCTTCCCGCCAACATAATAGCCAAGGCTTAGAGCCCCCATAATAATTCCGATCAACGACGTCCAGACAACAATTGATGTGCCGATATAAGGCGCTAAAACGCGCGAACCGGCTAATTCCAAAATCATCAGCGCTGCGCCGCAGAGAAAAACAGTTATTTCTAAAGAGTATTTACGCATAAAAAAATCTTTATAAAGTCTGGGAAATGCTGTCGCTTTAAAATGTTAACTTGATTTCATAGAAGCATCAAGGAAGGAACAAAAATTTGCACCAATTTTCCGCTTTAATTTTCTCTAATTTCACCGCTTTTTTAACTAAGTAACCATTTATCCTTGTCCGCCGCAATTCAGCCAAATACGCTCCGCTTCCCAATTTTTGCCCAAGATCATCGGCCAGGCTTCGGATATATGTCCCGCTGGAGCAGCTGATTCTAATTTTCAAATGCGGCCAAGAATAACGTAAAATTTTCAGCTCATAAATTTCTATTCCATTCGGTTGCCGCTCAATTTTAATTCCTTTTCGCGCTAAATCGCAAAGTTTTTTCCCGCCAATTTTTTTAGCCGAAAACATCGGCGGAATTTGTAATTGCTTGCCCAAAAAAGAAAAAACTACAGCTTCTACCGCTTTCCTTCCTATGTTTTTGCCAGCATATTCTTTTATAACATTTCCTTCGCGGTCAAAGGTGTCTGTGCTTTTTCCCAAAAAAATATCAGCTTCATATTCTTTGCCAAGTTTTACAAATTGTCCGATTTCCCTTGTGGCCTCGCGTCCGATAGCGCACAACAAAAGGCCGGAAGCGAAGGGATCCAGCGTGCCGGCATGGCCGATTTTTTTTATCCCTGTAATTCTCCGCAGATAGGCAACCACGCTGAATGAAGTCGGGCCAACCGGCTTATCAATCAGAATAAAACCAAATTTTTTTTCTTCAGACATATATTTAAAAAAATTTTGTCATCCTTATTAAAAAACAATCTTTTATAATTCAATTTCGGCCGCCCGCCTTTTAAAAAACGCTCATTCCGCTCCAGCGGCGGAATTTCGTCCACATTTTTCGCAAAATTTTTGCCAGGAGCAAAACCGAACAATTTTGCCGAGGGTCTGCCGTTTCTGCTCTTTCGGAGATAAATTTTTAGATTTCGAGCAAATTTCTTAAAAAATTTTTGAAGCGATATAATAATATCGTTGAAGAAATTTTTTAAGAAATTTGCCGAAAGATAAAGATTTAACCCGAATATTGGCAGGAACGGCAGACCCTAGAAAATGCTTTTAAAAAACGGGTGGCCGAAATATCAAATTTTTTATAAACAAGTCTATCTTTTTCGAAAAGCCCCGGACTTGAGTCTGGGGCTTTTATAATATTCATCTAACCGCGCCAATCTGCATATACCAGCCTTGCGGTTTTTGGCAGAGCGGACATTTTTCCGGCGCCTCGGTTCCTTTATGGACATATCCGCAATTCAAACATTTCCATTCCACTTCTTTTTCACTTTTAAACATCGTGCCCGCTTCTAAGCGGTCAGCCAAAATCGTGTAGCGTTCAGCGTGCTTCTCTTCCACTTCGGAAATTTCTTTAAAAAGATGAGCGGCTTTTTCATCGCCTTCCTCGCGCGCTTCTTTTTCAAAATTAGGATACATCGTGCCAAATTCATAGGTCTCGCCTTCAGCTGCATGGCGCAAATTTTCCAAAGTTTTTCCCAAAGAATGAATATCATAAGTATTGGTCATTTCCGCCCGACCGTTGATCTGCTCGTACTCTTCTTTGGCATGAGCGCGTTCATTATCCGCTGTTTCTTCAAACACTTTGGCTACCCAAACCAAATTTTCTTTCATCGCCGCTTCGGCGTAAAATGTATATTTATTTCGAGCCAGCGATTCACCAGCAATGGCTTTTAAAAGATTCCCTTGGGTTTTAGACATAAATTTTTAAGTTAATTTTTCTTTATTACCTAATCATTATATCAAAATTGATGCTTTTTGGCTAAATAAAAATCTTGCTTAACATTTGACGACAGTCTTTTCCGGGCTAAATCTTTCCTAAATCCAAATAATCATCAAACCGCAGTTTTTTCACAAAATCTTCCATATGCGAAACCATGATCAATGCGCCCTCATAATTATTAATCGCCTCGGCAATCACCGGCAAATGGCGGAAATTAATATGATTCGTCGGCTCGTCCAGGATCAGCAAACCCGGCTTCATTAAAACCAGGCGCGCGAAAGATAATAAGCCTTTCTGCCCCTCGGACAAATCGGAAATTTTATGGCCCATCAATTCGCCGGTGATCAAAAATCCGGCGGCCACGGCGCGCATATTCTGCACGTCGTGATTTTCTTCCGGCAGACTGCTGTATAAAGAATCGTAAACCGTCTGGTTAAAATCCAGATTAGAAAAATCCTGACTGTAATAACCAAGCCGAACCTTGTCTAAAATTTTCGCGCCCTCCGCTTTGCCGGAAACCAGCGCGCGCAACAGCGTACTTTTGCCGATGCCATTCGGGCCGGAAACCAAAAGATGAACGCCCTGGCGCAAAATTTTATCGGTCTTTTTTTCTACCGGTTTATGATCGTGGATGACTTTCACGGATTTTATAGCAACAATCTCGCCTTTGATATCTTGAACGGGAATATTAAAATCACGGATAGTTTTGTCTTCGCGGCGCACTTCGACTTTTTGTTCTTCCATCTCTTCGGTTTCTTCCCGCAATTTGCTGGCCAGCTTGCGCATCTTGCCTCCCTTGTTGGCAAAAAAATTCACTTTTTCCTTGCGATCTTGAATACTTTTTTCCAACTGGGCGTTTTTCATTATCTCGCGTTCAATTCGGCGTTCAATTTCTTCGACTACATCAAAATAATTACCGACATAAGTTTCAACTTTTTTAGTAAACATATCCAGATAAATAACGCCGTCGGTAAATAAATTTAAAAAATCCGCATCATGAGAAATAACCGCCACGGTTTTATCATACATGATTAGAAATTGGATCAAATGATCAATGCCGGCCGAATCAAGATTGTTCGTCGGCTCGTCTAACAGAAGAATATCCGGACTTTGAATAATGGCATAAGCCAAAAGCAGGCGGGCTTGCTGGCCGCCGGACAAATTGCCCACGCGATGATCGGTTGGCACAACCAAATTCACCGCATCCATGGCTTTGGCAATCAGACTTTTAATATTTTTCGGTACGATTTCAAAAGCTTTGGCAAAATAATCGGCCACGGACAAATCAAAATCAGCGCGCGCTACGGTTTGGCTGGCCGCGCCGATAGTCGCGTTATTGGTAGTGGAAACCCGACCTTTTTGCGGTTTTAAATCGCCCTTAATTAAAGCAAATAACGTGCTTTTACCAGCGCCATTCTGGCCCATCAACGTTATTTTTGAACCTTGGCGAATACTAAAACTCACCTCATTTAAGATGGGCTTATTTTCTTTATATTCAAAACTTACTTCATCAAAGCTTAAAATTACTTGTTCGGACATTTTATGATTGCTTAAAAAATAAAAGGTCATTCCCTGGGAAGAGCATTCAATAATAATTCCCTAAACAAGAATGACGCAGTAGAAAAAATATTAACACGATTTTTTAAAGAAGTAAAGGTTTATTCTGAAAATAACAAAAAAATATTAAAAAAAGGAGCAAACAAGATTGTTTGCCCCGGTTAAATGTTAAGATTGGTTTGTTTCTATTTTTTTTCCATCGCTTCCTTGAGCCGCGGCCACTCATGCTTCGGCTTCCAGGCGACTTTGTCCGCCTTAACCAGTTCGACTACTTCCAGAGAATCCTGCCGATACTGCAAAGTTGGCTTACGAATCAAAGAAATAACCGGTAAATCTTCCCAAGATTCATTCGGCGAGCGATTGACGATGCAGGTGATGCCGATCAATTCTCCGCCCTTGGCCTTAATCATCTCCCGTGCCTTTTCCGTCGTGGAAAAATTATTACAGACATCTTCCACGATGATTACTTTGTCGCCGGGACGGATATCGTGCCGGTCAGCCGTCAGTGACGAATCTTCCTTGATTCCGGCGGCCGGATCAGCAAGCTTCTTAACCTTTTTTTCGGCAAAACCCAGGCGCAGATTAAGTTCGGTGCTCAGCGCCGCGGTAAAGACGATTCCGCCCATCGGCATGCCCAGCAATAAAGTCGGAGAATCCGCCAGGGTGCTTTTGACTTTTTCCGCCAAAAGCTTGGCGAAAACTTTCCGCACCAGCGGGCGCTCTTCGGCCTTGGCCACATTAAAATAATGGAAGCCGACCAGATTTTTCTGTTCGCCATTGCCCGCGTCATATTTGCCGGCATAAGCGACCAGCGGTCCGAGATAAGCGCCGATCTCATTTTTGGGCGATTCGTAAAAACCGTTGCAGGCGATGAGAGTCGCCAAGGGGTCGCTCGGATCGATCGCCACATATTCAGACTTGCCCACTTCTTCGAAGGTAAGCCTACGGCTTTGCTCTGCCGAAACCGGCTCAGCGGCCTTAGGATTGCCTTTGGTCATTTGCGCGCCAGCGACCGCGTATGTTGCCCCCGAATTCAACGCCTCCCTGATACCGGTAAACCTGGCTTGCTGTCCGACTGCTTCCGCCATCCAGGAATCGCGAATGCCCGGAACGATGAACTGAAAAAGATCGCCGCACAGATTAAATAAAAAATTAACTTCCAGCGGCGAACAAACCACCAGGTCAAAAGGCAAGAGCGCGTCTTTTTCTTCGCGGACTTCGGCATAGGCCGAACAAATGTTCGCGATATCAACGGCTATTTTCATGGCCGGAGACATTCCGTTGCGCTTGCGGCATTCCAGTTCCGGCGTATCGGTTAAGGCCGAGACCAGAGCGATTTTTGTTTTAGGCAGCGCCTGGCGGAGTTTTAAAAACCCTTTGGCCGAAACCGATTCGCGGACCGTAACAATGTCAATCAAATCTTGATAACGATTAACGACATTGGCATTCGTATCCGAAGTATCGGCCAGCTTAAGATCGAGAAAAATTCCGGCGTCAGAGCCCTGCTCCGAAATAATTCTTTTTATGGCGCGGATAAGCTCCGGCCCGGAAATTTTGTCGAGATGGACCGCGTCGTTGATTTTTATGAATCCGACCAGGTCCAGAGCGCTCTTGTCGCTGAAAAGATTCTCTATTCCATTCAGCAGATCATCAAAATTCTTACATTTGTCGAACGGAACAATAACAGGTTTCATAGAAACCCCCTTCTTGGGTTAAGATTATTTTCAAAGAACAGAGTTTTACATATTATAATGATTATTAGGTTATGTCAAACCAATCACTTTATTCCTAAGAAACGCAAAAAAGTTGAAACTATTAAAATCAGACAAAAAATGTTACAAAAAATCCCTCACCACTTTTAAAATATTTTAAAAGTGGTGAGGGATTAAAAATTCATAAATTAATAACGGTCTTTTCCCCTTCCTTTACGAGGTTAAAGCCTGTTCAATTTCTTCTATTGTTTTTTTAGCCGCTTCACAAGGATTTTCCGCCTTGGTAATCGGCCGGCCGACAACTATCATATCGGCGCCGTTCTTAATGGCGTCAAAAGGAGTAGCAATACGCTTTTGATCATCGTTGGCAACAAGCGCCCAGTGCGGCCTGATGCCAGGATTGATTATAGAAAGCGAATCGCCGAAAGAATCCTTGACCATTTTTGTTTCCAAAGGAGAAAGCACCAATCCATCCAAGCCGGCCTCTTTGGCTAATTCCGCAAAATCCAAAACCGCTTCCTTGGGAGAACGGCCGAACACGGCCTGGCACGACGCATCTTTCAGACTGGTTAAAACGGTCACGCCAACAACTTGGCAGTCTTTATTAACCGCTTGTTTGGCGGCCCGCATACCCTCAACCCCGGCAGAACACATCACTGTCAAAATGTGGGGCTGATAATCAGAAAGATTTAAACCGTCGGTACCCATTGTTTCGGGAATGTCGTTAAGCTTTAAATCGGCGAAAACCTTCACCCCAAGACTGTGCAGAGACAAAATCAAATTATAGCCGCAGGCTCTCAAAACCGAATTAATCTTGATGCAAACTCCCAATTCAGCAAGCTGTCTTGCCAGGCAGATAACTTTGGAAGCCAATGTTTCTCCTGATTGACAATCAGAAGGCTTATAATCTACCGCCACAATCAGCCTATCTTTAGGCGCTAAATCGCTCATACTATACCCCTTTGAAAAAAATGATGGTAATAAATATATATAATTCAAAAGAACGATCGACAACATACCCTATCCCATATTAAGACTATTGTCAAATTTATCCAAAAGGATTTTTTTTGGAAAAATCCGGCAAAAAAATTGCACCAGTCCCCGACTCTTGCGTCCAGCCATTTTCTAAACCAAGTGCAAATTTTTTCTTTTCCGCGGCGGCCACTTCCTTGGCCGTTACCGAACAATTTATTTCTGGAAATTCCGCGGCGCGATAAACCGGATAATACTGGCTCATCAAGCTCAAATAAATTTTTTTATCAATGGCGGCGATTTTTTCCAGCGCTAAAAAAGTATTGGGCAGATTGTTCGGCAAAATCAGATGGCGGATGATTACACCGCTCTGGGCGATTCCATTTTCAATTTTCAACCCTCCGGCTTGCGCTAACATTTCCCGAATAGCCGTTTCAGCCACAGATGAATATTTTGGCGCGCGCGAATATTTCAACGCCGCTTCATCATCGCCATATTTAAAATCCGGCAGATAAATATCAATCAGCCCTTTTAGTTTTTTGAGTCCGGCTGCGTTTTCATAGGCATTAGAATTCCAGGCGACAGGAATTGATAAACCCCTGCCTTTGGCGATTATCAAAGCTTCGCGGATTTCCCGGCGCCAGGGCGTTGGCGTTACCAAATCAATATTGGCCGCTCCCTGCTTTTGCAAATCAAACATAATTTGCACCAACTCTTCAGTTGAATGCTCCCTGCCCCGATCTTGCCGGCTGATTTGCCAATTCTGGCAAAAAACACAATGCAAATTACAGCCGGAAAAAAATATTGTTCCGGCGCCTTGTTGCGCCGGCCCGACTAAAGGCGGTTCTTCGCCAAAATGCAAACCGTACCAGGCAATTTTTACTTTTTGTTTATTCATAACATTATTATAACAAAAAACCAGCTTATAAGAAGTTGGCTTTTTGATAAAATGATTTTCGTTATGGCCAGTTTCATCGGTCCTAGCGGAAATCATAGCAGTCGGGGTACTGGGACTTGAACCCAGAACCTCACGCACCCGAAGCGTGCGCCATAGCCAATTAGGCCATACCCCGAAAATAAATTTTCAATCTTCAATTTTTCAATTATCAATCATTCGTTGGAGACTGTCAAATTGATAATTAAAAATTAAATTTGTGGGCGCGGTGGGAACTTGAATCGTCGCTATTACTCCTCTTTGAGGGGTTTCCACCCCTCAATACTCCCCCGAAACAAGGGGAAATTCTTTCCCCTTCGACCCCTTTAGTTCAAGTCCTTAAAATTATTTACAAAAATTAATCTTGCAAGTATTTTAAAGGAATTATTTTTATAATCCGTGGGCGCGGTGGGACTTGAACCCACATGAATTGCTTCGTACGCACCTGAAGCGTATGCGTCTGCCAATTTCGCCACGCGCCCAATGAGCGGGAGACGGGAATCGAACCCGCAACATTTTGCTTGGGAAGCAAACATTCTACCGTTGAATTACTCCCGCAGCTGCTCTGTGGACTTGTGGACTTGAGGGGAATTGAAGGGGCGGAAGCCCCGTCTCTTCTGATTATAGCCAAGATAATTTTAACAATAACTTCTCTTTTGATAAAACCATCCGGCATGAACCGCGCTTTTTTCAAAGGGGTTCAATTCTCCCTCGTATCTAATTTTTTTATGACCTGAAGGTCGTAAAAAAATTTGTGGACTTGAGGGGAATTGAACCCCTTACCTCTGCAATGCGAATGCAGCGCTCTACCAAATGAGCTACAAGCCCGGATTATTTAGTGGACATATTGGTGGACAATACTGGACTCGAACCAGTGGCCTCTGCAATGTGAATGCAGCGCTCTAACCAACTGAGCTAATTGTCCGAGCCGGCAAATAAAATTACCGTGTCGGGGTACTGGGAATTGAACCCAGGCTACATCCACCCCATGGACGCGTACTACCGCTATACTATACCCCGAATAAAAATAACCCAGAGCGGGCTGTTCTTAATACTATAAAATTTTACTAAAAAAAGCAAGAAATTGCCGAAGATAACGGCAAAAACAATTAATTGAGAATCATCAAATAAAAGTTTAGAATCGAAGCAAACGAAACCCAAATTAAATAAGGCCAAAGAAGTATTGAGGCGCGCTTATCCACTCGCCAAAAAGCAAAAATTAAAAAAACGATTAAGAGCCAAAGCAAAACAATATTCGCAAATGCCTGGGGGATCATTTTAACTCCGAAAAAAATAATCGACCAAGACGTATTAAATATCAAATGAATCACAAAAATAAACGAACTTAAGGCAGCAAATTTATTTTCCTTGGCCTTCCGATAAACCAAAAATAGGGCGATGCCCATTAAAACATAAAGTAAGGTCCAAACCGGAGCAAAAAGCCAAGCCGGCGGATTAAAGGCTGGCTTATTAAGATAAACATACCAAGAATTGATTGCCGGTGTTGTAAAAACTGAACCGACAAACCCGGCACCCAAACAAAGCAAAATGCAGCCGGCCAAACTTAAAAAATTTTTTTTCATAAAAATAATCTGGTGGAGATGAGAGAAATTCGAATCGTCGCTGGCGCTCCTCTTTGGAAGGGGTTTCCACCCCTTCCAATAACATCCCCCGAAAACGGTGGGGAACTACCGTTCCCCAAACCCCTCTCGTTCGAATCCTTTTTCATTTCAGATAAAAGTTAAAATGACAAAAAGTCATTTTAACTTTTATGCGGAGATGAGAGGATTCGGTCACAACTCTCGTCGGCTTCCGCCTCCTCGGTCGCGACCCCGGCTCGCGGTCCTCGGCGCCGGAATTGCGCCTCAGACATCGCTCCGCCTTTCGAATCTCTCATTCTTTCACATGTAATAAATTTATCTGGCACTAGCCAGATAAATTTATTATGCGGGGCTGATGGGTTAGGTGCCCCAGATATACAATCATCATAAGGCTTTTATAGGCTTTGGTCCAGAGCTAAAAATAGGTACTCGGGTCGCTATTTTTCTTACAAAATGCGACA
>Ga0315277_10006613_pt1 | contig 15129 bp, 8 predicted proteins | sample YL17G05_15_MG_FD_203695 | JGI IMG/M metagenome (GOLD analysis project Ga0315277, IMG submission 203695) | Sediment microbial communities from Yellowstone Lake, YNP, Wyoming, USA - YL17G05_15 | ecosystem: Environmental > Aquatic > Freshwater > Lake > Sediment | place: USA: Wyoming | collected...
CTTTGCGGGGCAGGTCCGATATGAAGTGAACAACAACTATGATGACGACTTAGTTTATGATAAAAACTCAAACCTGCCCATCATCGAATATCATTATACCACAAAACCCGGCTTCTGTCCAGATATTTTCAATAAATTTTTCAGGCCAATCCAGGGTTATTCTGTCATCGAGGGTGGAGCGGCTTTGGGGGAGGATGCCCATTCTCTGTTCGGTTCGGGGCCCATTTGCAGGGTGAGCGTGCCGCCGTCGGCCAACTGATGGTGATAGAACCAGGGCTTGTTGAGCGGGTGGCCGTCGAGGGTGGCGGATTGGATGTAGATATTCTCTTTGGAGTTGTCCCTGGCTTCTATTATGTATGTCCCGCCTTTGTAGTATCTATCGTCGAGGCGGATAGTAACCTTGTCGAAGATTGGCGAGCCGATTTCGTACGTTGGCTGAACCGCGCAGCCGCCATCCATCTCGAACAGGCCCATCGCGCTCATTACATACCATGCGGCCATCAGGCCCGGATCCTCGTCGCCGGCGTATCCGTCAATAGGCCCCGGAACATAATACTGCTCCATAATCTCTCTGGCCCACTTCTGGGCGAGCCAGGGCTGGCCGGAGAAGTTGAAGAGATATGCGGCCTGCATACTGAGCTGGTTGCCGTGGTCGATGGGGCGGTCGGAGGATTCCGCCCCCGGCGGACCGACAGAGTTGAATTTGCCCTTGGCGGATTTTATGAAGCCCTCGTTGAGCCTTTTGTTGAACTCATCCTTGCCGATGAGCCTGATGAGGCCTTCAACGTCGTGCGGGACGAACCAGGTGTATTGCCAGGAGTTCCCCTCGACGAATCCCTGGCCTGAGTAGGGCGAGAATTCCTTGACCCATTGGCCGTTGCTGTGTTTCTGGCGGACGTACCCTACCGAGGGGTCAAATACGTTTTTGTAGTTTTCAGCGCGCTTCATGAAGAGTTCATAGTCATCCTTTTTGTCGAGGGCCTTTGCCATTTGCGCGACGCACCAGTCGTCGTAGGCGTATTCGAGGGTATTTGAGACGGGGCCTTCTTCGACCGGGACGTATCCGAGGTCAATGTAGGATTTTAGCGGTTTGTTTCCGATGTATCCGCCGCCTTTGTCTGGTTGGCCCAGCTCGGTCTGGATTTGGCGGATTGCCTCATAAGCCGTGGCGATGTCGTAATTGCGGATGCCTTTTTGGTAGGCGCCGACGATCAGGGCAATCTCGTGGGAGGCCGCCATAGTATCGGAGTACTTGATGCCTGCCGGCCCTTCCGGCAGCCAACCGCCCTTGTCGTAGATTTCAAGCAGCGAGCAGACCTGCTTATTGGCGATGTCGGGCGTAAGGAGCGTCCAGAGCTGGTTCAGACTCCAGAATGTGTGCCGGAAGGCGTCGCAATCATAGACTGGCGATTCGGGGTCTTTTAGCTGCCGGACCTTCGCTGCTCTGCGAAGCTCGCTACGTAGCACGGGTCCGTGCATATCGACGTACTTTCCGTTGATGTCACTGATGATTGTGCCGGCACAGTACGAGCGGTAGAGATTTGTGTAGAACCTGGTCTTCTGCTCGTGCGAGCCGCCTTCGATTTCGATCTTGCCGAGCAATTCGTTCCAGACTCTTCGGGCGTTGACTCTCGCGGCGTAGAAATCCCAGCCGAATTGCGCGGTCTCGGCCTCGAGGTTCAGCCGGGCCTGCTCGATGCTGACGAAAGATATTCCGGTCTTGAGTTTTATGACCTCGCCTTGCCTTGTGGAGAATTTGAGAAAGGCGCCGACGTCGCCTTTGCCGGATATGGTCGTCACGTTTTCTTTAATCTGGCCTGCGACCCATCCGCCGAGCGAATCGAAGGGCTTACTCACCCTGGCGACGAAGTGCAGCGTAAACTGCTGAAGCGAAGTGTCCCGCCCCGATTGCTGCCTGGAATAGCCTTCGATTTCGGTATCGCTGACCTTAGTGATTTTTGCATCGAGGACGCGGCAGCCGGATTCGCTGGGCGTTTCAAGATCGAAGAGGATGCTGGCGCTATCCGCATTTGGGAATGTGTATCGCTGGAAGCCGACCCTCGTGGTCGCCGTCAGCTCGGCGCGGATATTATAATCGTCGAGGGTAACGGCGTAGTAGCCGGGCGACGCGAACTCGTTTTCGCGGCTGAATTTGGAGCGATAGCCCTTGTCGGGGTCGTCTTCAGAGCCGGAGGTGATCTTCAGTTCGCCGATGGTCGGCATCGTGAGCAGGCCCCCCATTGTCCGGGAGTGCAGATGGCTGAAACCGGCGATGTTGCTGACCAAGTATTCGTATCCGGCCTTCGATTGTTGAGCCTGGTTGTCGGGGCTGAGCTTGACCATTCCGAACGGCATCGAGGGGCCTTGATAAAGCATCCATCTCCCCTGCGATGTCCTTAGAATCGGATCGACCCAATCGGCGGGCTCGCGGAGCGTTGCCGGGCCTTGCTCGGCTTGCCGGACGGCGATGGTCCTGCCGCGATTCTTTATTTTGACGGTGACGGTTGTCCTGGTCTTGACCGGCGGCAAAGGTATTTCAATGGTTTGATTGCCCGGCGGCAGCCGAATCTTCATCGGGTCAATCCCGGTGGCATGGAGCGTCAGGTCGGCTGCCTCGCCGGCGTGAGCCAGATCGACCCACATGAGCTGACAAAACCCGGCTTCGGTCTTCGTGAGCCACGGATCGATTCGGCATGCGCGTATGAGCGTGCCTTTGGGACCAAGCGCAAATTCGCTCGTATCGTTGTCGGGCGTGCCGAATTCCCCCTGATAGTTGCCGCCGTTGGGAGCGTCGGGCCCGCCGCCGGCGGACTCGACGCCCTGAACGAGAGTAAAGGCTGCGAAAAGACTAATAAGAAATAATGCAGTAATGTTGCCCACTTTCATAAAGGCCGTTCCTTATGAAGATACGATGGTTTCACATGACCTTATTCAAACAGGTTGCCCCGCTGATGGCAACAATTTTTGCCGGGTGTTGGTCATCCGTCCCGCGTCGCCCGCACGGGTGATGCCCCCTTGCGGCTGTGGTGAGATAGTGATAATCTGGGATGGTTCTTATGCTCGGCCCGGCAACGATGTCGAATGGCCGAGATAAATACTATTTCCCAATAAAGAAAGGGGTAGTTCAGATGAAGAAGTTCAGGGTTGTGTTGTTTGCAGTTATCGTGTGCCTGCTGGCATCGCCGGCTGTCTGGGGCGCAGACGAGGCGAAGATCAAATTCCCGGATATCCTCGGCTATAAGACGCTCAAGTGCGACTTGCACATGCACACGGTTTTTTCCGATGCCGAGGTTTGGCCGACGGTTCGAGTGGATGAGGCGGTGCGCGAGGGACTGGATGTCATCGCCATAAGCGACCACATCGAATATCACCCGCATAAAGACGATATCCCGACGAATCACAATCGCCCATTTGAAATTGCCAGGGACTCCATAGAGAAGAAGGATATCCTGCTCATCAAGGCGGCGGAGATAACGCGCGACACGCCTCCCGGCCACTTCAACGCACTATTCTTGGACGACATCAAGCCGCTCGATACAAATGATCTCCTCGACTGCATCGGGGCCGCCAACAAGCAGCAGGCTTTCGTTTTCTGGAATCACCCCGGATGGATTCCTGAGAAGAAGGGCTGGTTCGAGATTCATACAAAGCTCTATGAGAACAAGTGGCTGCACGGCATCGAGGTCGCCAATGGAGAGGACTACTATCCCGAGGGGCACGAATGGTGTCTCGGAAAGAATCTGACGATGATGGGCGACTCGGACATACACGCCCCGTCGCTGATAACCGAGACCACGCCGGAGAATCACAGGACGATGACGCTGGTCTTTGCGAAGGAAAAGACCGCCGAGGCCGTCAAGGAGGCCCTCGTTAAGGGCAGGACCGCCGTCTGGTACAAGGACCAATTGATCGGCAAAGAGGATTTCCTCGATGCGATGTTTAAGGCGTCGGTCAAGGTCGGTCAGGTCGAGCGAAAGCGATGGCGCAGGGCGAATATCGAAATATGCAATAGCTGCGATCTGAACATTCGGCTGACCCGGCGGGGAGATATAGGCCCCGATGAATTGCTGCTCCCGGCGGCCGGCTCGGTTACGGTCAGCCTGAAATTCCCGAAGGGCGCCGAGCAGGTCGAGTTGAATTACACGGCCGAGAATATGCTTATCGCGCCTGGGAAGGGACTGCCCGTTACGATAACGGCTGCCCGCAAATGAACCAAGAGCGTGCGCGAGAAGTGGCACGGCCATCTTGGCCGTGCGTTTCGCGAGGGAGCCCGCTCGCAGGAAGAAGACTAAGTGCAGGGCCAGGCCCCACGGGCCCCTTGCGGGGATGGCCCTGCGACGCATGGGCAAGATGCCCATGCCACAAGTAAACGACTTCTTACACACGCTCTAAGAGTCTTTGGAGATGCCGTTATGAGAAGGCTCGCTGCTTATCTTGTTGTATTTGCAGTATTAGGGCCGGCGGATACCGAGCCCGCGATGTCCTATCCCCAAAACTACCTTTCCGCGAAATTGGGGGCGAGGATAATGACGCCGTCCAAGCTAACAGGCGACGCCGACCCCAACGCGATTCTAAGCGACGGGCCTATCAGCCGAGGACGGGTGCGGTTTGCTGATATCGAGCAGGAGCGGGTTCTCATCGCCGACCTGGGCGCCCAGCGCGAGTTTGATAGGCTCGAAATCGGCACTGGGGGCCAGCCGGAGAGGGTCGCAATCGCGGCGACAAATGCAGGTCCGTCCGGCCCGTACGAAATGCTCTGCGAGATTGAGATGCCCGGTTATCTTCAGACCCTTCGATTTCCTTTGGTCAAGGCGCGTTATGTACGATTCGATTTTGGAAGTGCGGCCCAGGGATGCGTAGTGCACAGCGTTCGGCTGTACAAGGGTTACGAGCATCCGGGCCTTGTCGAAGTCACCAAGCTGCTCTATGCAAGAATCAAGCCGAATCTGGCGGGGCTGGAGAAATTCTATAAAGCAGCCGAGGCAGAAGACTGGCCAAATGCCTGCCGCGAATTGCGGGCTTACTTCGCATCCGTAAAAGAGCTGCAGGGCGGACCTATTAGCGGCTACGACATCACCCCCGCGCAGAGCTTCCTCGAAGGGTCGCTGAATTTTGCCGGCTTGGCGCGGACGGATACCGTCCCTATCGACTGGGCGTATATGAAGACGACCGACTGGTACGAGCATAAGAATTTTCTCAACAGGGGCTCGCCTCTCGGAGTCCCGGTCGATGCCTATTACCACACCGGCGATAAGAAGTGGTCGGATTTCTTTCGCGACATTTTCTACGACTGGATCGACGCCAATCCCAAGCCGAGCGAAATGAGCGGGGCAGACTATCCGACGTGGCGGACCCTCGATTCGGCAGCAAGGCTCGGCTGGATCGTCTCCCGATTTGCCAAAGTCACCGCGGGCAAAGATATCGACGACGAGCTATGGGCCAACTACCTCTATTCCATCTGGGAGCACGCCGACTACCTGAAGAACGATGATTTCTCCGGCGGCAATTGGCTGGCCACGATCACGGCGTCAGTGATGCACGTCGCCCAGGAGTTTCCGCAATTCAGCGACAGGGGAAAATGGCTGGCCTTCGGAAAAATAGGCTTCGAGCGGAACGTCCTGCGGGACATTCATCCGGACGGCAAGGAGATGGAGGATGCGCCGGGCTATATCTGCATGGCCTTTGGCGGGATGTTCAGTACTCTAAGGGCTTTGGATGCCGAGGCCGTAGCAATAGACAAGACTGTGCGGCAGCGCCTGGACCTGGCGCTGGGCTTCATCGGCGCGGTGATCCAGCCCAACGGCCTGATGCCGGCGATAGGGGACTGGGGCGGCGCGCCTTTCGGAATCGATTCAGCGGTGGAGTATTTCGATAGAGACGACATACGCTACATACTCACCAAAGGCGCCGAGGGCAAAGCGCCTCCGGCTGCTTCAGTGAGCTTCCCCGATGGTCAGTGGACTATTATGCGAAGCGCCTACGACGAGAAACCTTACGAGGACGCCCGCCACCTTGTCTTCAAGTCGAGCTTCGGGCCGCACGGCCATCACGATGTCCTCAGCATTACCGCTTACGCCTACGGGCGCGAGCTGCTCATCGATCCTGGGATTCGCAGCTATGAGCACGCCGATATCGAGCGCTACACGCACACCGCCTACCACAACACCGTCTGCATCGACGGGCAGAACCAGCCGCAAGCTCCGGGCAAAACCGAGAAATGGATAACCAACGCCGCATTCGACTATGTCTGCGGCACTTATGCCGGGTACGAAGGACTCACCCACCGCAGGAGCGTCCTATTCGTCAAGCCCCGCTATTGGGTCGTCCACGACCGGATCGATGGCTCCGGCCCGCACACTTATGAGCAGAATTGGCATTTTGCCCCTGACGCGGGCATCACAATCGACGCCCAGGCTAAGACCATCCGCACAAATTGCCCACAAGGGGGCAACCTGCTGATAGTCCCGGCGGATGCCGGCAATCTTGTCGTTTCCGACTTTGATTTCCTGGTGGCCACGGAGCGTATGGCCGGCTCGGAGGCCGGCGCAGAATCAAAAGGCGCAATATACCGCATAGAAGGCTCGCCCACGGCCACGTTCGATGTCGTCCTGTATCCCTACACCGGCGGCGATGTCCCCACCATCGCAGTCGAGAAAAGCCAAGCCGCACAGGATTCCGCCGCGACGTGCCTGCAGGTGCGCATCGGCAGCCGGATAGACTACATCTGCCTGCCCGGCGACGAGTCCGGAGAGGTATCTGTGCGCAGTGAGAAAGTCGCCGCGGAGGGTGCAGCGGCCCAGCCGGGCCCAAAAACGCCCTGGATGCGCCATATCATAGACGACACGTCTCGCGGGGCCGACGACGTAAGGCTCGCCGACGTCAACGGCGATGGACTGATGGATATCGACCGCGACGCAGACCCCGACATAATAACGTGCGAGGAGCAGGAAAACAAAAACGGATTGGGCCTGTTCTGGTACGAAAATCCTTTCTCAGACCGGGGAAGAGATTAAGAGACCATCTCAAGACTGTCACCCTGAGCGCAGCGAAGGGTCTGGCAGCGGAAAATATGAGGTTTTCGTCACGCTCGAAATGACTTTTTGGGTTTTGAGATAGTTTCTAAATCGCCGGTGCCAAATGCGGCTGATTTTTCTGGCACGGCCTTATCGTTTCGGTGATAATGCCGGTTCAATGCAGCGCAGTTTTGTGGCCATATAGAAAGGAATCATCATGGCGAGAAAAGCGACGTGGGTAGTCTGCGTGGTCGTGGGGGCACTTACGGTCGCCGGGTGCGGCGCTTCGGGGGGGCCTAAGATCGGCGTGCTGCTTCCGGAAGAATATAACACGCCCGACGGCATGGTGCTCGGCCCGGACGGCAATATCTATTTGAGCGTTCCCAACTGCAACGACAGCAATTACCCGGCTAAAATCCTAAAGATAGACCGGCGCGACCGCATCAGCGAGGTCTTCACCCTGCCCAAGCACCCGGAAACGGGCAAAGCCTGCCCGCTCGGGATCGATGTAGGCCCGGACGGCAATCTTTACGTTGCCGACAATCAGAGCATGTTCGGGCATAATGACTATAAATCACGGCTCCTCCGTATCAATATGAAGGATGGCAAGGCCGTCGGCTGCGATGTGCTGGTCACGGGCTTTATCCAGTCCAACGCGGTCTCCTGCCACGGCGACAGTGTCTATGTAACCGAGACATCTCTAAACCTCGAAGCCGACCCTATGCCCAGCGGCGTCTATCGGTTCCGCTTCTCAGAATTCAAGGGCAGCCCGATTGAGCTAAAGCCCGGAGGGGCCGACGAGCATCTGCTGGTTCAATTCCTCACCCATAACAAGGACTGGCGCGTCGGCGCAAACGGCATGGGCTTTGACGCCGAAGGCAATCTCTACGTCTGCAACTTCGGCGACGCCAGCCTGCTTCGCTTCACGCTCGACCAGGACGGCAAGGTCACGTCCAGCAAAGTCGTCGCCAAAGATAATGGAATGAAAAGCACCGACGGCCTTAAGATTCATCCCAGGACGGGCGAGATATACATAGCCGATTTCATCGACAACGCCGTCCACAAGGTGTGCCCCAAGACCGGGCGGGTCACTACTATCTGGCGCAACGAGGACAACTCCGGCGGCATCGGCGGACTGTTGGACAGGCCCTCCGAAGTCTGCCTGCGGGGCAACAAAATTTACGTCTCGAATATCGACCTCGGAATCAAGGGCAACAAGTACGACGAGCCGCACACTATCAGCGTAATAAAACTAAAATAGCCGACCGCCTCGTCCCATCAACGGGTGCGAAGGCTTCGCATCGACAGAGTATTTTCTAATAAGGGAGTCGTGAAATGAGTGACACATCGAGTCCATTGTCCATGAATGTAAGGATCCGCCTCAGCGCAATGATGTTCCTGCAATATCTGATGTTCGCGGTATGGTTTGTGCCGCTGGCGGCATATCTGACAAACAGGGAAGTTGAAGGTTGGATGAAGGCAATGATCATAAGCTCGATGCCCTTAGGCTGTCTGATCTCGCCTATTATATGCATGATTGCGGATCGTCACTTTGCCGGGCAAAAAGTGCTAATGGTTCTCAACGTCGCCTGTGCGGTCCTGTTTTTCATTGGGGCGCAGGTCTCCGCACCGGGGCTGCTCTTCTTCGTGCTGCTTATCGCGATGTTCTGCTACATGCCCACCTGGAACCTGACCAATGCAATCGCAATGACCAACAGTCCGTCGGAGAAGTTTCCGCAGATCCGCGTCTTCGGTTCTATCGGGTGGGTCGCATCGGGCGTGTTTAGCCTGGCGGCGATAAAGTGGTTCGGGGCCAAAGTATTCGATGGCACCGCCCTGCCTCTCTACTGTGGGGCGGCCACGGCAGTTGTCGCGGCGCTATTGAATTTGACCTTGCCGAATACTCCACCCCCCGCCAAAGGAAGACCGGCCTCGATTGTCGATGCGCTCGGCCTCCGCTCGCTGGGCTTGCTGAAGGATTTGAATTTTGCGGCATTTATGATTCTCTCAATGCTCGTAATGATTCCCTTCACGATGTACTTCTCGCTCGGTTCCGATTTCTTCCAGAGCAAAGGCTATGAGCTGATTACCGCCAGAATGAACTGGGGGCAGTTCGCGGAGATGTTCCTGATGCTGCTTGTCCCGATTTCGTTGGCGCGCCTGGGTGTGAAATGGACGGTCGCGATCGGCCTGGCAGGCCTTGTCTTGCGATACGTCGCATTCTACGCCGGCGGCATCTGTGATCTGCCGACCTTGTATTATGGAGCCATTCTTATGCACGGTGTGATCTTCGGCTTCTTCTTCGTCGGCGGCCAGGTATATGTCGATAAGAAGGCGCCCTCGGAGATACGTGCCCAGGCCCAAGGTTTGATCGGTTTGATGATCTATGGTATCGGATGGCTCACCGGTAATTTCTTCAACGTAAAACTGATCGATATGTACACAACGCTCAACGACAGCGGGGAAAAGGTTTACGACTGGGACACAATCTGGATCGTCACGACGGTCATCTCGGCGGTTCTGCTCGCCGCTTTCCTGTTCCTCTTCCGCGACGATGTTGCTCAGGGTCGCCTGGCCGTTGGCGCAGGGCGCAATCCCGATAGTGGTCTAATGGCCGCCGCTGCCGTTGCTCGGGAATCAGATGAAAACCAATAGACAAGGTCGCAAATTGTATGCAGGCGCCCTTGCAGGAGTTTATTCCAAAGGAAATCTCAGGCTGTTATGAGGATGATTATGGATGTCAAAGAAACGATAAGCAGAAGAACAATGCTCCAGGCCGCCGGTGCCGGCGCGATAGGTCTGGCGGTAACGGGATGTGCTTCCGGGCAAAAAAGAAACACCAAGAAAAGCAAGATCAATTTCGATAACGCGTATTTCTACGACGCCGAGGGCAAATTCAAACCCGAAGCGGCTAAGGACGCTTTAGTCGCCCTGATGCAGTATCACGGCTACCCCGTATTCCCGGACATCCGCGAGAAGCTCTGGGTTTCGGACTACGGAGCAGGACAATATGCAAAGATGGGGCTCGGCGCCGCCTTCTTCGTCAACAACGAGAAGGACCGGTACATGATGCTGGATATCTACCTGCTGCCGAACCAGATGCTGCCCGAACATTATCACTTGCCCACGGACAAGAACCCCGCCAAGATGGAGGGCTGGCTCGTGCGGCACGGCCTGTCTTACGTCTATGGCCCCGGCGAGCCTACGCCGAACATCAAGGCCGTTATCCCCAAGTGCCACATGGGGGGCGCCGCAACGGCTATGCACGAAGTGATCCTCAAGCCCGGCCAGTTCACCCCGTTGACCCAGATCGAGGCGCCGCACTGGCAGTTCGCAGGCCCCGAGGGCGCCATCATAACCGAGGTCGCCAACGTCCACGATAACGCAGGCGTGCGCCACACGGACAAGAACCTGGTTTTTGGGTAGTGAGAAAGACCGCAAATCGCCCCGTTCGTCCCGGCTAACCTGCAAAACGCCAAAACGAAATGAATCGCCGCATCGAGTTCGCTGGAAGCTACGCCGCGACAAGTTGGCTTTGTTTTTCGTATTGCGTGGTGCGTATTGCGTAATGCGTCGATGGAGTTGGCTTTGTTCCGGCTTCGCACAAGGCTACGCCGGGATAAATTGGGTTTGTTTTGCCGGGGGTCGGAGGGGATAGGTTTTCCCATAATGCTTTCTGAGACAAGGGTTTAGAGTCATTTTGGCCTTTTGGAAATTGGCTTTGTTTTGCATAATTGACTGGTAGCCACGAAGACGCAAAGACACAAAGGCACAGAGTAGTAGGGGGATTGGCAGGGCGTTGTGGGTGTGCGGCCCTGGTCCTTCTTTCGAGTTCGAGATTCCATATTTCATATACTACATACCACTTACCATTTCGATTCTGTTAGTTTGATATGTATTATACTCTACCTGAGGGTGGCCGTCAAGGAAAATCCCGAATTATCCATATCGAAGTCGCAGACCCCAATCCATCGGGGATGCCTTTCTTCGGAAGCCAATAACCGCTTTTCCTCACCCCTCACGCGTCATTCCGAGCTTGCCGAGGAATCTATTCAAAACACCTCCCGTCCTCCGTCCTCCCTCGTTCTTATGCCTTCTGCCCGTGTGGCTTGTGCACTTTCCTTTGATTTCCTTTTTCTCACCCCCCAACCGAAGCCAGATTCGTCTGCCTCCCGCATGGCACAGGCTTCCAGCCGGTGGTCTTTGGCATGTCTTCTGGCCACCTGGTCACGCCCAATTCATTCCGCCGTTCGGTGCATGTAGAATATAATCCACGTCCAACACGGCAATCTCGCCGTCCCCGTCTAAATCGCCTCTACCAAGCATATTTGCGCATTCATGGCACCTATAGATTGGCTTGAGATACGTCTTCTCAAGTAAAGGCGGAATCATATTGTAGAACTTCCGCTCGCCCGCAAATCGCTCCCGATAGAACTCGTAGAGTCCCGGCATCCGGGAAATGGCCAGCAATCTATAAAACTCTGACCAATTTCCCGGAAAATACGTGACAAACAGACTAAAATCTGATATCCTAATGCATCATGGATGCCGAACTGGCCGATCTTGATGCATCTGTTTGGATATACTTATGCGAGATACGAAAGGACCTAAATGAAAGGGAGAAATAGGTATCGCGTCACTATATTTCCGGAGTCTTTCTCGTGGAGTCGCATAACGGAGAACGCCCCATGGTAAACGACATACACCCAGCCCCGCTCCACTACAAAGGTGTAATGGTCTCCAGTACCTTCACGGATTTGGAGCAGCACCGGGCCGAGTTGATGAACGCGCTCCGAAAAGAAGAGCTCTTCGCCATCGGAATGGAGGAATATGTCCCCACTCCGGCCGACGACGTCATCTCTTCCTCCCTCAACATGGTTCGCAAGGGCAGCGCCTACATCGGGCTTATCAGCCACCGCTATGGCCAAGTTCCCGAATGTGCCAAACGCAATCCCCACGCCTACTCCGTCACTCGCCTTGAATTCGAGGAAGCTCAGAGCCTCGGCTTGCCCACCCTGATCTTCATCATGGGAGATGACCACCCCGGTAAGAAAGCAGACTTCGAAACCGACGCTGAAAAGCTCAAAAAACTCGAAGCCTTTCGCCGGCGGGCAAAGGAAGGCCGTATCTATGTCGTATTCCAGAACCTGGAAGACTTCACGCGACAGGCCATTCATGCCGTCGCTAGCCTTCGCCACTATCTCGGTGAGCAGGACAAGTCCTCCACCCCGCAGCCACAAGACACATCCCCACCTCCTGTCCAAGATAAAGCCGAATCCGATCTCATTCCCGCTCCTCCGGCCTTTTACGCCGAGCCGCCCTACATAGGCTCCCACGCCTTTGTGGGCCGAAAGGCCCAGCTTGACGTCCTGAGCGACTGGGCCGCGCCTGCCGACTCGCACCCCGTTCTTCTCTTCGAGGCCATCGGCGGCGCGGGTAAGAGCATGCTCGCCTGGGAGTGGACCACCGGGCATGCCGCCGGTGTCCGCCGGGACTGGGCGGGTCGCTTCTGGTATTCCTTCTATGAAAAGGGCGCAATCATGGCCGACTTCTGCCAGTGTGCCCTGGCCTACATCACAGGCAAGCCGCTCGAAGACTTCCGGAAGAAGAGAACGCCAGAGCTCGCCGAACTGCTCCTCCACCACCTCCAGGCCCGCCCCTGGCTGGTCATCTTCGACGGCCTGGAGCGCGTCCTCGTCGCCTACCACCGCTTCGACGCCGCCCAGCTTACCGATGAGCAGGCGGGAGCCGCCACGGACCAGATTGCCCAGCGCGACCCCTGCGCCGCCATCCGCCCCGAGGACGATGAGCTCATCCGCGCCCTTACCGCCGCCGCGCCCTCGAAGCTCCTCCTTACCTCCCGGCTCATTCCCCGTGTCCTGCTCAACCCTGCCAGCCAGCCCATCCCCGGGGTCCTCCACGAGCGCCTGCCCGGCCTCCGTCCGGGCGATGCCGAAGCCCTCCCGGAAAAGAGCTCCCAGCTCCTCTCCACGCTCGCGCTGCTCTCCGAAGCCGTTGACTACCCCACCCTCAGCGCCCTCAATCCCCACCTGCCACCCGAACCGCAAGAGGTGGGGCAACCAGGAAGTCCAGAGAGCCTCCCCCGCTGGAAAAAAATGTCCCATGAGATAAAGGAACAAGCTCGAAAGGACTACCAGGCCGCCCTCCAGCGCCGAAAGGAATACGAACAAGCCCTGAAGGCCCGTTTACACTCGCCCGAATTCCTCGCCGCCCCGCAGGAGTTGGTAAAAACCGTCCGCGATCTGGAACACCGCGGCCTCCTCCAATACGATGCTAACGCCCGGCGCTACGACCTCCACCCCGTCGTCCGCGGCATCGCCGCCGGATGCCTCAGGCAGGAGGAAAAGGACCACTACGGACAGCGCGTCGTCGATCACCTCTCCCAACAGGCCCACAGTCCCTACGAGCAGGCCGAAACACTCGAAGACCTCCGCGATGGCCTCCACGTCGTCCGCACCCTCCTCCAGATGGGTCGCCACCAACAGGCCTGCGACGCCTACCGTGGCGACTTGGCTGTCGCCCTTTTTGCTAATTTGGAGGCCTATGCAGAGACCTTGTCCCTCCTGCGCCCCTTCTTCCCTCAGGGCTGGGCCACCTTGCCCGATTACTTGGATGAAAGAACCCGTTCTTATCTGGCTACCGACGCCGCTGCTTCATTGTATTGCGCTGGCGCGCTGAAAGAAGCCCTCGCAGCCTATGGAACTGCCCTCCTGGCCAACTTGCAGAGCGCGAACTGGTGGGCTGTTGGAGTTATCCTTCACGCAATCACCATCGTGCTCTCTGCCCAGAACCGCGAGGCAAAAGGAAGCCGCTGTCTACTACTCACCCTCAGCCTTGCCACTCTAATCGACGACAAAGAAACGCTCTTCTTCGCCCGGTTGTTACGCTTTCAGCAGCTTGCCACTATTGGCCAATGGCCGGATGCCGAAGCGATGTGGCGGCTCCTCGATCCCATGGGTCGCAGTTGGCAGCGCGCTGTGTACCGCCCTGGTCATGCCGAGTTTTCCTACGCCCAACTGCGCTTCTATCAGGGGGATATGACCGAAGACCACCTCGCCCGTGCTGAGCAATTAGCCCAAGCAGGTAAGAACCGCTTCATCATCCGTGCCCTCCACTACCTCCGCGGGGAATGGCAATTGGAGCAAGACAACTGGAATCTCGCCGCCGACAGCCTACACGAGGCCGTCCGCATGGCCCGCCAAGTCGGCCAGACTGACGCGGAAGCAGAGACCCTGCTCGCCCTCGCGAAGTTCCACCTCAATCAACTCCCCGATCCTCCCGAGGAGGCCGAGCGACTCGCCAAGGCAAAGGACCCCGACCATCGCACGCTCGCCGAACTCTGGCTCGCTATCGCAGACCGCGGGCAGGCGGCCCAGCACGCCCTCGCGGCCTACAAGTGGGCCTGGGCCGATGGCGAGCCCTACGTCCACCGCTACGAGCTGAACAAGGCCCGCGCCCTGCTGGAACAGCTCGGCGCCGATATCCCCAACCTTCCGCCCTACGACCCTGCTAAAGACCAAAAACTACCCTGGGAGGACGAGGTCGCCGCCGCCATCGAGAAACTCCGCACCGAGAAGGAACCCAAAAAGCCCTCTGAGAACAGTGAGTAAGAATAAAAGTGGTTGGATGGTCAGGCTGTCCCCATAGTCTGCGGAATCCGCGATCAAGGAACCTGCGTGTAGATCCCTATGGGACTGTGGGTTCGTGGCTACTTGTTTTCCGAGGTGTAGAATCCCATTGGTTTGAGTTCTTTGCCGTCGGGCAGGGGGTATGGTTTGTCGCCGAAGTTGACTATGACGGCTGCGCCGTTGGCGAATTGGGTCCGCTGGACGGTCCTATCGGGCGTGAGAAAACGATGGTCGGTCATCTCGCAGTAGCCGACCGTGCGGACGAAGGTGCAGATATTCTTGTAGCTTTCTGCGAAGCGGTCCTTGTTTTCGTCCCAGAGCTTTCGATCGAACATGAACATCGGCGGCGTGCCGTAGAGTATATTGAATAGGTCGCGCTTCCGCCAGATCGCGGGCAGCTTGTTGTTGTAGTCGCCCCAATACCACTGTGCCACGACGCAATCGTGATAGACAAGCTCCCAAAGCGG
>Ga0315277_10006616_pt1 | contig 15125 bp, 5 predicted proteins | sample YL17G05_15_MG_FD_203695 | JGI IMG/M metagenome (GOLD analysis project Ga0315277, IMG submission 203695) | Sediment microbial communities from Yellowstone Lake, YNP, Wyoming, USA - YL17G05_15 | ecosystem: Environmental > Aquatic > Freshwater > Lake > Sediment | place: USA: Wyoming | collected...
GCCTCCCGCGTCTTCCAGCACCGGGGTATACACCTCCAGCGTCACGTCTCCCGCCAATCCGTTCTGCCGCACGTCGTTGACGACACCGACCACTGTCAGCCAGGTCGCCCCCGCGCTCGACCCCAAGAGGTGGATTCGTTTGCCGACCGCGCTTTCGCCGGGGAAGTGATGTTTCTCAAACGCCTCGTTGACGATCACCGTTCCCGCCGTGGGGCGCGCGTCCTGTGCGGTGAACGCCCGTCCGTTCCGCACCGCAATGCCCATGGCGTTGAAGTAATCGAGCGTGACCGTCGGCCTCGAAACCGGCGTCACCTCGCCCGGCTTCACCCGGCTCCAGTCGATCGGTGGCCGGCCCTCGATCTCCGCCGGGGTGATGCGCTCAAAATGAGTGAGCGGCAGGGAATCCGTGGCGGCGGCCGCCTGCACACCGGGCAGTGCCTTCAACCGCTCGACGATTTGTTCAATGAAGTTGACTTTCTGGGGCGAGGACTTTCCCTCAGTCAGAGTTACTTGGAACGTCAACACGCCATCGGTCCGGAAGCCGGGATTGACCTCCATCAGCCGCGAAAAGCTCTTGATCAACAACCCGGCGCCGATGAGCAGCACCAGCGCCAGCGCCACTTCCGACACGACCAGGAGATGCCGAAGCCGATTGCGATGTCCGCCGGTGTCGCCGCGGCCCTTCTCTTTGAGCGCGGCGTTGACGTCTGTGCGCCAGGCTTGAACCGCCGGCGCGAGTCCGAACGCCAAGCCGGTGATCATCGACACTCCGAGCGTAAACGCCAGCACCCAGGCATCAATGCCAATCCCACGCATCGCCAGCAGGCTGACGTCGCTCCATTGCCCGAGCGCCTGGACACCCCAGAACGCCAGCAACAATCCCAAACCTCCGCCGGCCAATGAAAGCAGCACACTCTCTGTCAGCAGCCCACGAACGACCCGCCAGCGTCCGGCGCCCAGCGCGGCGCGGACGGCCATCTCCCGTTGCCGCGTGGCCGCGCGCGCAAGCAGCAGGTTGGCGACGTTCGCGCAGGCGATCAGCAGGACAAACGCGACCGCGCCCAGCAACACGAGCAACGCTCCCTTCACGTCGCCGACGACCTGCTCGTGCAAACCGACCAGCGTCAAAACACCCTCGGCGCCCCCGCCGCGCGGCCGGGGATTGCCGCCCGGAGTCGCGGTCGGTCCTCCTGGCTGAATGCGCTGCGCAATTGTTTGCAACTCGGCTTGCGCCTGTTGAAGCGTCACGCCGGGTTTCAATCGAGCAATGGCTTTCAGAAGCATCATGCCTTCACCATACTTCACGAAGGTTCCCCCCGTTTCACCAAGCGCCAGCGGAGTCCAAAGTTGAAACCCTTCGGGATATTGAAAGTGCGCCGGAAGAATGCCCACGACGGTGTAACTTTGTTGGTTCAACGTGATCGTCCGGTCCAGCACGTCCGGGTCACCGCCAAATCGGCTCTGCCAGAGGCCGTGTCCGAGAATGGCCGCCCGGGGGCCGTTGGGCGTGTCCTCTTCCTGGGTGAAGTTGCGTCCCAACGCCGGCTGGACGCCGAGCAGTGGAAAGAAATCCGCCGTCACTGCGCCAGCCACGACTCGTTCCGCCGATCCGACCCCTGTGAGGGTCATCTCGCCGCCACTGTAGGCGGCGATGCGCGCCAGCGCCTGGCTCTGGGCTTTGACTTCAACGAACGTAGTGCTGCCAATAACGCTGCTGGGGCTTCCCGACCAGTGTACGCGCAACTGCACCAGTTGGTCGGGTTCCGGATAGGGCAGCGGCCTGAGCAACACGGCATTGACCACGCTGAAGATTGCCGTGTTCGCTCCGATGCCGAGCGCGAGCGTGAGCACAGCCACGGCGGTGAAACCGGGGTTCTTCATCAGCATCCGGATACCATATCGAATGTCTTGCCACAGCGTCGTCATAGCTCAATCTCCAATGCCCTCGTAGGGTGGGGCTTGCCCCACCAGGACCCGTGCACCAAAAGGAATCGGTGGGGCAAGCCCCACCCTACCATCGTCATGCCACGTCAAATCCGCTTTGCTTGAGCTCGGCGGTTTCCTGCCGCTTGCGGGCGGCCTCTTCCTCTTCCACGATCCGGCCGTCGAAGAGGTGGACGCTGCGGTCCGCGTGGCGGGCGTAACGCGGGTCGTGCGTGACCATGCAGATAGTGGCGCCCTCGCGGTGCAACTCGGACAGCAGGCCCATCACGGCCTCGCCATTGTTCGAGTCGAGGTTTCCGGTGGGCTCGTCGGCCAGCAGGATGGACGGTCGCCCCACCACCGCGCGGGCGACCGCCACCCTCTGCTGCTGGCCGCCGGAGAGTTGGGCCGGATAGTGTTTCATGCGATGGGACATGCCCACGCGCTCCAAGGCCTCCTGCGCCCGCTGCTTTCGCTCGGCGGAGGGCATGCCGCGGTAGGTGAGGGGCAGCTCCACGTTCTCATAGACGGTCAGGTCACCGATGAGGTTGAAGCTCTGAAAAATGAAGCCGACCTGTCGGTTGCGGATGCGGGCCCGCTGCGAAGCCGACAGGTTGGCCACGGGCTCGCCGTTGAGCCAGTAGTCACCTTCGGTGGGTGAATCGAGCAGGCCCAGAATGGCCATCAGGGTCGATTTGCCGCAGCCGGAAGGTCCGGCGATGGAGACGTACTCACCCTGGGCAAGCGACAGGTGAATCCCCGCCAAGGCATGGGTCTCCACCTCCTCCGTAATGAATACCTTGTGCAGGTTCTCGACCCGAATCAATGCGTTGTTGGATTCGCTCATAACCATTGTCCTTTATCATTTTGAGGGTTCTTTTCCCACCGCGTTTTTCCCTCAAGCCCCTGTGGCTTCAAAGCCCTTGCCTCACCGTGGCGACGGCCCGGCGACCCTATTTGAGCCGAATCCGGTCACAGCCGTCCCATTGTGACATATCACTGAGGATGATCTCATCCCCTACGTCCAGGCCCTCCAGAACCTCGATGGTACTGACCGAAGTGCGTCCGAACTGGACGCGGCTCCGCACGGCAAACCTGCCGTCCTCGACCACCTTAAACAGCTCCGACATTCCCTCCGAGGACGCGTAAATCGCCCGGCCGACATACAAAATACTCTCCAGCCGCTCGATCTCAATTACGCCCACGACCGACAGGTCCGGCCGGGCCCCCTGCGGCAAGGCGCCGTTGAGCGTCACGTCCACGGTGACGTTCCCCTCCATCACCGTCGGGTCAATGCGCGAAACCTTTCCCTGGACCGCCCCGTGATGCGTATCGACCTGGGCCGACAAACCGATGATTAAATCGCGGGCCTGGGCCTCGGGAATCTTTAACTGGGCCTTGAGACGCTTGGGATTCGTGATCTTGGCCAGGATGGTGCCCACGGATACCGACTGGCCCGGCTCGATCTTCTCCTTGTCCTTGACCTGGGCCAGGACGCCGGCCGCCCCCGCACGCACCCGCAGCGAGCCAACCTCACTCTTCTTGAGCCCGTACAACGACTCGGCTTTGCGTACGGCGGCCTCCGTCTCCGCCAATTGCGCAGGCATGGTCTGTGTGCGGAACATCTCCACACAATCCATGTTGACCTTCAGAAGGTTCTCCGCCTGATCGACTTTGGTCTTCGCGAGCGTCAATTGGAGCTCGGAGATCAAATCGCTCTCATACTCCTTCTGCTTCACCCTGGCCTCGAGCTTCGCCTCTTCATAGTTAGCCTGCATCTGGGCGACGGTGGCCCCCATCTGCAACAGTTGGCCCTGAAGCTGCGCTTTTTGGGCCGTCTGCCTTGCCTCGGCCGAGTTCCACTCTGACTCCGCATTGAATAGTTCCAGCTCAAGCTGGGGATTGTGCAGCTCCAACAGGACGGTATTCGGCTCGACGGGTGTGCCGGGCTCGACCAGGACGCGAACCACCCGGCCGGCTACGGTGGCCGGGACCCAAAGGATATCCTCCGAAACGAGCGTACCGATGCCCCGGACCTCCCGGAGCATGGACCCTCGCTTGACGGTATCGAGGATCACCGTGCGGCGGTCCACGCTGGGCGCCGCCGGCTGCAGCCGGGAAATCCCTACCGTTACCAGAGCCACCAGCACCAAGCCGGTCGTGCCAATCAGGCCCCGTCGAATCATCTTCATGCGCTTTGCCGATTTTCTTGGGATATCCATGCCGTACCCTTATGCAAATCACGTGCCAGGCGAGATTTACTTTGGAAGCCCTTTGCCACGGGCAAAGAACGCCCTTCCGCCGTGCAACATATGGTTGTACGGCTCGGCGCGTCCGGTTTTGGGATGGCTGCGCCCAAATCCGGACATCCACCGACACGCAAAATATCGACAACCCCGTGTCCCCGTGTATTCTCTCCTACTCATATCTCAACGCCACCATCGGGTCGATGCGTGCCGCCCTTCGGGCCGGAAGGTAACTGGCCAGTAGAGCAATGCCGATCAGGACGAGCGACACACCGGCCAGCGTCAGCGGGTCCGTGGGAGTCACGCCGTACAGGAGGCTGGCAAGAACCCGGGTCAAGGCCACTGCCCCGGCCACCCCCAAAGCGATGCCGATCAGGGTAAGTCGCAGGCCCTGTCCCACGACCGCCCGCAGAATGTCGGTTTTGCGGGCACCCAGGGCCATGCGAATCCCGATATCATGAGTCTGCTGCGTGGTGCTGTATTGGAGCAGGCCGTAGACGCCAATCGTCGCCAAAGCCAGCGCAATGCCGGCGAAGAGACTCAACAGAATCATCGCAAAACGCCGGGGCGCCAGCATCTGCGACAACGTCGTCTCCAGCGGTTCCAGTGTTCGAATCACTGGGTCTGGCTCCAAATCGGCGACCTGCTTCCGCACCGCCGGGGCCAGGCGCATCGGGTCGCCGTCCGTTCTAATCAAGAGAGCCGGCCAGTTCTCAAATTCAGTTGCCATGGCGTAAACCATCCCCTGCACCGGCCCCAGGATGTCGAAGCTTCGCACCGTGTCGACCACGCCCAGAATGGTGTGGAGGTTGTGTCCGGATGCTCCATCCTCCGTGATGAGCCTCTGCCCGACGGGATCGACGCCGGGGAAGTACTTCTGCGCCAGAATCTCGTCGATGACGACGCCATCAGGGTCCTGCTCGGAGAGCGTTTGGCCCTGAAGAAACCGGACGCCCAGAGCCGCGAAGAAGTCCGGCGTGACGGACCGCCATTTGGCGGTGGGGCGTAGTCTTGTGTCCGTTTGTCCCGAAAGGGAGAAAGGGGTCGCATACCCTCCTTCACCCAGAGCGTCGGTCACGCCGAAGCCATCGAGCAACGCCGCGGACTGAACATGAGGCAAGGCGCGGAGCCGTTCCAGCAAAGGCTGAATGAAGGCCTTCCGCTGGGCCGTGTTGGTGTATTTCGCGTACGGCAGGCGAATCTCCAGCGCCAGGACGTTCTCGGGCCGGAAGCCCAAGTCCACGCTCGCCAAAGCCATCAGACTGCGGATCAGCAGAGCCGACCCGATCAGTAGAACCAGCGAAAGACCGAGTTGCGACACCACCAGACCACTGTGCAGGCGGCGCCAGCCCCGGCCGGTCGTGGTCCGGCCGGACCCCTCCTTCAGGGTCTCGCCCACACTCACGTCAGAGGCCCGCCACGCCGGTATCATGCCAAACAAAAGGCCCGTCAATATGGCCACGCCCAATGTGAAACCGAGGACCGTCAGGTCCACGCTCGTGTCCTGGAGACGCGGCGTATCCGAAGGGCACAGACGAACCAGTCCTTTGACCGTGCAAAACGTCAGCAACAAGCCCAGGACCCCGGCGGCCACACTGAGCAAGAGGCTCTCCGTGAGCATCTGCCGCAGGACCCGGCCACGCGAAGCACCCAGGGCGACGCGCATGGCCATCTCACGCTGGCGCCCGGTGGCGCGAGCCAGGAACAGGTTGGCCACGTTGCCGCAGGCGATCAATAGGACGAATCCCGCCGCTCCCAGCAGCAGCAAGGGCAGCTTGCGATGGCCTTCCACGACTCCGTCCAAGAGCCGTATAACGCTGAATCTGGCCCCCTCTAAATCGACCTTTGGATCGAATTGACGCAGGCGATCGGACAGCACCGCCAAGTCGGCTTCCACTTGTGCCGGCGTGACACCCTTCTTCAAACGCGCCAGCGGAAACACGGGCGGGGGATACGGCCCCGCCACACCTTCGGTAATTATCAGCGGCGTCCAGAGCGGCCTCGATTGTCCAAAAGGAAACGTGAAACCGGGCGGCATGATGCCCACGATCGTGTAACCCTCGCTATGGAAGCCCGTGATCGTAGTCTCGCCCAGTTTGTAGGTGGTGAGGCTTAGCGTCTTGCCGAGGGCGTCCGGGGATGCGCCCAAATAGTCCCTCCAGAAGGCGTGGTTCAAAATCACCACGTGAGCATTCTCAGGCTGCTCCTCCTCCGGCAGGAATCCGCGTCCCAGCATCGGCTGAATCCCCAGCATGGGAAAGAGATTGGCGGTAACCTCGCACGTCGGCACTTCATGGGGTCTCTCTATGCCCGTCACATAGAAGGCGCGTCCGCAATAGCCGGCCAGGGATTCGAAGACTTGATTGTTCTCGCGCAGAAAGGAAAAGTGCGGACGGCCGCAGACAATGCGCGCCGACCGGACCCCCTGCTCCCTGATCCTCACAAGATCACGGGAATTCTTGTACGGCAGCGGCCGGAGCATCACGGCGTTGACCACGCTGAAGACCGCTGTGTTGGCGCCGATGCCCACCGCCAGAATCAGAATGACCACCGCCGTGAAGCCGGGATTCCTTCCCAACATCCGGCAACCGTACTTGACGTCTTGCCACAGTGTTCCCATTTCTCTCTCCTATTCCCAATGCAATGCCGCTATCGGATCGACCCGCGCTGCTCGACGAGCGGGAAGACAACTGGCCAAGAGAACGACGCCACCGAGAAAGACGGATACAGTGACGAGTGTCGCTGCATCCAAGGGCCGTACACCGAAGAGGAACGTCTTGAGCACGCGCGTGGTGGCGGCCGCCCCTGCCAGCCCCAACCCTATCCCGGCAGCCATCAGCCAGAATGCTTGTCGCAGAACCAGCCGCGAGATGTCCGTGCGCTGCGCTCCCAGAGCGGCGCGAATGCCAAACTCGCGGATGCGCTGCGCTACCGAGTAGCTCACGACCCCGTAAATGCCCACAGCGGCCAGGATCAGACCGATCGCGGAGAACAACGTGACCAGGATGGTGCGAAACCGCTGCAGCATAATGGAATTGTCGATCCGTTCCTCCGTCGTTTGTATGGACGAGATGGGCATGTCCTTCGCCACCGACCTGATGACCTCACGAACGGATGCCGCCATCTGTAGCGGATGGGATTCCGTCCGCACAACGAGGTTCGTCGCCTGGATGCCTGTCTGATAACACGAATAGTATACCTGCGGCTGGTTTTCTTTCTCGAGCCCCAGGTGCTTGACGTCCCCCACCACACCCACAATCGCGTGGTGCTTGCGAGTCGTCAGCCGTCTGCCGACGGGATCGGCACCCCCGAGAAATTGTTTCACGAACGTCTCATTCACGACAGCCACAGGCGGCGTGCCTTCCGCATCCTCATCGGTGAAGCTACGGCCTGTCACCAGAGGAATACCCATCGCACGGAGATAGCCCGGGGATATCACGTGCTCGTAGACCCTGCATTCCTCCCCGGCCGCTCGGGGCAATTCACCTTCGACGGTAACGTCGGACCACGCCATGTAACCGCCGGAGATCGGAACGTGACTGATGCTGCCCACCGCCCGCACACCGGGGAGCGATGATAACCTCTCGATTAATTCGCGCGATTCCCGGCTGGGGGCTCTCCCCAGTCCCACCGTCAGCACGTTCCGGGGGTCGAACCCGGGCGCTACCCGGCTGAGCAGCACAAAGCTCTTGATAAGCAGTCCGGCCCCGGCCAGCAACACGAGGGATGTGGCAATCTCCGCAATCACCACCCAATGTTGCAGCAAGCCGAGGTGTGGGTTCACGAGTCCCTGCCCCGTCCGCCCCCCCTTCCAAGAATCGCTCAAGTCCGCCTTGGTCGCGCGGAGCGCCGGGACCAAGCCGAAGACCAGACCACTGGCCAGAGAGATGACAAGAGCGAAGCCCAGCACCCGCCCATCCACGCGGCTCTCCTCGATGCGCGGCACGAGACCGGCAGCGAGATGCCCCAGCGCGGCCACCCCCCATCGCGCCACGAGCAAACCCAGAACGCCGCCCAGCAACGCCAGGAGCAAACACTCACAGAGCAACTGGTGCACAATCCGCCAGCGGCCCGCCCCCAGGCTCAACCGAACCGCCATTTCCCGGGCGCGCCACGCTGAGCGCGTCAGCAGCAGATTTGCTACGTTGGCAATCGCCACCAGCAGTACGAGCAAAGTCGCCCCTTGAAAAACGCAGAGCAATAGTCGCACGTTCTGCACCAAATGCTCGTGGAGTGAGGTCACTCGTACACCGCGCCCCTGGTTCTCCGGATGAGCCGCCGCCAGGCGCCCGGCGATGAGGTCCATCTCGGCCTGCGCCCGGCTGCGCGTCACTCCGGGTTTCAGCTTGCCCGCCACTTCGGCATTGCGGTTGCCCAACGAGGTCGCGTCCAGAGCGTTCGGCAGCCACAACTCAGACCTATCGGGGAACGTGAATCCGGCGGGCATGACCCCGACAACCGTGCGCCCTATACCGTTCAAGCTGATGGTTTTCCCAATCAGCGCCGGATCAGCGCCGAAAAAACGCTGCCACATTCCATGACTGAGGATGACCACTTTCGAACCCCTTTGCGTGGCTTCCTCGTCCGCAAACGTACGCCCCAGCAGCGGATCCACCGCCAGAACGGAGAAAAACTCCGGAGAGACGCTCGCGCCGAAAACTTGGGAGGGCTCATCCATATCCGTCAGGGTGCAAGCAGAGCCCTGCAAGATTGCCATCCGCTCGAAGGCGGTGCTCTGGTTCCTCCACTCGAGATAGTTGGCGGGCAAGACCGCAGAAAGATGGCCGGTTTTTTCGACCTCCCAGACCATCACCAGACGTGTGGCATCCTTGAAGGGCATTGGGCGCAGCAACACCCCATTCACGATGCTGAACATCGCCGTAGTCGCACCGATGCCCACCGCCATCGTGAGAACCGCAATGGCGGTGAAGCCGGGGCTTCTCGCCAGCACGCGAATCCCGTATCTGGCGTCTTGCCACAGAATTCCCACTTTTCCCTCCTATTTGGATCTTCGCGGCAGATGCCGCTGCAAACGGCATACCAGCGGACCTTACCTTCGGACGGTTACGGAGATGCTCCGAAGGTCATTTGTGCCGCGCCGCCCGCGGCGGACAGCACCTCGAGTGTCCGATCTTGGAACCGGCGCGCCCGGATTCGGACACTCTCCCGCCCAGTTGCATACAACCCAGCAGCTCACAGGGACACGAGAAACGCTGCCAAATCCTCGAGTTCCGCCGCGCTCAGGCCCGAGGTCTTGCCGTGACGGTCGCCGGGATTGAACCTGGTCAACACTTCTTCGAGCGTGGCCGCCCGCCCGTCGTGGAGATACGGGGCGGTGCGCCAAAGTTCGACCAGCGCCGGTGTGTCAAAAGCCTCGCCGGCCTCGCGCCGGGTTCCTGTGCCCACGTCGCAGGCCTTCAGAGAAGTGTAAAGAGGCGGCGGGTGACATTCCCGGCAGCCAACCTTCTCGAAAACGCGTTTTCCGCTCTGAGCCTTGGCATCGAGTTCCTTCCCGGCCACGTATGGGCTGGGCAGCGGCTCCAGGGATTTCAGATACGCGTCGATGGCTGCCGCATCAGCTTCCGGACGAACAACAAATTGAATGTGGCTGATACCGGCCCGTACGGCGGTTTCGGCCGTCTCGCGAACGCCCAGGCTCATCGCCGGCGGCGTGCGATGTGCCCAAAGGAGGCTTCGCGTGGTCTTGGGCGTACCCGGACCGTCGTTAAGCAGGTCCCAGTTCAGGCCGTCCACTCGCGCGTCCGGATGGCAACTGGCGCAGCTCTGCCACTGCTGGTAGCATAACTCCGCATCGTGAAAAAGCATTTCCCCCCGGCGCACGTCGGTCAGGTGCGGCGTTGGCCCCAATGGGATCGAGCCGATCCGGCCCACCCCCTCCCCCGCCAGTTCAATGGCGGCCACAGAATCGGAGAAGTACTCGGCGGCGTAGAGGGTATTGCCTGCGACCGTAATGCCTCGCGGTCCCCTGCCTGGCAGCCGGACGCGCCGGCGCAAATCGACGAGGAATGAAAGGTCGCTCGGCACATCGTTCGGCGCAGCGCCGGCAGCGGCCGCATCGAGCTTTCGGTGCAGGCCCGGGCGGTCAATGATGCTGACCTCATGTGTGCCCGACTGGCTTACGCACAGCCGTTGGCCGTCACTGGTGCAGGCCGCGTCCCAGGGATTGGCGGCGCCGTGGTCCACGTCGTCAAGCAATACGGTAGCGAGCCGGCGCCAGGCGGGAACGTCGATTATGCTGAGGGCGCTGGTGTTCATCCAACCTCGATCCAGTTGCGTGGTGGGGAGTTGATAATGGGCCAGCGTATGGACGACATAGGCGTAGCGGCCGTCCGGCGACACACAAATCCCGCGGAGAGACGTGCTGCCGTTGGGCAGGACAATGTGGGCCGCGACTGTTAAATCGGCGGTGCTGACGGCGACGACTTCGGCTGCGACGACCGGGCCGGTGACTGGTCCGGCGGGCAGGAGGTTGGCGACCAGCACGAATCGCCCATCCGGAGTACGGGCCGCCGCGACGGGTTCCCGGCCGACCAGCACCTCATCCCTGGTTTTCCGGGTAGTCAAATCGATAGCCAGCAGCCGCGAACGATACCGGTCACACACAAAGAGCATCTTCCCGTCCGCGCTGAGCACCGGCGCAGTGGGGCTGTAACCGGCGGGAATCCGGGCACGCATGGCGCCGGTCTGGGCGTCGAGGACCAGAACGGTTCCATGGGGCAGACCCGCCGTGACGTAAAGACTCTTGCCATCCGGAGCGGTGGCGACACCTGACGGCGCTTCGGGCAGGGTGATTCTCCGGCAAACGGTCGAGGTTGTCCGATCGACGACGAGAAGTTGCCGTCCGGTGGCCGCAACGATGTAGAGCTCATTTCCCTCGCCGTTCGCTGCCAGCGCCGCCGGCGAGAGGAAAGCACCTTCGGCGTGACGCGCCGGGGCCGCGGTTCCGGCCTGCAAGGTTTGGACGCTCAGCCACTCGGCGATGTTGCGACGCTCCAGTTCTTCCATGTGCCGGCGTTTCTCAAGGAAGTGTCTGTAGGTCTGCTGTTCCTCGCTGCTCCATTGGTTTGCCTCCTCGTAGTCGCCGCAGAAAGGCACTTGCAGGTCGATCCAGCAGGCGAGCTTCTCGATTTCCTCCGGCGTGACTTGTGCGTCGTAATGGCCGTCCGCCAACATGGACAACAGGCGGCTGCGGGCCGCACCGGCGGCGTAGGGCGGCAGCATCTCGGGCACCGACTGGGCGCCGACCCAATTCACGAGGCCATTGCTCGTGCCCGCCAGATAACGATTGCCCTCTTGCGTTTGCTCCGTCGTCTGAACCAGCGCCAGGTAACTCGCGCTCCACTGCCTTTTCGCCAGGCCCTCTGTCACCGGCGTACCCAGCAGGCTGAAGGCGGATTCGTTGGCAGCGGAATCTGGATTCATCGGCGCGTTGGCGACACGGACCACGTCACCCAGCCTTTCCTCCAACTTTCGCGCGTCGTAATGGCAGCGGGTGCAGTGGCGGTCCAGGATGGGCTGGATTTCGCGGGAGAAGCTAAAGCCGCGCGACGGACCATGAAATGGAGTCAAATCCTGCGGACCGGCTTCGAGCGCCATGCCGGGCGTGGCCCCGGCGGCCGGCGCGCTGTTCTTCGGCTCGTGACATCCGGCGCAGGAAGCGTTCTCGCCCGGCTGCAGAGTCAGCCAGCTTCGCATCGTCTGCACCGTGCATCCGCGAGCATCGATCGCCTGAAAATACACGGGCGTGCGCGCCGGCAATGTGAAGAAGGCCGAGCCGTCCGGGTGAACGGCGGCCTCACCCAGCACAATCTTCACGTCCCAGCTCCCGTTGCCGATGGCCGCCGGCGTGCAGACCAGCGCCTCGCCCGCCGGGCCCGCATTGTAGTTCCAGCCGACGCCGGCCGCGCGGTAATCGAGACCGATCACGCGGAGTTTTTTGACCGTGCCGCGGGGAATGCCCGCCAACCCCGGGCCCGCATAGACATCCTGGAGATAGCAGGTGCCGCTGGTCTTGCGGTAGTCCACCAAGTTGGGACGAATGAGTGGACGCGACCGTGCCGCCAGGGGCACGGGCTGGTTGCAGGAAATGCCCGGATCAGCGGCCAGTAACTCACGGCGGCCATCCGCGGCGACCCAGTACAGCTTGAACAGCGTGGGCGAGCGTGACCAGCCCAGGGGCGCGCAGGCGACCACAAACTCCGATTCGGAAAGCGGATACGGGTACTGGTACAGGTCCCCCTCCTGTCCATAAGCGTCGATGCGCTCGGCGGGCGTGTTGCGCACCGGGGCGATCAACTGCGTACCGGCGTTCTCCTGCCGACCCCGAGCCGGGTCCACGATCGCCAGCTTGCCCGTCTGGCGCGTGTGGTGGCCGGAGAAGATGGCAACCACCTTACGCGTGCCGGGGATGCCACGGGCATGAAGCAGTGAGGTCGGGAACCACGAGTTGTTGGCATAGAACTCGGTTTGACCCGTGCCATCGGGGTTCATTTGAAACAGGCCCTGAACGAAGAGTTGGCCGCGGTCTTGATATTCCCACCGGGTATAGACGATCCGGCCATCCGGCATCACCGTCGGATAGTTATCGTGAACCTGGTCAAAAGTCAGTCGGCGGAGATAGCGGCCGTCGCGGCCGCACGTGTACAGGTTGCTGACCTCCGTCCACCAGCAGTCCACCGTCTGAACGCAACGAGTCGAGTTGAACAGGATGTCGTCGTTCGGCAAGTAGACGCCTTCGTAGTCAGCGAAGCCAAGTCCGTGGGTCAACTGCTTGACCGAGCCTTCCGCGACGTTCATTTCATACAAATGGTAGTCATCCTCGCGGTCGGACTTTTTCCAGGCAAAGAGCACGTGCCGGCCGTCCCACGACACGTCCGGGTCCCGGATGACGCCATCGGAATCTTCGAGGAGTGTGTGCACGCGGGATTCGGTGCCATCGAACTCGAGCCGGCAGAGCGCCGCACCCGGCTCAAACTGCCGCTCATGCTGGGCGTCGGATTGACCTTCGGTATAGGCGTAGTGCGAGCCGCCCAGCGTGCAGTGCTTCGTAAAGATCCACTTGGGATACTGTTGACGCAGGTTCCGCAAGCGGGCTTCACGGCGCCGTTCGGCGGCGCGGAGGTAGAGCTGGAGCCAGCGCCGCGGCTCGGCGGGCACCGACTGACTGGCCGGGCGGTCGAATTCGTCTTGGAGATCCCGACCGACTACGCCAAGCTCGGCCAGCGCCTTGGCCGACGCTTTCCGGGCCACTGCCGCTACGGTGGAAGCCGATAACCAGGAACCAAAGTCCGGTCCCGCATCCTGCAAACACCAGTCCCAGAGCATGGGGAGCTCTCGTTCGAGTCGGGCGGCGAACCGCTCGGCGGCAGCGGCGAACGCCTCGCCGTTCGGGTCGAGGGAAGCCACTTCCGCCTGCGTCTCGAGCACGACAGCCTGCCACTGGCTGGCCTGGTCGGTATTCACCGCGCTGACGATTGTGTTCGCCCCGATGACGAGCGTTAGCGTGAGCACGGCTGCGGCGGCGAAGCTGGGGTTCTTCCGCGGCGGACGTGTGCCGCATCGGATGTCCTGCAACAGTGTCCTCATCTGCCTCTCCTGCTACCGCCAACCGCCGTCAACCGCCCGCCGGCAGCTTCAGCGTGGCTCGGCAGCCGGGCTTGCCGGGGTGGTTCTCCAGGGTCAGCGAGCCGCCGTGGGCTTCCGCAATCTGGCGGCTCAGTGTCAGGCCGATGCCCGAGCCGTGGTCCTTGGTTGTGTAGAACGGGACAAACACATCTATCCCGTCGGCCAGACCCGGGCCGTCGTCATCGACGTGGATTTCCACTTTGTCGGCTTCCATGCGCCAACCGACCGAAACCCGGCCGTCTCCCAAAGGCCGGGATTGCAGGCTGGCCTCCACGGCGTTAGAGATCAGGTTGATAAGCAGTTGCGCCAATTGATCCCGGTCGCCTCGGACCCGCACATCTGGTCCCGCAATGGTAACCACCTCCATGCGGGTCTCCAAACCAGCCACGCGGCGCAGCAACTGTGCCACGTCCACCTGTGCGAAGCACGGCTGTGGCAGATGCATCAGGCGGGAGTAAGCCCCGATGAACCGATCGAGGGATTCGGACCGCTCCGCAATAAGCTCCAGACCCCCCTTCACATCTTCCTGCCAGTCCTGCGGCAGAGTCGGACGGCTGACCAGCGCACGCAGACTGTCGGCCACCGACTGAATCGGCGTCAGGGAGTTGTTGACTTCGTGACGCACGGTCCGGATCAGTCGCTTCCACGCCCGCCGCTCCTCCTCATGCAGCATGCGGGTCAGGTCCGAGAGGAAGACCAACTGATGGGATATGCCCTTGTCGCGGTAGCTGCCGCGACGCAGCTCCCAGCGTCCGGAGCCGCCCGGAAACGCGGCATCAAGCACACGGGGCGTCTCGCCCTCCAAGCATGGGGCGAGGCCCAGGTCGCGCGCGGGGCGGCCGAGAAGCTCGTCATCCGTCCGGCCGAGGAGCCGCTTGCCGCTCTCGTTGACCAGTTGGAGCCGCTGATTGCCGTCGAAACCGAACATGGCCACATCGATCTCCGCGAGAACTTTGCGGAGCAGGGCCGTGGCTTCCAACGCCCCCAAGCGCTGCTCACGGAGCGATTCCGCCAGGGCATTCACTTCCCATATCACCTCCCCCATGGCATCCCCCCGACGGGCGCCTCGGGCGCGCAAGGAGTAGTCCCCCTCCCGCAGCGCCCCCAGTAGATTGGACAGGGTCCGAAGCGGAAAGACGACCTTGTTCTTGATGGCAAACGCCACGGTCACCCACATGAGAAGGATCAGAAACATCAGCGTCAGGCGGGTCCGGGCGGCGTAGTCGCCCTGCCACAGCAGAACGAGCGACAACAGCGAGCCGGCCAGCCCCGCCAGCAGACCCAGGATGACGATGTGGTGTTCGTACTTCA